>OCZU010002977.1_pt1 | contig 10742 bp, 14 predicted proteins | sample 1539001 | NCBI WGS metagenome assembly OCZU01 (sample SAMEA3539306, study PRJEB22396) | soil metagenome | biome: tundra; feature: field; material: soil | place: USA | collected 2010-05 | depth 0.15 m | reverse complement strand
TGACCTCATCGATGCGCACGTGATGTTTGCGCGCGAGCCGGCGCACGGCGAGCGAGACGTCGAGACGCGCCGATAGCCCATTTTTCTGCAGCGCCGCGTCCTCGAGCAGGGCGGCGGCGATGATCGGACGATAGCGCTCCCACTTGTCGCTGCGGCCGGCGTATTTGGCGCGTTGTACGGCAAAGCGTTCATAGAGATCGGGCGGCAAGACGTCGCGGAGCTTGGCCCCGCCCTTGATCATGACCAGGTCGCGCTGCGCGATCAGAATCCACAGCACGCGCGGCAGACTGATCTCGAGCGGCTTTGCGGCGAGCACCACGCTCGCGTGGCCGAGCAGCCGTTCGACTTCGCCGGCGCGCCACGTGACGCCGATCGGCAACGGCGATACGGTTCCCAAAATCCATAACTGCGCGCCGCCCTGCTGTACGTGCCATAAGCGCGGTCCCATGCGCGTGGCGTTGACGATGATTTCATCGGCGGGCGGGTCGGCGCCGGCGCGGCCGCCAAGGAGCGAGCAAACTAGCAGCAGGGCGAGCCATGCGCGCGGTCGGGTCATGCGCATAGTGTACTGCGCGCTCGCTGCGCTATTTCGGCAAGGAGGAATAGCCGCGCGGCTTGTGCGGCGGAATCGCGCGGATCGTGCAGGCCTTTTTACCGCATTTTGAACAGCGCAAGCGCATCGCGATATCGTCGAGCCGTGCATCCCAGCCGCACAGCCGGCCGAGTAGCTGCGGATCGGCTTTACGTTCGTGGCGGCACTCGCCGCAAGTCAGAACCAGCGTGTACTGGCCAAACTCATCGCTGAGGCGTTCGATGCGGAATGCGGGCGGCATACCGCGAATTGTTACGATGCGCGCGGCACGCGTCCATCCAGTACTGGCGCCGCAGCAAGCCTGTATGGCTGAGCCTCACGGCCTCGCCGGCGCCGAATCGGACGGATCCTGCAACTGCACGCTATGCATGGCGTGAATCGCGTCGATGACGCCGGCGGTCGGCGTCGGCAGCCGCTCGAGCGCGGGTCGCGCCAACAGGTACCCTTGACAGAGGCGCACGCCCAGGTCGCGCATCGTGACCGCCTCGGCAAGCGTCTCGACGCCCTCGGCGATGACCGTGATGTCGAGCTCGCGGCACAGTCCGACGACGTAGCGCGTGATCGCGCGTCGCACCCGATCGGACTCTATGCCGCGCGTGAGGTCCATGTCGATCTTGACGATGTCGGGCTGAAAATCCGCGGCTAGGCGGAGCCCGGAGCTGGCGGTGCCGAAATCGTCGATCGCGCTCATCATGCCGTGGCAGCGATATTCACGAAGGATCGCGCGCAGGTGCTGCGTATCGCGCGCCCGCTCCCGTTCGGTGACTTCGAAAACCAAGTTGTCCAACGCAAATCCCGCGCGCTCGGCCGTATACTAAGGTCTCCTGCACGCTGTCCTCGGGCTGGTAGACCGCATTGGGCAGGAAATTGATGTGCAGAAAGCTGCGCATGTCGAGACTCGCCGCGAGCGTAATTGCCTTGACCCGGCATTGCTGGTCGAACGCGTGCAGGCTGCGTGTGCCGATCTGGCCGAGTATGTCGGCCGCCGACCCGCCGCCGGATGGACGCACCAAGGCCTCTTGCGCGTAGGTGGCGCCGGTCTCGATATCCACGATGGGTTGAAACGCCATCGTGAATTCCGGCAGCGCGACATCATTGCGGTATGCGCGCCAACGCCACCGGCCGGCGGCATTCACGGGCCTCGTTTAGGCGCTTTGCATCGCGAGGCACGGGGATTTTGCGGCGGATTTGATCGCGCCCGTGAATTGCGCCAAGGCATCGCCGTCGATCAGCGTGATGGCGCAGGCCTCGGCGAATTTACGTGCCTCGTGCGTGAAATCACCTGCGGTGAGCACGAAACCGCCGCTCGCGCCCTGAGCGGCTACCGCGGCATTCAATTCCCAGATGACGGCGATGCCGACCTGCTGCTTCTGCCAGTGCCGGAACTGGACGAGGAAGCGCTCGCCGTCTTTCGTCAATCCCAAATCCACGCTCGCGTTGGCGGCGCTGCCGCCGAACCCGCTGACCTTGTATCCGTGTTGGCGGAAGGATTCACCGACCAATCGTTCGAATTCACGCCAGCCTAGCGATGCCAATGCGCGACGGGCCGAGGCGCGGACGCCGGCGGCGCCGGCCCGCTTCGAGCGCGATCGACGCACCGACGCGACCGTCACGCCGAGGCTACCGACGGTCGATTTCGGCGGCGGCCTGCGGTGGAGTCAGTCCGTTTGGTTTCCGTAGCGAGTGACGCGGTCTCGCACGCAGTGGCATGGATACCGAGGACGCCGATCTGCGTCTCGAGCGCTGCCACTCGCCACGGAAGCTTGTGGCCGGTGTTGATCCAGTCGTTGTTCAAACCCTGGCGCGTCGCCATCGGTACGATCTCGGTTAGCCGGCAATGGCGCATCTTGCGGTGTAATGCTGCCGCGCTGCTGCGACTTTGGTCACGAACACGGTGATTGCCGGTCATAAGCGCGCTGCTCAAGCGCGATCGAGCCCCGCCAACAGACGGCGCCAGTCGAGATCCACGAGCGTCGCGAGACGCCGCAGGAACTCGAGCGTGTAGACCGTGGACCACTCGGCGCCCGCCTCCAAGAACGGGCCGATATCCCAATCGATTGCATCCTCCAGTGCTTCGCGAGAGTCGGGCGAGCGCTCGAGCTGCGCGATCAGCGCAGCGCGAACCGCGGCAATCGGCACCGGCGCGGCCTCCGCGCTTTCCCCGAGCAGTGCCGCGATATCGGTGTCGAGGAGGCGCGCGAGGTTCAGCGCCTGATGGATGCTGATCACCGAATCGACTTCCGAGTCGAAGCGCTCCAGATCCGCATAGGCTTGTCGCGTCACGCCGAGCGAATCGGCCAGCTCGCTCTCGCTGCGGCCCGATTTGAGCCGCAACGCCCGTATGCGCTGGGCGAAGCCCGGCATCGTGCAAGCGCTGCGCTTCAGTTCGCGCCGTGCAACTCGACGAGCTTGCGGCGCGCGAGTTCGAGGCGCAGCGTCACGGGCTTGCTGGGGCAGCAAAGCGCGTCGGTGCTGCGGTAGGCATTGCCGTTGAGTATCACGCGATCCGGCTCCACGCTGAGCTCGTTGAACAATTGCGAGCCCTTGCCGCCGACCCGATGCACGCAGCAAAACAGGTAATTTCCGCCGCGAAACCAGAATGTGGCGACGTATTGCAGCCAGTCGTCTCTGCCGCGCACGCCTTCGACCGTGAACAGCATGACCGCGACCGGTTTGTCGGCGAGCCGGCCGAGCACGAACTGGGTCGCGTCGGGCGAGTACAACGCACGCTGGTGGTCGAACGTGTGTTGTTGGGCGAGGAACTTGGCGCGCCACTCATCGACCTCGTGCGGCACGCCGATCGACACCGGCGCCGCCGCCGCGTGTAATGCCGCGAGCAGCGCGCCGAGACTTGCGAGCGCGGCGTATTTCCAACGCATGCCATGGGTCCGCTCGCGCCGCAATCGAGTTACCGCGAATTGAATGTTCATACTGCGCGCCTCATGACGGGCGCTTGCTCCCGATGACGATTGACGATGGGCCGCGCGCCGCGGCCTGCGCGCGACCCGCGTCCTTGCAGCGTAGTGTAAACCCTCGGGGATTTGCGGCGCCAATCGATTAATTGCCGGCGCGCGCGCAACGCCGCTTCAGACCGATAGCGCGCTCATGAGCGCAACGCCGAGCGCCGGGCTCTCGAGAATGTGCCGCATGCCGAGCACGCAGGAAATCACCGCGGCGAAGTCCGCGGCAAATCGGTGCAAATGGCGCTTTGAATTCATCGACGACTCCCATCGGGGGCGGCGCTCGGGCGGCCGTGCGTACGCCCATGCTGTATGCTAGGCAATGGCGCAGCCGGCCGGCGGTTGACGGATTGCGCGAGTCACGGCGCACGGCGTAATCTCGCGGCGTTACATTTGCTTAATCCAAATAAACGCGAATCAGGCACGGGCGTTATGGCTGGGATGAGAACGGCAACGTTGCGTGGGGACTTGCGCCTACGGGCGTTGCACGACAGGGAATTTCAATAAACGTTAGCTGGAGTCGGGAGAACACTATGTTGCATACCTTGAGATCGAAATTCGCACCTCTGCTGATCGCCGCCGGATTCGCCGTGGCCGCGGGCTGCGTCACCGCGCCGCCGCCGGCACATCACCCAGCCTATTTACATGCGCTGTCGGATCTGCGCTCCGCGCGCTGGCTCATCGAACATCGTCCCGGAGACGCCGCACAAATGGCCGATGAAGCCGAGTCGGTGCGTCAGATTGACGCGGCGATCAATGACATCAAGCAAGCGGCGATCGACGACGGCAAGAACCTCGCCGATCATCCGCCGGTCGATGCGCGCATGGATCAACGTGGTCGCATCCATGAGGCCTTGAGAATCCTCCGCAAGAGCCGCGCCGATCTCGCGCACGAAGAGGATAACGGCTATGCCAACGGCTTGCGTGATCGCGCGATCGGGCATATCGACGGTGCGATTCAGGCGGCGCGCCGGATATTCAACGACTAGATCGGACCCTTCGCCTCGCGGCACAGCGTCGGCTGACACAGCGGCGGTGCGCCGCGGGGCGAGCCCCCGCGGGGACGAGTTCCACGCCGGGCGCCGCGGTTCGCGTCGAACCGCCGGTGGTGCTAGTCTCTTTGGGTTGCTGAGCCCATCCCTCATATTCAGGAGCGAGATCATGCGCCAGTACCTATTGAAGCCCTTGACCGCTGCGCTTTGCGCGCTCGCGCTCTACGCGATCAGCGCATCCAGTCTGCCCGCCCAGGACCGGCCCGAGGATCACCACGATCAGAATGCTCAGGAGCACCGGGATGCGCCGCGCGCCGACCACCCCGATGCCGGGCGGCCGGATCCCGTAGCCCAATACCGTCACGATCACCCGCGCTCCTCGGCGCGCTGTCATGATGGATTCTTCACGACGACCACCGATCGTAGCCGCGCCTGCAGCAAGCACGGCGGGATCGACGTCTGGCTCAGTATGTAAAGACCGCGGCCTCGATCGAAGCCGGCATTTCCTCTGCTTGACCGCGCGCGCAAACGCCGCCTTCGTCCGATACCTGATCCGGCCAGCGCGCGGCGGCGCGGTGCTCGTGCTGCTCGTGTTCGCGCCTCTGCTGACGATCGCGAAGATCGGGGGACTGCTTGCGCTGCCTTTGGGCCTGATCCTGACGTCCTGGTTCTTCAAGTACGCCTACATTCTATTCGACTCTACGGTGCGCGGCGTCGAGGAGCCGCCGGCGCTCGATATCCAGATGCTCAATCCGCTCGATGAACAGCGGCCGCTCGCGCAACTCGCGATTGTGGCGGTGCTCGGCGCCCTCGGGGTCCTCGCGACATTCTTCGTCGGTCCCGCAGCGGGTATTGTGGTCGCGATCGCGGCCTTGGGTGTGCTGCCGGCCTCGGTCGGCATACTCGGATTGGAGGGCAATCCGCTCAAGGCGATCAACCCGATCGCCTGGCTGCGGATGATCCAGGGTCTGGGCGTCTGGTATCTCGTGCTGCTCGGCCTGATCGGGGCCTATGGGCTGCTCATCGAAGCGCTCTGGGAATGGCGGCCGTGGTTCATCTTGCAGCTGCTCGTCGGACTATTTGCGATCCTATCGGTGTTCAGCGTGCTCGCCGGCGCACTCTATGAGCGGCGCCATGAACTGGGGCTCGACGCCTGGCATTCGCCCGAGCGCAAGCAACAGCGGGAATACCAGGAGGAGCGGCGGCAAAGCCAGCGCGCGGTCGACGCTGCCTATGAACAGGTGCGAATCGGCGCGCATACGAGCGCCTGGAAGATCCTCCAGGACTGGCTGACGGAGCGCGGCAACGCGTCCGAGGACTACCGCTGGCTCTGCGAACGCGTGGCGACCTGGAGCGATCCGCGCTATGCCACACGCATGGCCCAGGACTATATTGATAGGCTGCTGGTATTGCGCCGCAATGGGGATGCGCTCGATCTGCTCAAGCTGCGGCTGCGCGCCGATCCGCAGTTTCGTCCCAAGACCGCGGCGAGCACATTGGCGCTTGCCGGGATCGCCGCGCGCGGCGGCGCCAAGGGCATTGCGCGCAGCGTACTCGGCGATTTTGCCGCGCGCTTTCCGGGTGACCCGTCGATCCCAGCCGCGCGGCGACTCGCGGACGAACTGAACGGCTGATGCACCAACACGGGTTGGCCGCGTGCCGACAGGTGCATCCACTTGGTGCAGCGCCACAGCGATTTTAGGCTTAAGTCCATGATTAAATGTGCGTTGCACCGCTTGGCATGGATTTCGCTCGACGCCAGGGGAGAACGGGGGACTTTTGGCCAATACACCGTACAACGAAATGTATCTCGCGAGCGGCGAGGCGCGCTCGCATTACCGGCGTTACGCGCATTGGCTGACCAGCCAACCGGCCGAGCGGCTCGCGCAAAAGCGCGCGGAGGCCGACGTGTTGTTCCATCGGGTCGGCATTACGTTTGCGGTCTACGGCCAGGAAGAAGGCTCCGAGCGGCTGATCCCCTTCGATATCGTGCCGCGCGTCTTGCCGCTCGACGAGTGGATCCGGCTGGAGGCCGGTCTCAAGCAACGCGTGCGCGCGCTCAACGCGTTCATCCATGACATCTATCACGATCAACAAATATTGAAAGCCGGCGTGATCCCGCCCGAACAGGTTCTCTGCAACTCGCAATACCGCCCGGAGATGCAGGGCGTCGATGTGCCCGGCGATATCTACGCGCACATCGCCGGCATCGACATCGTGCGCGACGACGCCGGCGAGTTCCGGGTGCTCGAGGACAATCTGCGCGTCCCATCCGGCGTCTCGTACATGCTCGAGAACCGCAAGATGATGATGCGGCTGTTCCCGGAGTTGTTCTCCGAGCACCGCATCGCGCCGGTCGACCATTATCCGGACGTGCTGCTCGACAATCTGCGCAGCGTCGCGCCGACCGGCGTTGCCGATCCCACGGTCGTGCTGCTGACGGCCGGCGCCCACAACAGCGCCTACTTCGAGCACGCGTTCCTCGCGCAACAGATGGGCATCGAACTCGTCGAGGGCCAGGATCTGTTCGTGCGCGACGAGGCCGTGTTCATGCGCACGACGCAAGGCCCGCAGCACGTCGACGTGATCTATCGGCGCATCGATGACGATTTTCTCGACCCGCTGGTGTTTCGGCCCGATTCCATGCTGGGCGTCCCGGGACTGCTGACCGCCTATCGCGCCGGCCGCATCACGATCGCAAACGCGATCGGCACGGGCGTCGCCGACGACAAATCGATCTACCCCTATGTGCCGGACATGATCCGCTTCTATCTCGGCCAAGCGCCGATCATCGCCAACGTGCATACCTGGCAACTGCGCCGCAAAGAAGACCAGGACTACGTGCTCGCCCATTTGCCCGATCTGGTCGTCAAGGAAGTCCATGGCGCGGGCGGCTACGGCATGTTGATCGGGCCCGCGGCCACCAAGGAGGAGATCGAGATATTCCGGGCGCTGATCTTGGCGACGCCGGAGCGCTACATCGCACAGCCGACCTTGGCCTTGTCGACCTGCCCGACGTTTGCCGAATCGGGTTTGGCGCCGCGGCATATCGACTTGCGCCCCTTCGTCTTGTCGGGCCGCGACGTCAGCATCGTTCCCGGGGGCCTGACGCGCGTCGCGCTGCGCGAAGGTTCGCTGGTCGTCAACTCTTCGCAAGGCGGAGGCACCAAGGATACCTGGGTGCTGGAAACTTAGATGCTGAGCCGTACTGCCGATCATCTGTATTGGATGTCGCGCTATATCGAACGCGCGGAAAGCCTCGCGCGCCTCGTCGATGCCCATTACCGCATGTCGCTGTTGCCGCATTCCGGCGATACCTTGACCGAGTCGCTGAAATCGACGATGACCGCATTGCACATGGCGGACGCCTATGCCGAGAAGCACGCCAAGATCGAATCGCGCGCGGTATTCGAGTTCGTGAGTCTCGACCGCGACTACAGCGGCAGCATCTTCAGCTGCCTGCGCGCGGCGCGCGAGAATGCGCGCGCGGTGCGCGGTTCGCTGACCTCGGAACTCTGGGTCACGCTGAACTCCACGTGGCTCGATGCGCGCGCGTTCACGGCGCACGGCGAGGTGCACGCCGACATCGGCCAGTTCGTCGAGTGGGTCAAGGAGCGCTCGCATCTGACGCGCGGCGTGACGATCGGCACCATGCTGCGCGACGAAGCGTTTCATTTCACGCGCATCGGCGCATTTCTCGAGCGCGCCGACAGCACGGCGCGCATCCTGACCGCGCATCAGAACGACTTGCAACCGGGCGCCGATGCGATCGCCGTGCCCGACCCCTACCAATGGAGCGTGCTGTTGCGCGCGCTGTCGGCCTTCGAGGTCTATCGTCGCGTCTACCGCGACGTCATCACGCCGTTCAAGGTCGCGCAATTGCTGATTCTGCACGACGACATGCCGCGCTCCTTGCTGCGCTGCTGTAAAGAGGTCTATCAAAACTTGCGGGCCGTCTCGAATCAACAATCGGGCGAGACTCTGCGCCGCGCGGGTGAAATGCATGCCACGCTGCATTTCTCGCGCATGGAGGAGCTCACGGCACTCGGCGTGCCGCTGTTTCTGGAGCAATTCCTCGCGCGGTTGCGCGATCTCGGCGATCGGATTGCATCGGACTTCTTGGTACCACCGGCAGAGGCGTAAAGCGATGCAATTGCACATTCGTCACGAAACGATTTATCGCTACGACCGCCCCGTCAAGTACAGCGTGCAGAGCCTGCATTTGACGCCGCGGCGCGACCCCAGCCAGCGCGCGCTCGCGTGGACGATCCACGCGCCGGGTAGGCGCCTCGAGCAGATCGACGCCTACGGCAATATCGCGCACTTGCTGACCATCGAGGAGCCGCACCGGGAGATCCGCATCGTCGTGCAGGGCGTCGTCGAGACGGCCGATAGCGAGGTGCGCCAGGACGACGGCCCCTTGTCGCCGCTCGCCTTTCTCGCGCCGACCGCGCTGACGACGCCGAGCGAGGAGCTGCGCCGCTTCGCGCAGGCGGCCGTGCAGGAGTTTGCCGACCCGCGCACGCGTGCCCAGGTCTTGGCGGACGCCGTCTGCGGCGCGGTCCGCTACAAGTCCGGAACGAGCGACGTCCAGGACAGCGCGGCCGTGGCGTTCAAGAGCGGCGAAGGCGTTTGCCAGGATCACGCCCACGTCTATCTGGCCGCCGCGCGCACGCTGGGGATTCCGGCGCGCTACGTCAGCGGTTACCTGTTTACCGGAGATTCCAAGGACGTCGCGAGCCACGCCTGGGTGGATGTGTGGCTCGGCGCCGAAATCGGTTGGCAAAGCGTCGACGTAACCCACCAATGCGCGGCCGTGCGCAGCTATTGCCGGCTCGCGGTCGGCCGCGATTATCTCGACGCCGCACCGGTGCGCGGCATGCGCCATGGCGGCGGCGGCGAGAAAATGGAAGCCAACGTATTGGTCGCCGACTCGGCCCAACGGCAGGAATAGTTAAGGGTAGAATTCGCGCGTATGACCTACTGCGTCGGCTTACTCGTTGACACCGGCCTCGTGATGCTGTCGGACTCACGCACCAATGCCGGCGTCGACCAGATCAACACCTTTCGCAAGATGGTGACGTTTCAGCGGCCCGGCGACCGGATCCTGGTGCTGCTGTCCGCGGGCAATCTCGCGATTACCCAGGCCGTGGTTCACACGCTGCAAGAGCTTCCCGGCGAACTCGAGCGGCCGGGCGGCATATTCGGCGCGGTCGATATGTTCGACGCGGCGCGCGTGGTCGGCGACGCCTTGCGCGAGGTGCACGGGCGCGACGCGCGCATGCTCAAGGATCAGGGCCACGAATTCAATGCGACGTTCATCCTCGGCGGCCAGATCGCGGGCGAGCCGCCGCGGCTGTTCAACGTTTACGCCGCCGGCAATTTCATCGAGTCCTCGATGGATACCCCGTATTTCCAAATCGGCGAGTCCAAATACGGTAAGCCCATCATCGATCGGGTGATCTCGCGCAGCAGCAGCCTCGCGCAAGCCGCCAAATGCGCGCTGATCTCCATGGACTCGACGATCCGCTCGAATCTGTCGGTGGGCGCGCCGCTCGATCTCGCGGTGATCCGCCGCGACGAATTCAAGCTCCACACGCATATCAGCATCGATTTGGACAACGAGTATTTCAACAAAATCCGCACGCGCTGGGGCTTCGCGCTGCGCGAGGTGTTCAGCGAGCTGCCGGATCCGAATTGGTGAACGGGATCAGCCACACCGCGATGCTCGCGCCGCCGGCATTGGTCCAGACCAGAACGCCGGCGGGCGCGGCCGGCGTAAATCCCATGTCGACGGCGATCTTCGGGACCCACTTGATCACGAAATAGAAGCTCGTGAAGTGCAGGAACAAGGCGAGCGACAACAGCACCGTGACACGCAGCAATTGCGGACTGAAGATCGCGGCGACCGGTCGATTGCGCGCCGTGGCCGCAACGACGGGCAATTCGCCGATCGGCGCGTGGCGCATGCGCGCGAGACTGCGATTGACCGCCGCGAGCGCGTTGGCGGGCTGCCGGTGACAGAGCCAGGCGATCGACTCCGGCACCAAGAAGATCACGATGGGGATGAACGCGGCCGTGGCCGCGGCGCCGAACCAGAAGACGAGGCGCCAATCGCCCTGATGCAGCAGCAGCGCCGCGATCGATGCCCCATTCCTTGGCGATGCCCGGAGATGCGAAGCTGATCGAGAGCACGTC
>OCZU010002975.1_pt1 | contig 10746 bp, 7 predicted proteins | sample 1539001 | NCBI WGS metagenome assembly OCZU01 (sample SAMEA3539306, study PRJEB22396) | soil metagenome | biome: tundra; feature: field; material: soil | place: USA | collected 2010-05 | depth 0.15 m | reverse complement strand
GCCTTCGCCGTCGGCCAATCTGCACGCTGCTTCGGCGGGAATGGGCGGAAAACTCTGGGTCGAAACTCCCTTGGATGATTGGATCTTCGCGCCCGATCACGCCATTCCACTGCTCGAAAATCATTTCGGAGTGCTGTCGCTCGAAGGTTTTGGTCTGGCCGGAAAGCGCGCGGCTGCGGCTGCGGCTGGCGCGATTCTTTATTACATCCGGTCGACTCAACGCGGCGCGCTCAATCATGTCGATCGCATCGGATTCTACGAGCGGCAGAACTGTCTCGTGCTTGATGCTGTAACTGTGCGAAACCTCGAACTGATCGAGCCGCTCTTTGCGGGGATGGATGCGGGCGTGACTCTATTTCGCTGTCTCGATGCGACTGTGACGCCGATGGGCAAGCGGCTGCTGCGAACTTGGATGCTGCGGCCTTCGCTAGATCGAAGCGAGATCGAAGCCAGGTTGGATTCCGTCGAGGTGCAGGTCAAAGACACGGTGCGGCGCGAAGAATTGCGGCGGGCGCTGGAAGGGATTCTTGATCTGGAGCGTCTGTTGAGCCGCGTCACGCTGGAGACAGCGAATCCCCGCGACGTGCTCGCTTTGGCCGCGTCGCTTGGACGAATTCCCAAAGTGCGAGCTATTTTGGGCGAGCTTTCAGCGCAGCGGCTGAGCAGCTTGCACCTTGCAATCGACGAACTCAATGATTTGCGGGAGAAGATCGATCGCACGCTGGTTCCCGAACCGCCGCTCACGCTGAACGATGGCGGAGTTATTGCCGAAGGCGTGGACAAGGAACTGGATGAACTCCGCGACCTTAGCCGCAATTCGAAGCAGTATCTTGCTCGCGTGGAGCAGCGCGAACGAGAGCGGACTGGAATTGGATCGCTCAAAGTGAAGTTCAATTCCATTTTTGGTTATTACATCGAGATTTCGAAGGCCAACCTTCACCTTTCGCCTGCGGATTACGAGCGCAAGCAGACGCTTGTCAACGCCGAACGATTTACAACTCCCGAATTGAAAGAGTACGAATCTAAGATTCTCGACGCTCAGGAAAAAATCGTCGAAATCGAACGGCGACTGTTTGCCGAGTTGCGGTCCGCGATTGCTGGAGAGGCCAAGCGAATCCGGCAAACCGCGCTCGCATTGGCCGAAGTCGACGTGCTTGGATGCCTGGCGCATATTGCTGCGCTGCGCAATTATTGCCGTCCGCGATTTGACGAAACCGAAAACGATCGCGACGGCGGCGACCTCGAAATTGTTGAAGGCCGTCATCCAGTGATCGAATTGCAGGAGCAGGCTGCTGGCAGCGATCGATTTGTCCCTAACGATTTGTTTCTCGACTCTGCTCCTCCGAACAAGAAACATTCCGCTTCGCAGAACATCATTGTTCTAACCGGACCGAACATGGGCGGCAAGAGCACTTACTTGCGGCAAGCCGCGCTGATCGTCATCATGGCGCAGATGGGATCGTTCGTTCCCGCGCGTGCTGCGCGGCTTGGCATCGTTGACCGCGTCTTCACCCGCATTGGCGCCAGCGACAATGTGGCTCGCGGGCGCTCCACCTTTATGGTCGAAATGACGGAGACCGCTGCGATTCTGCATACGGCGACGGCGCGTTCGTTGATCCTGCTCGACGAAGTGGGCCGCGGAACTTCTACCTATGACGGATTGGCCATTGCCTGGGCTGCGATCGAGTATCTGCATGCGCATGTTCGAGCCAAAACTTTGTTTGCCACGCACTATTTCGAGCTCACCGAATTGGCCGAGCAATTAAGCGGCGTCAAGAATTATCACGTCTCGGTCAAAGAGGCCGGAGGAAGCGTAATTTTTCTACGCCGCGTCGAAACCGGTGCCGCCGACCGCAGTTACGGAATCGAAGTCGCCAAGTTGGCCGGATTGCCGAATGAGGTCGTAGCGCGTGCGCGTGAGGTGTTGGCGGAACATGAATCCTCGGAGCACCGGCTGTCGGGACATCTCACTCCGGGCTCGTCTGCTGAAGCGGAGCGGCCGGCGCAGTTGACCATCTTTACAGCTCTATCGCAGCCAGTGGTTGACAGACTGCGTGAGGTTGATTTGAACCGGCTTACGCCGCTGGAAGCGCTGAATTTGCTGGCGGAGTTGAAGAAAGAAATCTGACGCCGGGAGAACGGCATCGGCCCCATCGACAAGCTGGGCCAAGATTTGCCGAGGACCTCGTAAACTTGGAAGCGGGACAAATTAAGATTGATGAGCGTGCCCTCCAAGCTCGTGCGCCCGGAACCATCGAAAGAGCGAAACACCAAGGCGCCTTCCGCTCGAACACTGCGCGGTCTGGACTGGCTGAATTTTTTTCTCGCGGACGTTCAGACGGGAGTCGGACCCTTTCTCGCGATTTACCTGGCTGGCTATAAGTGGGACGAAGAACGCGTCGGACTCGCTCCCAAACTCCGGCGGGCGCACTGGTTGATCGCCTGCGATCCAAACGTGCTTTGATTGCTGCCGGGATCCTGACACTGGCGGCTGGGGCGTTGTTGATTGCATTCGTGCCGACCTTTTGGTCCGTTATGTCCGCCCAGGTCTTGATTGGTGGGACCTCCAGCGTTTTCGGCCCGGCCGTCTGCGCCGTTTCGCTGGGGATCGTGGGACACAAGTTATTTGATCGCCGCCAGGGCCGTAATCAGACTTTCAATTCGGCCGGCAACGTCGTTGCCGCTGTTTCGATGGGCCTTTTGGGCCGCTATGTTTCCAATCGCAGCATCTTTTTCTTCGTGTTCGTGCTGGCGCTGCCGACCATCATGGCCCTGTTCGCCATCCGGCCCGAGGAGATCGATTACGGGCGCGCGAGGGGCGCGAAAGAAGGCGACGAAAAGGACGATCCCATTGCGGCGCGCGCACTGCTTAAGGACCGGCCGCTGCTCGTTTTCCTGCTCTGCGCGGTGATGTTTCACTTTGCCAACGCCGCGATGCTACCGCTCCTGGGCGAACTACTCGCCAAAGGTCAAGGGCGGAACTCCATGATATTCATGTCGGCGTGCGTGGTCACGACACAGGTTGTCGTCACTTTGCTTGCCGCCTGGACAGGGAGAAAGGCGGGGCTGTGGGGCAGAAAGCCGCTGCTGCTGGTCGCCTTCGGAGCGTTGCCGGTTCGTGCCCTGCTCTATACACTCACCCGGAACACGAGCGCGCTGGTCGCGATCCAAACCCTCGATGGTGTTGCCGCGGCAATCTTCGGGGTGGTCTCGGTCCTGGTGATTGCCGACCTCACGAAGGGCTCGGGCCGCTTTAACTTTACCCTCGGCGCGACCGGCACGGCGGTCGGCATTGGGGCCTCGCTTAGCCAGGTTATCGCCGGTTCCATCGTCCATCACTTCGGCTCCAATGCCGGCTTTCTTTTTCTTGGCGGAGTCGCCGCGGTCGCCTTTGGCATCCTTTACTTTTTCATGCCCGAGACACGAGAACTCCAATTTCCGAATCCAACTCACGGAGCGCCGAGCCTATGAGCACCATCCTTTTGCTGATTTCGTCGAACATTTTTATGACCTTCGCGTGGTACGGGCACTTGAAATACGGGCACGATTGGCCGCTTTGGAAAGCGATCATGGTCTCGTGGTCGATTGCGCTTCTGGAATACTGCCTGGCGGTGCCGGCGAATCGCCTTGGCTATACCCATTTCTCGGGATTCCAGCTCAAGATCATTCAGGAGGTGATTACAATCGTCGTGTTCATCGGATTCGCGACCTTTTTTCTGAAGGAGAAACTCGCGTGGAATTATCTCGTGGCCTTCGGCTTTCTTGCGGTGGCGGCGTTCTTTGCCTTTGCGTTTAAGGCTCCTTCGCCGGCCTCGTAAATGAACGGGGATGAATCGCTTTTCCGCTGCCGCGGGAGGCGAGTGAAGTTTTGGTGGATACTGGATCAGACATTGAGATGCGCGGCTTGAAACTACAACTTGGCCAACTCCTGATTATCGGGTTTGATGGGACTGAGATGTCTCCGCGGCTTGCTTCACTGCTTACGCAAATTCAGCCGGCGGGGGTGATTCTTTTTGCCCGCAATATTACTGGGGCTGCTCAGACGCATACTCTTTTGCGCGAGTGTCAGAAGCTGGTGGGCACTCCGCTCTTTACTTGCGTTGATTTGGAAGGGGGCTCCGTTGACCGCTTCCGGGAGGTGGTTGGAGGTGCGCCTTCTCCGGCGGAGGTTTTTGCTACGGGTCGACGTGCGCTGTTTCGCAAGCATGGGCGCATTATTGGAGAGAACTGCCGCGCGCTGGGGTTCAATGTGGATTTCGCTCCTGTGCTTGACTTGGCTTTTGCACCTTCGCGGAAGGTGATGAGTTCGCGCGCGGTTTCGGACGATCCTAAGCAGGTCGCGATTTATGCTCGCGAGTTTTTGCAGGGTTTGAAAGACGCGGGCGTGCTTGGATGCGGCAAGCATTTTCCTGGACTCGGCGAGGGCCAACTCGACAGCCATCACGAGTTGCCCGTGATCGAAAAGCCGCTTAAGAAAATGATGGCCGAGGACCTTGCGCCTTATCGTTTGTTGCGTGGCCAGTTGCCGTTTGTCATGGTTTCGCACGCGGCTTATCCGGAGGTGACCGGCGAACGGACTCCGGCTTCGCTGTCTAAGAGATGGATCACCGAAATCCTGCGCAAGAAAATTGGCTATAACGGGCTGGTTGTCTCTGACGACCTGGAGATGGGAGCGGTAATGGAATTTGCTCCGATTGAGGAGACGGCGGTGCAGCATATTCGAGCGGGCGGGGACCTGGCGCTGATCTGCCATAAAGAAGAGATGATTTGGCGCGCTTATGAGGCTCTGGTTCGCGAGGCGGAGCGGGACCGTAGGTTTGCTTTGCTGGCGGCGGAAGCGGGGGCTCGCGTGCAGCGGCTGCGGAAGAAGCTGTTCTCCGCTTACCGCTATTCAATTTCGCCATCGCCTACGCAGGCGAAAACCGAGAAGCTGACGCGGCAGCTCTGGGAGTTCGGCGAAGAAATTCGGCTGGCTGCGATTCCTCAGGAGGATCTTACGCATCTTTACTCTGGAGTTGGAACACCCACCACGGAGACACGGAGGCACGGAGAAATTCAACGCAGGCGCTCGAAAAGAGAACGGGCATGAGCATGATTGTCGCGGGCGTCATGAGCGGGACCTCGGCGGACGGGATCAATGTGGCGCTGGTACAGTTCCCATCCGGCAGCGGACGGGCGAGTCGCCCGTCCCCACACTCGAAACTCCGGTGGCATCGACCTCCCAGTTTCACATTGTTGGCTCACGAGGAGTATTCCTTCCCTGCCCCTGTGCGGCGGTTGATTCTGGAAATGATGAACGGGGACCTGGCTCGGGTGGCCGATTTGGCGCGGCTCAACTTTCTTTTGGGAGAGCTTTATGCCGAGGCGGTCATTAAGACCGCTCGCAAGCATCGCGCGAAGGTCGAGCTGATCGGTTGTCATGGGCAGACGCTCTATCACCAGGGGACGGCGGAGCAATTTCTTGGGCGCAAATTGGCTGTGACATGGCAGACCGGCGAGGGGGCGGTGATTGCGGCGCGAGTGGGGGTGCCGGTGGTCACGGATTTTCGTCCGGCAGATATGGCGGCGGGTGGAAAAGGCGCGCCGCTCGTGCCGTTTCTCGATTATCACTTTTATCGAACGCAGGAGCGCTCCGGGCCCGATCGTATTGCGCAAAACATCGGCGGTATTGCGAACCTTACCGCTATTCCCGCGGGCGCATCGCCCGGAAAGGTCGTCGCTTTCGATACTGGCCCGGGGAACATGGTGATCGATGCGGCGATGGAAGAACTTTTCGGACGACCCTATGACCGCAATGGCAAAGTTGCAGCGTCGGGACGAGTGCTCGAGGATGTGATCGCTCGGTTAATGCGCGCGCCTTTTTTTCGGCAGAGGCCTCCACGAACGGCGGGGCGGGAAGAGTTTGGGCGGGAATACGTGGTCCGGTTTGTCCATCTCTGCCACGGCGCCAGCAAACCCGATATCGTGGCCACGGCAACGGCGTTAACTGCGCGTTCGATTGCGGAGGCAGTCGAGCGCTTTGTCATCCCTCGATTCAAATTTCGGAGCGGCCGGCAACTAATCGTATCCGGAGGAGGCGCCAAAAATCCCACCTTGATGGCCATGTTGCGGCGTGAACTCGAACCGCTGCGCGTCGGATTGCATTTCTCGGATGAGTTCGGCCTTCCGGCAGAGGCGAAAGAGGCTGTGGCGTTTGCGCTGCTGGCGCATGAGACCTGGCATCGGCGGCCCAGCAATCTGCCTTCCGCCACCGGCGCGAAACGGCCGGCGATCCTGGGGAAGATCTCTTATGCATAACGCGGGAGCGCGGGAGCGGTCAAAAAGCAGGTCCTTCGCTCCGCTCAGGATGACAACTCTGATTTTTTTTGTCGTCGCACTTCTACTTCCTCTTCTTTCCTGTTCTCAGGCTCCCGATTCCAACACGCTGGTGATGATTATTGAGAGCAGTCCGACCAACCTTGATCCCCGCGTGGGGATCGACGCGCAATCGGAGCGCATTGGCGAACTCCTCTTTGATGCGCTGCTGACTCGCGACGAGCACCTCAATGTTCAACCCGGTCTGGCCGAGCGTTGGGAGATTCCCGATCCGCTAACTTACGTCTTTCATCTGCATCAGGGAGTGGCGTTTCACGATGGGCGTCCGCTGACTTCGCGCGATGTGAAGTGGACGTTCGATTCGCTGCTCGAAGGAAAGATTCGCAGCACAAAATCCGCCGCCTACCGGTTCGTCGATCGCGTCGAGGCGCCTGACGAGAGCACAGTGGTATTTCATTTGAAGGAGCCGAACTCCACTCTGCTCTGGAATCTTTCGGAGGGAGCGAGCGGGATTGTGCCCTATGGGTCGCTGGACGAGATCACGCGGAATCCGATGGGCTCGGGGCCATTCAAGTTTGTGAGTGCCGAGCAGGATAAAGAAGTCATCATCGAACGCAATGACAACTATTGGGGCGCGAAACCGCGGCTCGCGCGGATCCGCTTTACGGTTGTGCCCGACGCGACCACGCGAGCCCTGGAATTGCGCAAAGGGAGTGCCGACGCCGCGATTAACGCTCTGACCTCCGATACGATTGTGGCGCTGGAGCGCGAGACAAATTTGCAGGTTGAGCGCGCGCCGGGGACCGTCCTTTCTTATCTCGCGTTTAATTTGCGCGATCCCGTCTTGCAGGATGCGCGGGTCCGGCAGGCAATCGCTTATGCCATCGACCGCGGTCCGCTTCTGGAATACATCTGGCGCGGTTTTGCGCAACCGGCCCTCAGCGTGCTTCCTCCGCAAAGCTGGGCTTATGATGCCGACGTGGCGGCCTATCCGCACAATCCCGAGAAAGCCCGCCAGTTGCTCGATTCGGCCGGTTATCCGGCGCGCGACGGGGTTCGCTTTCACCTGACCATGAAGACCTCGACCGAAGAATCCACGCGCTTGCTGGCGACGGTTTTGCAACAGCAATTGCGCGAGGTTGGCATTGCACTCGACATTCGAACCTTCGAGTTTGCGACATTCTTTGCCGACGTCACGAGCGGCGCTTTTCAGCTTTACTCTTTGCGCTGGATTGGTGGCAACGAAGATCCCGATATTTTTGAGTACTCCTTCCACTCCAATCGGTTTCCGCCCAAAGGGGCGAACCGCGGTTTCTATTCGAACCCGCGCATCGATAGCCTGATCGACGAAGCGCGCCGAGAAACCGATCCAAGTACCCGCAAACACCTCTACGCTGAAATCCAGGAAACGCTGGCCAACGATGAACCGTATATCAATCTGTGGTACTTCGATAACATCCTGGTCCACACGCGGCGGCTGCGGAACGTGACCCTGAATCCTTCGGGTAATTACGGTTTCCTCAAGACAGCGGAGATCAGCAGCCAGTAGCGTGTTTTCAGCGTGATAACATCAGATTTCGAGCCAACGCGGAACGACATCCGTTCGCGAGACCTGATGCCTAAGACCTGAGACCTGACTTTTGAAAATTCTTTTTATCGGTGACATATTTGGACGCCCCGGGCGCACCATCGTAAAGGATCGGCTCCCCGAACTACGCCAGCGATATGCGGTCGATCTGGTGATCGCCAACTGCGAAAATTCGGCGGCTGGGTTTGGCGTCACTCCCTCGCTCGCCGAAGAGCTTTTCGATCTTGGTATCGACGTGATGACTACCGGCAATCACGTCTGGGATAAACGCGAGATCATCGAATACTTCCAGATGGCGGATGGCAATCCGCACAGTCCCGCCCGCCGCCTTTTGCGGCCGGCGAATTTCGCTCAGGGACTGCCCGGCTGGGGAGTCTACGAGGGCCAGAAAAACGGCGTTTCCTATGCCGTGCTGAATCTCCAGGGACGCGTTTTCATGGGCTCGTCCGACGATCCCTTTCGTTACGCCGACCGGCTGCTCGAGCAGATCACAGCGAAGATCGTGTTTGTCGATTTCCACGCCGAAGCCAGTTCTGAGAAAGTTGCGTTCGGATGGTACCTGGATGGGCGCGCAACCGCAGTCGTCGGAACGCACACGCATATTCCGACCGCTGATGAGACCCTGCTGCCGAAGGGTACCGCCTACATCACGGACGTCGGCATGACCGGGCCCTACGACAGTGTCATTGGTGTGAAGAAAGAACTGGTGATCGAGAAATTTCTCAGCGGGATGCCTGCGCGCTTTGAGGCGGCCAACGGCGACATCCGGCTTTGCGCTGTGGTGGTCGAGTGCGACGACCAGAGCGGCCGCGCCACGCGTATCGAGAGACTGATGCTGCGGGGCAGTAACTAGAAGCGATCTTCGTAGCGCCGCCGCGCCGAGGGCGAGACGCCCTCGGGACAGCCGGCAAGATGCCGGGCGCTACAACTCGCTCGCCTGTGCTGATGATCGCGCAGCCATGGTACAGGCCCGTTACGACCGTAGTTCCCTTCCGAGTATTTCTCTTGCAAGACAGCCGCAGCCGAGCATTCTATAGTAGGTATATGCGATGGCGGTCGGCGGGAATTGTATTGTTATTTGCCGGAACGGTTTGGGCCGCTGACATATTCCCGGCTTCTTCGCCCAGCGCTGCGCTCGCGCTCTGCTCCAACTCTGGCGGAGCTCCCCACTGTCAGGGTGATAAGAAGGATCTGAAGGCCGCAAGGAGTGCTTTCGCGCGCGGTCTCAAACTCGAAAAATCGCACAATCTGGACCAGGCATTTTACGAATTCGAGGAAGCGGCCCGCCTGGTTCCGCAAAACGTCGAATATCTCACCGCCCGCGAGTTCACGCGTCAACACCTGGCCGGGATGCATCTGGAACAAGGAAACACCGAGTTGCTCAAAGGGCGACAGGTAGAGGCGCTGGCGGAGTTCCGAACTGCCCTCAACCTCGACCCGCAAAACGAATTCGCCGAGCAGCGCTTGTTTGACGCCGTGGGCCGGGTAGCGCTGCCCACGCCCGGACCTCCTCAGATCGTGGCTAGCGCCGAATCGCTTACAGCACAGGCGCTCGACACACCTCGTGACATCCACTACAACGGCGACTCACGTGGCTTGCTGACCGGGGTCGCATCGAGCTACGGGCTTACTGTTATTTTCGACGAAAACTTCCCCAGCCGCCGCGTGCGTTTCGATGTGCAGAACGCGGATTTTGCCACTGCCATGCAAGCGGCTTCCGTCGCCACCAAAACGTTCACCGTCGCTCTCGAAGACAAAGTCCTCTTTGCTGCCGTTGACAACCCCGAGAACCACCGTCTCTACGATCGCATGGGACTGCGAACTTTTTATATTCCTGGCAGTAGCTCGCCCCAGGATCTGGCCCAACTCGTGACCACGCTGCGGACGCTGTTTGAGTTCAAGTTCGCCAGCCTGAACAACGCAGCGGGCACGGTCACGCTGCGCGGCCCGAAAGCAACGTTGGAAGCCGCCACTGAGTTTCTCGAGCACCTGAGCGACCAGCGGCCCGAGGTGATGTTCGACCTGAAGGTCTTTCAGGTCAGCCACACCTACATGCATAATATCGGCCTGCACGTTCCAAATAATTTCAATCTGTTCAACATTCCCGCCGCCGCCCTCGCAGCGGCGGGCGGGCAAAATGTCCAGGACCTGATCAATCAACTGATCTCTTCCGGCGGCATCAACCAAGCCGGCAACCAGTCCCTCTCGGCTCTTCTCGCGCAACTTCAAAGCCAGCAGAGTTCAATCTTCAGCCAGCCGCTGGCAACCTTCGGCGGCGGACTCACCTTGGAGGGACTGAGCCTCGATCAGTTGTCCGCCGCACTTTCCATGAACGAGAGTTCGGTGAGGCAACTCGACCACGTCCAGATGCGCGCCTCACAGGAGAAAGACGCGACTTTTAAGCTGGGCCAGCGTTATCCCATCCTCAACGCCAGCTTTGCCCCCATCTATAACAACTCTGCGATCTCGCAGGTCGTCGGAAATCAGTCCTACACCGCACCTTTTCCCTCAGTAAATTACGAGGATATTGGACTCACGCTGAAGGCGAAACCGACAGTGCATCTTAATTCGGACGTGGCCGTCGAACTGGAGATTCAGTTTCGAACGCTTGGATCCGTATCGTCCGATGGGATTCCGATCATTTTTAATCGCGAGTACAAGGGCGGCATCCTGCTGAGAGAAGGGGAACCGGCGGTAATTGCGGGAATGATTAGCAAGTCCGATCAGCGGAGTCTAAGCGGTCTGCCGTTCTTCTCGAACCTCCCGGGGTTCGGCCTGCTCACATCCCAGAACACAAAACAAGACGAGGAAGACGAACTCCTGATTCTGCTGACTCCCCACGT
>OCZU010002974.1_pt1 | contig 10747 bp, 9 predicted proteins | sample 1539001 | NCBI WGS metagenome assembly OCZU01 (sample SAMEA3539306, study PRJEB22396) | soil metagenome | biome: tundra; feature: field; material: soil | place: USA | collected 2010-05 | depth 0.15 m | reverse complement strand
GAACAAATTCCGAAGCAAAACATCCGACTCGGGCCCGATCTTCGAGATCAAGAGGTCGAAACCGCCCGCGGCGTCCGACCTGGTCAAGCCGGCCACCTCCACCACGGTCTGGCCATCTTGACCACCCGGGTAGGCCCGCACGAACATCCGGCGACGGCGCACCAGGAAGGACAGGACCAGACCAGCCAGCGCGGCGATCGCGGAGACCAGGGCCGGGGCCTGCCCCGGATCGTAGGTGATCGCCAGGCTTACCCACTGCCGGTAACCGGTGAAGGTCAGCTTGCCGAGACCGTTCGGCAGCGTGATCGACTGGCCAGGAGCCAGCGGCACCGGCGCGACCGCGAGCTTGTGCATGTGGCTGGTGTCGAGGTTGTAGACGGACTGCGGCTGACCGGTGTCCAGGCCCAGGTTGCCCGCATAGGAGACCAGGCTGACTCGCGGGAACTCGGCGGCTGGGAACGCCGACGCGAGCCGGCCGCCGACATCGATCGCTGTCGGCAGGAACACGCCGGCGAAGCCGAGCTGCTCCGGGCTGGCGTCCGGGACCTTGATCACGCCGGCCGAGGAGAGTCCGGACTGCTCCACCGGGATGAACGGCACCGGCTGGTCGAACCGGACCTGACCGGTCCCGTCCGTGACCGTGAATATCGGGGCGTATCCGTGCCCGATCAAGAACACCTGCACGCCGTCCACGAGCAACGGGTGATTCACCCGCAGGTCATAGCTGCGCTGCGGTCCGCCGTAGGACGCCGAGTACCGCACCGCCGCGCTGAACCAGGACGGCTGCCCACGCTGCACCCCGGAGGTGATGTAGCTGGCGGTGAAATGCTGCAGGCTGACGCTGAACGGCGCCAGATCCGACGGCGAGACCAGCCGCCCAGGCCGGAAGACGTCTAGTGAGGTCGGAGTGTCGGCGAAGGTCTGGCCTGCCACCAGCAGCCGGTTGGCCTTGTACCCGAATAGGCCGCCGAGCGCGACCGAGCCGAGCAGGCCGAGCAGCGCGACGTGGAACAGCAGGTTGCCGATCTCGTGCAGGTATCCCTTCTCCGCCGAGACCCAGCCGTCGCCGGTCCGCAGCCGGAACCGCTTGTGCCCCAGCAGGCCGGCCGCTGATTCCAGCGCGGGTCCGGGGGCGATCGGGGTGCCGAAGCTCGCCGCCTGCGGCAGCCGGCCAAGCCGGCGCGGCGCACTCGGCGGCGGCTGGCGCACAGATCTGGCCATCCGGAACGCGCGGGGCAGCACGCAACCCGCCAGGGATGTGAAGAGCAGCAGGTAGATCGCGGCAAACCAGGGCGCCCCGAACACGTCGAACGCCGATAGCCTGGCCAGCACCGGGGCAAGTGCCGGATGCGAGGCGTAGTACTGGGTCACCGCAGCTGGGTCGATGCCCTCCTGCGGCAGCACCGATCCGGGAATGCTGGCCAGTGCGAGCAGGAACAGCAGCACCAGCGCGGTCCGCATCGACGTCAGCTGGCGCCATCCCCAGCGCAGCCAGCCGATTACGCCGAGCTTGCCGCCCTTTCCTCGGTTAGCGGCCGGCGACGCCGACGCAGCCGACGGGACCGCGGCCGACGCGGAAGCCGGGTCGTCCTTCAGCTCGGTCACCGGCTCGCTGCCCGCTAGATCCTGCGTCACGAGGACGCCCCGAGAACCTTGACGATGAGCGCCTTGAGACCTGCATAGGAGACGCCGCCGATTATCCTGGCCGCGATATGCCCGGTGCGGTCGATCAGCAGCGTGCTCGGGATGGCCGCCGGCGGCAGCGTGGCGTGGAATGCCAGCGCGATCTGATCGCCCGGATCGTTCACGCTCGGGTAGCCGACAGCGAACGTGTGCTCGAAAGCCTCGGCGTCAGGTACCGAGTCCGATATGTTCACGCCGACGAAGCGCACCGGATCGCGCCGGAAGTAGGTGGCGAGCGCAGTCAGCGACGGCGCCTCGTGGCGGCATGGACCACACCAGGACGCCCAGAAGTTGAGGACGACCAGTGATCCCCGGTCGGCAGCCAGGCTGAACTGCTGCCCGGTCAGCAGCGTGCCCGTGGCCGCCGGTGCGGCCGGTCGCGACCCTGGACGGTAGTACGAGCTGCTGTAACTGCCAGAGACGAAGCTCTGGCCATTGCTGATCTCCGTGCTCTGAGCGATCGGGCCGCCCGAGCATGACGCTATGGCGAGCAAGGCCGATCCGGCCAGAACAGCCCGGATGACGCATGCCGCCGCGGCGGCATGGTGCGTGCTGCGCTTCAGGCGGGTCACAGGGCGATCTCCTACACGAAGTAGTATCCCCGGCCATTGTGCCGGATCAGGCTTGATGTACTGACCGCGGGCTGACAGTTAGCCGCTCAGGCACCGACCACGTTACGCGCCAGCACGCCGCGAGCCGGCCGATCCGGACGGTTCGGCGTAACTAACCCCGGTCAGCCGGTCACCGGTATAGGTGAGGCTGGTCACGCTGCCCAGAGCGCACTGCCGGTGCCGCGGGTCGTGCCACAGCCGACGGCCCTCAGCCGACCGGCGGGACACCCAGATCGGCAGCTGATGGCTGACGCAGACAGCCTCGTGCCCGCGGGCCACCCGTGCCGCGTCGGCAGCGGCCGCCAGCATCCGAGCGGCGACCTGCTGGTACGGCTCACCCCAGGACGGGCGGAACGGGTTGCGCAGGTAGATCCAGTGCCGCGGCGCGCGCAATGATCCGTCGCCAACTCCGACCTTCAGCCCCTCGAAGTGATTCCATGGCTCGATCAGCTGCTCGTCGATCTCAATCTCCAGGCCGAGTTGCGCGGCGATCGGCCCGGCTGTCTCCACGGCCCGGTCAAGCGGCGAGGACCGCAGCACGGTGATGTCCCGTCCGGCCATGAAGTCAGCGGCGGCCTTGGCCATCAGCTGACCATCCTCAGACAGGCGGAAGCCCGGCAGCCGACCATAGAGAACGCCGGTCGGATTCGCGACCTCGCCATGCCGCACCAGGTGCACGATCGTCGTGCCGGCCGGACCGGCGTCCGCGGCACTTGCCGCACCCGCGGCTGCGGTGCCGCCGGAGTCTGGATCAGTCATGGCGCGCAGCCTACCCGTCAGGCCAGCCGGATCAGCGACCCGGTTGATCAGGATAAAGTGTCGAAAATATCCTCGACCTGACTGTCGGCAGGTAGCTAACGTGAGCCCAGCGGCGATCGCGCTCATCGTCGGTGCGGCGATCGCTCACGCCACCTGGAACCTGCTGAACAAGCAGGCGTCCGCGACGGGCGCGGTGTTCTTCATCTGGCTTCTTGCGGCCTGCGCAACGGTGCTCTACAGCCCAGTCACCGTACTCGCGGCGAGCCTCGGCCAGCCGCATCTGACCCGTCTGAACTGGCTGTTCCTAGCGGGGACGGGAGTCTTGCAGTCGGGCTACTTCCTGTTCCTGCAACACGGCTACACACTCGGCGATCTATCGGTGGTGTACCCGATCGGCCGCGGCACCGGAGCCATGCTGGCTGCCCTGGCAGGAATCGTGCTGCTCGGCGAGCGGCCGAGCCCGGTCGCCATCACCGGAATCATCGCGATCGGCGCTGGCGTCGTGCTGATCGGCATCCCCGGCGCAGCGCGCCGCACCGCCAGCGCAACCGACGCCCCTGCAATCATTCGGCCGACCGTCCCGGCGCGAGGAGCGATCGTCTTCGCCTTGCTGACCGGCATGTTCATCGCGTCTTACACGATCTGGGACAAGTACGCCGTGACCAATCTGCATACGCCGCCGATCCTGCAGGGATACGCCTGCTTCCCGGTCATGACGGCCGTATTCGCACCGTTCGTGCTGCGCGACCGGCAACGACTCGCCGACGTCTGGCGATCGTTCCGACTGCAGGTACTCGGCGCGGCGCTGCTAGCACCGCTCGCCTACATGCTTGTGCTGACGGCGCTCAGCTTCACCGCCGTCAGCGCTATCGCGCCAGCGCGGGAGGTCAGCGTCCTGTTCGGAGTGCTGCTCGGCGGACGACTGCTCGGCGAAAGCGGCCTGGCCAGAAGGCTGACCGGAGCGGCGGCGATCGTAGCGGGCATCATCGCCATCGCGGTCAGCTGACGCCTGACGCAATGGCCGCCTTTCTCACGGGCTTCCCGCTGCATTCTTCGAATTCCTATTAGGACTCAGCGCCAGATTTCTTATCATGCGCCCTGAAACGCGAATCAGGCAACCATATTGTGACCGGAAAACATCGCCGCGCGCGTGGCTTGGATCGGCTCGCGTCTGTTAGCGTGCGCGATATTATGTCGCTCTCGGGGAAGCAGAAAAGGGGATGCTTAATGCTACATCGACATCGCGGTATACCGGCTTTGGCCGGGATCTGCGGGCTGTTGTTCAGCCTGCTGGCGCTCGTTCCAGCCACCACGGCAGCAGCGGCTCCAACATGGTCTACCTGCACAGGAACCATGAAACACCCAGGTACGCTGGCGGGCACCTTTTGGGACGTGAACGTACGCGGCGTGTGCTTCGTTAGGCGCGGACCGGCCATAGTCAGAAATGACCTGAACATCACCCGCAACTCGGCGCTAGTCGCGATATTCGGGCGTCGCAATTCCCGCCTGTGGGTGGGAAATAATCTCACTGTTAGCCGCGGCGGATCCCTTCTCATGGGATGCGAGTGGAAGCGGGTACACGGTAGTCCTGTCTTTCCCTGCGCCGACGATCCGCACCCGGGTCATCCGAGGTTGTCCAGCCACGAGGTCGTCATCGGCAGCCTTATCGCATCTGGCGCGCTGGGCCTCGTCGTGCATAACAGCTGGATCGGCCACAGTGTCATTCAGGTCGGCGGGGGCGGCGGCGTGAACTGCAGGCAGAGCGGCATCTTCAGGAAGCTCGGCAGCCCCGTGTACAGCGACTACGAGGACAACTGGGTCGGCGGCGACGTATGGGTCAAGGATCTGCGTTCCTGCTGGTTCGGCGCGATCCGCAACTGGGTCGGCCACAGCATGACCATCAGCCGGAACCGGATGGCCGACCCGGACGCCATGGAAGTCACCACTAACGTCGTCGTGCACGACCTCACGTGTTACCGCAACAGGCACAAGGTGCAGTTCGGCGACGGCCATGGAAGCCCGAACCGGGTCGGCATGCACGCGTTCTTTGAATGCGGATTCCACACCGTCCTGCCGAATCCCGCCGGTCAGCACAAGCACTTCTCGCACATCTCTGTGCACCTGCGCTAAGTGCACCTGCGCTAGCCAGCACCTGCGCTGATCGGCTAGGGCACTGCAACGCCCCTGGGCTACCGCGCGTAAGCGGTAGCCCAGGGGCGTTGGCCTGGCAGAGGTCAGGAGATCTCGATGAAGCGCTGCCGCTCGCCGATGATGTCCCTGATCTTGCGCAGCCTGGCCTCATAACTGGGTACGTCAAGCTCGTCGAGTCCGATCAGCCGTCCAAGGTCGCTGGCCAGGACATCCGACTCGCCGACCAGATTCCAGTCGAACTGCAGCAGATCATTGAGGCCGACCCGCCGTACCCGGTCCCAGACCAGGTCCTGATTGAGCACCGGCAAGCCCTTGACCACAGCCGCGGCGTCGTCGATCTCGCGGATCAGCCGCTCAGCCCGGCGCATCGGCTCCATCACCTCGGCGGGCGGAAACGGCTGGTCCCGAGTTGATGGCGGCACCCGATCGGCCCGCCACCTGCTGATCAGGTCCCTGATCTTGGCCGAGGCCTCGCTGAGGCCACGGCCGACCCGCTCCCGCACCAGCTGGTCGTCCGAACGCAGCTTCCCCTTCGTGCTGTAGACATCGGAGGCGAGCAAGGTGCGCAGCTTGTCAGCAAGACTGTCCGGCATCGGAATCAGGCCCCGCGGCTGGTACTGACGTCGGGAATGTGCGGCATTCCAGGCGTCGGAGCACCAAAGCCAGTGAGCCCGATATTGAACGGCTCGCCCACCGCCATGTTCGGCGCCGACACCAGACCACGCTCGGCCATCTTCATCGCCACGTAGTAGCGCACGGCCTCCATCTCCGACAGGCCGAACGCGCGCAGCGAAATCAGCTCGCGCATCCGCTCATCGCGCGGCCGCATCAGCACCTTGACGTCATTGAGCGTGATCCCGTAGACCTTCAGGAACTCCTGCAGATGTCCGCGGACCAGCTCAGTGATCTCGTGAATCCGCTCATTGACCATCTCAAGTGGCGTCAGCTGGACAATCTGATTGATGGCCTGCTCGACAACCGGGCCCGCGTAGTTGTTCAGCGCCTCGGTGGTAAGGAAGTGGCCCTGGTACGGCATATGCGTCACCAGCTTGACCGCATCCTCCTTGCTGTCGATGTGAACGTAGTAGTCCACGTCGTACACCAGCTCGGCCAGCTCGCGGGAGAGGGCGAGGCCCTGCGCCTTGGCGACGCTCTTGGCGGCGGAGACGAAGAGCGCCTCGTACTGCCACGGCGACTGGCCGCTATAGAACGCCTGCTGGATGCTGCCGATGATCGGCCGGTCCGTGGTCTCGACCGGGTACTGGCCGCCACCGTAGACATTGAAGATGGCGCCGCGCGACTTCAGCACGCAGAAGTGGTTGCTCTCCACCGTCAGCAGGCTGCCGGTCGTGATGTCGTTCCCCGGGTGGTGGTACATAAGGATGCCAGGACCCATCACTTCCGTACCGTCATTGTTCAGCGTGCTGATGACGCTGCGTATCGCCACGTCCCCTCCTCAAAACAGGTCGCCGGGCCTGCCGCCCGGCTGTCCTGAGACATAATGGCAGATCAGGTCCGAGGTTCCATGCTGGTCGCCAGAACGTTCGCGGGCAATTCGCGACCGGTCTACCGGGTGCTGCCTCCGGCTAGTCAGCCCAGTGCATCGGCGGCTGCGAGGGCGGCGGCCGGCAGCGCATCGGCGATCCGGTCGATGGCTTCCTGGTCGTGCGCGGCCGACAGGAACCAGGCCTCGTACGGTGATGGCGGAAGGTATACACCGCCGTCCAGCATCGCGTGGAAGAAGGCCGCGTAAGCGGTCCCGCACTGGCTACGTGCCTGCCCGAAGTCCCGTACTGGCTCGGTCACTCCGAGGAAGAACGAGAACAGGCTGCCCGCCTCCTGCAGCCGGAACGGGACCCCTGCCGCGGTCAGCGCGGTGGCCGTCAGCCCGGCTACCTCGGCCGCCGCCTCGTCGACCCGCTGGTAGACCTCGGGCGTGCACTCGCGCAGCGTGGCCAGTCCAGCCGCGGTGGCCAGCGGATTCCCCGCCAGAGTGCCAGCCTGGTAAACCGGTCCGGCCGGCGCCATCAGGTCCATGATCTCGGCCCGGCCGCCGAAGGCCGCAGCCGGCAGACCGCCGCCCATGACCTTGCCGAATGTCATCAGGTCCGCTGCCACGCCCTCGCGCCCGTACCAGCCCGAGCGGGTGACCCGGAATCCGGTCAGCACCTCGTCCATGATCAGCAGGGCGCCGGACTCGGTGCAGAGCGCCGCCAGCAGTTCGTTGAACCCCGCCATGGGCGGCACGATGCCCATGTTCGCCGGGCATGCCTCGGTGATCACGCAGGCGATCTGAGCGCCATGCTCGGCGAACACCTGCCGGATCGCCTCGGCATCGTTGTACGGCAGCACGAGCGTCTCCGCGGTCACCGCACCAGTCACGCCCGGTGAGTCCGGCAGCCCGAAGGTCGCCACCCCCGATCCGGCGGCGGCGAGCAGCGCATCGACATGACCGTGATAACAGCCAGCGAACTTCACTACGAGCGATCGCCCGGTGTAGGCACGGGCGAGCCGCAGCGCTGACATGCTCGCCTCGGTGCCCGAGGTGACTAGCCGCAGCTTCGCTACCGGCGCGCGGGAGATCAGCTCCTCGGCTAGCTCCACCTCACCCGGTGTCACAGTGCCGAACGACGTTCCCCGGCTGACCGCCTGCCGCAGCGCGCTGGTCACGGCGGGATGCGCATGCCCCAGGATCATCGGGCCCCAGGAGCAGATCAGGTCGACGTAGCTCTTGCCGCTGGTGTCGACCAGGTACGGGCCATGGCCTGAGGCCATGAACACCGGGGTGCCACCAACCGCGCCGAACGCCCGCACCGGCGAATTCACCCCGCCGGGCATGACCGCGCAGGCCCGCGCGTACAGGCTGCCGGAATGGTCCCCAGTCTCCTGCGGTGTCATGGGGCGGTCTCCTCGCAGGCGTCGGCCAGGTATTCGAGCAGCCGCAGCGCGTCGGGCAGCGGCTCGGTGGTCGTCTCATGGATCCAGCGGGCGGTCAGCCCGTTGCCCAGGCGGGATGGCGGGGCGAGCACGTAGCTGTCCTTGCAGTGCCACCGCAGACCGGTTATCTCGGGAATCGTGTCTGGCTCGCAGTCCAGGTGACAGGACCACCATTCGTCCTCGTCAGCGATCGCGGCTCTGGTCGCGACAAAGAACAAGGCCCGGTCCTGGGCGCTGATCGCCACCGGACCGGGCTCGGTCCCGGATCGCTCCATCTGGGCAAGCGCCACCAGTCCCCCGGAGGCCGGCACATCAAGCACGTCGAAGGTGCGGCCGGTCACGAGAATAATGTTGGCCTGCGGAAGCACCGTCCACCAGTGCCCGACAATGGCGACGTCAGCCGTTGCCTGGCGCTGCCAGGTCGGCGACACAGGATGAGCACCCGGAGCCGGGCAACCGATGCGATCGCACGAGCAGGCCCGGCCGGAGGCGCCTGGCTGGGGCTGCCGGTCCGGCGGGTAAGCGCCGGAGCAGACTGGCCACCCACGTGCGGCGTACCGGGTCGCCGCGAGCGCGGTCCGCTCGTGAGCCTTCCGGCGCCCCCTGGCCCGCAGCACCGCTTCGACCATCGGCTCCACTCCCACCCAGCCCGCTTACGCGCTGTTGAATGACAATCCCGAATGACACCTTCTGAATGACCCATCCTGACCGGGTCCGACAGCCGGTCGGCCTCATCGGCCAGGCTGCAGGCCATCGGCCCCCATGCCGGTGCCATCAGCTACGCGTCGGCGGGGCCGACCACTCCTGCGACGATACCGCGCCCGGCTGGTGACCGTCGGCCACCTGGGACCCAATCGGCGCGGCTGGCGGCTAGCTCAGCCGACTTGCTGCCTCAGTGGCCCAGTACGTCAGGATGATGCTAGCTCCGGCCCGGCGGATCGCAGTCAGCGTCTCCAGCACGACCCGGTCCCGGTCCAGCCAGCCGTTCGCCGCGGCCGCTTCGACCATGGAGTACTCGCCGCTGACCTGATAGGCCGCGACTGGCAGCTGAACCGACTGCGCGACCATAGCGATGATGTCCAGATAGGCCAGCGCAGGCTTGATCATGATCATGTCGGCGCCCTCACCCACGTCTAGCATGACCTCGCGCAGCGCCTCCGCCTGGCTGCCGTGGTCCTGCTGGTAGGAGGCCCGGTCACCAAACTGCGGTGCACATTCGGCCGCGTCCCGGAACGGCCCGTAGAATGCCGACGCGTACTTGGCCGCATAGGCGCAGATCGCCACCTCGGAAAAGCCGCCGGCGTCGAGCGCGGCGCGGATCGCAGCCACCTGGCCGTCCATCATCCCGCTCGGCGCCACCACCTGCGCCCCCGCGCGGGCCTGAGCAATCGCGATCGACGCGTAGCGCTCCAGCGTGGCGTCGTTGTCAACCTCACCGGCCGCAGTCAGCATGCCGCAGTGCCCGTGGTCGGTGTACTCGTCCAGGCACAGGTCGGCCATCAGCACCGTATCGCCGCCGAGGTCTGCCGCCAGATCGCCGAGTGCCAGCTGGACGATGCCGGACGGGCTATCGGCCGCCGAGCCGCGGCCATCCTTCGCCGCCGGAACGCCGAACAGGATCAAGCCGCCGACACCGGCCTGGACCGCGTCGGCCGCGGCTTTGCGGAGACTGTCCCTGGTGTGCTGCAGCACCCCGGGCATCGACGCGACCGGCTGCGGCTCGCTGATCCCTTCCTTGACGAATAGCGGCTGGACCAGATCCGCCGGGCGCACGCTGGTCTGCGCGACCAGTCGCCGCATCGCGGCGGTCCGGCGAAGCCTGCGCGGGCGGGCGACCGGGTATCCCGCTGTCACGACGGCTCCCTTCGGCGGTCAGGCGTACTGAGCTGGGAAATGCTACCTGACCCGCCGCCGGGCTCCCCTGCGGCGCTCGCTTGGCCTGCGGACCGGCTCTCCGCCCGCGGTCGCCGTGTCCCTGATCCCGGCGCCGAATTCCGCGAGCGCCTCGACCAGCGCGGTAGCCGACGGTGTCGGAGCGATCACGTCCACCCGCAGACCGAACTCGGCCGCGGTCTTCGCGGTCTCCGGCCCGATCACCGCGATTACGGTCACTGCGTGTGGCTTTCCGGCTATCCCGATCAGGTTCCTGACCGTTGAGGACGAGGTGAAGAGCACCGCGTCGAAGCCACCGCCCTTGATCGCCTCCCTGGTGGGCGCGGGCGGGGGCGCGGCGCGCACCGTGCGGTAGGCGGTGACGTCCTCGGCCTCCCAGCCCAGGTCGGTGAGACGGTTCACCAGCCCTTCGGTGGCAATGTCCGCACGCGGCAGCAGCACCCGGTTGATCGGGTCGAGCAGGTCATCATAGGCGGGCCAGGCATTCGCCAGGCCCTCCGCGGACTGATCATCAGCCGGCATCAGGTCAGCAGCGATACCGAACGCACGCAGTGCCGCCGCTGTCTGCTCACCGACCGCAGCGATCTTCACGCCGGCGAATGCCCGTGCATCCAGGCCATACTCCTCGAACTTCTCCCGCACCGCGCGAACGGCGTTGACCGACGTGAAGGCCACCCACTGATACCGTCCGGTGACCAGACCCCGGACGGCCC
>OCZU010002973.1_pt1 | contig 10747 bp, 5 predicted proteins | sample 1539001 | NCBI WGS metagenome assembly OCZU01 (sample SAMEA3539306, study PRJEB22396) | soil metagenome | biome: tundra; feature: field; material: soil | place: USA | collected 2010-05 | depth 0.15 m | reverse complement strand
GACCCGGCCGCCTGCGGGGCTGGCGCCCGCGTCGCGCTGCCGCGGCTCGCACAGCTCTTCGTCGCCTCGGCCAGCGGCAAGCACGGGCTTGACCTTGATCGCCAGGCGTTCTGCCTCCGCAAGCGGGCCGAGCACGAGACCGGCGCGTACTTCGCCAGCCTCTCCTGCGCGACCATCGTGTACAAGGGAATGCTGACTGCCGCGCAGCTTGAGCCGTTCTACCCGGACCTGTCAGATCCGAGATACACCTCGGCGCTTGCGCTCGCGCATTCACGGTTCTCCACCAACACCTTCCCGTCCTGGCCGCTGGCGCATCCGTTTCGCTATATCGCGCACAACGGCGAGATCAACACCATCCGGGGGAACCGCAACTGGCTGCGGGCTCGCGAGGCGCTGCTCCGCAGCGACCTGATCCCGGCCGACTCGCTCGGACGGGGGATCGAACGGCTGCTGCCGATCCTGGACGAGGTCGGCAGCGACTCATCCAGCTTCGACGCCTGCCTGGAATTGCTGCATCTCGGCGGCCGGTCGCTGCCGCACGCCGTGCTGATGATGATCCCCGAGCCGTGGGAGAACAACGCGCGGATGCGGCCAGGATTGCGGGCCTTCTACCGCTTCCACTCGGCCATCATGGAGCCCTGGGACGGCCCGGCTCTGATCACATTCACCGACGGCTCGCTGATCGGCGCGGTGCTCGACCGGAACGGACTGCGGCCGGGCCGGTACTGGGTGACCAGGGACGGCCTGGTGGTGCTGGCCAGCGAGGTCGGCGTGCTGGACATCAATCAGGCCGACGTCGTCCGCAAGGGCCGGTTGCAGCCCGGCAAGATCTTCCTGGTCGACACGGCGGCCGGCCGGATCATCGAGGACGAGGAAGTCAAGGCCGGCCTCGCGGCTGAGCACCCGTACGACGAATGGCTGCACGCCGGCCTGCTGCACCTCGACGATCTGCCGGACCGGCGCCGCGAGCTGCCCGACAGCCAGGAGCTGGCCACCCAGCAGCGGCTATTCGGCTACACCGAGGAGGAGCTGCGGGTCGTTCTCGGGCCGATGGCGCGCACCGCTGCTGAGCCGATCGGCTCGATGGGCAACGACGCCCCGCTGGCCGCGCTGTCCGGCCGTCCCCGGCTGCTCTTCGACTACTTCACGCAGCTGTTCGCGCAAGTCACCAATCCGCCGCTGGACGCGATCAGGGAGGAGCTGGTCACCTCGCTGGCGGCGGCTACCGGCCCCGAGCACAATATGTTTGACCCGGGTCCGGCGTCTTGCCGGCAGGTCGTGCTGCCGTACCCGGTGCTCAGCGACAGCGATCTGGCCAAGATCATCCGGATCAACGATGACGGGGACCTGCCCGGCTTCGCCGCGCACGTGGTGGACGGCCGTTATCTGGCCGCGGGCGGCGGCCAGGCCCTGCAGCGCAGGCTGGCCGAGGTCCGGGCCGAGGTGTCGGACGCGATCGGAGCGGGCGCGAAGGTCATCGTGCTCTCGGACCGGGGCGCGGCAATGGGCGGCGGCCAGGACCAGGGCGAGCTGCTCGGAGCCAGACCCCCGTGGTCGGGTGGCGTGCCCGAGGCTGAGCCAGGCACCTGGGCGCCGATACCGTCCCTGCTGCTCACCGGCGCCATCCATCACCACCTGATCAGGGACCGGACCCGCACCAGGGTCGGCCTGATCGCCGAGGCCGGCGACGTCCGCGAGAGCCACCACGTCGCCCTGCTGATCGGCTACGGGGCGGCGGCGGTCTGCCCGTACCTGGCGGTCGAGACGGTCGAGGACATGGCCAGGAGCGGCCAGCTCGGTCAGCTCAGCAGTCGCAAGGCCGCCGCCAACCTGATCAAGGGGCTCGGCAAGGGCCTGCTCAAGATCATGTCGAAGATGGGAGTCTCCACCGTCGCCTCCTATACCGGAGCGCAGATCTTCGAGACGATCGGCCTTGGCCCGGAGGTGATCGACGAGTGCTTCGCCGGCACGCCAGCCCGGCTCGGCGGCGTCGGATTCGGCCAGCTCGCCGCCGACAGCGCCGCCCGGATGGCCGACGCGTACCCGGCGCGGGCCGGGGCGCAGGCGCACCGGCGGCTGGCCACCGGCGGCGCGTATCAGTGGCGCCGGGACGGAGAGCCGCACCTGTTCAGCCCGGAGGCGGTGTTCCGGCTCCAGCACGCGACCCGCAGCCGCAAGTACGACATATTCCGGCAGTACACCAGCCTGGTGGATGATCAGTCGGCGCAGCTGATGACGCTGCGCGGGCTGCTGGCTATCCGCGGCATCGACGGCCCGGCTGACGGGCCGGTGGCCGGCCCGCCGGACCGCCAGCCGGTGCCGATCGAGGAGGTCGAGCCGGTGTCCGCCATCACGGCCAGGTTCTGCACCGGGGCGATGTCCTACGGCTCGATCTCGGCCGAAGCTCACGAGACCCTGGCGATCGCGATGAACCGGCTTGGCGGCCGGTCGAATACCGGCGAAGGCGGCGAGGACGCGGCCCGCTTCGCTCCCGATGCCAGCGGCGACCTGCGCCGGTCGGCGATCAAGCAGGTGGCGAGCGGCCGGTTCGGCGTCACCAGCGAGTACCTGGTCAATGCCGACGACATCCAGATCAAGATGGCGCAGGGCGCCAAGCCAGGAGAAGGCGGTCAGCTGCCCGGCCACAAGGTCTACCCGTGGATCGCCCGGACCAGGCACTCCACGCCGGGCGTGGGCCTGATCTCGCCGCCGCCGCACCATGACATCTACTCGATCGAGGACCTGGCCCAGCTGATCTACGACCTGAAGAACGCCAACCCGGCGGCCCGGATCAGCGTGAAGCTGGTCGCCGAGATGGGAGTCGGCACGGTCGCTGCGGGGGTCGCCAAGGCGCACGCCGACGTGGTGCTGATCTCAGGTCACGATGGCGGCACCGGCGCCGCGCCGCTGACCAGCATCAAGCACGCGGGCGCGCCGTGGGAGCTCGGGCTGGCCGAGACTCAGCAGACGCTGCTGCGCAATGGCCTGCGGGACCGGGTCGTCGTCCAGGTGGACGGGCAGCTGAAGACCGGCCGGGACGTCATCATCGCCGCGCTGCTCGGCGCGGAGGAGTTCGGGTTCGCGACCGCGCCGCTGGTGGTAGCCGGCTGCGTGATGATGCGGGCCTGTCACCTGGACACCTGCCCGGTCGGCGTCGCGACCCAGAATCCTGAGCTGCGCCGCCGGTTCTCCGGCCAGGCCGAGTTCGTGGTGACCTTCTTCGAGTTCATCGCGGCTGAGGTCCGCGAATACCTGGCCCGGCTGGGTTTCCGCACGTTGACCGAGGCGGTCGGCCAGGCCGAGCTGCTCAGCGTCAGCAGGCCAAGCGCGAGTGATCCAGAGCCCGGCCAGCCTGGGCCGGCCGGCGTCACCGGGCATGACAGGGCAGCGTTCCTTGACCTGGCGCCGCTGCTGCACGTGCCCGAGCTGCCGGCCGGGGCGGCCCGCCATCGCACCACGCGCCAGGACAGCGGCCTGGACCTGGCGCTGGACAACTCCCTGATCCAGCTGGCCGAGGGCGCGCTCGCCGAAGGCCGGGCAGTCCGGCTCGACCTGCCCGTCCGCAATGTGAACCGGGCCGTGGGCACGATGCTCGGCTACGAGGTGACCAGGCGCTGGGGTGGCGAGGGCCTTCCCGACGGCACGATCGTGGTCGGCCTGCGCGGATCGGCCGGCCAGTCGCTTGGCGCGTTCCTGCCCAGGGGGATCACCATCGCGCTGGCCGGCGATGCCAATGACTATGTCGGCAAGGGGCTGTCCGGCGGGCGGATCATCGTGGCGCCGGATCCGGCAGCCGTCTTCGCCGCTGCCGAGCAGGTCATCGCGGGCAACGTGATCGGCTACGGAGCTACCAGCGGCGAGCTGTTCCTGCGCGGCGTGGTGGGCGAGCGATTCTGCGTGCGGAATTCTGGCGCCACCGCGGTGGCCGAAGGCGTGGGGGATCACGGCTGCGAGTACATGACCGGCGGCCGGGTGCTGGTGCTCGGGCCGGTAGGAAGGAATTTCGCGGCCGGCATGTCTGGCGGCGTCGCCTATCTGCTTGACCCTGATCCCGGCCAGGTCAACCTGGAGATGGTGGACCTTGAGCCGGTCAGCGCCGCCGACCTGAGCTTCCTGGCTGACCTGCTCGGCCGCTATCAGGAGCAGACCGGCTCGACGGTCGCGGCCGGGCTGCTCGATGACTGGGACGCGGCCGCGCCTCGGCTGTGCCGGGTGATGCCGAAGGACTACCAGCGCGCGCTGGCTGCCACCCGGCGGGCCGAGCGCGAGGGCGGCGACGTCGCGGCGGCCGTCATGGCCGCGGCCCGAGCGTGAGGGGCAACCGCGATGACTGACCCCAGCGGACTGGCATCGGCGCCGCGCCAGACGGCGTCCAGTCGTCCGGTCGACATCCGGATCCAGGACTGGCATGAGGTGTCGGCCGGGATAGGCCAGACCGACCTGGAGCGGCAGGCCGGGCGCTGCATGGACTGCGGCATTCCGTTCTGCCACGGCGGCTGTCCGCTCGGGAACCTGATCCCGGAGTGGAATGACCTGATCGGGCGGCGCGACTGGCGCGAGGCGGCGGAGCGACTGCACGCGACCAACAACTTTCCTGAATTCACCGGCAGGCTGTGCCCGGCGCCGTGCGAGACAGCCTGCGTGCTCGGCATCAACGCTGAGCCGGTCGCGATCAAGCAAGTCGAGGTCGAGATCATCGACCGGGCCTGGGCGGAGGGCTGGGTAACGCCGCAGCCGCCCTCACCGGCCGCCGCCTCAGCCGGCCAGCGGATCGCCGTGGTCGGCTCGGGCCCGGCCGGGCTGGCCGCCGCCCAGCAGCTGACCAGGGCCGGGCACCAGGTCACCGTCTTCGAGCGGGCCGACCGGCCCGGTGGCCTGCTCCGCTATGGCATTCCGGAGTTCAAGCTGGAGAAATGGCAGCTGGATCGGCGGCTGGCTCAGCTGCGGACGGAGGGCGTCACCTTCCAGTGCGAGGTGGATGTCGGCGCCGACCTGAGCGCCGCCCGGCTTCGGGCGGACTACCGGGCCGTCGTGCTGGCCTGCGGGGCCAGGGCGCCGCGGGAGCTGCCGGTGGCTGGCGCCGGGCTGGCCGGCATCCACCAGGCGATGGATTACCTGCCGCTGGCCAATCAGGCGGTGGCCGCGGCCGGCAGCCGGGCGGGCGAGCCGGTGGCCGAGCCGGCCATCTCGGCCCGCGGCCGCCACGTGGTGATCATCGGCGGCGGCGACACCGGGTCCGACTGCCTGGGCACCGCGCTGCGGCAAGGCGCGGCGTCGGCGACCCAGCTGGAGATCATGCCGCGGCCGCCGGACCGGCGGCCGGACAGCCAGCCATGGCCTACGTATCCGATGATCTTCCGGGTCTCCAGCTCGCACCAGGAAGGCGGCGACCGGGTGTACGCAGTCTCCACCCGGGAGTTCCTGGCCGATCCATCCGGCCGGGTGCGGGCGCTGCGGCTCGTCGACGTGGCCATGACGGACGGACGTTTCGTCCCGCTGCCCGGCACCGAGCGGGAAATCAGCTGCGATCTCGTCCTGCTGGCGCTTGGCTTCAGCGGAGCGGAGAGCGGCGGGCTGCTGAGCGGACTGGGAATTGGCCTTGATGACCGGGGCAACGTCCCCAGGGACGACTCGTACGCCACTGCTGTCCCAGGCGTGTTCGTGGCCGGCGATATGGGCCGGGGCCAGTCGCTGATCGTATGGGCGATCGCGGAAGGCAGGTCGGCGGCGGCTGCCGCGGACCGTTACCTGGTCGGCGACACCGCGCTGCCGGTCGCGATCGCCTCGTCTGCCCGTCCGATGGCGGTGCGCCGCTGACGGCCTGCGGCCGGGCAAAGTGACCGAACTACTCCTGCCTCGCGAGTAACGTCACGGAACATGCCGGCCGCGTACCTACCAAGTCCCGTCAAAGGGCTATGGGGCCTGGGTCCGGTGCAGTTGCACGGCTACGCGCTATGCGTGGTCCTTGGCGTGCTGGTCGCCATCTGGGTGGCTGATCGCAGGTACCGCGCGGTCGGCGGTCGCGCCGGGCTGATCCTCGATCTGGCCGCCGTGGTGGTCCCAGCCGCGCTGGTCGGCGCGAGGCTGGACCGGCTGATCGCCGATTCTCAGCTGTACTTCGGGCCAGGCCGGGACTGGGTGGACATCCTGCGGATCTGGGACGGTGGGCTTGGCCTGACCGGCGCTGTCATCGCCGGCGTGGCCGCGGCGTTCTTCTGGGGCCGGCGCAAGGGGATTGAATTCGGCCCGGTGCTGACCGCCGCCGCTCCGGGCCTGGCGCTGGCCCAGGCGATCGGGGTCTGGGGCAGCTGGTTCGCCCAGAGCCTGTACGGCGCGCCATCGACGTGGCCGTGGGCCGTGCAGATTTCCCCGTTGCACCGGGCGCCCGGTTACCAGAGCTTTGGCACGTTCCAGCCGTTGTTCCTGTACGAATCGATCTGGGATGTCCTGGTCGGCCTGCTGCTCGGCTACCTGATCAAGCGGCTGACGCTGACCGGTGACCGCGCCCTGGCCCTGTTCGCCGCGCTGTGTGCCGCCGGTCGGCTCGGTGCTCAGTCGCTGCGCCTGGGCGCGGCGCTGCAGCTGGCCGGGATCAGGCTGGACCAGATCGCGGCGATCGCCGTGCTGGCGCTAGCGGCCGTGTACCTGTATCTGACCAGAGCCAGGTCGGTGCGGCAGGGCTTGATCGCCAGCCCGCGCCGACGCGCCCGGGCTGCGGCGGCTGCCAGCCCGGAAATGGCGGACGAGATGCGGCCAAGCCCCAACGCTTCCCGGACGGCGGGAGACGTGCCGCGAGACTGGTCCGCGCTGCAGTTGCCCGATGTCCAGCCGGACAAGCTGGCCAACTAGCCGAAACCACGCGGGATAGCCAGCCCCGGGTCCGGATTTTTGGTGCCCCGGGTGGGATTCGAACCCACACTGGATGGATTTTGAGGCCATTGACTCTGCCGTTGGTCTACCGGGGCCGGCCGGACGCCACAGGCGCCGTGCCACTGCTCAATGTAGCGGCTGTGGATAAGCTCGGCGCGTGAGCCAGACCCCTTACCGTGTCGTAATAGCCGAGGATGAGGCGCTGATCCGTCTCGATCTCAAGGAGATGCTCTCCGAGCCAGGTCAGGATGCCTACGTCGTAGTGGGCGAGGCCGGCGACGGCGAGACCGCGATTGAGCTGGCCGAGCGGCTGCGGCCGGATCTTGTGATCATGGACGTCAAGATGCCGGTGCTTGACGGGATCTCGGCGGCGGAGCGGATCACCGCGGCCCGGCTGGCGGCCGTCGTGATTCTCACCGCGTTCTCGCAGCCGGACCTGATCCAGCGGGCGAGCAGCGCCGGCGCGATGGCGTACCTGGTGAAGCCGTTCACCAGGGCCGACCTGGTTCCCGCGATCGAGATCGCGGTGAGCCGGTTCGCCGAGGTCACCGCGCTGGAGAAAGAGGTAGGAGGGCTGCGCGAGCGGCTGGAGATGCGCAAGGTGCTCGACCGCGCGAAGGGCCTGCTGCAAGCTCGGCGCGGGATCACTGAGCCGGAGGCGTTCCGGTGGATTCAGAAGACGGCGATGGACCGGCGGACGACGATGGGGGCGCTGGCGCAGGAGATCCTGGACAGCCCGCAGGAAGCCGGCCCAGCTCAGGAAGCGCAACCGGCCCAGCCCGCGGCCAGCCCGGCACCGAGGTCCCAGCCCGGTCCGGCTCAGCCCGGTCCGGCCGGGCCGGACCGACGGCCTTGACGCCGGGCCGGACCGACGGCCTTGACGCCGAGCCGGACCGACGGCCTTGACGCCGAGCTTGGACCTAGCGATCAGTCCCCGGTGACGCCGTCGATCTGCTCGCGCAGGATGTCGGCGTGGCCGTTGTGCCGCGCGTACTCCTCGATCATGTGCAGGTAGATCCAGCGCAGGCTGAACTGCTTGCCGGAGCGCGACTGGAACGTGTCGTCCAGCGACCGCCCGGCCACCGCCGCGTCGGCCAGCGGGCACTCGGCCGCAAAGGCGGCGAAGTCCGCTTCAGCCTGGCTGGCGTCGGTCAGGTCAAAGTCGCCGTCGCGGAACTCCTTGCTGCAGAACAGCTCGGCCAGATCGGACTGGCCGCTGAACCCGCGCCGGAACCAGCTGCGCTCGACCTCCGCCATATGCCTAACCAGCCCGAGCAGCGACAGCGATGACGGAGCCACCGCCCGGCGGACGAGCTGCTCACCGGTCAGGCCCTGGCACTTATGCAGCAACGTCGATCGGTGGTAGTCGAGCCAGTCCTGCAGCCCCTGCCGCTCGTCCGCAACTTCCGGTGGCTCAGTGCGCGGCACTTCAGGTGCGGTCCAGGTCACCGGACCATGGTGCGGACTTCTGGCCCGGCGCGCAACGCATTTGGCTCGCCGTCGCGCTGGCCTGCTGTCGCGCTGGCCTGCCAGGTCCCGGCCGGGCGCAGGCTAACTCCGGCTGACCCGCCGGAATCCCGCCAGCGCCGCGAAATTGCGTTCACGCAAGCGAGCGGGGCCAGGTCAGCAACCCCCGTGCAGCCCCGGCGCCCGCTCGCTTGCTGCCGTCTGCCGCCCGAGATGGCAGCGACGGTGAAGAGCCCGCAGATCCTTTGGTGCCATGTCGGCCTTCCCCGGGCCGGCACGTTCTCTACTCGGCATCACCGAGCTCTGAGGACCACCGTAGCGATGCCGCGGCGTGCCGCGTGCAGACACTGCCATTACCTGGCCGGTATGGGCTAAACATCCGTTCGCCGCTGCTGGCCAACTCCGATCCTCGCGGGGCAAGTGTCCACCGAAGCGGCCAGGCAGCTGATCTTCCGACATCAGCTGGCAGGGCCGGCCTGCTCGGCCGCGGCGCTGCGGGCGCCGGGCACGGCGTCCCGGAGCAGGCAGCTGAGCCGGGCGGTGCAGACGCGCCGGTCCCGGTCGTCGGTGATCACGATCTCGTAGGTGGCGAGCGTCCGGCCGGCATGCGCCTGGGTCGCCACGCCTGTCACCAGGCCAGCCGAGACGGCGCGGTGATGGGTGGCGCTGATCTCGATTCCGACCGTGATCCGGCCCTCGCCGGCGTGCAGCGCGGCGCCGACCGAGCCGAGCGTCTCGGCCAGCACGCAGGACGCCCCGCCGTGCATCAGGCCGTACGGCTGGGTGTTTCCGGCCACCGGCATGGTGCCGACAACTCGCCGCGGCGACGCCTCGGTGATCTTGATGCCCATCCGTCCGACCAGGGTCTCGGCGTGCACGAGGTCAAGATCGTTCCAGTCCGGCTGCTCAACGAAGTTCGCCACCGTCACCTCCGAGTTTGTCGCAGGCGCCTGCGCGCCGCAGGTTGCAGCCTAGGATTGACCGGTGGCTGCCAAGAACCCGGCCCAGCCGGCCGACGGCGCGGTGCGCCAGAACCTGCTCCTGCTCCTTGACGGGCACTCGCTGGCCTACCGTGCGTTCTTCGCGCTGCCCGCCGAGAACTTCTCGACGACGACCGGGCAGCCGACCAATGCCGTGTACGGCTTCACCGCGATGCTCATCAACGTGCTGCGGGACGAGCGGCCTGATCACGTCGTCGTCGCCTTCGACCGGAGCGAGCCAACCTTCCGCCATGAGCAGTTCGTCGAGTACAAGGCGAACCGCCGGGAGACGCCGGTCGACTTCAAAGGGCAGCTGAGCCTGATCTTCGAGGTGCTGGACGCGCTCGGCATCGCTCACCTGTCGGTCAGCGGCTACGAGGCCGATGACATCATCGCGACGCTGGCGACCCAGGCTGTGGCCGGCGGCATGCAGGCCCTGATCGTCACCGGCGACCGGGATGCGCTGCAGCTGGTCACCGACGATGTCACGGTGCTGATGACCAGGCGCGGCATCAGCGACATGACCCGTTTTACCCCGGCGCAGGTGGCCGAGAAGTACGGACTGACCCCGGCCCAGTACCCGGATTTCGCGGCGCTGCGCGGCGATCCGAGCGACAACCTGCCCGGCATCCCCGGCGTTGGCGAGAAGACGGCGGCGAAATGGGTAGCCGAGTACGGCTCGCTCGCCGAGCTGGTGGACCGGATCGGCGAGGTCAAGGGCCGGGCAGGCGACAACCTGCGCGAGCACCTCAGCTCGGTGCAGCAGAACCGGCGCCTGACCGAGCTGGCGCGCGATGTGCCGCTGGCGGTCAGCCTGCCGGACCTGGTCCCTGCGCCCTGGGATCGCGAGCAGATTCACCAGTTGTTCGACACGATGCAGTTCCGGGTGCTCCGCGACCGCCTCTACAGCACTTTGCCTAACGGGATCATCGGGCAGCTCAACGTCGCGGCGCCAGCCTCCGACGGGGCAGGATTCGAGGTCGAGCTGAGCAAGCTCGGCCCTGGCGAGGTAGCTGGCTGGCTGGCCGAGCACGGCCGGTCCGGGCGGATCGGGCTGGCGGCCAGCGGGACCTGGGCCCGTGGCACCGGCGATCTGGATGGTCTGGCGCTGGCCGGCGCCGCCGCCACCGGCGGGGAAAGCGCCGCTGCCTACATCGACCTGACCCGGCTGAACGAGGCTGATGAGCAGGCGCTGGCCGACTGGCTGGACGACGAGACCGCGCCGAAGGCGCTGCATGACGCTAAGGGGCCGATGCACGCGCTGGCCGCGAGGGGCCTGCGGCTGCGCGGCCTGACCAGCGATACCGCCCTGGCCGCGTATCTGGCCCTGCCGGGCCAGCGCTCGTTCGACCTGGCCGACCTGGCGCTGCGTTACACCCGCCGCGAGCTGGGCGGCGGGGCCGCCGCCACTGGGCAGCTGACCCTGGACA
>OCZU010002971.1_pt1 | contig 10749 bp, 11 predicted proteins | sample 1539001 | NCBI WGS metagenome assembly OCZU01 (sample SAMEA3539306, study PRJEB22396) | soil metagenome | biome: tundra; feature: field; material: soil | place: USA | collected 2010-05 | depth 0.15 m | reverse complement strand
CAGCGAGGCCGGGTATCCGGCGAACCAGCAGGTAGACGATCTTGAGTAGCACCCGGCCAGCCACCCACCACCGCGCCCTGGCCGCTGGCGAAGGCACAGGTCAGCCACGCAATCGAATATTCGAGCGGCACAGGTGACCAGCTCGTGGTGACCAAGCTCGACCGGCTCGGCCGCTCGCTAGAACACCTTATCGACCTATCCAAAGGGCTCCAGGCCAACGGCGTCGACCTGGTGGTGCTCGACCAGGGCATCGACACCTCCACCGCCATCGGGCGGATGTTCTTCCAGATCCTCGGCGCGATCGCCGGGTTCGAGCATGCACTGATGTCCGAGCGCACCATAGACGGGCTGGCCGCCGCCCGGGCCCGCGGCCGCACCGGCGGGCAGAAACCCAAACTCACCCCACGCCAGGCCCGGATCGCGCAGCAGATGTATGACGAGACCGGCCCGGACGGTAAGCGCCGCTACACCGTGGCACCAGATCGCCGCCGAGTTCGGCGTCACCCGGCCCACTATCTACCGGCACCTTTAGCTGCCGGCGCGCAGCGCGGTCCGGGCCTGGCCGGCGAGCCTGATCGTTTCCGCTACGTCCGGGTCGTCGGCGGTGGGCTGCAGGACGACGGTTGTCGCGCCGGCCCCTTGCGTAGGCACCGATGGTGCGCGCGACGGCGGCGGCCGACCCGACGGCGGTGCATTCTGCCAGCGCCGTCTGGGAGGGGTTAGCAGGCTGCTGCGGGGCGGCGGCGAGTTCCGCCTCGGCCCGCTCCCTAGCGTCCGGCCCGGCCGCGCACAGCAGGTACACGACCACCTCGTGCGGCCGGGCCGCGGCCGTCGTGGCGACCGCCCGGCGGACGCCGTCGGGCGTGATGCCGGCATCCAGGACCAGGCCGTCGGCGATCTCGCCGGCCAGGGCAACCGTCCTCGGGCCCCGGGCGCCGACCAGGAGCGGCGGGACGGCCTGCGGCGGCCAGTCCAGGGCGACGTCGTCCAGCCGGACGTACTGCCCGCTGACGGTGACCGTCTCGCCGTTCAGCAGCGAGCGGACCGCCGTCACCCACTCCCGCAGCAGGGTCATCGGCGAGCGCACCCGGCTCCCACCTGGTCCATCCAGGCCAGGTCGCCGTGCCCAGCGGCCGGGACGAAGCGGCCGGGAAACATGCGGGCCAGCGTGGCGACCTCCATCGCCGCCAGCGCCGGGTTGCGGAGCGGGACCGGCATCAGGCCCAGGCCGATCCGCGCCGAAGCGGTCCAGGCGAGCGCGGCGCCGGCGGTCGCCACGCCGCCCTCGAAGAAGCAGTCCTCCCACAGCCAGACGTCGTCGAGGCCAGCTGCCTCCGCCGACACGGCGAAATCGCGCAGCCGCTCGGGCGGCAACTGCGGGCGGAACACCACGCCCACCCTGGGTACCTTGCTCGCAGAGGTCACCGCGGCTCGCCTGGCTGGATGTTCCAGTGCCCGGCGATCGCGGGGCCGAGCTGCCCAGCGGACCGCTCGAAGGCTTCGGCGAGCGGCCCGGTGCCGCCGCCGCTGGTCCGCCAGGCCCCGGACAGCTTCGGGAGTTCCGGGCCTGGGCCGACCGTTCCGGCCCCAGCATGCTGATCGATGGTCATGGCCGGGATGGTAACGGCGGATGCCGACACTGGGCGGGTGATACAGCGGGTTATCACCCGATCTCGCCGTAGCTTCGGGAGTCCCGAGCCGAGATGGGACTACAGGTCTCATACAGCGCCAAGATCAACTCAGCCGCTTAGCGTGACTGGCTGTTCCGTTGTTCGTCGAGGGCCGAACAGCGCCGCGGCGCCACGGCGGGCGTCGTCCAGGATGCCGATCTCGGTGTCCTCGTCCATGCTCGTGGTCCCGGCCTGCGCCAGCTCGAGCTCGAACTCGTCCGCGGGGGTCACGACCGAGGCTGGTACCAGGCCGGCGGAGGCGGTGTTGAGGTAGGTGAGCCGGTCCAGGACGGGGAAGTCCTCGCGGCGCACCCCGGGCACGGACATGGCCTCACTCCGTCATCTTGCGTCATCTTGCCGGATTGCCGGACAATATGGCAATCTAGTGCACGGCAGGACAGGCTTCAAGGGAGGAGACTGGGTGGTCCGGGTCCTTGACAGCGATGACGTCCGGCGCCGGGTCAGCATGGCGGACGCGATCGCGGCGGTACGCGAGGCGTTCGCGGCGGCAGACTGGGGCGGCGCGGTGATGCCGCCCCGTTCGGGATGTACCTGCCTGATGTCGGCGGCGAGGTGCACGTGAAGGGTGCTTACCTGACCGGCGCGCCGGTGTTCGCGGTCAAGACCGCGACCGGGTTTTACGCCGAGCTGGGGCTTCCGGTCAGCGGCGGGATGACCATGGTCCACGACGCGATGACGGGCACGCTGCGCCCCATCGAGCGGGTGACGGTCTGGGCCGCCGCCGCCAAGCAGCCCAGCAGTACCGGCGCGACATGGCCGCGGCTGGCGTACCGGTCTCCATCGCCGCCACCGCCCGCGAGGCGGTCCAGGGCGCCGAGGTGGTCATCACCGTGACCAGCAGCACCGCGCCGCTGGTGGAGGCCGGCTGGCTCGGCCGTGGCGCGCACGTGACCGCAGTCGGCTCCGACATGCCGCACAAGCAGGAGCTGAACCCGCGGATCCTGGTGGCAGCGGGCAAGTATGTGCCGGACAGCATCGACGCCGCCGCTGCGTCAGGCGAGTTGCACCACGCGCTGGAGGCCGGCCTGCTGGAGGTGGGCTCGGTGTACGGCGAGCTGACTGCAGTGGCGTCGGGGCGGCTGGCCGGCCGTACCGCCGGCGATGAGCTGACCGTGGCCGACCTGACCGGCCTGCGCATTCAGGACGCGGCGGTGGCCGCCCTCGCCGCCCGGCTCGCCGGTGAGCACGGCGTCGGCCGGGATGTGCCGCTGGGAGACTGGTGACCGCGGCGAGCCCGATCACCGGCCTGGGTGCGAGCATTCAGCGGCGGAGCACCACCGAGCAGGCCGCCGAAGCCGTCCGGCAGGCCATCTTGTCCGGCCGGCTGCTGCCGGGCATGCCGCTGCGCGAAGCCGCCGTCGCCGCCGAGCTCGGCGTCTCCCGCAGTACCCTCCGCGAGGCCGCGCGGACCCTCGCCAGCGAGGGCCTGGTCCGCTACCAGATGAACCGCGGCATCGTCGTCGCGGACATCACCGGGCCGGATGCCGCGGACATCTACGCTGCCCGCGCCGCCGTGGAGCTGGCCGCAGTGGACGCCCTCACCGGGCACCGGGACCCGGCGGTCTACGGGAACCTAGCCGACCTGGTTGAGCAGATAGAACGCGCCTTCGGCCGCGGCGACGTCGCCGCCGTGCTCGATGGTGACCGGCTCTTCCACGCCACCCTGGTCGCGGCCACCGGCAGCCCCCGGCTGCGCCGCTTCCATGGACAGCTCCAGCAAGAGCAGCGCCTCGCCCTGGCGCTGGCCGAGCGCTCCAGCCGCGAGCTCGGCCGGACCGCAGACGACCACCGCCAGCTGCTCGACGCGCTGCGCGGCAGCCAGGCACAAGCCCGGGCGCAGCTCACCGCGCACCTGCAGGCCGGCGCCGCCGAGCTGCAACGGCTGCTCGACCTGCTCGCCCACCGGAAAGAAAGAGAGACAACTCGTGGCTGACCACAGTAGCGACGGCGGCTGGGATCTCATCGTGACACCCTGGCACCTCGATGAGCACATCCCGGCCTTCCCGGTCCCGGTTGGCGTGGCCGAGACGATCTGCCCGTCCCTTCCGGCCGGCCCCGCGCCCGGCCGGATGACGCTGCTGTACCAGGCGGTCGCCGGTGCGGTGGCGCGGGCCGCCAGGCCGCTGCTGCTATCCGGCGACTGCCCCACTGCCCTGGGAGCGGTGGCCGGGCTGCAGCGCCGCTATCGCGACCTGGCAGTGGTGTGGCTCGACGCGCACGGCGACTTCAACACCCCGGCCATAACGATCAGCGGCTACCTCGGCGGCATGCCGCTGGCGATGCTGACCGGCCGGGCACCCGAGCTCTTCTGCGATGCGCTCGGGCTGCGGCCGGTGGCCGACACCGACGTCGTCCTCGCTGACGCCAGGGACCTCGACCCCGCCGAGCGTGACGCCCTGACCGTCAGCCAGGTCCGCCGCGTGCCCGCCGACCCGGCCGCGATCACCTCCGCCCTCGACGGGCTCGGCCGCACGCCGGTCTACCTGCACCTCGACGTGGATGTCATCGACAGCGCGCAACTGCCCGGCCTGCGCTTCCCCTCAGGCCCCGGGCCCTCCGTCACCCAGATCGAGGAATGCCTGGCCGCCGTCTGCGCCACCGCCGACGTGAGAGCCGCCTGCATCGCCTGCGCCTGGCTTCCCGATCGCATCAGCGACCAGGCCACACGCGGCACAATCACCCGGCTCGCCAGAGCACTCGGCGCCGACCTGGCATGGCACGAACCCGTCGGCCGCTGACCGTTCAGCCAGGCACTCGCCGCCCTCGCGAGCCGAACGCCGCCATCACAACGCCGGAACCGGCCAGGCCGCACCCGCCGCGCCGGTCAAGCTCGTTGCGCGGGGGACGCGGCAGGTCCAGGTCATGCTGCCCGGCAGCTTCAGCGGCGCCGAGGTCGTCGAAGAGGGTCTGCATGCCGATGCGGAGGGCTTCGTAGTCGCGGTCGATGCGTGTCCAGGTGGCGGGTTTGCGCCCGCCGGCGGGGGCTGCGGACTCCGGCGAGGAATCGGGGCAATGACCTGGTCGCGGAGGGCGAGCAGGGCGGCGATGGTGCGGGCGGCGTCGGCAACCCGCCATCTCGTTACCGTGCCGTGATGCTAATCGTTGTTTTTGCGCTTGTGCCGCTCGAATACTCGATTGGATAGCTGACCTGCGCTATCGGCAGCAGGCTTGCGGCGGTGATGGTTGGCTGGCCGAATGCTGCTCAAGATCGTCTACCTGCTGGCTCGCCGGGTGCTCGGCCTGGCCGTCCTGGTGTTCCGCGGCGACCTGGCGAAAGATGCTGAGCTGCTGGTACTCCGGCACGAGAACGCGGTGCCGCGCCGCCATGCCGGCCGGATCCGGTATGAGCCGGCCGACCGGGCCTGGTTCGCCGCGCTGGCCTCGCTTCTACCCCGCAGGCGCTGGACCGAAATCTTCCCCGTCACGCCAGCGACGCTAAACCTATCCTCAACGGCCTGATCAATGAGTACACGCACGCCGCATGACGCACAGAAGACCTGCAGGTCACCGGCCGGATCCTATTTTCGAGCGGGACAGGACTGGGCGTACACCATCACGCCCTCGGCGATGCCCACCGGATCGAGATTCATGATCAGTGTTGGCCCCGGGCCCGACCCCGGCAACCCCACCAATTACCAGTGGTTCGACTGGGCACTCGTCCCGGCCGGCGTGCACGTGTCCTGCGGCCCGTCGGTTCCCCCGGTCGTGGGCTAACCGGCCGCAGCGAGCGAGAACCTCAGTTGTGATGGCATCGGCGTCACCGTCGTCCAGGCGGTGACGCCGATGCCATCACGCCGAATCGCTGTCCAGGCGGGCAGCCTTCGCCGGTGTTGCTTCGTCTTTACCGAATGGCCTGTCTGTAGGAGGTTGGAGGGCTCATGTGTCTGATCCGGTCAAGTGCGCGCACGGTCCCGGCGATGGCGGCCCGCGTCGTCATCCCGCTGCTTCTAGCGTTCGGGCTGGTTGCGGCGGCATTCGCAGGGGCCTCGGGCTCGGGAGCGGCCGAGCACCGCACCGCCACCGGCCAGGCAGTCACGCCCCCCCGGGAGTCTCTGGTGCCCATCCCGCCGAACTTCGATGTGAGCGAGCGGCCGGGGAACGAGGGTGAGAACACGATCGCCGCCAACCCTACCGACCCGCGGAACGTGGTAGCCATGACCTGCCCGGTCGGCCGGACGAACCTGGACGGGTTGTTTCTGGGGGTGTCGTTTGATGGCGGGAGGACCTGGACCCGCCGCCTGTTCGCCACCGGCGCCCAGGTGGGTCACACCTGTGACGAGCGGCTCGCGTGGGACCGGTACGGGAACCTGTGGATGACGCACCTGACGGCGAAAGGCCACGTGTTCGTCGGGGTGTCTACCGACGGCGGTCGGCGGTTCGCGAAGGTCACCGACATCGTGCCGACCGGGCCGAAGGGAAGCACGGCGCTGAAGGCCGGCAAGGCGACCGGAGCGCTGTCCGGGCGGCCGGATCGCTTCCTGGGCAACGTCGCTGACGAACCGTTCGTCGCCGTAGGGCCAGACAGCGTCTGGGTGAGCTATACCAGCGTCCCGGCGGGCGTGATGCAGGCCGCGGGGGCCAAGGTGACCGGCCGCGGCCGGTTCGGGTCGTTCAGCCGACCGCAGAGCGTCCCCACCAGCCGGGGGGATGGCGACTTCGGGGGAATCGCCATCGGCCCGCGCGGGCAGGCCCTGGTGATCTACGAGAACGTCGCCCGCACATGCTGCTCGCGCATCTACACCGCACTCGACCCCGACGGGCTCGGGCCCCGCGGTTTCGGCCGCCCGCGGCTGCTGGCCCGCACTCACGTCCAGGCCTCCGACCTCATACCGGCCCAGCCGGACCGGGGCATCGACGCCGAGCCCAAGCTGGCCTGGGACACCGGCAGCGGCCCCTATCACGGCCGGATGTACGCGGTATGGACCCAAGCGGCGCCGCGGAACAACGACAACCTGAACGTCATGTTCCAGTACTCCGAGAACAGCGGGAGAACCTGGACCAAGGCCATCCCGCTCAATGACGCCCAGACCGTCAATAGTCAGTTCTTCCCGGCCATCGCGGTCGACCAGGCCACCGGCAATCTCGCGGCTGGCTGGTATGACTGCCGCAACGCACAAGGCCAAGGCGGCCACGGCTGCCGCCGCCCAGACACCTACACCCAGTTCTGGGCCACCTACTCCACCGACGGCGGGATGAGCTTCGCGCCGGACTTCCGGGTCAGCCAGGGCACCTCCAACGCCAAAGACACCCACAGCTTCTTCGACTATGGCGACTACACCCAGGTCGCCTTCCAGTCCCACCGCTTCTACCCGGCATGGTCCGACAACTCCGACAGCACCGGCACCAACCCGGACGGCAAGCTACACCAGTTCGACCTCTACACCGCCCCGGTGACTATCCCCTAACGGAGCCGCCGCCTGCATCTTCACCCGCTCTAGGCCCAGTTGTGTCAACCCTCCACGGATAGGAACCAGATGCGTACTCGAAGTCAGATCGTCACCACGATCTTCGCGGTGGCCGTGGCCTCGGCGCTGCTCGCCAGCGGCGTGGCCAGCGCGTCAGCGGCCGGGCCCGCAGCGGGTGCCCGCGCGGTGCTGGCCAATACCGCGCCTGCGGCGGGACAGTATGAGTCTTCGCTCACCGCGCTGGCGCCGGCCAGCCGGGTGCAGGTGAGCGTCTTCGTCGGCCGTGACCAGGTCGGCCTGGCGGCCACGGCGACCGCGGTGTCCAACCCGGCCAGCCGCGGCTACGAGCACTACCTGACCCCGGCGCAGGTGCGGGCGAAGTTCGGCGCCACCGCGGCCCTGCAGCGCGCGGTTGCCGGCTGGCTCGCGCGCTCCGGGCTGCATGTGACGCACCGTGACGCCTTCACGATCTCGGCCAGCGGCACCACTGCGCAGGCGGAGTCCGCGCTGCAGGCCAGGCTCGAGCTGAGCCGTCCGCGGGACGCGATCGAGCAGGTCGTGTCCCGCGGGCCGATGTCGGTACCCGCGGCGCTGGCCGGCACGATCGCCACGGTACGGGTGGCGCCGGCGGCCATCCCCATGGGCCAGCACGAGCCGATGAAGAAGATGGACTACGTGGCGCCGGGCTCCAAGGCCGCGAACAAGATCAAGGAGGAGTGCTCGGCCTACTACGGGCAGAAGAAGGCCGGTCGGCTTCCAGGTGCCTACGGCCACACGCTCGCCTGGGCCCCGTGCGGCTACCTGCCGCAGCAACTGCGGGCCGCCTACGGCGCGGCCAAGTCCGGGCTGACCGGCAAGGGCGTCAGTGTGGCCATCCTCAGCGAGGAGAGCGACTTCACCGCGCTGGCCGACGCCAACCGCTGGGCCAGGGAGCGCGGCTTCCCGCCGTTCGCGCCCGGCCAGTACTCGGCCGACGTCGCCGTGGACGTGCCTGACGGCGTCGGTGACGTTGAGAACGCGCTGGACATCGAGTCCGTACACGGCATGGCCCCGGCCGCCAGGGTCAACTACGTGGTCGGCAACGGCAGCATCACCGGCGACCGGCTGCTCGACTCGCTGGACACCGTCGTCAGCTACGGGATCGCGCACGTGGTGAGCAGTTCCTGGTGGGAGGGCTGGATGCCGGTCCCGGCCAGCATGATCGACGCCTGGGAGGGCGTCCTGCAGCGCGCCGCCGTCGAGGGCATCACGGTCAACTTCGCCACCGGCGACCTCGGCGACGTCCTGCCGCTGAATTACCCGGGATCGGACCCATGGGTCACCACAGTCGGCGGGACCAGCCTGGCGATCGGGGCTGGCGGCAGGAACCTATGGGAGACCGGCTGGGAGAACGACGACAGCGAGCTCAGCAAGAATGGCAAGGCCTGGGACCCCGCACCCCCCGGCGCGTTCGCCGACGGCAGCACCGGCGGTGTCTCGCACACCTTCCCCCAGCCCTACTACCAGGACGGGGTCGTGTCGGGGAACATCTATAAGGGCAAGGCCATGCGGGACGTGCCCGACGTGTCCGGCCTCGGCGACCCGAACCTCGGCTACCAGATCGGCCTGACCGTCCAGATCGGCCCGCACAAGTACCAGTACATCAACGCCGTCAACGGCGGCACCAGCCTGTCCACGCCGATGTTCACCGGGTTCGAGGCCGACCTGATCCAGGGCCGCGGCGGCATCCCACTGGGGTTCTTCAACCCGGCGCTGTACGACATGGCCAACACCGCCGCCTTCCACGACGTCACCAGCAACCCGCAAGGCCAGGGCGTCACCGAGGCCGACGTGTACGGGCCGGCCTACGGCCAGCCGCCGACCCTGTCCACCATGGGCCAGTGCTCCAGCGCCAAGCACACCTTGGCCTGCGGACCGGGCTACGACACGGTCACCGGGATCGGGTCTCCCGGGCCGAGGTTCTTCAGCTCGTTCGGCTCACACGCCAAGTAACCAGGGATTGCGCTGGCCGCCGCCCGGCAGCACGGGCGGCGGCCAGTTCTGCACGCTCGGGGTTTTGTGTGCTCCGCCGGTGCGGCGCGTGGCCTTACAGGTGGTAGGCATACTCGGAGTCGCCGTAGCAACTGAGGTGCTCGCGGCCGGAGCCGCAGCGGTTATACGCCACGGCACTGGGCTCCCTGCGCTTGCTTCGCCCGGCCGCTCGGCTGGGCGCACCTGGCGCGCAACCTCAGCCTGCTCGCAGTGATCTGCGCGGGCCCGGCCGAGGTTCCGCTAGCCCCTGGGCGTCCCGCCGTGCCCGGCGCAGACCTCGCGGCCGTGACCGGCGCCGTGGCCGCGACGCTGGTCATCCGCTGGGACGACCTGGCCGAACTGTTCGCGCCGACCTCGCCATCCGTAAGCACCGCGCGGCGACGCGGCGAGCGGACCGCAGGCACCACTGATGCGGCAGTACCTCCTCGGGCTGGCGGCGGCCACGCTGCTCGTCGCGATGGTGCTGCGGCAGCGGTTCGTGATCATCACCGTGCACGGGGACAGCATGATGCCGGCGCTGCAGCCCGGCGACCGCGTGCTGGTCCGCCGGATCCATATCAGCCGGCTCCGCCGCGGCCAGGTAGCAGTCGTGGAAATGCCAGGCGCCGGTGGCTGGTCCACGCCGCGGCGCGGGCCCGCGGGCCGCTGCAAGTGGATGATCAAAGGTAGCCGCCGTACCCGGGGATCCCGTACCCCAGGGCTGCATGCCAGAGGATGCGGATCTGCCCGGACGGCTGGTATCCGAGGGCAAGCTCAGCTGCGCGTGCGCTGCGGCGGCGCGAGGACAGCGGCCCGGTCACCACCGACCAGGTGTCTTTTGCCGCCGCCAGGCACCACGCGGTCTGCTCGATGGTCCAGTCCAAGGTCACCGCGGGCACGTCCCTGGCCGCTCTCGCCGCTCTCGCCGAGGACGCCAGCCGGGCCACGCTGCACACCCTGGTCAGGACCGGCCGGCAGCGCCACTCCCCGCGGGCGCAGAAGGCCCGGCCCGGTTTCCCGCATACCACGGTCACCAAGAAGACCGTCACCGGCGTCCCGCGGGTGACCCGGTTCCAGCCCGAACCCGGCCCGGGCTAGCCGGCTACCTGCACAGACACCGTCAGGAAGGAGGAACGCCCCGGCCGTGCCGGGGCCCGTGGAACCGCACGCTCACCGCGGCGTCACGCGGCCTTTGTCATACCCCGGCACCGGGAAACCTGCCATCAACTCGGACAATGAGAATGTTACAGGACTGTAAGACCACAACACCCCAGGCGGGCATAGATACCTAAAGTCCCTGGTGTTGGTGCGCCACGAGCGCAGAGAGGAGTCGTATGTAGGCAGGCGACTCGCTTGATGTGGTGCTGTGCAGGAGATGAAGGATTTGTGGCCCTTCGGCGTCGCCCTGCGGGGAGCGGCGTCAAACCGCCTCATGGTGCATTAGCTGAAGACTGGTGTGCTGAGCGAAGCGGCTGAGGTGGTGCTGGAGGCGACTGGCGACGCGGTCGCTCTGTGCCCGAACTACGGGCAGGCCCGGTGAGCGCGTCAGAGGTGGCCGGGGTGGCCCGGCTGCGCCGGCGGGGCTTGGGGCTGGAGTACGCCAGCATGGCGTGGATGACGGCCGAGGCCGCCGTCGCTGTTAC
>OCZU010002970.1_pt1 | contig 10751 bp, 7 predicted proteins | sample 1539001 | NCBI WGS metagenome assembly OCZU01 (sample SAMEA3539306, study PRJEB22396) | soil metagenome | biome: tundra; feature: field; material: soil | place: USA | collected 2010-05 | depth 0.15 m | reverse complement strand
AAATGCGCCAGGGAACTCTACCCGCCTGACACAGTTTTTATTACCGCACGCGGGACCGTCGGCAAAGTTGCTCTTCCATCCGTTCCAATGGCGATGAATCAATCATGCTATGCACTTCGCGGAAAATCTGGTATGCCGCAGCGTTTTCTTTTTCTAATGACGCTCCGACAGGTTGACTACCTCAAGACCAATACCGGCGGAGCAACTTTCGACACAATCATCGTGGATACTTTCCGCCGGATGCAGGTCGTGAAACCGCCGCACGACCTCGTTGCTCGTTTCACTCGGCAAACCGACGCGATTTTCGAACAAATTAACAATCTGGAACGGCAGACCGCGAACCTTCGCCAAACACGAGACCTGTTGCTGCCCCGGCTGCTTTCGGGCCAGTTGAATTTGGAAACGGATTGACCATGTCTCATGCCTACACAGAAGACCAACTCGTCGAGCAGCCCGCTATCCGGTTGTTCGCGGACCTTGGTTGGCAAACGGTGTCGGCGTTAGAGGAGACGTTCGACGCGGGAGGCACCCTCGGTCGCGACACAAAGGGTGAAGTCGTACTGGTTCGCCGGTTGCGGACCGTCTTGGAACGATTGAATCCTGCACTGCCCTCCGAGGCAATTTCCGCAGCCGTGAATGAATTGACTCGGGATCGCTCAGCCATGCTTCTCGCAGCGGCAAACCGCGAAGTGTACGTGTTGCTTAAGGAAGGCATCAAGGTTTCCCTGCCGGATCCCGAACGCGGCGGTCAGAAGATTGAGCGTCTCACAGTGATTGACTGGCAGAACCCAGCAGCCAATGATTTTCTGCTTGTCAGCCAGTTAAGCGTCACCGGCGATCTCTACACCTGCCGTCCGGATTTGGTTGGTTTCATAAACGGCCTCCCGCTTCTCGTCATCGAGTTGAAAAAACCTGGCGTCCCTGCCCGCGCGGCGTTCGATGAGAACCTGACACATTATAAGGATCAGGTCCCTGCCCTGTTCTGGTTCAACGCCCTCCTCATCGCGTCAAATGGAACCGATAGCCGCGTCGGCTCACTGACAGCAGATTGGGAGAGATTCTTCGAGTGGAAGCGCGTTGAGCGAGAGGATGAACCACGCCGCGTGGCGCTTGAGGTGATGATTCGCGGCACGTGCGACAAAGTCCGATTGCTCGATCTGGTTGAAAATTTCACGCTCTTCTCTGAGCACAAGTCCGGACTGGTCAAAATCATCGGACAGAATCACCAGTTCCTTGGCGTCAACAACACAATCGTCTCGGTTCTCGCCGCCAGAAAATCCGGTCACGGCCGCGGCGGCGTTTTCTGGCAGACACAGGGTAGCGGCAAGAGCTTTTCGATGGTGTTCTTCGCGCAAAAGATTTTGCGAAAAGTGCCGGGCAACTGGACGTTCGTTATCGTGACCGACCGCGTAGAGCTGGACGACCAAATCGCCAAGACATTCAAGACCAGCGGCGCAGTAAGCGAAACCGAAGGCGACGAGTGCCACGCGACGAGTGGATCGCACCTGCGGGAATTATTGCGTGGAAATCATCGCTACGTCTTCACGCTCATCCAGAAATTTCAATCGAGCGAATTGCTGTGCGACCGCTCCGATGTGATCGTTCTCACGGACGAGGCGCATCGGAGCCAGTACGACACTTTGGCGCTGAACATGCGCGCCGCGCTGCCGAAGGCAATGTTCCTCGCCTTCACCGGCACGCCGCTGATGGCGGGCGAGGAACGGACTAAAGATGTTTTTGGCGAATATGTTTCCATCTACGACTTTCAGCAGTCAGTCCAGGACGGCGCGACCGTGCCGCTCTTTTACGAGAATCGAACGCCGGAATTGCAGTTGGTGAATCCCGACCTTAACGAAGACATTTATGATCTCGTCGAAGCGGCAGACCTCGACTCCGAACAGGAAACAAAACTTGAACGCGAGCTGAGCAGGCAATATCACATTCTTACCCGCGACGAGCGACTGGACACCGTCGCGCAGGATGTCGTGCGGCATTTTCTCGGACGCGGTTTCATCGGCAAGGCAATGGTTGTTTCGATTGACAAAGCCACGGCGTTGAAAATGTACGATAAGGTCCGAGAACATTGGGCGGCGGAAACAATCAGGACACAAAAAGAATTGGGTCGTCGTGATCTGAGCGAATCGGAAAGGCAGGCGTTACAGCGACGCTTCGAAGTTCTCCAGACCACAGACATGGCGGTGATCGTTTCCCCCGGCCAAAACGAAATCGCGCAGATGCAGAAACTCGGCCTCGATATTGTCCCTCATCGAAAACGGATGATCGAGGAAGACCCGCCGCTCGACGAAAAGTTCAAAGACCCGAAAGACCCTCTGCGCCTCGTTTTCGTCTGCGCCATGTGGCTTACCGGTTTTGACGCGCCGAGTTGCTCGACGGTCTATCTCGACAAACCAATCCGGAATCACACTTTGATGCAAGCCATCGCCCGCGCGAATCGCGTCTTTCCCGGCAAGCATAGCGGCGTGATCGTGGATTATGCGAACGTCTTCGCTTCGCTCGAAAAAGCACTCGCCATCTATGGCGCCGGCAAAGATGGAAAAACGCCGGTGAAGGACAAGAAGAAACTCGTGGAAGAATTGCGCGACGCCGTCAGCGCAGCCGATCTCTTCTGTACTGACAAAGGCGTATCGCTCGCAGCCATCGAAAACCTTCCTGCCGGTGACATGCAGCGCCTCGCGCGCGTTGACGATGCAGTCGACGCGCTAATCTCACCGGACCCACTCCGGCGGGAGTTCCTCGGCCATGAAAGGCTCGTCGGCACGCTCTACAACGCCGTGAAGCCCGATCCTGCGGCCCTCGACTTTTCTGGCCGCGTCGCATGTCTCGCAGCTATCGCCGACGCCATGCGCGCCAAACTCAATCCTAATCCGGCGGACATTTCCGGCGTGATGGGCGACATCAACAAATTGCTGGACACTTCAATCACCCGCATCGCGATGCCGTCGAAGCCCGCGGCGGTTCTGGATTTGTCGAAAATAGACTTTGAAGCTTTGCGCAAGCGGTTCAAAGCGTCGAAGCATAGGAACAGCGACTTGGAAGTGCTGAAAGCCGCCATTCGCGCGCAACTCGAAAAAATGATTCGTCTCAACAAGACACGGACGGACTTCAGGGCAAAGTTTGAAGAATTGATCGAGTCCTACAACGCAGGCAGCCTCAACATCGAAGACCTATTCAACGAACTTGTCGTCTTGAGTCGCACGCTGAGCGAAGAGCAAGAGCGGCATGTTCGCGAAAACATGACAGAGGAAGAGCTTGTTGTCTTCGACATCCTGACCAGACCCGCGCCAGAACTGAGCACGGAGGAACGCGCCGAAGTGAAGAAAGTTGCCAAACAACTGTTGGAGCGCCTGAAGGAATTGGTCGTGCTCGATTGGAGAAAACGACAATCAGCCCGCGCGCGAGTCGAAGACGCTATAAAAGGCATGCTCGATACCGGACTGCCGCGCGCTTACTCGGCTGATCTTTATAAAGAAAAATGTTCAGCTTTGTTCGAGCATTTCTATGAAAGCTATCCGGAAAGAGACGTCAACGCCTACACCACAACGGTCTGATCGACTAGACTATCGTTCGACGACTAGATCCGGCAAAAGCCCCCGGAAATTCGCTTGCCTGAGTAGCGTGGATTTCTGGAAAGACGATAACCAAGACAGAGGTTAATAACTTGACGCGCGACAACTCACCAGAATCTGCAACCCAGGCGACAGGCGTATCCGACGCCGTCGAGCGCGTGGTCTCCTCCGCAGGATCAGAATGGCGGCAGTGGGACCTCCACGTTCATACGCCCGGCACAATTCTTAATAACCGGTTCGGCGATTGGGAGGAGTACCTCAAAGAAATCGAATCCCACCCGTACGTCAAGGTTCTTGGTATCACGGACTATATGTCGATCGCCAATTATTCAAAGTTGAATGCACTTTGGACCAGCTCCCGAATCAGCAACGTTGATCTGTTGATTCCAAACATCGAGTTCCGGATCGCGCCGCCGACGGACAAAGCAACCGCTGTCAACATACATCTCCTCGTGTCTCCCGATGATCCGCATCACGAACAGGAAATTTTGAATGCGTTAGGCCGGTTGGATTGGGAATTCAACAAGAGACGATATTCCTGTTTACCAGATCAGCTAATGGCCTTGGGACGCGCCTTCGACCCAAGCATCCAGGACGACGGTGCGGCCCTGCGGGCCGGCGTTCTTCAATTCAAAGTGGATTTCACCCGATTCCGTGATTGGTACAACTCCGAACCCTGGCTCATTCGCAATGCTCTTGTGGCGGTCTCGGCTGGCGAAGATGGCCTCTCCGGTTTTCGCCGTGACGGCGCTTGGGCTGCGCATCGCGATGAGATAACGCGATTCAGTCGACTTCTCTTTTCGGGGCGTCCCAGCGAACGTGACTTCTGGCTCGGCACAGGCTCTGCCGAAGACCGCGAAACAGTGCTCCGACTCGGTGGACCCAAGCCCTGCATACATGGCTCGGACGCGCACGAAATCGCGAAGCTCTTCAAGCCAACTGACGACAGGTTCTGTTGGGTCAAAGCCGATCCGACTTTTGAAGGATTGAGACAACTTCTCTATGAACCGGGCGACCGCGTCCACATCGGGCCAAGCCCGCCCGTTTATCACGACGAGGCGCGTGTAATTCGCGCCGTCAAACTTTCAAACTCCGGTGACTGGTTCGACGATGTCACCGTGCCGCTGAACTCCGGGCTTGTTTCCATCATCGGCCAGAAAGGAACTGGAAAATCCGCGCTAGCGGAACTTATTGCGTATGCGGCTGGCAGTTGGCATGCAGGTGAGGCAGGCGGCTTTCTGAATCGTGCTGGCAGCAACGTCGAGAACCTCTCCATCGAACTTGAATGGGGAGACGACACAGTCTCGAAGGCGAGGCTTTGGGAAAACCAATCGGATGCAAACGAAGTTCGATACTTATCCCAGAAATTCGTGGAGCGCCTCTGTGCCGAAGATAACGTCGGAACCGAACTGGTCGGGGAAATTGAATCCGTAATCTTTTCAAATCTCGATCCTACCGACACTATGAACGCATCGAGCTTCGAGGAATTGCGGGCGATCTGTACGGAAGGAATCAGAGCCGAGGGAACAAGGCTGCAACAAGATATCGTGAGGCTCATCCGGGAAGAATGCGAACTGCGGGACAATTCAAGCAAGGTTCCCGACAAGAAAACCCGCATAAAAACGTTGACGGAAGAGAAAGAGGGACTCACCAAACAGTTGCCCAAAGCCGCCTCGGATGAGGAAGTTCGCATACAAAAAGAATTGCAGGACATGCGGGGCGCACTGGCTACCGCACAGCAAGCCGCTGCGGGGGACAAACAGAAGCTGCAAAAAATCAGCGACATCAAATCACGGATTTCCACGTTCCAACTACAAATGACACGTTTCCAAACAGAAATTGCCGGGATTTTGGCGGAAGTCGGCATTCCTGAATCTGAACACGCGCCCTTTCGACCCCAGTTTCCGGCTGACACCGCGTCCCCGTTGGCCCGCAGGGAGACCGAGCTAAAGCGCCTTCTAACTCAAAGGCAAGGTACCGACACAAACCCAGCCGAAGGGACCATTCGATGGCTCCAAAATCAAATAAAATCGCTGTCGGAAAAAGAGTCAGCTGACAAAGCACGGCAAGAAAGAGTGAAACTCGTCCAAACACGCCTTGCCGCGATCGCAACAGAAATAGAGAGAATCCAAACGGAGATCACACAAATTGAAGGTCCGGGTAGAGAACGTCTTTCCCAGACATATCGGGAAAGACTTGAGGGGTACGTCAACTATTTCAGAAATATGAAACGAGAGCAGAATACTCTTGAAGAGCTTTATGCGCCCGTAAGAACAAAGTTAGACTCTCGTTCTGTATCAGGTCCGGAGCAGGATCTCGAATTTTCTATTCGATGGGATGCGGATCTCGTCAAGTGGTTGGAAAGAGGAAGCGTCCTCTTCGACCAGAGAAAAACAATTCCGTACGGCACGATGCAAGAGCTCGGCGATGCGGCGCGCCGCATCCTGACGCCCGCATGGAAATCCGGAGATCCGGAAAAAATCGGCGAATCACACCGGCAGTTTGTTGACGAGTTTCGCAAACCCGAATTGAAGCCACGCAACTATCTCAGATCGGGCGTAACAATTCAGGACCTTCTGCAATGGCTTTACGAAGTTGACCACATCCGCCTCAGCTACGGATTAAAATACAATGGCGTCGAGCTTGAAAAGCTTTCGCCAGGCACCAAGGGAATCGTATTGCTAATTCTTTATCTCGGCATGGACGTAGCTGACAGCCGTCCTCTGGTGGTCGATCAGCCCGACGAGAATCTCGACAACGAATCGATTTACAAACTGCTGACAGCCTATTTCAAGAAAGCGAAGGCTCGCCGTCAGATCATATTGATCACGCACAACCCGAATCTGGTCGTTAATGCCGATTCAGAGCAGGTGATCATCGCATCCTGCGGCCGCCGCGAGAATGGTTTTCCCCACGTAACGTATCACTCAGGAGCTTTGGAAAATATTTCTCCGGAGGAAAAGGGCATAAGACAACAGGTCTGTCGGATTCTTGAAGGCGGAACCGACGCCTTCTTAGGTCGAGAGCGACGCTACTCGCTCGGTGACAAACAGACCTGACACCACCACCGCCAAAGTACGAGATAACCTCAAAGGCTTTTTTCAGACGCTTCTCGATGGCAGAAGGAATTGGCAGGCCTGACGTGTCGCCGTTCGCTGACATTCGAGAATGTCGCCGAGCGACGACTTTTGCACTTTTTGCAACACTATGGATGAACCTTGAGACCGAACATCTCGTATTGATTGTTTGGCAGACTGGCTCCCCGTGATGCCAGGAATCGAAACCATGCTGCGACAGCTACCGGCGCATCTCCTTCAAATTTCCACGACGTTCCGCTGTCTTCGTGAACAATGACTTCCACTCCTCCGAATTTTCCGACACCATAGCCGTCGACCCCGTAGCCTAAGCCAACGACGAGAATGTCGGCGTCCGATGAAATCGGAAGGCGAGGATCGCTCAAATCCGCGTGCTTATATGCGTTCGCAACGCCGCGAACACGTTCGAGGCATCCATCACGCGGAATTCCGTTTGTCGGCCAGACACAGAGGTTTCCTGCCGCCGTTCGGATTTCCGGTAACGATTTGCCTAGTTCCAAAGATGCGCGGTCGCTAAGCCCGTCAATAGCGATTGCAAGTTCCGCAGCCTTGCGTTTTGCATGTCTCGCAGCCGCCTCCCAGGAGGTCGGGGCTGAATTGGCGGCATACGCCTGTGACAGGGCTTGCTCTGCGGCTTCGTATTCAGCAGCGCATGGAATTACATTTTCAATTAAATGTTGAACGCTGCGTCCGAGCAAAAATACCCCCTAAATACTGGCAATACATTAACGTGGTAATTCGTCTCGGCATGTCGGTGTTCGCTCCGTCACGACGTAACCACAATTACCGACGTTAAGTCTTGAACATTCTCCGAATGTTTTCGGAACGTTTGCGTATCAGCGCCGCCACCGCCTCGGACACAGGATTGCTGGTGTCCACGAATTTCAGACTTTCGATCACGGTGTCAGCTAACTCTGCCACCCGGTTTCTCACCATCGGTTTGGCGAGACCCGCCTCTTCCGCCAATTGCTCAAAGCCGTCCGGGGCTACGCTGTCGGACGAATACTCGCGTCCGATCCTCATTGCCATCGTCTTGCTTAGTTCGGGATAGTAAATTGTGCTGACGATGTCGTAGAGCGGTGCCAGTCGAATCGTTTGCTCCGCCGTTCCCGCGCCGTGATAGAGAAGCGAGAAATTCTTTCCGTGCGCGTCATTGTTGCCGACAAGGAGATTATAGATGACCGCATCCAGCAACCTTGGCAGGTCCAGTACGGGCGCGCTCGAAACCTCGCGCACCAGTGCGAAACATTGCCTGAGCGACGGTCCGCCTTCCTTCTGGTATTTCGTTTCCGGCACGATGCCTTGCGCCTGACAGAAATCTTCCTGATGAAGCCGGTCCAGTTCAAATTGACCGCCATCAGCCGGGCGGCGAATTCTGTCATATCGTTCCACCGACAGATACTCGACGCCATGCACATTCCTGGTTTCTACCGCCGCAGCAGACAAGCCGGAAGCAGCCGCCAGCTTCATGCACAACGCTTCATTAAACACAACGCCCGCGAAGCGCTCCACCGCAGGCTTCAAGATGTGCGTACTCGGCGCAACGCCGAGCGGAACAGAGACCTCGTCTCCCACAATACGCACGGCAATCTTGTCCTGAGCGCCAGCCAGAGAAAGGCGAATACCGTCTTCACCGGCCAGGAGTGGACGGCGCGGTAGCTCCCGGAGAATACCTGCAAGTTCCCGGGACGACAGTGGCCTGTACTGATAATCGCGTTGCGGCAATGCGTGGCCGGATGGAACAAAAGTGATCGCTCCCGCGCACTCGCCTCCGATCTGCTCAAGCATGGCATAGTCGTTTCTCGCGCTGATGCCGAGATTGCGCGCGACGAGATCGCGTTTACTTTCATCCGGCAGAATACCGGCGAAAAAACCTCGGCATTCATTGCGCGAGAAGCGCTTCTCCCTGAGCGGCAACGACTGTGACAACCGCGTCGCGCCCGGCTTGTCCAGCCAGCTGGGGGCATAGTCAAAGACCGTCTGGCCGCCATCATCCTGAATCAGGTGGCCGACGAGTTCATTGTGCAGATAAACGTCCAGGGTTTTTGCCATGACCGACCTATGTCTCCTGCCTTGGAATCGACGGTGCCATCAGCGTCAATTTGATTCCGAGAGTATGGAGTACCGTGAGCACCTTCCCGAGTTCGCAGGTTTCCTTGCCGCTCTCGAGGTCGACGATGAAGCGCGGACCCGTACCTGAGGTTAGCGCGAGCGCTTCCTGTGTCACGCCGAGAGTATTGCGGGTCTGCCTGACGAGGTTTCCGATTTCCTTGGAGCTGTATTTCATGTGTATTCCTATATCTTCCCGTACGGGAAGATTATCAAGGTTTCTGTCCAACGTCAATCAATTTCTTCCCGTACGGGAAGAAACGCCACCTTTACAGCCTATTACCGCCATATTCTTCCCGTACGGGAATATTATGGGCGAATCTCAAAATTCGACCGGGCAGCCTGATCGCAGGCCCGAGTCGCCAAATAATACTAAGAATTGCGTAGAATAGCTCCGATGCTTGGCTTCCCAAAATGCTAACCGAAGGCGTCTGGGCCGAGATCAAAGTGGGCGATGTGCATCTGCGGCTTTTCTCAGAGCACAACGCCCAAGGCGTGCAAACATCCGTCTATAAAATGAACACGAAAAGCTGGATCGCGCCGTCCGAGGAAGTCGAAGATATTGAAGCGGGAAAAGAACGAGCAGCGGACCTCGCCAGGAATCTCCTGAAACAAACCACAAATTCAGAACTGCCGCCGTTGAAGTGGAAACAATCCCGCGCGCGATAGCCGTCTCTTCCCGAAACAATACGGCGCTCCTGATCGTCGCTCGCGCATGCACACAAATCCTCGAACGAACACCAATCCTGTTCCTTACCACGTCATCTCTTACCCGCGCTAGACTATTGGCGGTTCACCATAACAATTGTCATCGTCATGCTGACCACCACGTCCTCGCCCACCACCACCAGCTCCTCCTCTTCCGCCGCCGCCGCCTCCGCCGCCGCCGCCGGCGCCGCCGGCGCCGCCGACGACCCGATTCCCCTGAACAAGAGCCGTCGCTGCAGATTCGGTACGTAAACAATCGCCGAGGCTTGCGAGGTCTGAGGACGAAAAGACACGGCGGAGCTCTAAGGATTGAGGAACTTCCGTGAACGGATTATATAAAGTGTAGCATACCGATTTTACATATCTCGAAGGGAGATGTGAACACTTTGACGCCGTACGAGTATGCGGTTCAATGGATAACGAACCTTCCCAGCGGCATGCCGTTTACGAGATGGGAGCTGTACGCTGAAATGCTTTGGCGGTATGGTCTACCCGAAAGCTGCAAGGGCTCGTCGAATCTTGCAATCGAGAATTGCTGCAAACTCCTTGTCTTGGTTGGTGACGATGAATGGGTACGGCTTTAGCCCTCGATCCAATGAATCTTCGGCCGTTTCAAACCCTGCTGGACCAAGCCCTGCAATGGCGTCGTCAGCCCGTCGCACAAATCGTCGCCGATTCCGCGCTGAGATTAAGTATCTGCCCGAGCAATTGTTCGCATCCGCTTCGTGGAAACAGCGCGGTCCCGTTCTTGAAGTACGGCGCGAGCGCCTGCAACCGGCTAGACGAAGCCATCGTGCGAATGGAAGGCGTGCTACTAGCCAAACGGAGAGCAGCGATTAGGGCGAATGGTACTTTCAAATTGCGCCGAGCCCTGTCGCGTTACGTCTAGCAGCTCAGTCCAGCCCGATGTCTACCGTTCAAGCCCTGCCTTTTTCAAGCGGGTTGTGAGGTCGGCTTCGCTCAAGACATCTACGTCGTAGGCGACGATCATTCCTGCATTATCAAGAAGCACCAACGTTGGTATGCCCCCGACGCTAAATTGCTTAGAGACGTTTTCCCCGTTTACGAGCGTCGGAATTGTTTGATGGGTTCTCGTAAGAAAGGCCTGAACGTCCTCCGGCGGTTCGTTTGTAATCCGGACAACCACAAGGCCCTTTGCTGCCCAGGTTTTTTCGAGGGACGCCAGGACGGGCAGTTCCTTGCGGCAAGGACCGCACCAGGTAGCCCAGAAGTCCAAAAGGACAACCTTGTC
>OCZU010002968.1_pt1 | contig 10756 bp, 4 predicted proteins | sample 1539001 | NCBI WGS metagenome assembly OCZU01 (sample SAMEA3539306, study PRJEB22396) | soil metagenome | biome: tundra; feature: field; material: soil | place: USA | collected 2010-05 | depth 0.15 m | reverse complement strand
GCGCATTTCGGCGATGAGCGCGGCTTGGCCGTCTGCGGTGAGCAGGACTGGTCTACCGAGTGCCATTTGCTGATCTCCGGAACGGGGAGGCGCTACGGAAGGTCCTTAGTGTGCCATGGCCTGCGGTTCGCCGCGTTTGGTCGCTTGCCCAATGTAAGAGCCTGCTGGTACAGGTACTGGTAGGGCCTCCCACGGAGCCCAGGCGCGGCTTTACGCTGTTGACCATGGACACCCCGGCGTCATCAGACGACGCCGCGGAGCGTCGTTGGGGTGCTCGCTCGAAGACATGTAATTGAGACCGCGCGTTGGCGGCTTTCTGCCTCGCATACCAGACCCAGACTCCCCTCCTGGAGCAGCCAAAGCACTGACCAGCACTCCCGATGACTCTACTGTCAGTACGCCCGAGCTACTTCCAAAAGGAGATGTCGTTGTTGGTGAAGTCCGCAACGGCGACCTCGCCGTTTAGTGGGCTGACCGAGACCGATCGCGGCGAGCCGAGCTGACCAAGGTCAGGATTGCTGCCCGGCGTCCCGAACGTGTACACGGTGCCAAACGGCGCTGTCATGTTCATGACCACGACCTGCCCCGCTCCCTCGTCAGCAATATACAGATGGCCGTTGGCGATGGTGAGATTCCACGGGCTGTTGACAGTGGTCGCCGTCCCGGTCCGCGCAGCGACCGCCGTGCAAGCGCCGGCGACGGTGCACTGCAGGATCTGACCTGTCTGGGCATTGGCCACCCAGACGTTGGTCCCGTCCCAGGCGATCCCCCGCGGCGCGACGACTGCGACACCGCTGCCCGTCCAGTTCGCGAGGCAGTCGCCGGTGGTGGCCGACAGGTCGACGATGCGGTTGTTGTTGGTGTCCGCAACCCAGTAACTGTTGTTGGTCGGGTCATAAGCAACCTGATGCGGGAAGAAGAGATTCTGGCTGCCGCACGTGGAGCTCACCGGAGTGATCGAAGACTCGTAGGCCAGCGTCGAGGCGCTGAAGAGATCGATGCGCTCGTCCTCGCTGTTGGTGAGGATGACCGTGGAACCGTCGGGGGTGACCGAGATACCACGCGGGTTCTGCATGTTCCCGTCGCCGCCGCCGAAGTTGCCGGTGGCAATCGGGGTGCCGGTGCAGGCGGTGAACTTCTCGATGCGCTGGTTGAACATGTCGGTGACGAAACAATCGCCATTGGGAGCGTATGCGACCCCGAACGGATTGTTGAAGCCGCCGAGCGCGGGCCCCCCTTTGTTGATGGCCGTCCCAGCAGCGGCAGGCACGCCCGAGGTAACCGTGAAGGTGATCACCTGGTTCGCGAACGGGTCAGCGGCAACGACGCTGCTGCCGTCAACGAAGACTCCTTCCGGCTCGATGAACCCGGCGCCCCCCGTGCCGGTGTTCAGGGTCTGGCCGATGAACACGCCGGCGTTGGTGTAGTGCGTGATCGCCGGATTCTGCCCATCCTCGGCGATCCAGAGGCCGCCACTGCCGTCGCTCGTGATCGCGCGGGGCTGATGAAGGACCTGCGATCCGCCGTTCCACGCCGTGATGCACGCACCCGTGCTCGGGTCGAGTTCGACCACGCGGTTGTTGTCGGTGTCGACCGCATAGATATTGCCGTCCGAGCCAACCGCGACATCGCGCGGGCGTGACATCGCTCCGCTGCAGGTGGTCTGCGACCAGATGATCGCCCCCGTGGACTTGTCGACTTTGATGATCCGGCCGTCATAGGTGTCGGCCACGTAGACCCCACTGCTGTCGTTGTCATTGCCGAACGGCGACTTCAGGCTCAGTGCAGGCGTGGACGAGGCGTTGAAGCTCTGCAGGACCGTCCCCGTCGTGGTCATCTCCACGAGTCCGTTGTTGCCGGTGTCGGTGACCCACAGGTCACTCGATGTCGTGGCATCGAGCGATAGGTTCCTGGGGTTGCTGAGTGGGGGTCCGGAGAGCGGCACGATGTAGCTGAGCGCGCCGCCCGGCGTGATCTTGTCCACGCGGCTCCCACCGGAGTCCGCGAGGTACATGTTGCCTGACGGATCCGTCCCACCACCCGCCGGATACATGGGCGCAACGCCGCCGGCGTTGAAGATGTCGCCCTGGAAGGTGGGGACCGTCGGGCCAGTTGAGGAGCCGTAGTAGCCGAAGACGTCGACGATCAGCTCCACGCTCCCCGCGGCGTTGTACAGGTTGATGGTTCCATCGGAGCCCACCTGAACGACGACGAGGTTGGTGTCGGCCTGACCCACCAGCACATTGAGGTCGGATACTCGCGGCGGACTGAGTGCGTCCGACGAGTACGCGGTCACATACGTGCCGGTCGTCGCCCCCACGCCCGTGACATTCACCACGACGGCCACCGGCGGGTTGGCACTCGACATCGACGGTATACCTGCCTTGCCGGCAACCTGGATGTTGAGGACTCCGGCGGGGCCGGCGCTCACCGGCGCCTTGCCGCACCCCGGGTCGTTGCTGTTGCCGAATCGTGTGTCGCAGAGACGGCTGGGTGCGACTCCAGAGAACAGCGCGCCGGTTTGGGTGCCGGTGTTGTCGGTGTACCACCCGTCGATGTCGACGGCAACGTCAACCGAGCCGGCGCCATTCGCGATGGTGACCTTGCAGTTGGGCGCTGAGCAGTGCGCCGGCACGGGGACGATCACCCGGTTCGGGACGACCCCGCCGGCGAGAATATTGATGTTGGACGCCCTCGGCGAGGGAGCGCCACTGGGATACGCCGTGAGCACGGTGTTCGCGGTCGGCGCAATTGCTGTCAGGTTGAAGACGACGGCGCTCACGCCGGTCGACGGCACTGGGCTCCCCGAGCCATGGACATCGAAGGTCAGCGGATGGCCGGCAAGGATCGGTTGAGGCCCTGTCCCGTCGCACTGGTTCACCGTGATGCCTCTGCCGGTCCGCGTGTCGCAAATACGCGTCGGGGTGGTCGGGTTGAAGAGCCCCGTGGTTCCCGAGGTGGTTGCTGAAACGTAGCCCTCGATATCGATCGCCACATTGGTCGTGCCGGCAGCATTGAAGATGTTGAACTGCCCGCCGGGGCTGAGGGCGACCTCGACGAGGTTTGCGATCACCTTCCCGGCGGCGGGCGTGATGTTCGACGTGGACGGCTGAGCTCCGCTGGACGGATACACGGTGAGCACGGTCGACACGCTGGGTGCGATCGCGGTGAGGTTCACCACGACGGCGCTGACCCCGGTCCCCGGCACTCCACTGCCGGTGATCGCTGCGGTGATTGACCGAGTTGCGGATGGACCGAGCGGACCGTGCGGACCGGAGCCGCTGTTGCACTGGTTGGCCGCGACCCCAGGACCGATCGGTCGAGTGTCACAGATCCGGAATGGCGTCACCCCCGTGTACGGTCCCGGGGGGCCGAAGGGAGCGCTGCTCGATGGCTGGAAGACCTGGATCCGGTTGTTGTTCGCGTCGGCGACATACAGGAGGCCGTTGGTGTCGAACGCGAGTCCCTGCGGCGCGTTGAGATCGGTGTTCGGAGCGTTGAAGCAACAGCCGTAGGTGCCGACCATCTGGTTCGCGAACGTCCCGGCGCCGGTGAACTCCTCCACTCGGTTGTTGCCGGTGTCTGCAACCCAGATGTTGCCCGACGCATCAACAGCAATGCCCTCAGGCTGCTGGACCTGGCCGGGAGCGGCACCTTTGGTGATGCTCGGAAAGAGGCTCTCCACCGCGCCGTTGCTCGGGTTGAGGGCGACGATCCGGCTGTTGTCGGTATCGGTCACGAGCAGGCGATTCTGGGTGGGGTCATAGGCGATGTCCCACGGCTTGATGAACTGGCCGCTCCCCGATCCGCGGGTCCCGACGCTCCAGATCGGCACGACCGTCGTGTTGTTGGAGCACTGACTGACCGAGATGGCCTCGATCCGGTTGTTGAAGGTGTCGGCCACGTACATGGTGCCGGAGGGGTCGAAGGCAACCGCCATTGGCCAGTTGAAGCTGCTCGTCAGTCGCGAGGTGTTCGGGCAACTGGCGATTGGCGTGCCATCGGTGCTGAACTCGTCGATGCGGTTGTTGCGCGTGTTCGCGACCCACACGTTGCCGTCCTGGGGGTCGTAGCCGATCCCCTGCGCCCAGTTGAAGGACGCGCTGCTTTCCACCACCCCCTTGGTACCCCAGTCGATGGGACTGTCTCCGTTGGGCAGATTGAACCGCTCGATCCGCTGGTTCACCGTGTTGGCCACGAAGATCTGGCTCGTACTCGGATCGATGGCGATGCCGTGATCCTCGTTCAGTCCGCCGGCCGCAGGGTAGGTGCCGCTGCCGAGCAGGGGCTGCTGGCTGGAGGCAATCGTGCCGTCGCTGGATTGGTACGTGAGGATCTTCAGGCCCCAGAGATCCGCAGCGTAGATGAGCGGATTGCTGCCGGCGCCGACGGCGACCCGGCGAAGCTGGAAGAGCTTGGTTGGATCATTCGACGTTGTTGCCGCGGCACCGATCGCGTTGCTCCCGGTGGCGCCGACGTTGAGACAGTTGCCGCTGGTGTCGAAGACCTTGACCTGCTCGAGGTTTGACGACGCGACGTAGACGCGGTTCGGCGTATCCGCCGTATCGATGTCGACGCCATAGGGCTTGGCGACGTCGGTGCAGCCGGTGGCGGCGCCCCAGGACGTGATCAACGTGCCGGTCGGACCGTACTTGTCGACGGCGTTGCCGCGGTAGTCGGCGGTGTAGATGTCCCCCGCAGAGTCGGTGGCTGCGTCGCGCGTGCCCTCGGTGGGATTGGTCGGTCCGACCGTGAACAGCAGGCTGAAGGAGGTGTCGAAGACATACACGTTGCCGGTCACACCGTCAGAGACGAGGATCTCCTCGGCGTGACTTGCGCTCTGGCCAACGCTGATCCCGATCGGGTCCAGGAACGTCTGCGAGCCACCGCTGCCAAACGTCTTCACCTCTTTCACGAAACTGCCGTCACTCGCATTGAGCTCCTGGACGTCCGCGTTGTCGGTATCGGCAACGAAGACATGGGTGCCGTCAGTCGCGATGTCACGGGGCGCGACAAAGCTGTCGGTGCCGCCGCCGATCGGTGCGCCGCGTTCGCCCACAGACCAGAGCATCGTCGTGGTCCCGGCCTGGTACTTCTCGACCATGTAGTCGCCGGTGTCGGAGACATAGACGTTCCCAGCCCCATCCACCGCAACACCGGATGGGTACATCGTGGACTCGCCGTTCGAGCCGATGGTGCGCACGTACGTTGGCGCGGTGATCGTCGCCGCTGCTGCATGGACGGGAGTCAGGGGCGAACTGACCGCCATGACGGCGAGAAGTGGAAGCGAGGCTGCCGCGATGGCGCAGGAGCGGCGGCCGAGGCTCCGACACATGATGTCGCCGTCTACCTCGGAATACTGCAATCCACCATGCACCTGAGTCACCTCGGCCTCACGCGACGCGTAAATAGGCGCGGCCGCGAGGGGCGACCGCGAAACATATCAGAGTAAAACTCGTGAAGATCAGCCAGCATTGAATATGCCCGCAGGTTGATCACCCCAAGCGTTGCTCCCGGACTTGGCTTTCCCTACCCTATGAAACACGGTGCCCCCAGTTACTGGCGTGGCGGCCGCCACCCCATCTTCAGTATGCATTGCCCCAGCTCCGAGAAAATCGAGGATTCCGCACATCACCGGTGCAGCCCTTCCCGTCGATCACGTCAGCTCATTGCAAGAGCGACTGGGTCCCATGATGAGTTTGTAGGCTGAACGCCACATTAATGATCTGTTACGAAAGGCCCTCTCACGGCAGTTCGACAGTAAATCGGATGACCCATAGCGCTGACTCTTGGAGCCGCGGGGTCCCACCGTTCAGTTGGGCGATCGCCAGGGAAATGGCCAAGCCGAGCCCTGCGCCACCGGTCGCTCGCGTGCGCGAGGGATCTCCGCGCTTGAACCGTCAAAAGCGCGCGCGCCGTGCTCGCTGACGTGAAGTCGAGCTTCCTGCAGTCTGACCCCGACGCTGCCCGCAGCGCCGTGAATCACCCCATCACCGCGTTGGAGGACGCTTCCCCACAGGCCGGCGGATGGAGCTCAAACGAACTCATCCGACACGCTATGCCTAACTAAAGAGACCCTCGAGACGCACTCGAGGGTCTCCTTTAGAGAGGGAGGGTGTTGTCGATTCGATTCGGTGAGCTAATTCCAGTTGTAGATCGTGGCGGTTCCCGTGGCTCGTTCAATCACCGGGCCGCTCGAGCCGCTGATCGTGATCGTGAAGGTGAGTGTGGAGCCGGCACTCGTGTCGGGCAGGATCGGCACCTGGATGTGCGCGCTCGTGGTCCCAACGGGGATCATCGCCGTCCCCGATTCGGCCGTGTAGTCCGTTCCACTCAGCGCGGTCCCGTTGGCCGTGGCGTACTGGAAGGTGACGGCTGAGCTCGACGGCAGCGCAAGGGTCACGGTGAATTCGGCGAACTGGGTGCCGGAGTCACCTCTGACGACGCCGGCGTCCCCTTCGTAGAGGATCTCGGCCGCGGTCGTCTCATCGTCCTGGATGATCGTTCCGTCGCCGAAGGAGCGCCCGAGCACAGCGCCTGACGGATTCAGGAGCTGGATGAACATCGTCTCCGGGTACGCCTCAGTTGCGGAGTACGAGTAGTAGACGACTTTGATCAGCTGGGTCACCTGGCCTGGCGCGAACGTGACCGATCGTGGATTCGGCTCGAGCGTCTGCAGATAGTCCTCTTTGCAACCCTTGTCGCCGACGCCACAGACGGTGAGGTATTGCACGGACACGGTGGACGTCTGCGGAGCGCTGAGGGTCACGTCGAACTCGGCAAAGGTGCCCTTCTCCGTTGGTCCGTGGCCATCACCCTCGACCTGCGCAATGTCGCCGACCGAAACCGTTGGCGTGCTGGCGGCAAACGCATACTGGGTCGAGTTGAAGGTGTTGGTGCCGCCGGCGCTCCCATCCGCCTTGATGGTGTCGACGCCGCTCGACGGCAGTGTTGCAGGAGCCGTGTAGTTGACCGGGATGTCGCCGCTCGCATCGGCGGTGAACGACTTCGGTGTGCCGGTCAGCGCCGTGCCGCCGACGCTGGCTGTGCCGCCTTGCGAGGCCGTCGATGTGAGCGAGAGGAAGACCTTCTCACCCGGCTGGGGGGTGCCATCGGCGCCGGTCACGGCGAGCGTGTCGTTCACCTGCTGGCCGGCGGTGAGCTTCCCGCTGTGCGCGATCGGCGAGGCGGAGAACGTGTACAGCATCTCGTACTCGTAGAAGTCGTGGGATGAGAACCCACCACCTGTGGCGTGGTTGGCGGCGGTCACCTCGGCGGATCCGTGGTCCGGAATCGTCGGTGGAGCGACGTAGTTGAAGTTCAGCTTGCCGGTGGAATCAGTGGTGCATGCGAGAGGCGTCGTCGTCACGTTGGTCGCGCCGCCACACTCCGACGGGATCTGCACCGTCACCGAGTCGCCGGCGACCGCCTGGGTTGTCGACACGTACACGACCGCACCGGCGACGCAGGCGGTTCCGTTGAGCGGCTGCACAAAGAATGCTACCGACTGTCCGGCTTGCAGCGAGCCGAAGGTCGCGAACGGCGCCGGACTCATCCGGATGTGCGTGTAAGTCGTGCCCGTGGCGCACGACTGCGGTTTGCTGCCGTTGTGCCCGGCAGCGACGGATACCGACGTGGCAACCGCGCCGCCAGCCAAGACGATCCCGGACGCCGCCACGGCAATACGCGCGACCCGCGATATGTTGAGCCCACCTGTCATTGCTTCCACCTCTTTTCCAGAACTTCTCGCCCGCTCGCCATCAGAGGGCGGCGGGCGGGCTGATGATTACGTCCGCCCACGATGGCTAATTCCAGTTCACAACAGACCCGGCCCCGACCGACCGCTCGATGACCGCGCCATTCGGGTTGCTGATCGTCAACGCGAAGGTCAGCGTGGGTCCTGGGCTGGTGATCGGGAGGATCGGCACCTGGATATGAGCGCTGGAGCTTCCCGGTTGGATTGTCGCCGTCCCCGAGACCGGGCTATAGTCGGTGCCGCTGATTGCGGTCCCGTTCGCGGTCGCGTACTGGAAGATGACCGGGGAGCTCGGCGACAGGGCCAGCGTGACCGTGAACTCGGCGAACTGCGTGCCGCTATCTCCACGGACGACACTGGTGTCGCCAACGTAGAGAACCTGCGCCGATGTCGTCGCGTCGTCCTGGATGATCGTACCGTCGCCGACTGAGCGTCCCAGGACCGCGTTCGACGGATTGACTAGTTGCATGAAGTACGTCTCGGGATACGCGTCAGTCTGGATGCGTGGTGCATCATGTGGTCGAATCCCCTTCTCTGATATGCGGTGTCGTGATCGAGGCCCGTCGCACATCAGGCCCCGGTAATGTTGAACTCTTGGACGCGGTTGTTATACGTATCGGCGACGTAGATCGTGCTCGCCAACACCGCCAATGAATGCGGGTCGTCAAACTGCAGATTGCCGGTGCCGAACCCACCGAACCCGTCACCAAGGTTGGATAGCACTCCGCTGAGGTGGACGACCCGACTATTGCCGCTGTCCGCCACCCATACGGTCCCGTCGCCGGCAAGTGCCACCCCCTGAGGTCCGTTGAGGCCCGTGGAATAGGTGGCTGTGAAGCCGGAGCAAGCACCCCCCGAGACGCTCATCTCGACGATCCGATTGTTGAGTGTGTCGGCAACGTAGATCTGGCCTCCAGACCCGACGGCGACAGCCTCCGGATGGTTGAACTGGCACGTGCCGGAACCCCTGGCGCCATAGACGGTGAATTTCCCGCCGCTCGGGTTATATGACTCGATACGGTTGTTGTTGCTGTCTGCCACCCAGACGATGCCACTGCTGTCGACGGTCAAACCCTCGATGTAGTTGAACTGGCCCACCCCGGCACCCTTGGTACCGACGTCGGTGACACCGGTTGTCGAGAGGTTGGCAGGCCAGTGCTCCAACCGTGAATTGCGCGTGTCCGCGACCCAAAGACTGCCATCGGCTGCGACCGACGCATCCTCAGGCCAGGAGAATGCGTCTGTTCCAACGCCACGGAACCCTCCCGTGTTCAGGAACGTACCGCCGCTGCTGAACCGCTCGATGCGCTGATTGAGCCGATCGATGCCAAACGTGGTCCCATCGGCGCCGACGGTTACCCCGAATGCCTGGGCAAACCCGGGGGATGGCGCATGAAGGCCTTCGATCTGGAGCGATGGCGGGTGCGAAGTGAATGGGATTGAAGCGGGCGGAAAGACGAACATGCCGTTGCCCCAGAAGTCATCACCGATCACGTCGCCGTTGCTCTCGACCGCGACCCTCCGGAGAAAGGCGAACTCCCCCGACGGGACCGGTGATGGACACGGTTCGTTGCATCGCTTTCCATATTGCCCGAGCCATTGCGGACTGCCCAGTGTCGTGATGTTGTAGACGGCGATCCGGTCGTTACCGATGTCGGCGACGTATGCGATCGTGCCGTTCGAGCTGAAGGCCACGTTGTACGGGAAGTTGAGTTGATTGACACCGTGACCACCCTTCGCGCCATCGCCGAGGACGACTGTTGGTCGCGTGCTCCAAACACCCGCACTGGTGACCGAGAACGCCTTGATTTGATTCTCTTCATAGGCGGATACCCAGATCAGCCCTCCGGGTCCGCGAGTGACGTCACGAGGGTTGATGACCCCTAGCGAGGCACCAGAAGGTGACGTCCACAGCCAGTTGCCACTCGCGTCGAAGGCCTTGAGGAGGCTGTCCCCGGTATCGGCCACCAACAGGACGTTGTTCACGGCGTCCCAGGTGACGCCGATGGCTGCATTGAGACACGTGGAGTTGGCCTGTGTGCTCTTGCACTTGCTGGTCGGCGTGCCCTGACTGGCCCAAACGAATGTGCCAGCGCTGGTGAACTTCTGAACGCGGTTGTTGCCTGCGTCGGCGACGTAAATGTTCCCAGCACCGTCGATGGCGATGTCGCGTGGCGAGTTGAGTTCTCCGGTCGCCGAGCCGAAGCTGCCATACACGCCCGTACGCGCCCCGGTGCTGGGATTGTAGAACTCGATCCGATCATTGCCAGTGTCAGCAACCACGATCCGGGCGTTTGCGGCATCCCACTCCAGCCCGGATGAATACATGTTCGCAATGGATGCACCCGCGAGGGTCTTGATGAATGTTGGCGTGACGCCACTCGGGGCCTGCCATGCTGCGCTCCCTGCGACGGTCACACCAGCGACCGCGGCAATTGCCGTCGCCGCGAAGAATCCCGCGCGTGCGATGACGCGTGTCGTCGTACTGGCCAACCCAGCGTGACTTGCCCGACCTTTCACGATCTTTGCCCTCTCTTGCGCGATTGCGGTGCCCTCAAGTAACAGTCGTGGGGTTCCCCGAACAAAGACGGCCCACCGAACTGATCGCCGGCTAGCCCGGCGTCTACGACCATAGCGAGATGTCGTTGTTGGTGAAGTCCGCCACGGCGATCTCGCCGGTCGACGAGATTGAGACCGACCGCGGAGAGCCGAGCTCGCCGAGGCTCGGGTTCGTACCAGCGGTGCCAAACGAGTACACGAGCGCATTGGTCGTCAGGTTCATCACCACGACCGTGGCAGCGCCCTCGTCGGCGATGTAGAGGTCGCCGTTGGCAATCGTGAGGTTCCACGGGCTCTTCACAGTGGTGGGTGTGCCGCTCTTCTTGGCAACCACCGTGCACGATCCCGCGGTGGTGCACTTGAGGATCTCACCAGTCTGCGCGTCGGCCACCCAGACGTTGGTGCCGTCCCACGCGATCCCGCGCGGTGCCTTGATCGCTC
>OCZU010002967.1_pt1 | contig 10756 bp, 9 predicted proteins | sample 1539001 | NCBI WGS metagenome assembly OCZU01 (sample SAMEA3539306, study PRJEB22396) | soil metagenome | biome: tundra; feature: field; material: soil | place: USA | collected 2010-05 | depth 0.15 m | reverse complement strand
TGCAATCGGCGCAACCAGAGTCAAGATCGACAATAACAATACCAGCCAGACGGCGGCGCGGCGGATTCGATATTGGAGCGTTGTCATCGATTGTTCACTCCCGCGGCCGCTAAATTGCCCACGCGTTTGTGCGCTTCGCTGGTCCTGGCAATCTCACGCATCCGGCTCATCACAAACTCGACACATTCGCGAATCCCGCGCGGAAAATCGCCGGCGCGAAAGGCATTTTCCGCGACCGCGAGCGCTGCTTGCAGATCATCCTCAGTCAGGTAATTCTCGAGTCCGTAGCCGATGATGAGCGCGGCGATTCCCGTTTCCACATCGATCCCGAGAAGAAGATCGAAATTATCTCCGGCGACCGCTTGGATGGAAGAAAAACCCGTGCGATTTGCCAGCCAGAAGGCGTATTCGGAAATCGAACCGCTGGGCACGCCGTTCGTAACAAATACAGAAAAGAGAGATTGCGGGAATTTCTTTTCAAAGATTTGCAGCAAGGCGCGTAATTTTTTGATCTCGCGCAACGGCAGCCGCCCGCTCCGATCGGTTAAATACCGCGTATGACGCGGCACCACACCAAACTTCGCGTCAAGCCGGAGCAGACTGAGTTTGCACGTTGGACATTGCGGCGCCGGTCCCGAAAAAACGGTTCGGCAAGCTGGACATTTCATCTCGCGAGTTCTCTGCTGCCTCCAGCGCGCATCGCTTTCACCTGGAGTCCACTGCTCATCGAAACTTATATAGCGGACATCGGCGAAATTGCACGTCCAGTTCAGCCAACTTTCGAAGATGGTCTGCGAAAGCAATCCGTCCTCGACGTATTACAAAGAGCGCGAAAACGAGACGCTGGCTGAGCTTGTAAGCCCTTGCGCGCTTCGAGTTTAGTCCCTCCGTTTCTGAGGGATGGAACGAGTGATGCTCCAAAACCGTCGAGCTTCTCCGTCGGTTCTCCTTAAAGACCCCATGAATATCCCGTTAGCACCCCGTCTGGCCCGGCGCAGTCGACTTTTTACGCAGATTGCAAGCATTGCCGCTATCCTCCTCGGCATCTTGGTGCTGACTGGGTGGCAACTCCAATTTGAAGGGTTTAAGAGCATCCTTTCCGGCCTGCTTTCGATGGCCCCGACCACCGCGGCTGGAATGTTGGTCTGCGGCGCTGCGCTAAATCTTTTGTCGCAAGAAAGAGCGAAGGCGTTTCGCTTTTTGGCAACGGCCCTGGCAATGGTGGCGATTGCCCTCGGCCTTCTGGTTCTGAGCGAGTACTTTTTTGGTTGGGACCTTCCACTTGATCACTGGTTGAGCAGGAGAGAAGCGGAACCTTCGCAACTGGTGCGGATGGCGCCAACAACTGCGCTGTGTTTTGTTTTGACAGGTGGCGCTGTTTTCACAGCATCGCGACGGATTCGCAGGCCGTTAAAGCTTCCGCTGGTCGCGGCGCTCGGTGCGGCGGTAATGGTCATTGGAGCATTGGCTTTGATTGGTCACGTCTTCGACGCAGTATCGGGTTTTCATTCATGGAACTATACGGGGATGGCCGTCCATACAGCGGCCGGTTTCCTCTTGTTAGGGAGCACGACCTTGGGATTGGCTCGAAGCCGCGCCACGTTTGGGTGGTCGCTAAATGCGACCACGACCGGCGGATTCCTCCTCGGCATAGTACTAATGGTGGCGGTGGCCGCGGTTTCTTATAATTTTACCCGGCACTTACAACGCACGGTCATCCTCGTCGGGCAGACCCAAGAGATGCTCACGGAAATCGAGGAGGTGGAGGTCAGCATGCTGGAACTGGAAACCGACCAGCACAGTTACATTATTACCGGTGACGAAACTTTGTTGGCGGAAAGGGGTGCGTTAGAAACTGACGTCCAGGAGCATCTCGACAAGCTCCGCGAACTCTCCTCGGACAATCCTAATCAACGACGCCGGCTCGATCGGATCCAGCCGTTGATTGCCGAACGCATTCGTCGGGGAGACGAAACGCTTCTTGCTCGCCGGCGACGCGGTTTCTCGGCTGCGCAGGAAAGAGTTTCGGCCGGCACTGGTCGCGCCCTTTTGGAAGAGTGTAATCGCATATTCAAGGAGATGGAGGACGACGAATATGCCTTGCTGGCTAAACGGCAGAAATATTCAGAGACAGCCTCTCAGATGACGTTTTTGCTCTTGCCGCTGGGGGTGTTTCTCAGCCTGGCGGGATTGTCCTTGGGATTGTTTTTCCTCAATGCGGGAATGGGCGAACGCAAGCAAGCCGAGCACTCGCTTCGGCAAAGTGAAGAAGGCATGCGCGCGATTTTGGATTCGACGCTGGATTGTATTATCACGATGGACCATCACGGCCGAGTGGTGGTGTTTAATCCGGCCGCGGAGAAAACCTTTGGCTATCCGCGGGAAAAAGCGATTGGCCAATTATTGTCAGAGCTAATCATCCCGCCGTTGTTGCGTGACCGACATCAAAAGGGATTGTCGCGCTACCTGGCGACAGGGGAAGCGCAGGTGCTCGGCAAACGCCTCGAAATGACGGCGATGCGGTCTGACGGTTCGGAGTTCCCGGTGGAACTTGCAATCACCCGAATCGGCTCGCAAGAACCTCCGATGTTCACCGGTTTCATCCGAGACATCACCGAGCGGAGGTTTTCCGACGAAGCCATTCGCGCGAGCGAGCAACGCTTTTCTTCGTTCATGGACAACATCCCAGGATTCGCCTGGATAAAAGACGCGGAGAGTCGCTACGCTTACGGGAATAAATTTTTTCATAAATTGCTGCTGCTTGGCGGGGAATGGCGCGGCAGGACTGTCGAGGAAGTCTGGCCGCCAGAAATCGCCGCCCCTCTCCGTGCAAACGACGAGAAAGTCATCGAAACCAAAGCACCATTGCAGACCGTTGAGACGATCGTGCAAGCCGGCGAGAAGAGAGTTGTACTGAGCAGCAAGTTTCCGATTCTTAACGCAAATGGCGAGGTTGCTTTCATTTGCGGGATTGGCATCGACATCACCGAGCGCAAACAGGCGGAAGAGCGCCTGCGCGAGCAGGCCAGACTATTAGATCTCGCGCAGGACGCAATCATGGTCCGCGATATGGAAGATCGTGTGGAATTTTGGAATCAGGGCGCGGAAAAATTGTATGGCTGGACGGCTGCGGAAGTTGATTGCAAGAAAGCGTGCGACTTTCTTTACAAAGACGAACCCGGCGCTGCGGCTGCGGCACGAGCAGCTGTAATCAAGGATGGAAAATGGGCCGGTGAGTGTACGCACAATTGCCAAGACGGCGGCACTGTCACGGTTCGCAGTCGTTGGACGCTGGTCCGGGATGAGTTGGAAGCGCCAAAATCCGTTCTGATCATCAACACGGACGTGACCGAGCAAAAGAAACTCGAAACACATCTGATGCGCGCGCAGCGACTGGAGAGTATTGGTACCCTTGCCAGCGGAGTCGCGCACGATCTAAACAACATTCTCACGCCAATTCTAATATGCGCGGAAATTCTGCGGGAAAATCCTACCGAAGAAGATGCGACATCGAGCATTGCGCTTATAGAAGAAAGCGCCAAACGCGGCGCCAATGTCGTGAAGCAAGTGCTTACGTTCGCGCGTGGGATCGAAGGCGAACGTGTCGTGATCAAACCCAGCCACTTGATTCAGGAAATAATCGACATCGCGCAAAAAACGTTTCCAAAATCGATCGAGATCAGCAGCCGCTATCCGGAAGATCTCTGGTCAGTCGAAGTCGATCCGACCCAACTTCATCAGGTGCTGCTCAACCTTTCGGTGAATGCGCGCGACGCCATGCCACAAGGTGGCTCACTCATCATCGCCGCTGAAAATTTTAATGTGGACCAACATTATGCCTCCACCGCACCTGGCGCTAAGGAAGGACCTTATGTCCTTTTGCGCGTGAGCGATACTGGCAGCGGAATGTCACGCGCAGTAATCGATAAAATCTTCGATCCATTTTTCACGACCAAGAAAGCTGGAAAGGGAACGGGCCTCGGACTTTCAACTGCCTTCGGAATCGTCAAGAGCCATGGTGGCTTTATTTCTGTTAGCAGCGAGATCGGTCGCGGGACGAGCTTCAAGATCTTTTTGCCCGCACAATTGAAAGAGCTCCCTCGGGAGTCGCGGATGACACCCGAGGCGCTCAAGGGACACGGAGAATTGGTCCTTCTCGTGGATGATGAAGCCAATATTTTGCGCGTCACCAAGCTGGCACTTGAGAATAAGAATTATCATGTCGTCTCCGCGAGCGACGGGCGCGAGGCGCTGAAGATTTTTTCTGAGCAAGGTGACTCAATCAAAGCCGTCCTTACCGACATGGGCTTGCCACACATGGATGGCGTCGCGCTGATCCGAGCGATCAAGAAGATGAAACCCGAGATGGTTTTCATTGCTTCCACCGGTCAGGACGAAGAAAACCGCGTTTCAGAGTTACAAGCTTTGGGAGTCTCCAATTTTCTTGGTAAGCCTTACGATACCCAAACGTTGCTCACAAAAGTCCGCGATACTCTAGCGCATGAGCTTACAACGATTTGAGTTTAGCTCTCGCTCCACGCATTGACAGCTGGGCATCGAAACCCGACGATCAGCGCCGTGAGATTTGAGAATCAAGTTGCTCTGGTGACCGGCGCGGGGCGGGGGATTGGACATGCGATTGCTGTCCGGCTAGCCAGCGAAGGCGCGCGCGTGGCTTCGGTGAGCCGGACGGAAGCGAACGCGAAAAAAACCGCCGATGAAATTAATGCGTCGCGGGCGGACGCGGCGAAATCTTACGCCGTCGATGTTTCGGATCACGCCGCGGTGCAAAAAATCGGTGCGCAGATCCTGGAAGACTTTGGCAAGGTCGACATCCTGATAAACAACGCGGGGGTGACGCGCGACGGCCTCGCCATGCGCATGTCGATCGAAGATTGGGACACGGTTATCAACACGAACCTGCGCGGTGCGTTCAACTTCACGCAGTCGATCATCCGCACGATGATCAAGCAGCGCAGCGGCCGCATTGTTAATATCACGTCGGTGATCGGTTTGATTGGCAACGCCGGACAAACTAATTACGCAGCGAGCAAGGCCGGACTGATCGGGCTCACCAAATCGCTTGCCCGCGAATTAGCCAGCCGCGGCATCACGGTAAACGCAGTCGCGCCGGGGTTCATCACGACGGATATGACCGCCGGGTTGTCGGACGAGATCAGGAAGACGATTCAAGCGCAAATCCCGCTCGGCAAAAGTGGGCAACCGGAAGACATCGCGAGCGCGGTTGCTTTCCTCGCCTCCGCCGAAGCCAGCTACATCACCGGCCAGGTGCTGTGCGTTGATGGCGGCATGGTAATGTAATATTCCTTGGCGCGCCGTAGCCTTGGCGAAGGCGGCGCGTTGATGGCGGTATGGTGATGTAAGTGTAGCGGCGCTTGGCTCGACTTTGTTACCTCCCATAGCGTTGTCATCCCGAGCGAAGCGAGGGACCTCGCACAGACTCCTGTCAGTCTTCGTAATCTAATGGTAGTCAAAGCTCCGAATGTGTGGTCCCTCGCTTCGCTCGGGATGACACGTTTTGTTTAGCGCTCAGCAAACGCGCATCAAACCTGCTCTTCACTCGCAAACGATCGCAAGATCGACAGCCGCATTCGTGAAAACCCTTTGCATACTCCTGGCAAGCGTTCTCGTGTGCGCCGGTTATTGGTATGCGCATCGTCCGATTACTTACCCCGCAGGCGTTCTGATTTCTTCAGACCCCGAGCAAATCAATCTGCCTTCGGACACGCCCGCATTTGAGCAGGGAACCTTTCACTTAAAGCCGCTCGCCGTCTTCTCAATCGACGCGCGCGTGCTGCACCGGAAAGTATATCGTTACGACAACCAGGCGGCGCTCGTTCCGGTCGATCTCGCACTCGGTTGGGGTCCGATGTCTGACCAGCGCGTGCTCGATCAGCTCACCATCTCGCAAAGCGGGCGGTTCTATTGGTACGAATATCGGCAGCCGCCCATTCCAAAGGATCAAATCATTTCGCACAGTACGAATGTCCACATCATTCCAGCGACATCAGCAATCGCGTCGCGATGCAAATCGTTGCGCGCCGGTTCGCTGATACATCTGAGCGGCGATTTGGTTGAAGCAACCGGCCCGGGGATTGGATCTTGGAGAAGTTCGCTCAGCCGCACTGATTCCGGAAACGGCGCGTGCGAACTGATGTGGGTGAAGGAGATGTCTATCTTGACCGAAAGCGACACCCAAGATCGGCAAGAAGTCGTCCAACGCTAGAGAACCGCAGCGCCCTCGCGTCTCCTGCCGGTTAGTCTCAAGGCCCCTTCACAACTTTGAAGGAATCGAAATACCTGTTCATCTTCTGATCACAATCAGCAAGGTGGCGATGGCTTTTTGCATTGCGGTAGTATCAACGATGAACTGAATTCTCCAATCGCACTGCGCCTGCTCGACTGACATGTTGCGCGGATAAACCGAATCGCTCGCAGTAAGCGAAAAACCGAGCGTCAACTTCGGCCACTTCCAGACCGAATTGCGACGGCTCGTAGTGATGGAAGCCATTTTGTTCCTGCGGTTGATTTGCCAGCGTAGTGCGCATCCGCTGTTCCGCTTCGCGCGAGAGGCACCAGCCAAAATACTCATACACACTGCGAATCGCGGCGATCGGGTCGCGCCGGATCTCGCGATAGTCCAGGTCGAAAATCCGTTCCGGCGGCAGGCGATCGCGCTCCTGCATGAAAAGCGCGAGTGTTTCCGACCAGTACTGCAACGCATCCCGCGCGATCTGACGCGGATCCACGGCATCGCTGAAAACGCTTCGCAAAATCGCTATGAGACTCGAGACCGAAGTAATTGCTTGCAGCGGTTCGCGATGGGCCTGGACGAAACGTGCGTCGGGATAGATCGATAACAAACTCGGCAGCGCAAACATGTGCACCGGCGCCTTCAAGACCCAACGGCGCGCGCTTTGCCGCTGCTGCAGATGCTGCAAGAAACGCCGGTGATACTCGTACGCGGGCAACAAATCCTGTTTCAAGAACCAAGCGCGATACGACGGCACGTTGTACATCGTGTCGAACTGGTCGCTCATGAACGTAGGGCTCATCAATCCCACGCATTCCTGCGGCAGCTCCGCGCCTACGGCATGAACGCGACGAAACGTGGGCGCCAGCCATTGCAGCGAGGCCAGACTCCGCTCCGCGTGCCGAATTCGTTGCCGCTCATTCTCGCTCGTCGGCGGCGAGGGCGACATGACCTCCCAAGTGAGCGGCGCGCGATGCTCGGGATCGGCCGCAATCAAAGTATGCAAGAGGGTGGTTCCGCTGCGCGGCAGGCCGACGATAAAAAGCGGTTCGCGAATTTCCTGGCGCGCGATCTCCGGATAAAGTTGTCGATCTCGTTCCATCAACAGGCGATTGCACAGTGTGCGAACCAGATCGGAACGAAGGGCGATCTTGCCGATCAGGTTCAGTCGCGCGTCGCGGTGGCAGGATTCGAGCAAACGAGAGAGCGCCTCAAAAAAATCACCGCTGCCAAAATCTTGGAGTCGGCAACGCCGTTTGGCGATCTCGATCAAGTCGGCCGGAAGAAATGGCGTTCGGGGGATGTCCACTTTCTCCAGCCAGACGCCACATTTGTTAAGCAGCCGTATGGAGAGCGGGGAGCGAGTTTGCTCAAAGGTGGTGGAGTGCATTCGACGAGCAAGCATGTTGCCGAAGCTGTCCGGCGAAGCAAGCTCCAAGCGGTGATTATCGGTGACTGGTGGCGTTAGTGGCGGGCTGTCCGCCGCTTGCTACGAGAGCAGGCGACACGCCTGCCTCTAGAGCGGTTGCGTCGAGCAAACTTCCCGCTTAATCATTCGTGATGACGACAGAGAAAGCGACATTCGGCGCGGGATGTTTTTGGGGGGTGGAAGAGACTTTCCGGAACTTGAAGGGTGTCACGGCGACCGCTGTTGGCTATGCCGGTGGTTCGAAAGAAAATCCCAGTTACGAAGATGTGTGCACGGATAAAACCGGCCACGCAGAAGTTGTTGAAGTGGAATTCGATCCGGCTCAAATCGGTTACGAGCAGATTCTCGACGTTTTCTGGTCGAACCACAATCCAACAACCTTGAATCGACAAGGACCTGACGTCGGTGCGCAATATCGCTCCGCCATTTTTTATCATTCACCAGAACAGAAAGCTGCGGCGGAAAGTTCCAAAGATAAGATCGACAAAAGCGGACGATTTCCCCGGCCGGTGGTGACGCAAATCGAGGCGGCGCCGAAATTCTGGCGCGCCGAAGAATATCACCAGCGCTATCTCGCGAAGCGCGGCCAGGCGCACTGCGCGATCTGAGCGCATGAGCCGCGAGATTCTTCGGACAAAAAATTTCGTGGCCGATGCCGCAAATTTTATTGTCGATCTCGCCCGGAAGGCGCTGGCGGAACGCAATGAGTTTCGGATCGCGCTTTCCGGCGGGAACACACCTCGCCCTGTTTACACGGAGCTGGCGCGGATCGGTCGCGACCTGCCGTGGGAAAAAACCTTGATCACATTTGGTGACGAGCGCTGCGTCCCACCGGACGACGAGCAAAGCAACTACCACATGGCGCGCCAAGCGCTCTTTATGCCGGCCAACGTGCCGGAGAAATCGGTCATGCGGATGCGCGGCGAAATCGACCCGCAGATCGCGGCGCAAGAATATCAGGATGGTGTCGATCTCTTAGCAACGCAGCGCGGCGAACAGATTTACCGTCACGACCTCATTTTGCTTGGTCTTGGCGACGACGGTCACACCGCGTCTTTGTTCCCGGAAACAGCCGCGCTCGAAGAAATAATCGGCCGCGTGGTCGCGAATTTTGTCCCGAAACTCAATACTTGGCGGCTGACATTCACGCTCCCGCTCATCAATCATGCCCGGCATGTGTGTTTTCTGGTCAACGCGGCGAAACATGCGGACTTGATCGAGCGGGTGCTAAAGGGCGATTTAAAATATCCAGCGTCTCGGGTCAATCCGGACGCGGGCAAGCTCACATGGATTCTGGGCGAAAACTGATTGGGTCCAACGCATTCATGAGAAGGCGTGCGCTAATGGGTGTCATTCCGAATCCGCCTGAGGCGGATGAGGGCCCCCGCACAGATGCAGTTGGCTTTCCTTGGCCCAGGATCATCCAAGGTCCAATTATGAGGTCCCTCGCTTCGCTTGCGATGACAAATCGCGCGCACGCCGCTTGCTGGTGACAACAGCAGACACAGCATGAGCGCGCCACGCACAATCATTGTCACAGGCTCGGCAGGCTTGATTGGTTCGGAAACGGTCAGGCGATTTGCGAAAGATGGGGCGCGTGTTGTCGGTATCGACAACGATATGCGCGCACAGTTTTTTGGCGCGGAAGCCTCGACCAAGAAAACGCGCGATGATTTGGTCAGGAATGTTCGCGGTTACGAACACAACAACATCGACATCCGCGATGCCATTGAAATTCGCGAGTTGTTCAAGAAGTATCACGGACAGATTGAAGCAGTCGTCCACACCGCCGCGCAGCCGTCGCACGATTGGGCCGCGCGCGATCCGCAAACAGATTTCAGCGTTAACGCCACCGGCACGCTCAACCTGCTCGAAGCAGCCCGCCAATATTCACCGGAGAGTCCGTTCGTGTTTACTTCGACCAACAAAGTTTACGGCGACACTCCGAACCGGCTCCCGCTGCGCGAACTCGAGAAACGATGGGAAATCGAGCCGGGACATCAATACGAGCCCGGGATTTCCGAGACGATGAGCATCGATTACACGAAGCACTCGCTTTTCGGCGCGTCGAAAACTGCGGCCGACATTCTCGTCCAGGAATACGGCCGCTATTTTGGGATGCTAACGGTTTCGTTTCGCGGCGGATGTTTGACCGGTCCGGCGCACGCCGGCACCGAGCTGCACGGGTTTCTTTCCTACCTCATGATCTGCACGGTGACGGGACGGCCCTATCGCATTTTCGGATACAAAGGCAAACAGGTGCGCGACAACATCCATAGCTTCGATCTCGTCGAAGCGTTCGCGGAATTCATTCGCGCGCCGCGTGCCGGCGAAGTTTACAACATCGGCGGTAGCCGTCACAGCAACTGCTCGATGCTCGAGGCGATCGAGATGTGCGAAGAAATCAGCGGCAAGAAGTTAAGCTCCAGTTACGAGGAGACCAACCGCATCGGCGACCATATTTGGTGGATTAGCGATGTGCGAAAGTTTCAGCAGCATTATCCGCAATGGAAATTTCGCTACGGAATGCGCGAAATTCTCGAGGAAATTTATCGCGCGGTAAAACTGTAGCGGGGTCTACGACCGCCGATCCTTTTAGTACTGCTCGCCTTCGTCTTTCTTTGGCACGACGCGGTCCTCGATGCCCCAGACGTGAATCATGCAGGCGATCAAGTAGACAAAGAAAAGAGCAGCGCCGAAGCCAGCGGACGCGAACGCAGCGATCAGCACGAATATCCCGGCGGGAACTGCTCCGAGCATCCACAAAAAGCCCGCCAGCTTATGTCCTTTGTAAATATGGCCGAGCCCGGGAATGATGCTTAACATGACCGCGACTGCGTCGCTCGCTTTTCCTTCCGCGGTTTGTGTTTCCTGCCGCGTCCAATCGCATTGATTGCAGTGCTCCGCATTTTTCGGCAACAAGTGCCCGCAATAAGGACACGCCATCTTGCCGGTCATGTCCGCGGCTGGCTGAATTGTTGGGGCGTCGGTGTATTCCACGTTAATTAAAGTCAACAAGACCCGCGGGGTTCGTCAAGCAAGTTGTAGAGGCG
>OCZU010002966.1_pt1 | contig 10760 bp, 5 predicted proteins | sample 1539001 | NCBI WGS metagenome assembly OCZU01 (sample SAMEA3539306, study PRJEB22396) | soil metagenome | biome: tundra; feature: field; material: soil | place: USA | collected 2010-05 | depth 0.15 m | reverse complement strand
AAGGAGATCCAGGACCGGATCCGTGCCGGAGAGACCGCGGACGAGATCGCCGACGCGGCCGGAATCCCGATCGAGCGAGTGCGCCGCTTCGAGGGCCCGGTGCTGGCCGAGCGGGCCTACCGGGCCCAGGAGGCGCAGCGGGCGACCGTCCGCAGCCCGGGAGAATCGGGACCGGGACCGAGACTCGGCGACATCGTCACCGAGCGGCTGGCGGAGTGCGGCGCGAATGCCGACGACGCGCAGTGGGATTCCAGGAAGCGGACGGACGGCAGCTGGCAGGTCCAGCTGATGTTCCTGATCGGTAACCGCCCGCAGATGGCCGAGTGGGTATTCGATCCGCGCCGCCGGCACGCGACGCCGGCCGATGACAACGCGGCCCGGCTCTGCCTCTTCGGGCCAGATCTGCCTGCGGGGCTGCGCGGCGAGGATTCAGCCACCGCTACCGCCACTGTTACGCCGATAGCGCGGCGGCTCGGCTCCCTGAACTCGCATTCCGCCGGATCCCGGGCGGACTCAGATCGACTTGCCGGACGCGCCGCTGCCGGATCGCCCGCGGCCGCCGTGGCGTCACACCCCTCAGCGGCAGGCGGCAGACCAGTGGCGGACGGCAAATCAGTGGCGGACGGCAGGGCAGTGGCGGACGGCAGGGCAGTGGCGGACGGCAGGGCAGTGGCGGACGGCACAGACGATGACGCCCCGGGCGGCGGGGAGCAGCCAGCGGTCCCAGCCAGCCAGGATAGCGAGCGGCCAGTGCGCAAGGCCGTCGGCGGCCGGTCCAGGCGATCTTCCGTCCCGTCCTGGGACGAGATCATGCTCGGCAACTCGCGGCAGCCGGACTAGCCAGGTCGCGGTGTCAGTACTGACCGTCGGCCGCGGTCCTGCCGCGCCCGGCCGCGATCTTTTCGCGCTCGGCCCCGCCGGGCCGGGCCTTCAGCCGGTCATGTTCCTGATGCTGTTCACGTATCTTTTCGGCGGTGCGATTGCGTATGGCACCGTGCGCTCCCGGCTGAAGTACGTACTGCCCCAGCTGAAGCCTTACCCAGGCGTGCAGGCATTCGGTTTCACCGCGATGTTCCCGATCGTGCCTGCCAGCGGCCCGCTTTCGCGATCGGCACGATGCCTGGATGGCTGCCGGGATTCGCGAAGGCGAGCCGATGACCCTGCTCGCGGCAGCCTGCCTTGGCCTGATGGCTGGCGGGCCGGCTGATGACTAGCGGCGCGGCCGGTGACTAGCGGCGCGGTCGGCTGGCCAGTGACCGGGGTGATGCGGGCAATCGGCATTGCGGTGGTATTCGCCCTGCTGGCCGTCCGGTCGGCTGCCGGAGGACCACGGCAATGCCGGCCAGCGCGATTGAGGGGATGCGCAGTCATTACAGGAAAGGCTCTTTGTCGATAAAGGAATACCTAATTCTCGCAGGCATTCATCATTCTCGGGGGCGGAGCCCGGGCGGCTGCACGCCAGGCACTGGCACCGGGCGCGTAGGATCAGCCGTCGGGCGGATGGCTACCACGGGCAGGGAGCTGGCTTGGGCCGGTGTGATCGGGTGACTGGCAGGCGGACGCGCCGCGCTGCCCTGCTGGCAACCCTGCCGCTGCTGGCGGGCTGCGGCCTGCTCGGCGGCCCGCAGGCGCTCCGGCAGGACGCACCTCTCGCGCCTCAGCTCATGACGGTCACCAGCCCGGTCTTCGGCGGGGGGGTTATTCCCCGCCAGTTCACCTGTCTCGGCGGCGGGCAGCGCCCACCTATCTACTGGTCCGGCGCGCCGCCGCAAACGAAGGCGCTGGCGCTGGTCGTCGATGACGCGGACGCCCCGATCACGCCGTATATCTACTGGATAGTGCTCAATATAAGCCCGGCAACAACGGATATTCAGGCCGGACCGCTGCCACCGGGCGCCCGGCAGGCCGACAATAGCCGCGGTTTCGCCGGTTATGATGCGCCGTGCCCGATACATGGCAGCCATCAGTACCGCTTTACCGTTTACGCAATGAGTTCCAATCTTCAGCGGCTCGGCAACGGCGCCAGCGTAAAGGCGGCGTGGACTGCGATCGCCCGCAATGCGATCGCGAGAGGCCGCCTGACGGCGACGGCGAAGGAATTACCCAGCCGCCGGTAGATCTTAGGGTAATCGTGTCGTCACAATACGCTACAAGACCGGTTAAACTTCTCGAATCGCATGACAGGGGCCATAGCGGTCCGACAGAATCACTGTTCAAGTAACCAGCCTGGATTTGTCCAGGGCGCCAGCACACTGAGGGAAGGCCCGCGTCGATGGCCCGCGCGTGCCTGGCTCGCGCCGTTATTGAGGTCATTGCTTGTTGGATGGTGCGATGACTCCGCTCGTGATCGGACTGGCAACTGTTGTCGTCGTCATTCTCATTGCCGTCGCAGTCGGCTTGCGATATGTGCGAAACGATGAACGCGCCAACGCGGCGGAGCGCCGGGCAGACCGCGGCAGGACCAGGGGCCGCCCCGATCCAGATTGGCGGCGGCCGGGCCAGCAACCCAGTCAGGAAACGCTGCCTGGTCAGCGAGCGGGCAATGCGCGGCAGTCCCCCGCGAACCCGGATGACGATGGCGAGCGGCCGGGCCGCGGCGATCGCGGCTACCGCGACGCGGGCCGCAGTCAGCATGACCGGCGGACGGACGGTAACGGCCGCGCTCCCCGCTCCTACGCTGACCGCGGCGAGCCGGCCCCGCCGCAGGCACGCCAGGAGGTCCGCGCCCGCTCCGCCCGTGGCAGGCGGGATGACGCTGGCGACTGGCCGAGCACTGAGTGGGACAAGCTCTCCGACGCTGACTACTGGAAAGAAGTGGCCTCGGACAAGCCGCTGACGACCACTGCCAGGACCGCGCAGCCAGCCCAGGTCTCCGCTGCTGCCCAGGTAGTCCACGACTCGCGCGCTGCGAAACAGGTTATGGAGTCCCGCAATGTGCGGCCCAGCGGCGATGGGGATGCGGCCGTTAGTACTGGTCAGCAGCGCAGCCCGGACCCGGAGGGACAGCTTGTCCCGGAGCGTGGCCTGGTCGCCGAGCGTGGCCCGATCCCCGAGCGTGGCCCGATCCCAGGGCACGGCCTGCGCCAGCCCGCTGCTGCGGGCGCAGGTCACGACTTCCTGCCGGCCCCGGCGGAACGCCACCCGGGAGCGTGGCCGCCGGCACCAATGCTGTGCGACGATGACCCGCTGACCAGCCCGTCGTTTCCCAAGATCGTTACCTCGGACAGCCGCTCTTACTACAGCGGCAGGCCACCCGCTCAGGCGGCCGGTGCGGCTGCCTACGGCGAGCCGGCCCAGCAGTTCTCCGGCGCGCCGGCAACCCAGCTCCCCAGCTATGGTGCGGGCCGCGCACAGGATGATGATGCCACCGACGGATATGGCCGCCGCGGTGCTGACAAGGGATATGGCCATGGTCTTACTGACAGCAGTGCGGCCACGACGGCCCCCCGTTCGTACCCGCCCGCTGCCCAGCCGGCCGTCGGCCGTTATCCACCGGCCGGCCATCAGCACAATGACCGCAGCACAGGCTCAGTGGCCGGCTTTCCGGCCAGCCCGCAACAGCCAGCGCGCGGCCCGGCGGCGGCTGATTTGCCGCCCGCCGGAAACCCGTACGGCAGCTATGTCAGCACTGACTTGCCCGGATACCCGGAAAGCCCGACGGCCGCATACTCGCAGCTGCGCTCCGCGGCCAGTTACCCCGGCTATCCGCCCGGCCAGGAAAATGGCAACGGCGGCCGCGCCTACCGATATGAACCGCCTGCAAGTGATTCCGCGGCACCGCTCGCAAGCACGGCAAGTGCCTGGTATCCGCCGGTGCCGACCTCAATGGCTGCCGATTCGCCGCTGCGCGGAGGCGCCCCGCTGCCGCATCCCGGCGCGCACGCCGGCGGCTGGATGCCAGGTCATGACAATGCCAACGGACAGCAAAGCCCGTCCAGATATGCACCCGGCTCATACAGCGGCGGACGGCACGATGTGCCAGGCTATCTGCCGGCCGGATACGCCGGCCGGCCGGATACGCTGGCTAGCCCGCCAGGCGGCAGGCATTCCGGCGGGCAGGGCGCGGCAGGATATCTGCCGCCGGAGTATTACGGCCGGGACCCCTACGGCAACGAGCCGAGCCGCTGACCAGCGGCCGGGCGCGCCAGGACCAGTCGGCAGCGGCCGGTCGCGAGGGTGCAGCTAACGCGTGCCCGCTTGACAAGAGGCCACCGTGACCGCGGACAATGTGCCGACAGAGGCAAGGCAGGGATGATGCTGGACGGCACCCGTGACCACGCACGTACGTACCATTTACACCGGCTCGCGACCGCGCTGGACACTCAGGGTTTCCATGCGACCGTAAAGACGACGTACCCGGCGGCGCTGCACGTGTTCATACCAGGGGCGACGATGCTGGCCGAGAGTATCCACTGCACGGCTGGTACCGACCCTAGCGGTCGTCTCCGCTGGTACTACCGGTGGTCCTGGGGAGAGCTGCTGCACGATACCGACGATCCCTCCGGAGCGGCAGCGAAGGTCGCCGAGGTCCTGGCCGCGCGCTAGCGCGCAGCTGGCCCGGTGCCCACGCGGGGCCGGCCGCAGCCGCGAACGGCAGGTCCCGTTGATGTCAGCGACGCTGGCGGTTGCTCGTCCGCTGACTGCGCCGCGTGCGCGGGGCATGGCGGCTGGATCAGCCGGCCGCGATCCGTTCCGGCTGGTGGCCTGTGGCCGCCGCCATGCCGGTGCCGCTGTGCGCGCAGCGCGCCGGGCCTAGGCCCAGGTGGCCGCGCAGCGTGTCCGTCTCGTACTCGGCCCGGAATACGCCGCGTTCCTGCAGCCTCGGCACCACGGTAGCGACGAACTCATCCAGCCCGGCCGGGACAAGGTGCGGCACAAGGACGAAGCCGTCCGCCGCATCGCTCTGCACGAAGCTGCTGATCTCCTCGGCGACCTGCGCTGGAGTCCCGATGAGGGACTGGCGGCCGGTTACCTCGATGATCAGCTCGCGGATGCTGAGCTGCTTTTCCTCGGCCAGCGCACGCCACCGCCTGGCAGTAACCAGCGGGCTGGCATGCTGGCGCGTCCTGCCCTGGATCGAGGCGCTGGACGTGTCCGGGTCGGCGGACGGCAGCGGGCCGTCCGGGTCGTAACCTGACAGGTCGCGGTTCCACACCTGCTCCAGAAGCAAGATCGCGGTCTGCGGGCTGACCTGCTGCCTGCGGATGTGGCGCGCTCGGTCGCGGGCGTCCGCGGCGCTGTCACCGAGCACGAAAGTGGCTCTGGGCAGAACTTTCAGGTCGGACGGCCTGCGGCCGTACCTGCCAAGCCGCGACTTCACGTCCGCATAAAAGGCCTGGCCAGCCCGGAGGGCGCTGTGCCTGGTGCACACCGCGTCCGCGCTGGCTGCCGCGAACTCTTTGCCACCGCCGGAGTCACCGGCCTGGATTATCACCGGATGGCCCTGCGGGCTGGCCGGGGCATTGAAGTGACCGGATATGTCGAAATGCTCGCCGCGGTGCGCGAACGTGCCTGCCGCGGTGTTGCGCATGAACGTTCCGGCCGCTGTGTCGGCGGCGACCGCGTCCCCCGGCCAGGAATTCCACAGCTCCCGGCAGGTGGCCACGAACTCCGCCGTCCGGCCGTACCGGTCCTCGCGGTCCGGGACTCCGCCACGCCGGAAATTCTCGCTAGAGAAAGCATCGGGCGAGGTGACGACATTCCAGGCGGCGCGGCCGGCTGACAGGTGATCGAGCGTGGCGAACTGGCGGGCGACCTCGTACGGTTCGTTGCAGGTGGCGGCGATCGTCCCGCCAAGCCCGAGATGCGTCGTCACGGCGGCCAGCGCCGCGAGCACCGTGAAGCTGTTCGGCCGCCCGGCGACGTCAAGATCGTGGATCTTCCCGCGATGCTCGCGGAGCCGGGGGCTCTCGGTGAGGAAGAAGAAGTCGAACTTTCCCGCCTCGGCAGTCCTGGCCAGGTGGGCGAACGAGGAGAAGTCAATCTGGCTGCCCGCGGCGGGATCGCTCCAGACCGTGCTGTTGGTCACCCCGGGGAAGCGCGCGGCGAGTATCACCTGCTTAGTACCGTCGTCCATGGCTCTCCTTGGCTCGCGTGCTGGCGCGCTGCAGCGTGGTCAGGTCCGCGATCCGGCGGCGTCAGGTAACGCCGGCGCGGCCGCGTACCGGCTGGCGGGGCGGGACAGCCCGAGATGGGCACGCAGCGTCGTGCCCTCGTAGGCGGGGCGGAAAGCGCCACGACGGCGCAGGGCGGGCACCAGGCAGCGGGTGATCCCTTCCAGGTCGTGCGGCAGCACGCCCGGGCGCAGCCGGAAGCCATCCAGGCCTGCGTCCTGCCACTCCACCATCAGGTCGGCGAGCTGCCGCGCGGTACCGGTGAAGACCGCGGCGTCCGGGGTGTACTGACCGCCGTCGAGCTGGTCCAGTCGTGCCTTGCGGTCCGCTGCCGCGGCAGGCTCGCCGTCCAGGAAGACGACAAGGTCGGCATAGACGGCCAGCGGCTCGCCGCGGCGGCCAGTCACCACCTCCGCGGCACAGATCTCGTCCATGATCGACTGCACTTCGCTAGCGTCGCGCGGTGTCACGTAGACGATGTCCGCCGCGCGGGCGGCGAACTCGTAGGCACGCGCGGCGTGCGCGAGGACCGTGACCACCGGCTGGCCCTGCGGGGGGCGCGGCGTGATCGAAGGACCCTTGACGCTGAACCACCGGCCGTGGAAGTCGATGTAGTGCAGCTTGCCCCGGTCGACAAAGCGGCCAGTGGGCGCGTCACGGATGACCGCGTCGTCTTCCCAGCTGTCCCACAGCCGGCGAGCAACCTCAACGGCATCCGCCGCCTCGTCGAGCAGGTCCGTGAGATTCGTTATGGCGACCGGATCGTCCGGCCTGGCGGGGCGGATCCGGCCGGCCGCCGACCGGCCGAAGTGCGCGGCATCGGCCGGGCGGGCGGACACCTGGGCGCGCCAGCCTGCCCGGCCGCCGCTGACGTAGTCGAGCGTGGCGATCGCGGTGGAGAGGTGGAAAGGCTCGGTGTATGTCGTCGTCGCGGCGGGCACCAGCCCGATGCGCGAGGTGAGTGGTGCTACCCGCGCGGCGAGCAGAACGGCGTCCAGCCTGCCCCTGACCCGGCCGGGCCGGTCGGCCGGGATCCCTCCGCCGGGCGTGGCTGGCCAGCCAAGCGCATCCTCGATAGTCACGAAGTCGAGCAGGCCGCGCTCGGCCTCGAGGACCAGGCCTGCCCAGTAGCCGGGAGTGAACAGCTCGTGCGGGCGGGCACCGGGATCGCGCCATGCGGCGGGATGCCAGCCTGCGCCGTCAAGGGCGGCCGCGACGTGAAGTGAGGCTGTCGTCCGCATCGTTCGCCTTCCTCCCGGCGGTTATAGGAGAAATAACCTATTTAAACGATCTGAAACATTTGCTATTACGCCGGCCTGACGGCGCCTGGCCAGGAGGGCGTGCGATACGTGGCCGGCAGCGAAGTGACGCCAGGTGCCGGGCCGGATCAGGGTGGCCAGGGCGGCGATCGCGACGGGCACTACGGTGAGCGGGTCGCGGCCGGGCGGCGTCAGCTCCCCTGCCGGACATGCCTGGTGAACCGGCGCAGGCAGCCGCCTGCCTGCCGCCCTGCGCTCCCCGGCCGGTACCGCCGAACTAGCCCGGCCGGCCAGGACGACTGCCGCTGGCAGCTTGCATCGCCGGTCATCCCCGCGGTCATGACGCTGCTTCCAGCCCCGGGCCCTGTTCCGGGTCGTGGCGCCGTATCCGGTCTGGTGGGCCCGCTTCGCGGGTCGGCTGGACCGCCCTGGTACCGGCGGCCGTAGGCAGGCTCGCCGCGGGATGACCCAAGTTATGAGCCATTGGACGATGGCACCACTGCGCGACCGGAGCGCACGCGGTGCCGCGCCTTCATGGCCTCTTGCCGTCCAGCAGCTGGGCGATGTGCTTCCCTGGCCGGCCGGTCAGGTCCGCGAGCTGGGTGCGGCAGGAGAACCCGTCGGCGAGCAGCACCGCATCCGGTCCTGCCGAGCGCACCGCCGGCAGCAGGGCGCCTGCAGCGATGGCCACGGACACGTCGTAGTGCCCTCGCTCCACCCCGAAATTGCCCGCCAGCCCGCAGCAGCCAGCGACCCGGGTGACCTGCGCCCCGGTGCGCCGCAGCAGTGCGGCGTCGGCGTCCCAGCCCATGATCGCGGACTGATGACAGTGCGGCTGGGCGACCACCGGCACCCCGTCCAGGCGGCGTGGCTGCCAGTCCGGGGCGACTGCCAGGACCTCGCCCAGCGTGCAGACGGAGGCGGCTACAGTCTCCGCGGCCGGAGAGTCCAGGATGTCGATGGCGTCCGAGCGCAACGTGGCCGTGCAGGAGGGCTCCAGGCCCACGATGGGGATGCCGGCTGCGGCCGCTGGGAGCAGCTCCTCGATGGTGCGGCGCAGGATGCGGTGAGCAGCGTCCAGTTGGCCGGTCGAGATCCAGGTAATTGCGCAGCACGTGGCCCGGCGCGAGAGCGAGACGCTGAAGCCCGCGTCCTCGAGCACCCGGGTCGCGGCCACGCCGATCTCCGGCGCGAAGTAGTTAGTGAAGGTATCGGCCAGCAACACTACCGGCTGGCCAGCCGGCCTGCGTGAGCGCGAGTGAGCTCGGTACCAGGCGCGGAACGAGGTCGTCGCGAACGCGGGCAGCTGCCGGCGCTGATCCATGCCGGCCGCCAAGCGCGCACCGCGGGCCACTAGGGGCACCGTGAGCGCGGCATTCGCGACGCCGGGCGCGAGCGACGCCAGCCGGGCCCAGCGCGGCAGCTGGCCGAGCGCGTAGTGGGATCGCGGGCGCAGACGGCGCCGGTAAGCCTGGTGCAGGACCTCCGCCTTGTAGGCGGCCATGTCCACCCCGGCCGGGCACTCTGCTGCGCATGCCTTGCAGGACAAGCACAGATCGAGGGCGGCGTGCACTTCAGGAGCCCGCCACCCGCCGGTGACCAGTGAGCCGTTGACCATTTCCTGAAGGACGCGAGCCCGGCCCCTGGTGGAATCCTCCTCATCCCTGGTCGCCAGGTACGAGGGGCACATCACGCCACCCGCTGCTGTTGAGTCCGCCCGGCACTTCCCCACGCCCGTGCAACGGTGCACCGCGGCGGCGAAGTCACCCCCGTCGTGGCGGTAGGCCAGCGCAAGCGACTCGCGGACCGGCCGGGACGCGCCTGCCCGCAGATCGGCAGCCAGGGGCCGCGGACGGACCAGGATGCCGGGATTGAGCAGCTCACCGGGGTCGAAGACTGCCTTGACCCGGCCGAAGAGCTCCAGCACCGCGGGCGAGTACATGATCGGCAGCAGCTCGCTGCGGGCCCGCCCGTCACCGTGCTCCCCGGACAGCGAGCCGCCATAGCGGGTGACCAGCCGGGCAGCATCGAACAGGAAGCTCCGCAGCACCTCGCCGCCGTGGGGTGCCTCCAGCGGAAAGTCCAGCCGCAGGTGCAGGCAGCCATCGCCAAAATGGCCGTAGGGGATCCCGGTCAGCTCGTACTGGCGGAGCAGCTCCTCCAGCTCACGCAGGTAGGGGCCAAGCGATGCGGGCGGGACGGCTGAGTCCTCCCAGCCGGGGTATGCAGGCTCACCGTCCGGCGTGCGCCCGGCGAGCCCAGCGCCGTCCTCCCTGATCCGCCACAGCGCGCCGGCGTGTCCGGGATCAGAGACGACGACGCTGTCCAGGGCACCCGCGTCCGGCAGGACGCGGGCAGCACTGGCCGCCGCTTCGGCTACGGTGTCTGCGGCGAACTCGACGAATAGCCAGCCTGACCCGCGTGGCAGGCCCGGCACCGCGGCCGGGCCCCTTGAGGTACGCACTATGTCAACGATGCGTGAGTCCAGGCCCTCGCACGCGGTAGGCAGATGGTGCAGGATGCCGGGCACGGCGTCCGCCGCGGCGGCCATGTCCGGATAGCCCAGCACGGCGAGCACGCGGTGCCGGGGCTCTTCGACGAGGCGCACGGTAGCGCCGACCACCACGGCTAGAGTGCCTTCGCTGCCGACCAGCGCGCGCCGGACGTCGAACCCGTGCTCGGGCAGCAGGTGCTCGAGCGCGTAGCCGGAGACCTGACGGCCGAAACGGCCCAGCTCCGTCCGGATCGCGGCCAGCCCGGACCGGGCCACTTCGTGCAGCGCGGCCAGTTCGGCCGGAGCGCCCGCATCGGGCTTGCCGCCAGGATCGCCGAAGCGGAGCCGCTGGCCGGCGGCGGTGAGCACGTCGAGGGCAAGCACATTGTCCGAGGTCCGCCCGTAACGCAGCGCCCGCGAGCCGCACGCGTTGTTGCCGATCATCCCGCCGATCGTGCACCGGGTGTGGCTGGACGGGTCAGGCCCGAACCGGAGGCCGAGCGGGGCAACGGCGCCCTGCAGCCGCGCGTGGACTACACCCGGCTGAACGGCCGCTGCGCGGGCATCGGCATCCACGCTGAGCACCCGGTTCAGGTGCCTGCTGAAGTCCAGCACAACGCCGGTCCCAACCGCGTTGCCAGCGATCGACGTCCCGGCGCCGCGGCAGGTAACCGGGGCACCGAGCGTGCGGCACAGCTCGAGTGTGGCCGCCACTTCATCGGCGTGGCGCGGGCGCACGACAGCCTCCGGCACAACGCGGTAGGCGGATGCGTCCGAGGAGTAGGTGGCCCGGTCCAGGGAGCTTCCGCTGACATCGCTGACTCCGGCCCGGCTGATGGCCGCCACTAGCTCAGACGAGGACATGCTGGGGCTGGCCCGCCAGCGTCGGCCCGC
>OCZU010002965.1_pt1 | contig 10760 bp, 8 predicted proteins | sample 1539001 | NCBI WGS metagenome assembly OCZU01 (sample SAMEA3539306, study PRJEB22396) | soil metagenome | biome: tundra; feature: field; material: soil | place: USA | collected 2010-05 | depth 0.15 m | reverse complement strand
GAAAGGCAAGGACGCGGCGAAGGAACACTACGATGCTGCCGCATAGGTCCTCGCCCGCTACGAAGCAGGAATGAGTTCTCGCACGGAGGTGAGCGACCTTTTAACGATCTGGACTTGTAGAAGGGCTAGCGGCTGCCACGAAGTCTCCTCGCCCAGAGATGTTTTCCACAACGGCGCTCGTCACCGCCACGGATCAAAGACGGGAACGCCGTTTGAAACTTCGTTTGGTAGGGTAAAGATGTGATCGAACGGTTCAGATTGTTGTTTCGCCAAGTCGTGTACAACTTGCGCGGCGGCTTCCTCGTCCGTCCGTTGACTATTGCATTGACGCTGGGTTGCATCGGTGCGTTGCTCTCGTGGCTTGAGGAGTCCAACCCCGCGTTCGGTAACTGGGTCTCCAAGGTACTTTTCCTCTCCCGCGCCGACCCTCAGGTAGCCCAAGTAGTCCTCGCCGGCATCGCTGCTTCAATTATGACGGTTGTTTCCATCGTGTTCGCGATTCTATTGATGACACTTACGCTGGCCTCAATGCAGTTCTCCCCCCGTATCATTGTTAGCTTTGCAAAAGACCGGGTAACGCAATGGACGCTTGGGATATTTCTCGGCACCTTCCTGTATTGCACGGCGGCGCTTCCAGCGGCACACTCCCTCCCACAACCGTTCGCGCCTGTCGTCACCGTCACGGGCGCAATGCTGCTGGCGATAACTTGCGTGGGATTGCTGCTCTTCTTTATTCACCACATATCCCAGGCGATCAGCGTGAATCATATTGTGGACAGGATTGCATCGGAAACAGAAGTTGTGATTGATGACGTAATTCCATTGCCGCGCGGACAACGCCGCCTCGAACCACCAGATAGGAATGACCTAAGCACATGGGATGAACCAGTCTTGAATGATGTCTCCGGGTACATCCGTTTCCTCGATACAAAGCGTCTTCTCGATTTGGCGATTTTCCACCGCGTGAAGGTTCACGTGGTTAGGCGAGTTGGCCAGTTCGTTCCGGCAGGGACTCCACTGCTCATGGTTTACAAAGCGGAACGGCTATCTCCGGGACACGTCGGGCAGTTTCGAGGGGCTTTCGACTTCGGGCCGTCCAGAACTCTGCAGCAGGATATAGAATTTGGGGTCTTGCAGATCGTTGACATCGCGCTCAAGGCGATCTCGCCCGCAGTGAACGACCCTTCCACGGCGATTAGCTGCGTTGACCACTTGAGTCGCCTCATGATCCGCATTGCATCTAGGGAAATGCCGGAACCGCTACTCTACGATCTGAAAGGGGTCGCCCGCGTTAGCATCCGATGGATCGATCTCGACCGATTGCTCGACTCGGCATTTGAGCAGATACGTATGTACTCAAAGTTGGACATCGCAGTGAGTATGCGTCTGCTGCGCGCTTTCGGCGACATTGCTTCCGGCACTCAAGACCTAGCGCTCAGAAGGACACTGCTTGAGCGTGCGAAACGCGTTGTCGCAGGCTGCGAACACGCGATCAAGCCAGAAGAACTGAAACCGCTGCTCATTCGGCTGAGTGCGTTAGAAAGGCTTACGGTCAGTTGAATTCACAGCGCGGATGTTTCTTTTTCGTTTATGTATTCTTCAGATTGCGTCTATGCCCTGTTTAGGGACTCAACTCTACTGTAGAGGGATTATTTGGCCTATGTCCAATGTATTCTCTCCAGTCTAGCGACCAACTCGACCATTACCGCATTGAGAGCCTCACCACGCAAAGCGGCATGGCGTCGATCTATCGCGCCACGGACCTGAGAAACGGCCGCACCATAGCAATCAAAGTGCCGCACCTCGAAGTGGAAAGTGATCCACTCTTCTACGATCGCTTCAAGCGGGAAGAGGAAATTGGGAGAAAACTAGATCATCCTGGCGTGATGAGGGTATTCGACGATGAAGACCGCAGCCGCGTTTATATGGTCATGGAGCGGGTGAACGGACGCTCCTTACGGCACATCCTGACCGAACAGAAGAAACTTCCCGCCGAGCGGGCAGTACGTATTGCCCTAGGGATTTGCGATGCTTTGGAGTACGTTTACCGCAATGGTGTTGTCCACCGCGATTTGAAACCGGAAAACGTCATGGTCGACTCCGAAGACCACATTAAGCTGATCGATTTTGGCATCGCTGGCAGCGTGGGTATGCGGCGACTGACTTTTGCGAAGCTCGCTCGCGCCATGGGTACACCCGACTATATCTCTCCCGAACAAGTCAAATCGAAACGCGGTGATGCGCGGAGCGACGTTTATGCGCTTGGTATAATGCTGTATGAGATGTTGACAGGCGAGGTGCCCTTTCACGGGCCCAACCCATTGGCCGTCATAAACGATCGGCTGTTAAACCATCCCACTCCGCCGCGCGAGCTCGATTCCGAGATCTCTCCGCAGCTGCAGGAGATTATCTATCGCGCCCTTGAACGTAATCCGGCGAACCGCTATGCAAGTGCTCGCGAGTTCGCCAAAGACCTTGCCAATCCTGAGTCAGTCGGCGTAGCTGACCGCGATGAACTGCGAGACTGGAAGTTGCGACGTTCCTCACAGTCGAGAACGATATTGAAGTACGTGATGTTCGCGATGATTCCCATAAACATTCTTATCCTGCTTTTGATCACGGCGAGGCACAATTGAATCGCTCTGAGACATTGAGGCGCGCATTCGGCGTCAAGGGGACCCTGCCCTGGGAGCATCGCGAAGGTGGAAAGCGGTATTTTAGTTTTATGGTCACTTCAGCGCAATCAAACATTCGCTCGGTCTCCGAAGATTTTTCACAGAAGGTCGGACGCTTAACCCTACGCCTCTTGCTTGCCTTGAGTCTTGTCGCCGCGATCACGTTTGTGTTTTTTCGCCTGATCCACGTGAATGCCACATCGGTAGGTTTCTTCTATCTCGTCGCTATCCTTGTGATTGCCACGGTGGGGGGACTCATAGAAGCTACCGTGTCCTCCATTACTGCAATGTTGTGCTTCAATTTTTTTTTCTTGCCACCCATCGGGACATTCACCATCGCCGATCCGCAAAACTGGGTCGCGCTGTTTGCCTTCTTGACTACGGCCCTTACTGCCAGTCAGCTTTCAGATCGATTGAAACGACAAAGAAGAGAGGCGCTCGACCGGCAGCGCGAGATGGAGCGATTGTATGCCCTCAGCCGCGCCATACTGCTCACCGATACCGCCCAGCCCACCGCGAAGCAGATCGCACATCAAATCGCCAATGCCTTTGAGTGCCCTGCAGTAGCGTTGTATGATCGCAACACCCGTGACGTCTATTGGGCTGGCCCAGAAGCGTTTCCCGACATTGATGCTATTGATGCTAAGCTGCGTGAGTCCGCAATCCAATCCAGCGTGCTACGACAAGGTGATGAAATTCTCATAACGCCCATCCGCCTTGGTGGAGAACCCGTTGGCAGTTTGGCGCTTACCCATGCCTTTCTGTCTGATGCGGCACTGCAGTCTCTCTTGAACCTCGTGGCTGTGGGGTTGGAAAAGGCACGTGCCCAGGACGAAGTCAACCGCGCACAAGTTGCCCGCCAGAGCGAGGAATTGAAATCTACACTTCTGGATGCAATTGCTCACGAATTTAAGACTCCACTTACGTCGATTAAGGCCGTCACGACCGACCTGCTCTCGAATCCTGAAGAATCGCTCTCGCAGCAACAGCGCGGATTGGTTGCGATTGCGGATGAAGGTGCGGATCGTCTGGACAGGCTGGTCACCGAAGCGATTCAGCTTGCCCGAATCGAGGGTGGCAAGTTTCAATTGAACCGGGGAATTCATTTTCCAAGCTCATTGCTTTCCGCTGCTCTTCGGCAAACGAAGTCTCTAACGGATAGCCGAGAAGTCAAATTGCAAGTGGCGGATGATCTGCCTTTGGTGTTTGTGGACGCCGAGTTAATAGTGCTGATGATCGTGCATCTGATCGATAACGCAGTGAAGTACTCTCGACCGGGTAGCCCCATTTTGATTAGCGCAGATGCCGGTGAGAGAGGTGTGATCATTCACGTGGCCGATCAAGGACCGGGGATCAGCAAGGTCGAACAAACCCGGATCTTCGAAAAGTTCTATCGCGGTAGTAGTGGGCAGCACCTCAAAGGTACAGGCATGGGACTTGCGATTGCCCGTGAGATCATGCGTGCGCATGGTGAAGAAATTTGGGTCAAGAGCAGCCCGGATAAAGGTTCAGAATTTTCCTTTTCGTTGCCGGTCGCACCAGTGGAGGGTGCCGAATGAGCGCAGGCCGCATTCTCGTGGTGGACGACGATCCCCAGATTCGTCGCACAATGAAGGCAACCCTGACCGCTCGTCACTATGAAGTAAGTGATTCACGCAACGGGGAAGAAGCCTTGGATAAGTTGCGCTCGGAAACTTTCGACCTAGTGTTGCTGGACATGAACATGCCGGGAACCGGAGGAATCGAGACCTGTCGACTCATCCGTTCTAGTTCTGATGTTGCGATCATCATGCTGACTGTCAACAACGCGGAAAAAGACAAGGTGGAAGCGCTCGACGCCGGCGCCGATGACTACGTTACGAAGCCTTTCAGCATACCTGAACTACTCGCTCGGATTCGCGCGACTCTTCGACGACTGCCGCAGGTCCCCGACGAAGCAGGGTTACAACAACTCACGCTTGAAGGTGTTGAGATCGATCTTCCATCACGACAGGTAACCGTACGCGACCGCACTTCCCGCCTCACGGCGAAGGAGTTCGATTTGCTTTCGTACTTCCTCATACGTCCCAATAAGACGATTGCACATCGCGAGCTGCTGCAGGCTGTTTGGGGCCCGGACTATGGCGACGAACTGGAATATTTGAGGGTCTTTGTCAACCGCCTGCGCAAGAAGATCGAACCCGATCCTTCTAAGCCCCGTTTCCTGGTTACCGATGCTTGGGCGGGCTACCGCTTTCACCTCCCCCACTGAAAAGCTTTCCCAATAGCCCTGATTTTCAAACGCCACGACGGTCACGGATGGCCGCCACGTTGGTCCGTTTCACTGCGTTTGAGCCAGTAAACCGGTTTATTCGGTTGTTAGAAGTTGTTTATGCGTTGTTTATTTCCGCTACTGCAGAATCCGCAGTGGATGGGCGTAATGAAAGATCAACTCGATAGCGTAATCACAAAGCCAGCGCGGCCATCAGTTAGCTGGGAAACGGATGAAGGGCTTGGACCGCTTGAAGTAAACGTCATCTTTACTGATCCACATGCGACGGCGGCAGCCTTGAAGACCGCTGGATCATTGGCACGCGATCTTGGAGCATGCATTCGAGTACGAGCTGCAATCGCTGTGCCGTATGCACTGCTTCTTGAAAAGCCGCCAGTATCTGCTGATTTTATCGAAAAGTTCCTGTCCGATTTGGTTTGTCGCATGAAGTTGGATGCTTTCGAGCCGAGCGTTCACTTGTATCTATGCCGAGATCGGGTCGAAACTCTTTTGCGTGTGCTGAGTCCAAATTCTTTGGTTGTCATTGGTGGCCGAATGCACTGGTGGCCTACGGCCGAGCGTCGGGCAGCAAAGGCCCTTCGATCCAAAGGTCATCGTGTTGTTTTTATTGGCCTAAAGACGGGAACGAAATCGGATCTTCAATGAAGTCGAAAACTCTAACTCGACCGGCGATTCAAACGATGGCAGGTGTGCCTTCCGGCGGCGTGGATGAAGTTTCGCCAAATGCATCGGCCATAGTGGGAGTCACTCTATTGGGAGATTCCGAAGATGTTCTAGCGGTGCTTCGAACCGCAGTTCTATTGGCAAAAAACTTGAAAGCGTCACTGTCGCTCGACCTTCTTGGGAAGGATATTTCGCCAGGCAACTTTGACGACACTCCATATGCCAAATTGGTGTCAGAACTTTTGCATTCTGCTAGAGCGCAGCTTAAAGTGCTTGCCGCTCCCGCTTTCATCATGGAAGGAAATATCGTTGCAGCGTCTTTTGTCTGTGCTGGGTCCGTGACGTTGTTGGTCCGAAGCGCGGATCCGATTCTAAGGCGTCAGCGAACGTAACCAAGAGAGGAACCGCGCGAGAAATGTCTTATGTATCTATTAAGTCTCGTAAGGGTCACTATGAGCCGGTTCTCGAAGCAGAGATGAGGTGAATCATGCTGGATATTTTCTATGTCGCTGTTGTGATCGTCTTTTTTGTCTTGATGTGGGGATTTACCAAGGCGTCTGAACGCCTGTAGGAGGACCCAATGGAATATGTGATTGCGGGAGTTGTCGCGGCGTTTTTGTTCGTTTATTTGATGTATGCCTTGCTTCGGCCGGAAAAATTTTGAGGCGGTGAGATGACTCTACTCGGTATTGCCCAGATCGTGATCTTTTTTGCCATCGTGGTCGTCATAACAAAGCCCATTGGTATTTTCATGCACCGGGTCTTTGAGGGCGAGCGGACCTTCCTTCATCCTGTTTTTCGTCCAATGGAACGCCTGATCTACTGGCTTGGCGGCGTCCGCGAGGGTGAGGAGCAATCCTGGGTACGCTATTCGGCGTCTATGATCTCGCTGAGTATCTTCAGCTTTCTGTTCGTGTACGTGTTGCAGCGGTTGCAGGGACATCTGCCGCTGAACCCGATGCACTTTTCAACGCCGCAGGCTCCCTCAAACGCTACGGCGATGACTCCGGACCTGGCATTCAATACGGCGGTCAGCTTCACGACAAACACGAACTGGCAGTCCTATTCTCCGGACACCACCGTCAGCTACTTAACACAGATGGCCGCTCTCGCCGTACAGAACTTTGTTTCCGCCGCGGTAGGAATCGCCGTTGCGGTTGCGCTGATTCGCGGATTCGCGCGGCACACCGCCAAGACGATAGGAAATTTCTGGGTGGACGTCACCCGGTGCATGCTTTACATTCTGCTCCCCATTTGCATCCTGGCGACGCTGTTTGTCGTCTGGCAAGGATCCATTCAAAACTTCAAAGGGCCCGCCACGGTAACGACTCTGGAAGGTACGACCCAAGTGATCGAGCAAGGGCCCTTGGCGTCCCAGTTGGTGATCAAAATGCTGGGAACCAACGGTGGCGGATACTTCAACGCGAACTCTGCCCACCCGTACGAAAATCCCACGCCACTGACGAACCTGCTCCAAATGTTACTGATCTTCTCGCTTGGGGCTGGACTGACGTACATGTTTGGCAAGATGGTGCGTGATACGCGCCAGGGCTGGGCGATTTTTGCGGCGATGGCTCTGATGTTTCTCGCAGGTGCCTTCATCTGCTACTGGGCGGAGCAAGCCGGAAACCCCATGTTGACCAAGATGGGTGTAGAGCACGTGTATACGGGAAGCCAGCCGGGCGGGAACATGGAAGGGAAAGAGGTCCGGTTCGGCAATGCGGCGACCGCGCTGTTTGCCACTGTGACCACCGATGCCAGTTGCGGTGCCGTTAACAGCATGCACGACAGCTTCACGCCAATCGGCGGGCTCGTTCCGCTGTTTAACATCCAGACCGACGAAGTGATTTTTGGAGGGGTGGGCGCCGGTCTTTACAGCATGTTGATTTATGCAGTCGTCGCCGTTTTTATCGGAGGTTTGATGGTCGGGCGGACGCCTGAATACGTCGGCAAGAAGATCGAACAAAAAGAAGTCAAGATGGCCATCATTGCCATCCTGGCGACTTCTTTGGTCATTCTTTGCTTCACCGCCATCAGTTCAGTTGCGCCGTTTGCAGCGAACCACTACTGGAATCCTCCCGGACCGTCCACCGCGAATTTGAACAACGGAGGACCGCACGGATTTTCCGAGATCTTGTATACCTACTCGAGCGGTGCGGGGAATAACGGCAGCGCTTTCGCCGGAATCAACGCCAACACGCCCTGGTACAACTTGTCGATTGGCCTCGATATGCTGGTTGGAAGATTCCTCTTCATCATCCCGGCGCTTGCTATTGCCGGCAGCCTGGCCTCAAAAAAATTAATTCCTGTAACCAGCGGCACATTACCAACGAACGGTTCCCTGTTTGTCATTCTACTGATCGGGACCGTGATCATCGTGGGCGCGCTCACTTATTTCCCGGCGCTCTCCCTAGGTCCGATTGTTGAGCACATGCAAATGCTAAATGGGAAATTGTTCTAAGAGTATGGGCTCTACTTGGAGCCCGCCATGAAAATGCCATTGCGAATGAGGAGTTGAAAATGTCGACCCTAGGTTCTCTTCCGGTGGAGAGCAAACAGGAAACCAAGCAGGAAGGCGCGCAACTCATTTCCAGGGGTGTCCGAGCTCGCCCGTTGTTCGACCCGGAAATCGTGAAACGTGCGACGAAAGAGTCGTTCGTGAAGCTCAACCCAAGGATGGTTGCAAAGAACCCGGTGATGTTTGTCGTGGAGGTTGGCGCAGCTCTGACCAGCATTTATGTGATCAAGGATGCGATCACGGGTACTGGCAACCTTCTTTTTGGCATCCAAATCGCACTGTGGTTGTGGTTTACGGTCGTGTTCGCCAATTTCGCAGAAGCAATGGCGGAAGCGCGCGGCAAGGCTCAAGCCGATGCACTGCGCAAGACCAAAACTGACACGACGGCCCGGAAAATTCTGCCCAATGGCGCGTTTGAAATGGTACAGGCTTCAAAACTGCGCTCTGGAGATGTCGTCTACTGCGAGGCAGGCTATCTCATTCCAGGAGACGGCGAGGTCATCGACGGTGTCGCCAGCGTCGATGAATCCGTCATTACAGGAGAGAGTGCTCCCGTTATTCGGGAATCCGGCGGAGACCGAAGCGCGGTTACCGGCGGTACAAAAGTACTGTCGGACCACATCACCATCCGGATTACTTCGAATCCTGGCGAGACATTTCTCGACCGAATGATTGCTCTCGTGGAAGGCGCGGTGCGCCAGAAGACGCCAAACGAGATTGCTCTGAATATCTTGATTGCCGGACTGACGCTGATCTTTCTGCTGGCAGTCGTTACGCTGGTACCTTATTCGAAGTACGCAATTCAAGCCGCCGCCAGTGGTACTGCCCCTAGCATAGCCGTCCTCGTGTCACTGCTGGTGTGCCTGATCCCGACGACCATTGGGGGACTGCTTTCCGCCATCGGCATCGCAGGGATGGATCGGGTGATGCAGCACAACGTCCTGGCGATGAGCGGAAAGGCGGTTGAGGCTTCGGGGGACGTGAATACCCTGCTTCTTGACAAGACCGGAACCATCACCTTGGGCAATCGACAGGCAGTCGAATTCATAACGGTCGACGGAGTAAGCGAAAGCGAGCTGGCAGATGCCGCTCAGCTCTCCAGCCTTGCCGATGAAACGCCAGAGGGGCGTTCGATTGTCGTGCTGGCCAAGGAGAAATACAAACTGCGCGGTCGCGAACTCGCCGAGCATAACGCCCAGTTCATTCCATTCTCCGCGTATACGCGGATGAGCGGAGTTGACATGGATGGCCGCCGCCTGCGAAAGGGCGCGACTGATGCCATTGCTCAGTTCGTGAAGGAATCTGGCGGCAAGGTGCCTCAGCCTCTTGTGGAGATTTCCGACCGCATTTCCAGAAATGGCGGCACGCCGCTCGCAGTGGCCGATGGGTCAAGAGTTCTTGGCGTAGTTCATCTCAAAGATATCGTTAAAGGCGGAATGAAAGAACGGCTCGCTTCGCTGCGAGCCATGGGAATTCGTTCGGTGATGATCACTGGCGACAATCCCTTGACCGCCGCTGCCATCGCGCAAGAAGCTGGTGTTGATGACTTCCTTGCGCAGGCTACTCCGAAAGACAAGCTGGAATATATCCGTAAAGAACAAGCTGAGGGACGACTTGTCGCCATGACTGGCGACGGTACTAACGATGCACCGGCGCTGGCGCAGGCCGATGTGGGCGTGGCCATGAACACGGGAACAATGGCTGCGAAAGAAGCGGGCAACATGGTCGATCTCGACAGCAATCCGACGAAGCTGATCGAAATCGTGGCCATCGGAAAACAATTGCTGATTACCCGCGGTTCGTTGACCACTTTTTCGATCGCCAATGATATTGCCAAATACTTTGCGATCATCCCGGCGATGTTTGCCGCGATGTATCCCGAATTGAATAAGCTGAACATCATGGGTCTGCACTCACGCCAAAGCGCCGTACTCTCGGCGGTCATTTTCAACGCATTAATTATCATTGCCCTGGTTCCGCTTGCTCTGCGCGGCGTGCGGTACAAACCTGTCAGCGCTGGCCAGATGTTGAGCCGGAATCTTCTGATCTACGGTCTGGGTGGAATTATCGTACCGTTCCCGGGCATTTGGCTGATCGACAAGATCATCGTTTCGCTGCATCTAGCATAAGAGCGCGGCTCACGCTGGAGCCCGCCAGAATAGGGAGTAGGACATGCTTAAAGAACTAGGACCTGGACTTCGTTTGACGCTGATTTTCACCGTCCTCACCGGATTGCTATACCCTGCCGTGATGACTGGTGTGTCTGAGCTTATTTTCCCGAAGCGGGCCAATGGCAGCCTCGTTACGGTTGGCGGTAAGGTTGTCGGCTCGAGCCTCATCGGCCAGCCCTTCGCCAAGCCCGAGTATTTTCACCCGCGTCCATCGGCGGCGGGCAATGGTTACGACGCAACGGCGTCTGGTGGCTCCAACCTGGGCCCCACGAGCGCCAAGCTCCTCCACGGAACGACCAAAATGGATGACAAGAAAAACGAGGTCGTCGATTTCGATGGCATTAGCCTTCGCGTTGTGCATTACTGCGTCGACAACGATATCCCTTATGGATCATCGATACCCCTCGATCAATTCAAAGATTCGCACGGCGACCTCGATGACGTAAAGCTGATCAAGGCCT
>OCZU010002964.1_pt1 | contig 10762 bp, 5 predicted proteins | sample 1539001 | NCBI WGS metagenome assembly OCZU01 (sample SAMEA3539306, study PRJEB22396) | soil metagenome | biome: tundra; feature: field; material: soil | place: USA | collected 2010-05 | depth 0.15 m | reverse complement strand
GGAGAGTCTTCGCGCGGTGTGCTGAGAGTTACCTCCTGACCTACGATGATCGACCGCCTGCTTCCGGCACAAGACGTGTGAGATCCTGGTGGTCATTCTCAAACGGTCTAGGGAGTTGACGGGATGCCTGCACGGAGATCCACAACTGTCCCCCCGTCCGCGGCTCGGCTAACGGAATCTTTGCGCGACGTCGGCTACGACTTCCCGTCCGCGGTCGCCGATATCGTCGACAACAGCATCATGGCCGGTGCGACGCGGGTAGAGATCATGATCGAATTCGACGGAGCGGGCTCATCGATCAGCATCGCTGACGACGGGGCTGGGATGACCGCGAACGGGCTCGTAGAGGCGCTGCGGTACGGAACTCGGCGTGCGTATACCCGTGGAGACCTTGGACGTTACGGCCTCGGGCTGAAAACGGCGTCATTGTCGCAGTGCCGCTCTGTGACCGTAGTGACCCGCAGCGCGCGCTTGCGCACACCCACGGCTGTCCGAGTGCTAGACCTCGACCTGATCGCCGAGTGCGACGAGTGGCTGGTAGTCGAGCCGGTCCGCGATCTAGCCGTGGCACAGGCGAGGGACTGGCTCGGCGATTCTGCGGGCACCGTGGTGATCTGGCGCAAGCTCGACCGAGTGCTGCCGGAGAAGCGACCGGACGGGGGCTGGGCACGACGCCGTCTGGAAGGCTTGGCGGCCAAGACTGTCGAGCACCTCGGTATCGTGTTCCACCGCTTCCTTGAGGGCAATCGCGGCCGGGATCTTGTGATCACCGTAAACGGTGAGAAGGTCCAGCCATGGAATCCGTTCGCACCGAGCGAGCCAGCTTGCAGCGAGCTGGCTCTGCAGCGGTTCGAAGTCGTCGTCGGGGATGTCAGCGGGACGGTCACGCTTCAGCGGTTCGTGCTGCCGTCTCGCGATCAATTCAGTTCTACGTCCCAGTTCGAGAAATTGTCCGGCCCGCTTAACTGGAATAGGCAGCAGGGTCTCTATATTTACCGCGCCGAACGACTCGTCCAATGGGGCGGATGGAATGGAATCCGCGGCATTGATGAGCACACCAAGCTGGCTCGCGCCGCTCTAGATTTTGACACCGATCTTGACTCGGTATTCAATATCAACGTAGCCAAGATGCGCGTGATGATTCCTGCGCAGCTTCGTCAGATGCTTGCGCGGCCGATCAATGAGCTATGCGGCCAAGCTGATGACGCCTACCGCAAGACACCGCGCCATTCCGCACCAGACCTTGCTGCAGGCAATGACGTCGACAAGGAGCCGTCTGCCGCACCGGAGAAACCACGTAAAGCTCCGAGCGCGGACACCGCTCTCGCGCTGCGGGCTGCCGCCATGCATGCGGGCGAATACGAGGCATTCCAGCGGATCGTCACTACCCTGCAGCAGCAGGCGCCCGAGGTCGCCGCGGCGCTCGGCCTGCATCCATGACCGTCACCTACCTGGCCTCATGGGGTCAGAACATGAGCGCTTGCCGCTGAGTACCCCGCCAATGAGCCGCGGCAGAGACGGCTTAGCGGGCATTCCACACATAGCGGCCCGACAGGCCGGCAGACAGCAGCCGCAAGTTCGATCAAGCCGAGGTGGGCGTCACGCGCATTGGCACCGTTGCCGATCATGCGGGCGATCCCGAGCCGACCATCGGTGAGCCTGTTACGCCGGTCAACCTGATCGCCCATGAACCTGGCCACGACCCGCAGAACTCCGCGGCCGGCAAGGACGGGCTCTTCTGATTCGTCCTCACGGCCGGCCGCTACCGCCAAGATCGCCAGGTCAGCCACCGCATCACCAACCCCAGGAATCATGCGGATGGCCTCATCATCGTCAAGCTGCTCAGGTTGATCCGCCAGATTGCCAGCGATTTCAAGGATTCGAGCTGCACGGTCGGTCCGTTCAAGCCATTTCGCGATCTCCAGAAGCTCCGGCCTGGCTGTCAGGGTGTCAGTAGGATTCGGCCAGCGGGCGACCAGCGGCCAGAGCGATCGCAGCTGTGAGGGCGCGACGCGATCGAGCAGGATCTCAGCGGAGATTACCTGCCAGCGGCTACGCGCGCGCAGCCATGGGACAACCCTTTGCTGGAGCGAGTCGAACCAGCTAGCGAGCAGGTCAGCAATCTCCTGCGTCGAGGACCCGGCCGGACACGGATCGGTCAGGCTGGCCCGGATTGCGCCACCGAGATGCTCACCGAGCGTCGGCGGCACGGCGTTGCCGATCTGCCGGAATGCAGCCGACGGAGGGCCGGCGAATCTGAACCAGTCCGGGAAGGTCTGCAGCCGGGCGGCCTCACGGACCGTCAGGGTGCGGTCCTGGCGGGGGTGGATATACCAGTAGCCGTCCTTAGCGATATGCGCCGTGATGGTTCTGGACAGCGTATCTTCATCAAGTCTCTTGTATTTGTCGTCAAAAATGTCGTCGCGGTACCGTTTCACATCCGCCGGAAGGTCCGAGTACCGGGTCGTCGAGCCCATCAGCTGGAACGCGCGCTCATCGTCTTCACGAACTGGGCGCGTGATGTGATCATGCACTTTCGTCAGGTCGGCGTCGGTGACTCCTCTGCGCATCCGGCGCTGGAACTCAGTCACTGGGCCGCCGTAGTCACTCCATCCAGCCGCGCCGCCATCCGGACGCCACCCGCCTTCGACGTCGGGAAGATCCCCAATAGCATTCCACACCGTGACTTTGTCCGGGATCTCCAGGGGCCAGCGGAACACGGCTCCGTCCTTGAGCGCAACGAGGATCAGGCGCTCGCGGAACTGCGGGACGCCGTATCGCCAGGTGTCAACGAGGCGCTCCTCGACCGCGTAACCCAAAGTCTCCAGCTCGTGCACCATCGTCCGGAGTATGAACATTTCCCGGTCGAGCGCCATATCCGGCACATTTTCCATGATCACGGCTGGAGGCTGCGCACGCTTCACGACCTCTAGGAAGGAGCGCCACAGATCCTTGCGCTCGTCCCTTGGGTCTCGCAGGCCGTGGCGCACGCGGTGCCGAATTTTGCTGCGGCCGGCCTTAGAGAACGGCTGGCAGGGCGGCCCGCCTGCGAGCAGCTCAATCCCTGCGGCCGAGATCAGTCGAGCGACCTCTGTCACGTGCGCGGCGTCGCCTAGATCCCAGTCCAGTCCCAGTCCGCCAAAATGGTGGCGGTGCGTCTCGACCGCCTCCGGGTCCTTGTCGGCCGCGAGCACCACCCGGAAGCCAGCGGCCTCGAGCCCCAGGCTCAAACCGCCGGCCCCGCTGAACATATCCGCCGCCAGGTGCGCGCCCGCGTCCCGAAGCCGAGCCGCATAGCGCATGAACTCGTGCTCATCGGAGCACGTGTCTGGGTGGTCGCTCAGCCGGACGAACGGTCCTCGGACGAGCTTGACACCGTAGTGCCCCTGAGCTGCCGCTTTCCGGTCCGCCATCCGACCTCCTGTCACAGCGCAATCGCAGCGTAACGCCCGCCACTGACGTACCGGGGAACTCTGGATGCGTCACCCCACGCTGGCCACCGGGCTGCACCGTCCGAGCTGGCATCGACAACCTGGTCGTCTGGCCGCGCTTGCTGCGAGACAGCGAAAACTCCGTGACCGGGTTGAGTGAGCAGAACTTCCGGACAATCTGAACGACGCTGAACTAATCTTGGCAGACGTTACGCACTTGGGCACCGAAACCTGGCATGACGCAGGTCGACGTTCCGGAGGACGCGACTCATCGCCAGTTAGTCCTGCCCGCCAGGTTATTAAGTTTTGATCCAGTATGGTGGCCGAGTGTCCGGTATAAGCCCAAATAATTTTGAGATAGTCGAGCCGCGAGCAAGCGCGCTCGTGGAGTCTCTGCGGGCGTTCGGGTACAGCCCGGAAACTGCGATCGCCGACCTCGTGGACAACAGCATCGCGGCCCAATCCACGAAGATCGCGGTGCAATTCCGCTGGGACGGGCACGACTCCTGGATTGCCGTTCTGGACAACGGCCACGGCATGAGCGAGCAGGGTCTTCGCGAGGCCATGCGGGCAGGGTCCGCCAATCCACTGGACGCCCGCGACCCGCGGGATCTCGGGCGATTCGGCCTCGGCCTCAAGACGGCGTCATTTTCACAGTGCCGGCGCCTGACTGTGATGTCTGCCGTCGGAACGGGGCCGCCAGCGACCCGTGCCTGGGATCTTGACCTGATCGGCAGCACCGGCGAGTGGCGCCTGATGGCCGAAGAGCGACCGGACGACATGCGCATCTGGAGCGAGCTGAACTCCGCTGGCAGAGGCACGTTGGTGATCTGGCGCCAGCTCGATCGGATCGTAGATCCGCGGGGCTCGGCCAGCGAGCTTTCGGAGCGCCACTTCTACGGCATAGCTGACCGGGTAGTACAGCACCTGAGCATCATTTTTCACCGCTTTCTCCGCGGCGCCGGACGGCTATCAATACAGGTCAATGGCAGATCGCTTAAACCCTGGGATCCGTTCCTGGAGGACTCTGCGGCCACACAGGCGCTCGGAGATGAGGCGATGACTTACCGGGGGCATCCGATCCGGGTGAGGTCATTCGTGCTCCCGCACCTCACCAGACTCCGCCCCGAAGAGTACCGGGCAGCGGAAGGGCCGCGCGGCTGGGCCGCGCATCAAGGCTTCTACGTTTACCGCAATCGGCGCCTAATCGTGACCGGTGACTGGCTGGGGCTCGGATTCGCGCGTGATGAGCCCACGAAACTCGCCCGGATTCAACTGGATCTCCCGAACAGCATGGACCAGGACTGGCAGCTCGACGTGCGCAAATCCGTGGCGCGGCCGCCCGCTGCCCTGGCGCCACAGCTACGCCGCATTGCCGAGGTAGCTCGCCGTGGTTCGGTCCAGGTATACCGGCACCGTGGCAAGGTCATCGAGCGATCGGCCGGCGGCGATGTCAGCTACGCCTGGGAGCAGACCATTCGCGGGGGGAACATCGCGTACAGAATCAACCGCCGGAATCCCGCTGTTGAGGCGCTGCTCCACCGCCCGGACGACGGGCCTCTGACCGAGGCGCTGCTCCGGATGCTTGAGGAGACTGTGCCGATCCCGCTGATAGTGCTCGATCACGTGAGCGGCGATTCACGCCTGGCCGCGCCCTTCGATGGCGCCGGAATGGATGAAGTCACCGCGGTCATGCGGGCACTGACGCGGGCGTTGCGGGATAGCGGCCTCGGATCTGACGAGGCCGCCCGGCGGTTGTCGTCCATGGAGCCGTTTTGCGACTATCCGCAGCTCATAGCGGAAATGACCACTGAGGAGACCTCGTGAGTGAGGCCCATGCCAGCGCGAAGAACATCGCGCTGCAGCTGCTACGCAACGTCGCTGTCGTCAGCCCCGATGACGTCGGCCGAGCTGTCACCCTGGCTCTCGGCATGATCCGCAGCATGCATCCTGACGAGAAGGTCGACGAGGATTTGCTGCGACGAGAGGTCGAGGGCCTGTGCGATGTCTGGGTGCCCACTGAGCGCACCCTGGAGGGAAACGACGATCACCAGCCGTGGCTCGACGGCGCATACGCCACGATCGCCTGGAACTTCTGGAGCCGTTACGAGCGGTACCTGGAGATGGACAAGGGGTGGGCCCCGGCCCAGGTGCGCAGGCTCGGAGAGGTGACCGACTACGTCCTGTCCCGATTCGAAGATCCTGCCCGCACCGGAAAGTGGGACCGGCGAGGCATGGTTGTCGGCCAGGTGCAATCTGGCAAGACCGCGAACTACACAGGCCTGATCTGCAAGGCCGCCGACGCCGGCTACCGGCTGATCATCGTCCTGGCAGGGCTGCATAACAGCTTGCGCAGCCAGACGCAGGAGCGGCTAGACCGCGAGTTCCTCGGCTTCGACACCCGGACCCGGCGCAGCTTCGACCAGGGCAACGCGCGCATCGGGGTCGGGGCGCAGCAGGGACCGTTCCTGCATGCGCACTCTCTGACGAGCAGCGACGAGCGGGGAGACTTCCAGAAGAGAGTCGCCAATCAGGTGTGGGTGCAGGCCGGGGGCGGTGATCCCGTGTTGCTGGTGGTGAAGAAAAACGCCTCCGTCCTGCGCAATCTGTACAGCTGGGCGACCGACGTTCAGAAGGAGATCGATCCAGAGACTGGTCTTCAGATCGTGCGAAGCGTTCCCCTGCTGGTGATCGACGATGAGGCCGACTATGCCTCGGTGAACACGAAGGCGCGGCCAACTGACGAGAACGGCCAGCCGGTCGAAGACTACGACCCCTCCAAGATCAACGGCTGGATCCGGCGCTTGCTGCGCACTTTTGAGAAGTCGGCGTATCTCGCGTACACGGCGACGCCGTTCGCCAACATCTTCATCGACGAGGACGAGGAGACCGATAGCTTCGGGGAGGATATCTTCCCGCGCAGCTTCATCGTCAGCCTCCGGCCGCCCAGCAACTACACCGGCGTCGTCCGGGTCTTCGGCCTGGACGCGGATCTCGCCGCAGGGATCGACGCCGACGCGGGCATTCCTGCGATCCGCACCGTTTCCGACAACGAGGCGTGGCTGCCCGACAAGCACAACAAGGACTGGGTTCCCGGCAAGCTACCCGACTCGCTTATCGAGGCAACCAGCGCGTTTCTCCTGGCCACAGCCGCGCGCAGGGCCCGTGCGCAACTTAGCCACAACTCGATGCTCGTGCATGTGACCCGGTTCACGGCGGTCCAGGCGCACGTTCAGCGTGCCCTCAGCGCGCACATATCCCTGTTGCGCTCACGGATCCGCTACGGCGACCGCGACTCGCCGGATTCACCGTGGCCGTCGCTGCGCACGCTGTGGGAGCGGGACTTCGTCCCGACCACGAGAGCGCTCATGGCCAGGCCCGATCTTGTGACGGAAGTCGGCCGCCAGGTCGGATGGGAGGAGATCCAGGAGATTCTCCCCGACGTGCTCGACGAGCTGCAGATGCGGACGATGAACGGCACGTCCGAAGATTCGCTGGCCTACACGGCGAGCCTCCAGCCGCTGACGGTGATCGCGATCGGCGGCGACAAGCTGTCGCGCGGCCTGACGCTGGAAGGCCTGACAGTCAGCTACTATCTGCGGGCGTCGAAGATGTACGACACGCTGATGCAGATGGGCCGATGGTTCGGTTACCGGCCTGGGTATCTCGACGTCTGCCGTATCTACACCACACACGAACTGGCCAGCTGGTACCGGGATATTGCCGTAGCGAACGAGGAACTGCTGCGGGAATTCGACTACATGGTCGCGCTGGGCAAGACGCCCAAGGATTACGGACTGCGGGTCCGCGCCCATCCAGACGGGCTGATGATCACGGCCGCCGCGAAGATGCGGAACGGCGCCTACGTCGACGTCACGTTCTCGCAAACCATCAGCGAGTCGATCTACTTCGACACAGATAGCGCCACGCTGAAAAACAACCTCCAGGCCACCGAGAGGCTCGTCCAGAGCTGCGGGGAACCGGCCCGACGGCTCAAGCCCACCTCCACCGTCGTCTGGCCCGACGTGCCGTCGAGCACGGTCCTGGCTTTCCTCGATGAGTACCGCACCCCGGACAACGTCGCCAAGGCCCGGCCCCCCGCCCTGGCGGAGTACATCCGGACCATGTCGGCGGCGGAGCCAGCTGAGCTCACCGGCTGGACCGTCGGCCTCATCTCCGTGGACACGGATCATGACTTCAGGATCGCGGACCTCAGCGTCGGGCTCGTCAAGCGCGCCGTATGGGATCCCGCGACGCGGCACGCGCTAGACGAAGACTCCGAGGAGCACCTCGTGCCCGGCATAGACCGCTACGTGATCAAGCGGCTGGTCAGCCCCGAGGACGAGCAGCTTGACCTGAGCGCCGCGCAGAGGGAGCGAGCGTTCAGCGCGACCGTTGACAGCTGGCATCACGATCCGAATCACCGGGGCAAGCAGCAGCCGACGCGGGCTGGCGGCCTGCAGATCCGCGACGTACGCAGCCCCAGCCGCGGACTCCTGCTGCTGTATCCGCTGCAGTGGCGTCCCTGGATGACAAGCGACCTGCCTGCCATCGGATTCGCGATCAGCTTCCCCACCAGCGCCACAGCCAAGAAGATCCGCTACCGGGTCACCAACTTGTGGTGGGAGCAGGAGTTCGGCAACGACTCCGACGGCGGCAGCTCGTGACCGCTCCGTCACCCAGTCCCGCCGACCTCGAGCGGCTGTGGACAGGCCTAGCGAGCGTCAGCGCCGGCGAACTGGGGCGTCAGACACGACGGGTCATCGCGGACTCTTGTCACGACTGCTTTCTCGCCGTGAGCTTCCCGGACCGGCGCCGCATGCTGTCCGTCGTCACCGACGGGGAGCTGCTGCGCGGAACCGGAAGCCGGCCGCTCACCTCGGGCGTGCTTCTGGCCCGTGGCACCGATCCCACGTCAGGCAGGCCGACGCTGGACATCGTCTTGCGCGACGATTCGCACTCCGACATTTTCACTGCCCTGGTTGCCGACCTTCTGAGTGCTCTTGCCGTTTCCGCGGACCCAGGTGCTGCTGGTCAGATCCTGCTGGCCAGGCTGGAGGACTGGCGGCGCATGCTTGGCTCCGTTAGCCCCCAAGGTCTGGCAGCCGAGCAGCAAAGAGGCTTGTTCGGCGAGCTGACCGTGCTCGCCAGCATCCTCCTGCCCGTGGCGGGCGCGCGTGCCGTGCTGGCCTGGACCGGGCCGGATGGGCAGCTTCAGGATTTCCAGTTCCCGCGGGCCGCCATCGAGGTTAAGACCGCATCCGGCAACAGCGCCCAAGTTGTACGGATCGCGAATGAGCGGCAGCTTGACTACCGGCTCGCCGGCCGGTTGTTCCTGGTTACGCTTGCCCTCGATGCACGGCGCGACGGTCCTGGCGACACTCTTCCTGACCTCGTCGCCAATCTTCGCCAGACCGTCCGATCACTGGCGATGTCCGCCGAGTTCGAGCAGCGACTGAACCGCTGCGGCTACCTCGAAACGCAAGCCCACCTTTATGCCGACCGCCGGTACACGGTCCGGCAGCGCCTGATCCATGTCGTGGCTGAGGAGTTCCCGAGAATTACCGAATCCGATCTGCGGGACGGACTGTCAGACGTGTCCTACACGGTAGACCTGCATGCAGCATCAGCCTTCCGAACCACCGAGCTGCAGATGATCAGCAACCTGGACCTTACTCATGAGTGACATAGAGACCGAGGACTTCGCCGTACAACTCCAGCAGGACCTTCTCAGCGAAGCGTCCGTCGCCGGCGAGGAGCGCATGATCCGCGACGTGTTCGTCGAGCGCATGGTCGCGGATCTGTGCGAGGTCGGCGAGCTGGAGGACGGAACGGCCTGCTTCCACCAGACCAGGGGCGTAGAGGTCTCCGGATACAACCTCAGCGAGGACAACCATCTTCTTGACCTGTTCGGGGTAGTGCTGACCCAGACGGCGCCGCCTCCTACTGTCCCCAAGTCCGATGTCGACACCTGCATACGGCGGCTCCGCGGTTTCCTCGATCGGGCCCGGACCGGCGGCTACGCCGATCGCGAGGAAGCCCTGCCGGTCTTCGACATGTTCCTGCGCATCAGCCAGGCATGGCCGGAGATCAGCCGCATTCGGCTATTCGTTTTCACTGACGGCGTGACGACTATCGACCGGGTAGCCGAGATCTCTGTGGACGATATTCCCGTCTCAGTGCACGTCTGGGATCTTCGCAGGCTGCAGCGCCTGGTTACTTCGGGCCGGAAAGAAGAGCCCGTCAATATCGATTTTCTTTCTCGCTTTGGCAGGCCGATTCCGTGCCTGGCGGCAGAACAACCCGGAAGTGATTACCAGACTATTCTTGCTATCATGCCCGGCGACGTCCTCATGGATATATACGGAGAGTACGGCAGTCGGCTGCTGCAGCTCAACGTGCGTTCCTTCCTGCAGGCCCGTGGGAAGGTAAACCAAGGAATCCGCCGCACAATCCTCCGCGAGCCAGATCGATTCCTCGCCTACAACAATGGCATATCCGCCACCGCCTCAGCCGTAAAGCTCACCAGCCTGCCAGAGGGCGGCCTGGGAATACAGAGCCTCGACAACCTCCAGATCGTCAACGGCGGCCAGACGACCGCATCGCTCTATCACACGGCAGTGAAGGACCGAGCGAACATCGACGATATCTATGTTCAGATGAAGCTGACCATCGTCGAGCCCGAACGCCTCGAAGAGATCGTTCCCTTGATCTCGCTATATGCCAATACCCAGAACAGGGTCAACGAAGCTGACTTCAGCGCCAATCATCCATTCCATGTCGAGATGGAGAAGCTCTCCCGTGCAGTCTGGGCTCCCGCAGTCGACGGAAGCCAGCGGCAGACGCGCTGGTTCTACGAACGCGCAAGAGGCCAGTACCAAGACGCGCTGTCCCGGGAAGGAACCCCGGCAAAGCAACGTCAGTTCAAAGAGATTCACCCGCCAGCGCAGAAGTTCTCCAAGACCGACCTAGCCAAGTTCGAGCTGTCATGGGACCAACTGCCACACGTGGTCAGCCTGGGAGCACAGAAATGCTTCCGCGAGTTCACCCTTCTTCTCGCAGCCCGCCCGGACCTGCCAGTCGACCAAGCTTACTTCCAAGACCTCATCGCCAAGGCTATCCTCTTCCGCCGCACCGAGAAGCTTGTCTCCAGCCTGCAGCTGGGCGGCTACCGAGCGAACGTAGTCTCCTACGTCATCGCGCTGCTCAGCGAACGCAGCAGGCGGCGAATCGACCTTGCTGCGATCTGGCGACACCAGCGGCTTACTGCCGAACTCGACAACGCAATCCTCGACCTTGCCCCGCGCGTTCACGGACTCCTTCTACAGGCG
>OCZU010002963.1_pt1 | contig 10764 bp, 9 predicted proteins | sample 1539001 | NCBI WGS metagenome assembly OCZU01 (sample SAMEA3539306, study PRJEB22396) | soil metagenome | biome: tundra; feature: field; material: soil | place: USA | collected 2010-05 | depth 0.15 m | reverse complement strand
AGGCGTTTTCGAGCGCCTGCTCGTCATGTGCGCCGACCATTCCGCCGTGGCCAGTGCGGTGGAATTGGTTTTGAACCAGCGGCTCATCCGCAAAGTGTGTTCAGCGTGCGACGGTGCGGGTTGCGAAAATTGTCTGCGCACCGGCTACAACGGTCGCGTGCCGCTCGTGGAATGGCTGCGCGTGGATGAAAAAATGCGCGACCAAATCCGCCGGCGCGAACTCACTACGATTGTGCCGATGCAAACGCTCGAAGCCTCGGCGCGTTCGCTGGTGAACCAGGGCGTGACGAACGAGGCGGAGTTTAAACGGGTTTTTGGCTTATGAAATACGACGAATTTGCGTTCTTCAACCAGCAGCTCGCGGCGATGCTGCGCGACGGCATCCCGCTCGAAGGCGCGCTGCGCCGGCTCTGCCAGGAGATGCGCGCCGGTTCGCTCCGCACCGAATTGCAAGCGCTCGAAGCCGACCTCGCCAACGGCACGCCGATGGCGGACGCGTTGCAACCGCGGCAACTGCCGGAACTTTACAAGCGCATGATTCTGGTCGGCGTAAAAAGCGGCGACCTGCCCGGTGCGCTGACCATGCTGGCGGATTATTTTCAGCGCCAGAACAATTTATGGACGCGCTTGAAAGGCCTGATGGTTTATCCCATTATTGTTTTAATCGCCGCGTTTTTGCTTGCCTGTTTTTTGTCGTTTATTCTTGCCACATTTCTATGGGGAAACTTTGCGTTTCTCGCAAACAATTCCCATGTGCCCGCGGTCTGGGCTGGATTATGGGTTTCGCCACTTTTTCTCGGAATGGCGTTGCTGGCGGTTTTGATCGCCGTTGCCGTTCCAAAGTTGCGCCGAGGATTGCGCTGGCGGCTGCCAACTCTTAAAGAAGCCAGTCTGGCACAGGCCGCATCCGCCATGCAGTTGATGTTAAAGAACGGGGTGTCATTGGCCGACGCGCTGGCATTCCTGGGGCAAATCGAGAGCGGGACGATTGCGGCGGCAGAAATCGCACAATGGCATCAACGTCTCGTTTCGGGTCACGGTAAATTTTCTGAGATGGCCCGGTCCAGCCGCGTATTTCCACCATTGTTCATCTGGACGGTTGTCCAGTCGGGCGAAGATTTGGCGGTTGGATTTCAACGCGCCGCCGACCTGTATCAAAGCCGCGCCATCTATCATTCCGAGATGTTGCTCTACTCGATTCTGCCTTGTTCAATTCTAGCCCTCGCCTCGATGATTATAATTCAGATTGTACCGGTGATTGGCACGCTGACCTCATTTCTAAACAATATTGGCGGCTATTGACCATGAGTGCGGAAATGACATTGTCCCCTGTGTTTGGCCAGATTTTTGGCGACGATGCGCCGCTCACATTCCTGACCGGTTTGGTGAAGTTTTTTTCTGCTTCAATTTCTTTTCTTTTGCTGGCTGCTCTGGTTGGTGGTCTGGTCTATTTGATTCATTTCTTCTTCACACTTCCAATGCGTCGGGAGGAACGCGCCCGGTTGTTTCTCGATCTTGTGGAAGGCGCTTTGAATCGCGGCCAGTCCATTGAAGAAATGATTTTGTCGGTTGCCGCGAGCCATGACCGCACGGTCGGTGTGCGTTTTCACTTTCTCGCCGCGCACATCGAAAGCGACCTGCCTTTTGGCAAGGCACTCGAAAATGTTCCGCGATTCCTACCGCCGCAAATTGCCGCCATGCTTCGTGCCGGGGAGAAACTTGGCGACCTGAAAAAAGTTCTGCCTGCCTGCCGCGAAATTTTGCGCGACCGCCCCGCCGCCGTCCGCAGTGCCGTGCATTATTTAATTGTTGTCGTGTTCCTGTTCTCGCCGGTCTTCATTCTTGTGGTGATGATGACCGCGGTCTTTGTCATCCCAAAATTTAAGGATGTCGCCGGCGGCATGGGGGTGCCTCTCTGGCCGCTGACTCTATTCGTTTTTGGCATCACGAACTGGCTGATTGTGTTTGAAATCGTCATTTCCGTGGCGATGCTTGGCGCAACGCTAATTTATGTTGGCGGGCCGGGCTTTGTCCGCTGGTTTCAATTTCGAAACCTGCCCATCGTTGACTGGCTTGCGTGGCGTGTGCCATGGAAGCAAAAGCGACTGCAACGCACGTTCTCCGCCATGCTCGCTGTATTGCTGGACGCGGGTGTGCCGGAAGCCGAGGCCGTCAGGCTTGCGGGTGATTCCACCGCCAACGAACTCTGCCGCCGCCGCTCGCTGCGTGTCATCTCCGCAATTCAACAGGGGACGAAACTTGATGACGCCGTCCGCGCGTTCGATGACAGTGGTGAATTTCACTGGCGGCTGACAAACGCAACGCATGCGCACGGCGGATTTCTGCACGCGCTTCGCGGTTGGCACGAGGCGCTTGATGCCAGGGCGTTTCAACAGGAAGAAGCCACCGCGCATGTTGTCACCAGCGGCCTGGTCATTTTGAACGGGGTACTGGTCGCCCTCGTCGCCACGGCCATGTTTGGCATATTGCTTGCGGTTTTAAACGGAATGCTGCACCAATGAAAACACAATCGTCAACAATGGCAATCGGCTGCTGCATCCGCGGCTTTCTGGAAGTGGATTTGCTGGTCGGCCTGGCAATTCTCTCGCTGGCCATCGTGCCAATCGGATTTTCTTTTGCGCACGAGCGGCAGATTCTCAAGATGGAATATTGCCATAGCGTGGCCAATGAGATCGTGGACGGCGAAATGGAAATTCTCGCCGCCGGGGATTGGAAAAACCATCCGGATGGAGTCCAAAATTATCCGATTCACGCCCGGGCCGCCGCGAGCCTGCCGCCGGGACATTTTCAGCTGACCAAAACCGGCAATCATCTGCGCCTCGAATGGAATTCCGATGAGAAGCACGGTCTTGGCACGATTGCCCGCGAAGTCACCATTAAATGAAACTGTCACGAAATATTCCGTGTGTCCGCCGCCAGGCAGGAATCCTGCTAGTGGAATGTCTCGTCTATATTGCCGTCTTCGGCATCCTGGTCGGCGGCGGCACCGCGGTCTTTTATTTTTGCTGGGACCACTCCAAAGCGGTGATATTGGCGACCGACGACATCGCGGCGGCCTTGCGCGCGGGCGAACGCTGGCGCGCGGATGTGCGCGCCGCGACCGGGAACATTTCCGTCGTAACCACGCCCACCGGCGAACTGGTGCGAATTCCCGAATTAAAAAAAGAAATTCTTTATCGTTTTGAATCGAATGCCGTGCGCCGCGAAATCCCGGCCTTGCATCATTCCTGGCTGCTGCTGCCGAAGGTCAAAAGCTCGCAAACGACAGCGGATGCGCGTGGCTCCGTGAGCGCGTGGCGCTGGGAGCTGGAATTGCAGGAGCGCCGGAAGGAAACCCATCTGCCGCTTCGGTTCACCTTCGAGGCGGCGCAGACAAAACCATGAAAATACAACGCGACCATCTTGAACGGCGAAGCGAACGCGGCATGGTGACTGTGGTATTCATCGCGCTGCTGGCCATCATGCTGATCCTCGTCACGGTGGAAAGCCGCTCACTGATCCGGTTGCGCCGTGAAGTAAAGCTTCTACAGAAGCAGCAGGTCAAGCGACTGAATCTTTCCCAGACCAATGCGGTGGTCGTCATTTTACCGGCGTCAAAATGAACACGAACGCGACGGCCAAAATCCAGATGCTCAAGAGCTCGATGCGATGCTTTACCTACGGGTTGCTGGGGTTGCTGCCTGTGTTCGGCCCGCCATTCGCGCTCGCCGCGCTGTGGATTTCCGGCCGGGTTCGCGTCAAAGAAAAATTGTTCTGGAATGCCGCGCGGCCGTATCGGATCTGGGGCGTGGTCTGCGCGGCGGTTGGAACGATACTGTGGTCGGGCATCCTGGCCATCGTTGTTGCCCGGGCGTTGATGATTGCCCAAGGACTCGGCTGACGTTCATTCCAAACCCTCGCCAACTTATTGCTGCGTGAACTTTGCCTGCTGCTGCCGCCAATTTTTTATGCCGCAAATTCCCGCTCGCCTCGCCGATTGTTGCGGCCCGGATGCGGTGGTGATTGCCTGAGCTTAAAGCGTTCCTTGACTTCAAAAGCAAAGTTGTCCAAGGCTGCGGCATTGACGGGGTCGCCATTGAAACCCAGCGTCAGGCTCAAGACGCCTTCGTGCTCGGCCACATAATGCCATTGCGCCTCGGCGATTTTTGTCGGCATGCATTCGAGCGGCCCGACACTCAGCACGGCGTCAATATGGCCATGACGATATTCGTGCAACGGCGCGCCGACGGTCAGGACGGCTTCGCCTTCAAGGGCGGAGGAAACATAAGGCTCCGCCGCCGCGAACACCTCGGCAGTAGTCGGCAGCGACGACCAGCCAAGAGGTGATGCCATGGCCGACAAGGCCGCGCCCGCAATGCGCTGCCGCACGAGGTGACTGAAACCGTCCGCGAGCCGGCTGCGACCATCCATCTGCCGCTGGACATGGCCGCAGTAGTTGACCCATTCGGTTTTCGGCGCCAGATGGACGCGCAGTCCGCGCGCCTCCAGTTTCTCGACCAACGAATCGTTGCTGAATTCCACGCCGCGCACGTAAATCTCGCCTGTCAACTCCACGCACGGCAGGTCGCCTGGTCCTCGCAACGCGGCGAATTCGCGGGCCGCACGTTCCAGCACGTTACGAAGGCCAAACAATTTTCCACTCACCACTTGCCACAAGGCCGGCCCGAGTGCGAGCTCTCCACGCGCCGCCGATTCAACTTGTGCCAGCAGTTCGCGGTGGCACCGGGCGTAAAGTTTTTCCGCCCCGCCCGGCGCCCGCTCCAACGGACGGACATCGAACTTGGCCTGCAACAACAGGTCGCTCGCCGCCAGGCCGGCAAAAACCAGCATTTCGGTCCCCGGCGGCAGGTCGTCAAAATAGCCGGTGTCCTTCGGCGACCATATGCGCACGCGTTCGCGCCAGCCCAGCCGGTCGAGTACGATGTTGTTCAATATATTATAGGCGCCAAACCGGCAGGGGCCGTCGGTGCTCGGCATCAATAAAACAAATTTTTCATCCGCCGGCGCACGCTCCAGACGCTGAATGATCGATCCGAGCGTAAGCGGCATGGGCAGGCATTCCTTGCCTGAAGTGTACCGCCGACCGATGCGCAGCGAATCGGCGTCCGGCGCCGGCAGACTCTCGGCTTTTAACCCGACGCCGCGAAAAACCGCCGCCACCGCGCCGGACGCGGGACCGATGTAGGGAACGAGCAGCTTCTCGGGCCTGCCATTGCACCCCTTAAAATCGCCAAGTCGTAAACCACTAAATTGGACGCTTGAAAAATCGTTCAGTGCCGCACCGGGCTGCGATGTCCGCCGGTCTTCCTCGACGCAATGCAGGAACGCCTCGATGCGCGTCCGCGTGCCGGCGTCGCCGGAATGGCCGTCGGTTTCAATCACCACGAACGGTTTGCCCGCCATCGCATACGCGGCAAAATGCAGGTTGAAACTGTCCGGGCCGCAGGCATAGTTGCTGCAATACAGCGCGTACACGCCGGCCCTGCGGCGCACTTGATGCGCCGCCCGCAGGATGGTCTGCCCGTAACCCCAATACATGTCGTTGAACAACGGTGTCTCCGCGTCCAGAGGAAAACAATCCACCGGAATCCCGATCGCGCCCTGCTCCCGCAGAATTGCCGGAACATTGGAGTTCAGCACCTTGTGGTAGATTGTATAGTTGCGGCCCAGCACCACGACCGGCACGAGGTTTTGCGCGCGGCAATAGTCCAGTGCGCGCCGGCCGCTTTCCAGACCGGCGGCGTCGAATTCTCTTTGCGCTGCGATGCCGGCGGACCAGGCGGCGTTCTGCTGCGGTTCACTCAATCCCAATTCCTGAGCCAGCCGCCCGCAGCTTGCCAAAAACTTTTTTGATTCCAGATTGCCCGCGCCGAAATCAATCAGCGGCGAAAGCATTCGCGGCACCTTGGCGCTGGCAGAACCCAGTTCCTGCTCCACCACCTTCGGCGCGGCCTGGATAACCGGGCAGACGACGGAACAGCGCTGCCCCGGCTCGCCCGCCAGGCTGCGGATCATCGGCACAAACATCCAATCTGCGCCGCTGGCCGCCAGTTGCTTCGCGACGCCATGGAAAAGCTGCATCGGCGCGCAAAACGGCGCGGTCGCAGACTGGATGCCGCGCTTGAGCACGTCCGACCCCGCGCCGCTGACAATATCCAAATCGAATCCGGCGGAGTGAAAATAGGCAGCGAAAAACGGGAACAATCCCTTGGTCATGAATTCATCGCTCAGGGCGATGCGCTGCCCGCCCCGCGGCGCGATGAGGGGAGCCAGCAGTTTTTGAAGACGGTCATCCCGCTCGCGGAACGGATCGGGCGCAAGGTCGGGTAATTTTTTTTTGCGCGTGGCCTTGTCATATAACGAGCAGCCACCGCCCCAGGTGAAATTCGCATGCTGACTGGCCACCAGCGTGCGGAGCCGCTCGATGCGGCAATGATTGCCCGCGCCGCCGCAACCCCGGTTTGAGCCGCAGACGAAGGCATCCTTCTGCTCCACTTTCGCGCCAAGAAATGTTGCCAAGTCCAACGGTGTGAGGGCGGCGACAGCCAGCTCGCGGGCGGCCAACATCGCGATGCCCAGCGCGCCAACCGTGCCGGGATTCGGCGGCACGATGACTTCGCTGCCGGTCTGCCGCGCGACCGCCGCCGCGAGCGCGTCGGCGGAAAACGGCATGCCCTGGCAGAAAATCACCTTGCCGATGGAGCGGCTGCCTTTCACGCGGTTCAGATAATTCTTGATGATGGAATCGTAGAGGCCGGAAATGATCGCCGGCTGCTCCACGCCCGCGGCGACCGCCTCATCAATCACCTCGGCCATGAAGACTGAACAGTGCTGGCCGAGCGACACGCCCACGGGTGCGGCCATGGCGGCTTGGCCAAGTTGTTGGACGTCTTCGATGCCGGAGAACTTGCGGCCTTGTTCCTCAATGAACGATCCCGTGCCCGCGCTGCAGGCTTCATTCATCGCGCAGTCAATAATGCGCCCTTCGGCCAGCCGGGTGTATTTCGCGTCTTGTCCGCCGATTTCAAAAATCGTGTCTACGCGCCGGTCGAAATGCACCGCGCCGGTCGCATGGGCGACGATTTCGTTAACGATGAACACGGCGTCCTTGCCGTAGCAGGATGTGAGCAGCGAACCGGCGACTTCGCGTCCGCTGCCGGTGGCCCCGAACGCGACGACCGGATATTTCGCCGCCGCATTCTCAGTGAAGCGCCGGAGCAATTCCTGCGCGGCGCCGACCGGGTCGCCCAGCGTCTGGCGATACCCTTCCCAGAGCGTTTCCCGCGTGGTCAAATCCAAAGCCACGACTTTTGAGCCGGTGGAGCCGATGTCGAAGCCGAGGACGAGGCGGCGGAACTCGCCGTTCACCTTCGCCCATGGTTGCTGTGCCATCCGGCGCACACGGAAGAGCGAATCCGCGAGTGCCGGCAGACGTTCCAGCTTCAATTCGCGCGGGGGCAGCAGTAGATTTTCCGGCGCGGGCAGCCCGGCTGGATTCTCCACCGCAATGAGCGCGCAGCCGAGCGCTTCGAGGCAGAGCAATTGTTCCTCATCCGCCGCCACCAGATTCATCCCCTGTTTCGCCAGCAGTTCGCCGAAAATCCGGCGCACCCGCGGCGACCGGCTCACGCCGCCAGTGAGCAGCACCCGCGCCGGGCTGATGCCGGGCTTGATGAGCACGGAGACGTTTTCACAAACCGCGTCGAACAAGCCGGCGAGAATCCGCGCCCGGTCCTCGCCCTTGTTGGCGAGGTGCGTCATGTCGGTCTTGAGAATCACCGGACAGCGACCGGACAGCGGCGCGGGATTGGGCACGTTGGCGCACAACGCGCTCGCCGCCTCAACCGTCAGCGAGAAGCGCTCGACAAGTTGCCGGAGGAAATTACCGGTGCCCTGCGAGCAGCGGCTGTTTTCACGAAAAACGGTCAGTCCGTTCGCCCGGATTTCGAGCACGGAAAAACCATGGCTGCCAATGTTGACGATGGTGGCTGGTTCGTCGCCAAACAAAAACCGGTAGCCGCGCAGTAATGCCTGCTTGGCCGGAACGCGCGGCAGGTTGATCTGCGCAGAAAAACGTCCGGTCACTGCCGCCCCATCGGCGATTGACCAGTTCCATCGGGGAAGCGATTCGCGTAGTATCCGTCCGGGCTTTTTGCCGTGTTCAAAAATTTCACGGTGTCCGACGTGCAGGTTCCCGCCTTCGCTCACCAGTTCCAAAAACTTCACGGTCTCCGCACCGACATCCAGCCCAAGAAACCGGGTCGCACATCGTCTGGGTGATTTTCCCTGGACACAACCATCGTTGTGCTTTGCCGTGGGCATGTTCATATCATCATCCTTTCATTGATTGATTCAAGTAATCTATTTTCCCGGGCTCGCCAACCGCCGACAGACAGGGTTGGGGTTTGCCTTCATGGTTCTCTTATATCCCGGAACTCCGCGAAGGCGTTAATTGATAAAACAATGAGGGATATTGCCGAAATCAATCTTGCTGGCTTGCTTTATCCGGCGAATTTGCCCGCGTAAAAAACGAGCCAGAATGCAGGTCCGTTCCGGCTCATGTCCCCTAATCCGCCGCCCTGCCCAACCGCAAAAAAGGTTACGCCTTGATAACGGTTGCGCCCGCGGCGGGACGCGACACGAAAATCGTCGCTGCGATCTTGGTTTTCCTTTTGTAGTCCGCCGCAAGCCGTTCGGAGATGGTTTCGACCAGCTCGGTTTTCACCAGTGCCACGGCGCAGCCGCCAAAGCCGCCGCCGGTCATGCGGCAGCCATAAATGCCGCCCTTGAAGCCGATGTCCCCGGCGATCTCCACCACCACGTCGAGTTCCTGGCAGCTCACTTCGTAGTCGTCGCGCAACGAATCATGGCTCGCATACATGAGCTGACCGACACTCGCCCAGTTCGAGGCGCGCACGCCCTCCGCCGCGTGGAGGGTGCGCTCAATTTCACTGATGACATGCCGCACGCGGCGGAAAACCACTTCGTCCAGCTTGTCCTTGGCGCGTTCGAGGGCTTCAGCCGTCGCATCCCGCAACGCGGGTACGCCAAGAATTTTTGCCGCCAGCTCACATTGCAAACGGCGTTGCGCATAGCCGCCGCCGGTCAGTTCATGTTTGACATTGGTGTTGATGATCATCAGTGACACGGAGGCGTCGCTCATGGGCACCAGTTCGGTCTTGCGGGAACGGCAGTCGAGCAGCAGCAGATGGTTCGCCCGGCCCATCACCGAGACGAATTGATCCATGATGCCGCACGGAACGCCGGCAAAATCGTTTTCAGCCTTCTGGCAAAGCAACGCCTTCTCGACGGGTTCCAGTGTCTTGCCGCTCACGGCTTCAAGCAGGGTCGCGGTGGCAACTTCCAACGCCGCGCTGCTGCTCAATCCGCCGCCGAGCGGCACGGTGGAATGCAGCAGCACGTCGAGACCGCCGGGATTGATGCCCTTTGCCAGAAAACCGGCGATCACGCCGCGCGGATAATTGCCCCACTTCGGCAGTCCCGGTTTGACGGGCGCGGTCACGTCAACCAGCACCGGCTCGACGCCGGAAGTGTCGCGGATTTGAATCACATTTTTTCCGTCCGGGGGCCGGTCGGCGGCCATGACGGCGTAATGTTCAATGGCCATCGGCAGCACGAAGCCGTCGTTGTAATCGGTATGTTCGCCGATGACATTCACGCGGCCCGGCGCGGCGACGATCCAACGCGGCGGGCGCCCGTAGCTTTTGGCAAACCGCTGGGCGGTGTCAGCGGCGAGTTTTTGCAGGTTGGTCATATCAAAAATCAAGAGAGGATGGAGGATCGAGAATTGAGGATGGAAAAATGTCGAGGCCCAAGGCCAGCTTCAATCTTTCATCCGCTATGCTTCGCTTTGAAATCAGGCTGACGGCGGTTTGTTTCCGCCACGCACCGCCCCCAGCAGCATCAACACGCCGAACACCAGCAGCACAACGCCCCAGATGAGGTTGATGTTGATGCCCAGCGAGACGGACTGGTCGGATTTGACAACGCCGAAGAGGACGAGCAACGCACCGATGAGGGTGAACATGAGGCCAATCGGCCAGCGGATATCGAGTCCCATATTGTTAATTTAGTTGGTGGTTCAGGTTTACCAGAAAATGATGTTGAGGATGGCGCAGGCGACCAGCAGCAACACGCCCACGACACCCGGTTGCAGGAAAAACGGCACGTTGTCGGACTTGATTTTCGGCGTGAGCGAATAGACCAGGCCTTTCAATTCCACGTCCGACTTGGTGCGGCTCGTGGCGAGGGAAATCAGGAGCGTCAGCGTGAAGCAGGCGGTGAACGCAAACGACGCGAGCCAGAAGTTCTGCGCCATTTCGCTTGGAAAAATTTGGAGAACTTTGATATAGCCGCCCTTGATGCCCGGCACGTTGCCTTGGGCGATCGTCAGCGCATGGAACAACGCCGAGCTGCCGATGCCAGCGAACAGGCCGAGGAATGCGCCGGTGGCGGTGGTGCGTTTCCAGAACATGCCGAGCAGGAACGTGGCGAAGATCGGCGCGTTCACGAAGCCGAACACGAGCTGGATGATGTCCATGGCGTTGTCATATTGTTTGGCAAAATACGCCGCGCCCATGCTCAATATAATGCCGACGACGGTGATGACCTTGCCCGTCAGGAAATAGTGCCGGTCGCTTTTGCCCTTCACGAAGTAGGCCTGATAGAGATCATAGGTGAAGACGGTGTTGAACGCCGTCACGTTGCCGGCCATGCCGGACA
>OCZU010002961.1_pt1 | contig 10764 bp, 11 predicted proteins | sample 1539001 | NCBI WGS metagenome assembly OCZU01 (sample SAMEA3539306, study PRJEB22396) | soil metagenome | biome: tundra; feature: field; material: soil | place: USA | collected 2010-05 | depth 0.15 m | reverse complement strand
ATGATACGGCGACCACCGAGATCTACACTCTTTCCCTACACGACGCTCTTCCGATCTTGGATCATCCTCCCACGGCACGTAGTTGAAGTCGCGCCCGAGCAGGCCGAATTTCCAGAGCTGGTAAGCGATATCCTTCGCGGTGTAGGTGGCGATACCGTCGGACTTGACTAGAACCTTGGTGTCGTCGTCGGAGTCGTCCTCGGCCGTATCCGCGGGCATGACCCAGCAGCCGGCCAGCTTGCCGGAATCGGCGAGCACGATCGCACCCGACTCGCGGAGCAGCTCGAAGGCCTGACGCCAGAAGCCGAGAGCGATGATGTCCGACTCCCAGGTGAGCAGGTCGTAGGCGATGTCGAAGCGGCGCATGGTCGTGAGGTGCGCATTGACGATCCTTCGCGCGAGGTCCTTGACGAAGACCGCGGTCTCGTTGCCCCCTTCCTCGATCTCGCGCAGCACGGCGCGCCGCCGATCGAGGAGCTCCGTGTCGGTGTCATACCGCGCGGAGACCGCGATGTACACGCGCGAGCAGTACTGGTCGAACGGCTCGCCGGGCAGCGGTTCGACGCCGAGTTCACGAATCCCGACCACGACGTCCGCGACCTGGACTCCGGTGTCGTCGATGTAGTTGTTCACCTCCACGGCGCGGCCGGTGCGCCGGAGGACACGGGCGACCGTGTCGCCGATGCACGCGTTGCGCAGATGCCCGATGTGTGCAGCCTTGTTGGGATTGGTGGCTGTGTGCTCGACGAGCGTCTTCCCGGGGGCCGCCTCCGGGAGGTCGACGGTGCCCGATGTCTCGAGAGCGGTCGCCGACGTGAGCACCGCCATCGCCCAGGTGCGGTCGTCGAGATGGGCGTTGATGTAGCCAGGCGGGGTCACTGCCCATGCGCGTACCCGGGGCACGCGCGCCGCCCCCAGGTGTGCCGCCAGGTCGGCGGCGATGGCGGCGGGCGCACGATGCAGGACACGTGCGAGGCCGAGGGCCGCCGGCGTCGACCAGTCGCCGAACTCCGGCCGCGCCGAGCGCTCGACCACCACCTCGAATCCGGGGTCCACCCCGATGGCGTCAAGGGCGCCGCGGACGGCCTCGATCAGCAGCGTCCTGGTGTCAGGCATATCGCGCAAGGGTAACGGGGAGCAGGGCCGCGTCCCGACGGGCGACAATGCGCCGCCGTGGACTCGCGACCATGCGTGATCCCGGCCGCGGGCCTGGGGACACGCTTTCTTCCTGCCACCAAGGAGCTTCCCAAAGAGCTGCTCCCGGTTCTCGATCGCCCGGTGATCCAATGGGCAGTCGAGGAGGCCGTCGCATCCGGGGCCGACGAGATCGTGCTTGTTCTCGCGGAGGGGAAGGAGGCCCTCGCGGCCCATCTCCGGCCCGACCTCCCCCTGGAGCGGCTACTCGAGGAACGGGGCAAGACCGCGGAGCTGGAAGCGGTACGCAGGGCCGGGAACCTGTGCCGGGTCACGGTTGCCCGTCAGGCATCGCCTCGAGGCCTGGGCGATGCAGTGCTGTGCGCCGCGGCAGCCGTGGGGGACCGGACCTTCCTCTGCATGCTCCCTGACGACCTCTCCCTGGCCCAACCGCCGGTGCTCCGCCAGCTCTGGGATGCGCATGAGCAGCTGGGGACGTCCATCCTGGCGCTCATGCGGGTGCCGAACGATCAGATCTCCAGGTACGGCTGCGCCGAGATCGCCGAGTCACGTGGCAAGCTGCACAGGGTGAGTGGACTCGTCGAGAAGCCTCCTGCCGCGGAGGCCAAGAGCGATCTCGCTGTGATGGGCAGGTACGTGCTCACCCCGGCGATCTTCGCCGCGCTCCGCGAGACCCGGCCGGGCGCCCTGGGCGAGATCCAGCTCACGGACGCGATCGGGGGCATGCTCGGCGAGAGTGAGGTCTGGGGTGTGGAGTTCGAAGGCGAGCTGCTGGATGTCGGGACCCCCTCCGGCTGGCTGGCGACGAACATGCGCCTTGCGCGCGAGCACCCCGAGTTCCGCAACGCCGTGGCCGGCTTCGAATCGAAGGGCGCGGCGTGAACGCGTTGCGCCGCGAGTGGGGCGCGGTCACGTTCGTGGTCACGATCCTGATCGGCGCCGTCGCCGTGGCGATCTCCCTCGGGGTATCGGCCTCCCACGGGACGAGCATTCAATCCGCGCCGCCCTGCCCCTCCTACACGCCCTATTTGGTCACGCCGACCCCGGTGCCGACCGCGACGCCGAAGCCCACGGTGAGTGGGAAGGGGACCCCGACCGCGACGCCAGCGCCGTCACCCACGCCCGTGCCGACGCCGATCGCCACGCCCACCCCGTTCAACCCCCAGCTCCAGGGCTGCCCGACGCCGCCGCTCCCACCGACAGCGGTGCCGACGCCCACGCCCACGGTGTCGCCCACGGCCGTCGGCGCCACTCCGACACCGGTCCCCACGCCAACGCCGACCCCAGTCCCCACCACACCGCCGAACTCGACGCCGCTGCCGACCGGGACCCCAAAGCCCACGTAGGGCTGAGCGCCGCCCCGGGTCAGAGGGCGAAGAGCAACCTGCTGCCGTTCTCCGGTGTGATCGACGAACGCTGCAGCTCGATGTCGACGGACGGCGGATGGCCGGTGTCGATCACCACGGCGATGCGTTCGGAGAGTCGCAAGCCGCCGATGCGGACGCAGTCGCGGAGGAAGGTGAATGCCATCGGGCGCACCAGGTTCCAGACGTAGCCGCGCACCGCCTGGGCGGCGTCGGCGGGTTCGAGGAGGGTGTCGCCGCCACGCATGCTCCGGTCCTGGAAGGCGAGCACGCAGACTTCGTCGGTCAGCTGGACGGGCGCCGTCCACGAATACTGGTCGTCAACGGCATGCGAGCCGACGATCCGTTCCTTGTCACTGAACAGCGCGAGTCGTTCCACGAGCAGGTGCATGGGACGTGCCGGTCCTTCGACGAAGAGGGGGATGTCGCGGAGTGGCTCGCTCCGGTCCTGCGCGGGGTAGCGCGCGGAGAATCCCAGATCCTCGATGCCGCTGAACGGCGCGGGCACCTTGATGACCAGCTCGTCCATCAACGAGCCTCATTCAACAGGACGCTCATGTTGCTCATCACGTCAACCCTTTGAGCGAATCTAGCACAGGGGTTGTGGGGATCGAGGCCGTGGAGTGATTGCTACACTCGCGCGACCATGCCGGCACTCGACGACGTTCGAGTCCTCGACCTGACCAGGTTGCTTCCGGGACCGTTCTGCACCTTGCTGCTCGCTGATTTCGGCGCCGACGTCATCAAGGTTGAGGACACTTCTGGTGGCGACTACATGCGCTGGATGCCGCCGCTCGTCGACGACTACTCCGCGATGTTCCATCCGCTCAACCGCAACAAGCGCTCGCTGGCGATCGACCTCAAGAACCCCTTGGGGCGTGAAGCGTTCCTGCGCCTTGCCACCACCGCGGACGTGATCGTCGAGAGCTTCCGGCCTGGGGTGATGGACCGTCTCGGCATCGGGTTCGACCAGCTCCACGACGTGAATCCCAGGCTCGTGCTCTGCAGCATCAGCGGTTATGGTCAGGATGGACCGTTTCGCGATCGAGCGGGCCACGACCTCAACTACGCGGCGGTCGCGGGCGTGCTCCTGCTCGGTGGCAGCTCCGGCGGTGCACCACCGATGCCGGGTCTGCAGGTGGGAGACCTCGGTGGCGGAGCGCTCGATGCCGCGCTCGCGATCATGATCGCGCTCCACCACGCGGCTCGCACCGGCACGGGCCAGCATTGCGACGTCTCGATGGTCGATGGCTTGATCAGCTGGGCGGGCGTGCACGCCTCGCAACTCTTCGCCTCCGGCGAAGCCCCTGCACCCGGTGACGGGCTGCTGACCGGCCGGTTTCCCTGCTACCGGATCTACGCATGCGCCGACGGATTCCTCTCCGTCGGCGCGCTCGAGCCAAAGTTCTGGCGAGAATTCGTCGAGGTGCTCGGTGTCCCCGAGCTCGCCGGAAGTGGACTCGTCGCCGGCGACGAGGGGCGGCGGACGGTCGAGGCGGTGGAGGCGGTGCTGCGCACCCGGACGCGCGCCGGGTGGCAGGAGGCCCTGGCCGGGCACGACGTGTGTGTCGAGCCGGTGCTCGATGTCAGCGAAACCTTCGAGCATCCCCAGGTGCGCAGCCGGGGAATGCGCCTGGACGCCGGAGACGGCAGACCGACCGCGCAGACCGGCTTTCCCATCCGGCTCATGGGCTCTCCAGCCGGCTTCCGGCGTGCCGCACCCGGATACGGTGAGCACACTGATGAGGTGCTCATCGAGGCCGGCTACGACGCCGGCGCGCTCGCCTCCCTGCGCGCCGCGGGGGCGATCGCGTGAGCGAGGCGGCGCAGACTCCGCGCCACGCTCCCCGCACGACGCGGAGCGCGCAGACCCGCGAGCGGATCATCGCCGCAGCCACCGAGGTGTTCGCGCGCTCCGGGTTCCACGGCGCAAAGGTGGCGGACATCGCCGAGCAGGCCGGGATCGCGTACGGGCTCGTGTACCACTACTTTCACAACAAGGACGACATCCTCGCCGCGATCTTCACGGAGCGCTGGGCACAGTACGTCACCTACCTCCACGAGGTCGGCGACATGGACATCGGGTTCCGCGAGCAGATGCGCCGGCTCGTCCACTTCTGGATCGAGGTCTACCGCCGCGAGCCCGATTTGATGACTGTGATGATCAACGAGGTGACGCGTTCGTACGAGTTCCTGGAATCGCACGACATCGGCACCGTGATGGTGGCATTCGAGGCCATCGAGCAGATCATCCGCAAGGCACGCGACCGCGGAGAGGTCGGCGCCGGCGTCGACCCGCAACTCGCCAGCTACGTGGTCTTCGGTGCCGCCGAGATGGTGCTCACCGGTTACGTGATGGGCACGCTGCGGCGCGGCGATCCCGCTGCATTCGCGGGCGACGAGACGCAGATGCTCGAGGTGCTTCTCGACGGACTCGCGCCGCCCTCGTCTACCTGACCGCGGTCTCCCACCACTCATCGACCGCCTGCGATGTCGCGTCGAGATCGCCACTGTTGTCGATGACCCAGGTCGCCCGATCGCGCTTCTCGTCGATCGGTAGCTGGGCGGCGAGGCGCTGCTGCGCAGCGGCCTCGTCGAGGCCGTTGCGCTCACGCAGCCGCTGAATCTGCACCGCACGTGGTGCGTAGACGAGCAGCACCCCCTCGAACATCGCCTCGCGAGCATTCTCGAAGAGCAGCGGGATGTCGACCGCGACCAGCGGCGCCGAGCCGGCGATTGCGGCGGCGATGCGCTTGCCGGTCAGCTCCGTGATTCGCGGATGGGTGATCCGCTCGAGGTCGTCGCGTGCATCGGGATCGGCGAAGACGATGTCGCCGAGGCGGGCGCGATCGAGGCTGCCGTCGGGCCGGATCACACCCCGTCCGAAGCGTGCGATCACCTCGTCGAGGGCCGGTTCGCCGGGACGCACCACGTCGCGGGCAAGCTCGTCGGCGTCGATCACGAGGGCGCCGTGGGCCGCGAGCATCCGGTCCACGGTGCTCTTACCGGTGGCGATGCCTCCGGTGACGCCGATCAGTCGCATCGTGGTGGACCGTACTCCAGCGCCCGCAGCATCGGACGGGCGATCAGCCTGTTGCGGCACCCGCACACGTGGCGCCCAACGCCCAGGAGGCGTCGCCACGGAGATACAGGAGCACGCCGTGGTCGTCGACCACCCGAGTCCACCCCGGCGTCGCGCCCAGCTCGTCGGTGAGCGCACCCTTTGAGTAGAGGACGGCCGTGGTGTCGCTCGAGGTCAGCAACTGCAACGCCGTCGGGGTCGTGACGGCGCCGTCGGCGATGCGAACATAGTTGTCGAAGACCGCCGTGCCGAGCGATATCGATTCCCCGTACTCGTAGACCGATGCTCGCGGCCAGAGGCGGTAGATGACATAGCCACCGGTGCCGTACGCGGTGAACACGCGCTGGGTCGTCGGGCTGCGCGCCAGTAGTGCGGTCGCGCATGCGGGGTACGCTGTGGCGATCCCCTGAGGAGTCGCACTCTGCGCGACCCGAGCGCCGATGGCGCCGACGCCGAGCACACCCACGGCGATCAGCGCGACTCCCATGGCGGGCGCGGCGTGTCCCGGCCGGGTGGCCGGACGTTTCGCAGCGCGACGCGTTTCCAACGACCGCAGCACCGCGGCGGCCATCGCCATGCACGGCGGGATCATCACCGCGACACAGATAGCAGTGTTGCGCACCGACGTGAGAGCGAGTCCAGCTCCAACTGCGGCCAGCACCGAATCGCGAAGGTCGAAGTGACGCCGCAGGGCCGGCCGGGCAAGGACGGTGACTGTGAGCGCCGCGAATGTGACCAGCAGCGCCAGGAGCACCCACATCGTCGGGTCACCGAAGTTGGGTGACTGCCACTCGATGATGCCCTTCTGACGCTCGGCACCACCGGTCGTCGCGGCGAAGATGAAGAGCCCGGGCCCATACGGGTTGACGCAGGCGGCGAGCGCCGACGCCCCGACCGCCACGCCAAGTTGCGTGATCCGCTGTCGGGAGGCGACCGTGCCGATCGACCAGCGGCGCTTCACCGCCTCGGTGCCGACAACGATCACGAGCAGGCCGATGCCGGCGATGAAGCCGGCGTGCAGGTTCGCCCAGAGCAGGAACAGCGGAGGCAGCAACCAGAGGCGGCCTCCGCCTGAGCGCAGATACGACTCGGCGATCCAGAGCGTCCAGCAGACCAGCGCGAAGGTGAAGACCTGTGGCCGGGTTCCCAGCACCGGCTCGGCGGTACGCGCTCCCAGCGCCAACCCGACGGCGAGCACCACCGGACCAGCACCCCGGAGCCGGCCGCGGAGCAGGGTCGCGCCCATGGCGCTCCATGCGACCAGCCCCATCAACACCGTCACCAGCAGCAGCCCGCCCACCGCCGCGAGGGCCGCGAAGATGGTCTCGGACAGCCATTCATGCGCAACCAGCGGATTGCCGAACGCGGTGTAGGCGAACAGCTCACCCGCAGGAATCTGGTGGTGGGCGATGATCCAGTCGCCAAGCCGGATGTGCCACCAGACGTCCGGGTCGCTGAGCGCATCGAGGCCCACGCCGGCGGTGAGGATGAGCACCCCGGCCAGCAGCGCATTGCGCGGATACGAGAGCCAGGCGACTAGGCGACCGGGCGAACGGGGCGCATCAGGGGCGGATGCAGGTGGCGTCGCGCTGATCAGGGTTGTCATGCGAGCGCAGCGTAGGCGCCGTGCTCGCGCGAAAACCGGTCGCGGCCGGCTGGCGACAGATTCGTATACTCCACGCGATGGCCACCGAGACGAGGTCTCCGAAGCGACGTCAGACGTCGGCGAGCACCGGTCCGCGGTCGGCGCCCGCCCCGGCCGCCGTCTACTCGGGGCGCACGATCTCCTGGCGGCACTGCTTCATCGGCCTCGTCGTCGGTGAGATCGCCCTCCTGGTCATCAGCAACGCCGGGCTCATCGCCACCAACGCGGCGTTCGGCTCCCCCGCCAGCATCGATGGCGGCGTCGTCGGCGTGTCGACCCTGCTGGCGGTGATTCTCGGCGCCTGGCTCGCGGCGAGGCTCGCGGGCCGATTCGGCCTCTACCAGGGCATCGTGGTCGCCATCGGATTCATCGCCGTCGGCGCGATCTACACCTTCTTCCAGGAGTCATCGATCATCGCCTCGTCGCTCGCGACCAACAGCCACCACCTGATCGACCTCGGGCCGATGGATCTGGGCAACCTGTTCAGCGGCGACCTGCTCGCGCTGTTCGGTGGCTCGGTCGGCGGCCTGCTATCCGGAAAGCGCTAGAGCCGCGTCACCTTCCGGCGCACCAGCGTGCGCTCGGCCGGTGCTTCGATCAGACCCCGACAGCCCCTGCCTGCGCGGGCTGACCGGCGATCGGGACCTCGCGATACGACTGGCCGATGAGATCGACCCGGCCCAGCGATTGGGCAAACTCGAGACACGCGGCTCGCGTGAACCGAAGGTGCTTTCCGGGTGTGTGCCAGGCGCGCAAGTGACCCTGAGCGACGGCGCGACGTAGCGTCGACCGGGACACGCCGCAGAGTACCGCCGCCTCGCCAGTTGTGAGGATCTCTTCCTCGCGCTCTGCCAATTCCTCCTCCTCCAGACCGTCATCGTATAAAGACCCGGGCACGGATCTCAAGGTGCAGTTATACAACGCTTTGGCGCGGTCGTGCGGATCATCCTGTCGGGTGATGCTGAGAGCGTATCTAGCGACCGTATACTCCAGGCGAGGTCAACTGACTCACCAGCCCGGTTGAGAAAGGCGTGAGGATCACCATGAACGTCGATGTCCAGGCAATGGCACGGCGTCTGCAGGAGAGCCTCGGGACGGTCATCGTTGGGAAGGAAGCGGAGGTCGAACTCTGCATCGTGGGACTACTGTGCCGCGGCCACCTTCTGATCGAGGACGTCCCGGGCACCGGTAAGACGCTCCTCGCCAAAGCGCTCGCCCGCAGCAGCGGGTGCACCTTCGAGCGAGTCCAGTTCACCCCCGACCTGCTCCCCGGAGACGTGACCGGCGTCAGCGTCTACAACCCGCAGGCTCAGACCTTCGAGTTCCGCAAGGGGCCGATCTTCGCCCAGGTGCTGCTCGCGGACGAGATCAACCGAGCAACCCCGAAGACCCAATCGGCGCTGCTCGAGGCGATGGAGGAGTGGCAGGTGACCGTGGACGGCACGAGCCACCCGCTCCCGGATCCATTCATGGTCCTGGCGACTCAGAACCCTATCGAGCTCGGGGGAACGTTTCCGCTCCCCGAGGCGCAGGTGGACCGATTCCTGCTCAAGCTGCGACTCGGCTACCTCCCGGCCGACGAGGAGGTCGCGATGCTCGATCGCTTTCAGTCGGGAAGCCCTCTGGCCACGCTCGAGCCGGTCACGAACGCCGCAGAGATCAAAGCCGCCCAGGAGGTGTGTCGGGGCATCTATTGCGACGCAACGCTCAAGGAGTACTGCGTCCGCATCGTGCGGCGGACGCGAGAGCACCGTGACGTGTCGCTCGGCTCGTCTCCTCGCGGGACGCTCGGGCTGCTCCACGCCGGCCAGGCGCGGGCGGCGCTCGCCGGCCGCGACTTCGTGCTGCCTGACGACATCAAGGAGATCGCCCCCAACGTGCTCGAGCATCGAGTGATGCTGCGGCCGAATGCCGAGCTGCGCGGCCTGACCGCCGCCAGCGTGCTGGAGGAGGTGCTGGCGACGGAGTCGGTGCCGATGACGGGCCGGCGCCTGGCGTGACCGGAATCGCGGCGTGCGCCCGGAGCGCGCCGTGACCGCGCGCGTCCCGCTGATCGCCTGCGTGGCGGTCCTGGCCTTCTTTGCCGGGATCACCGGCGTCCGTCTTGCGTACACGTTGGCGTATGTCCTCGTCCTACTCCTGGCTGTCGCCTACATCTGGTCGCGGTTGCTCGCTCGCAAGCTCCGGGTCACCCGGGAGTCGCCGCAGGGGTCGTTCATGATGGGAGAGCCGTTCGAGGAGACCTTCACCGTCAAGAACGAGAGCGGACTGCGGCTCCCGTACTGCGAAGTTCGCGACGGGACCAAGCTCCCGGGCTACGCCCCTGGACGAGCCTTCGCGCTCGCTGCCGGCGGAACCGTCACCTGGACCGCGCGGGGCATGTTCACCCTGCGCGGCGTGCATCATTTCGGGCCGCTGGAGGCGCGTCTCGGCGATCCGTTCGGGCTATTCCCACGACGCATCCGGGTGGCGCCGGAAAACGAGGTCATCGTCTACCCGGCGATTCACGCGCTGCTCCACAGCGTGCCGCAGTGGAGCGGCAACGGCGTGGCCGAGGCCCAGCGCGGACAGCCGGTCGACGTGCCGCCGGACGTGTCGACCATCCGCGACTACGCCGCCACCGACGGTCTGAGCCGTATCCACTGGGCGTCGACGGCTCGCACCGGCCGGCTGATCAGTCGCACATTCGACACCGGGCAGAGCGCAGACCTGCTCGTCGTCCTCGATCTCCAGCGCGGCATTCACGCAGGGAGTGGCATCGAATCATCGGTCGAGTACGCGGTCGCGATCACCGCATCGGTGGTGCACGGCGCGATCCGTCGCGGCCAGGCGGTCGGCCTCGTCACCAACTCCCGCGGGGCCACGAGCTTCGGGGCGGGACGTGGCGAGGTGCAGCGCCTCCGGCTGCTCGATTTCCTCGCACTGGCAACCGACGACGGCGTCCGGAGCCTCGCCGAGACGATCAGCAGGCATGGTGACGGCTGGCGCGGACGCGGCGGCATGGTGGTCATCACCCCAAACCGCTCCAGCGACTGGGTCGAAGCCCTCGTCGACAGCGCCACCCGCGGCCAGCGCCATCTCTGCATCTTCGTGGAGCCGACATCGTTCGGCGCCAAGGGACAGGCCTTGCGCATCCCGGCCGCATGGCGTCTCGCCCTCGACTGGTGGGTCGTCCGGCGCGGCGATGTCCTCGGGTCGGGCGAACGCACCTCGGCGACCGGCTAGCGGCGTGGACGCCTACGTCGACCGCACCATCGCACTGCGCGGCGCCGCGCCGGCGCCGGCATCGCGCGGCCGGAACTACAGCTTCGAGATCAGTGCGGTCGCCTGCGTCGCGCTGATCACCGCGACCGCGTGGGCTGTGCTGGCGGCCGGCTGGGTGCACGGCGGCGGCGGCGCGATCGTGGTTGCGGTGACGTCGGTGATCGAAGCGGCGCTGCTCGCCCAGGCCCGCGCTCCGCGCATCGCCGCAGCCGTTGCGGCGCCGTTTCTCGGCCTGGCAGCGATCGTGCCGACGA
>OCZU010002960.1_pt1 | contig 10767 bp, 8 predicted proteins | sample 1539001 | NCBI WGS metagenome assembly OCZU01 (sample SAMEA3539306, study PRJEB22396) | soil metagenome | biome: tundra; feature: field; material: soil | place: USA | collected 2010-05 | depth 0.15 m | reverse complement strand
CCGCCAGCGCCGCAGCGAGGATCTCGTCAAGCCTGCCCGGCACGGGCGCGGCTGCGGCCGGTGCGGCTGCGGCCCGGATGGCTGCGGCCCGGATGGCTGTGGCCGGGCCCATCGACTGCTGCAGGCTCGCGCGGTCACGAGCCAGGCCTGCCGGCACGGTCAGGGTGACCTGGCTGACCAGGCCCTGGCCGTGATCCTGCGGTCCCTGGTACCCCGGTGCCAGTTTCGCCCGGTGTCGCTGTTCTGCCGTGCGCTGGCCAGTGCCCGGCGAGCGGGGACGCGAGCGCCTCACGCGGGTGACGGCGATGGCCTGTCCGCGCTCGTCGGTGATGACCACCTTCCATTCGGTGCCGGGGTCGCGGGCCGCCAAGGCGGCGAGGTGGCGGGCTGCCTGCAGCGTGACGGGGCCGAGGCGGCTCAGCTGGCCGGGCTCGGCCAAGATCCCGGAGAGGGTCCGCCACGGAACGAGAAGGTGCAGCAGGCCCGGGCCGGCAGGCCCGCGGGGCAGCCCGGCCAGCGCCCCGGTACCTGATCTGGCCAGCCAGGCCGGGACCTGCCCGGGCACCGGGACACCGGGCCAGGCCGGGACCCGCGAAGCAGGCCGGCCTGGACCCCTCCGGCTCCGGCCGCCCGGATCATCCGGGTGCCGGTGATCGCGCTGACTGCCATGGCCAGCCGGACAGGGCGGATCGTCCCGATCGTCCCGATCATCCCGATCATCCGCGCCGTCCGTGTCTTCCGCGCCGTCCGTGTCTTCCGCGCCGCCCGGATCGCGGGGACCGGCGGGACCCGGATCATCCGGATCTCTGAGATCATCCGGGACGCCAGGGTCACAGGGACCGGGACTGGCAGGGCCGGGATCCCCGGGGTCGGCGACCGGGCTGCCGCCGACCGGGCCTTGGGACCTGTCGCCAGGCGGATCGGGGGGCGCGTCCTCCGCCGGGGGGATCAGCGGGAGCGTCCCGAGGAGGAGCCCGATGTAGACCTGGGCGCGCAGCAGGTCGATCCCGCCGCCTGCGCCGGCTGCCTTCATGGCCCGGGCCAGCGCGCTGATCCGGGCCATTGCCGCGGCTGCGTGTATGCCAGGCAGGTTCTGCCCGGACAGCGTCGCGGTGCCTTCCTCATCCCCGTAGAGGTTCACCTTCGCCTTCCGCTCGGCTTCCTGCCGGCGCCGCTCGGCGGCGGCCGGATCCACGCTGATCACCGCGCGGCGCAGCGCCGCCCGCAGCTGCGCCGATGTCTTGCTCCCGGCGCTGGGCAGGACCATCTCCTCGGCCCGCTTAGCGCCGCGCTCATCCAGCACGCTCGTCGCCTCGGCGACCAGGCGCGCCTTCGCCAGGTCAATCAGCCCGCCCCGCAAAGCGGCGGCCGTGCCGGCCAGCCGCCATCCCAGCGTCACTGCCAGGTCCGCCCAGCACGCCGCCCCGAACTGCGACATCCGCAAAGCCAGCGCCATTTCCGCGGCCGCCTCATCCGGCACCCGCCCCGGCCGGCCGCCGGGCCCGACGGGAACCTTGCTGTCCCTCGCCGCGGCGCGAGCCGTCATCTCTGCCACCATCTCCAGCTCAGTGGCCTGCGCCCAGGAGGCAAGACGCCGGCACGCCGCCGACGCCCCCGGCAGAGCGAAATCACTCATCTGCCCCGGCCGGAAACAGCCGACCCACTGCGCCAGCCCGGCGCCAGGAGTCAGATCCTCTGCCGACGCCCCCCGCTAGTTGCTCAGAAGACCACCGGCCCCCCGACCCCGCCAGCGCAGCCTCGGCAGCGTCCTCGCCGGCCGGATCACCAGCCGCCTCATCGCCCTCCCGCGCCGCATCCAGGATGTTCTGCAGGTCCGACAGGTCCACGATGCCGGCCAAGCCCGGAAGGCAGCCCTCGTCCGCCCCGCCCGCCAGTGCAGCATCACCGGCCGCACCGGCTCCGGCCGCACCGGCTCCGGTTGAGCCCGTCGTCCTGGGCCGAGAATCGGGCTAGGGCTGGGCTCTGGCATCGGGTCCTCTTCCTGGCGCGAGATCGGCGGTTTGCTTGTCTTAGAACAGAATAACGTGGGCCTCTGACAAAACGACCAAGATATGGAACACAGATTCGATTATTTTCGAAGAGTTTTTCCCGTTACCTCATCCCGGCGGGGCGGCAGCTGGTGCCCCGCCGGAGCCGCAAGTGCTGCCTGGCACCGGGATGGGCGCGGTTGGCCCCCGTGACATCGGCTGTTCGCATGGTCGGGCCGCGCAGGCTTTCGAGTCGGTGTCCAGCTGGCGGCAGCCTGCCCGGCGGCGGCTTCGGCTGCGCGGATGAAACTGGTCGGCGCGGTCACTGGCTAGGCGGCACGGCTGAGTCCGGGCAGGCTCCGGGCACGAGCTAGCGGCCGCATCGCGGGAACTGGGCGATCCTGCCCCGCGCCTCGCTCGATGACTTCAAGAACCCGTGGCGGGAGGCCCTCGAACTTGGCTATCACCGGGTCAGCGGCGAAGGGCACTACGGCAACGCCTACGACTTCACCTCAGCCAGGCAGTTGCAGCCCGGCGGGCCGCGGTACACGCTCGCGCTGTGGTGCATGATCGTCTTCGGGCTCAGATACAGCGCGCCGCGACCGCGGCGCGGCAGCGGCGGGCTGGCAATTTCCCCGAACCGCTACCGGACGGGACGCTGGCCGGCCCGATCGGGGATCATAGCGGGATGTCCGCAACATCCCTGAGCGCCGCGCACCGAGGGCATGGCGCATGCTGAAGATCGAGCTGTCCTGGCAGGCAGCTGCGGTCACCTCGGCGTGCCTGCTCGGTGCGACAGCCGCGGTCCGGCTGCGCAGCGCACTGGCGCGAGATTCCCTGGCGCGCGGCGATGTCGCGCTCCGGCCGGATGGCGCGCCGCCGCGCCGCGGCAGGCTCGCCGAGCCCGCGGCGATCGCGCAGGAGACCGGGATCGTCGTCGGGCTGTTCGCGCTGTGGCAGTTCGCTGGCAGGTACGCGGCGAGGGTGCGCGGCGGCGCGCTCGCGCGGGCGCGGTGGATATGGCATGCGGAACGGGTCGCCCACCTGCCGAACGAGGCGGCAGTGCAGCGGATCTTTCTGCCGCACCCGCTGATCGTGCAGGCGTTCAACCTCTACTACGCCAGCCTGCACTTCGTGGTCCTGATCGCGCTGCTGGCGTGGCTCTTCGTGTGGCATCGGGACAGGTACCCGGAGGTGCGCGCGGTCCTGGTGATAATGACCGCGGCCTGCCTGCTCATCCAGCTGATCCCGGTCGCACCGCCCCGCATGCTGGCCTCGGACGGGATGGTCGACACCGGGGTCCGTTACGGGCAGTCGGTGTACGGGTCGATCGCCGGCTTCAACCCCGACGAGCTGTCGGCCATGCCGTCGGTGCACGTCGCCTGGGCGCTGCTCATCGGCATCACCGTGGTCCGGGTCTCCAGCAGCCGATGGCGCTGGCTGGCGCTCGCTTACCCGGCAATGACGACCCTCGTGGTGGTCGTGACCGCCAACCATTTCTGGGCCGACGGGATCGTCGCGGGAGCGCTGCTAGTGCTGGCCATGCTCGCCTACCAGACCGGGCGGGCCCTGCAGCGGGCACTGGGGCGGGCGCTGCAGCGCAGGCTCCGCCCAGAGCTAATCGATGCGCCGTCTCATCAGTTCTCGTCAGCCGGCCGTGGACCCGGCGGCATTCCGGCAGCGGATTCTCCTTCGGCAGGCGAACGAAAAGGCGGTTGACCCGGTGCGCACCCGCCGGCGGCGCAGATCTGCCCCGCCGGAGTGTCGCCCGGCCGTCAACCCCGCCACCGGGGAGACGCTGAAGACCTATGGCGATATCACCGACGAGGAAGCCGAGCGCTGCCTGGCGGCCGCGCACGCAAGCTACCGGCTTACCGACTTCGGGACGCGGGCGGGATGGATGCGCCGGGCAGCCGACATTCTCGACGGTGAGTGCGACCAGGTCGCGGCGATGATGACGGCCGAGATGGGGAAAACGTTCGCCGCGGCACGTCAGGAGGTCGGCAAATGCGCTGCCGCCTGCCGCTTCTACGCCGACCGCGCCGCGGGGTTCCTTGCCGACGAGCCGGCCGATGCTGTCGGGGTAGGGCCGAGCAGGCCTACGTCAGGTACGAGTCACTCGGCCGGTCCTGGCGATCATGCCGTGGAATTTCCCGCTCTGGCAGGCCATGCGCTTTGCCGCCCCCGCCCTGATGCCCGGCAACGTGGGGCTGCTCAAGCATGCATCGAACGTGCCGCAGACGGCTATGTTCATGCAGGACCTGTTCAGCCGGGCGGGCTTCCCCGCGGGGACCTTCCAGACCCTGCTGGTCAGCTCCGGGCGGATCGAGGCAATCTTGCGTGATGACCGGGTGACGGCAGCCACCCTGACCGGGTCAGGGCCCGCCGGGCAATCAGTGGCAGCCATCGCGGGCAGCGAGATCAAGAAGGTGGTCCTCGAGCTCGGCGGCAGCGCCCCCTCGGAGCAGCAGCGCAAGGATGTCGAGGAACTCGTCGACGACGCCGCGGCCAAGGACGCACGGGTGCTGTGCGGCGGCAAGGTGCAAGCCGGCCCCGGCTGGTACTACCCGCCGACCGTGCTGGCCGGCATCACCGACGATATGCGCGTCCACTCCGAAGAGGTCTTCGGGCCGACCGCGACCCGCTACCGGGTAGCCGATATCGATGCGGCAATAGCCCTCGCCAACGGCACCGAGTTCGGGCTCGGCGCCAATGCCTGGACCGACGACGAGCAGGAGCGGGCCCGGTTCACCCGGGGATCTGGCGGCCGGCCTGGTTTTCATCAACGGCAACGTCACTTCGTACCCGCAGCTGCCCTTCGGCGGCATCAAGACCTCCGGCCATGGGCGGGAGCTCGCGGTCCACGGCATCCGCGAGTTCTGCAACATCAAGTCAGTGTGGGCTGGCGGCCGCCAGGGCAGCTGAGCCTGCCGGGACCGATAGAGCTCGTCATAGACGCCCGCCCAGATGTCACCATAGAACGCTGACTGGCCTTCGCATCGATCGGAGGAGCCATGAGGTCGCGAACCTGCACCGTATCGGCAGCTGGGTTGATCGCAGTCTCGATCGCTGCGTCGGAGCTGTCGCACCGTCGAGCGTCGCGGTCTGCCCCAGGCAGGGACGCCCGCCCGGCATGCGGATCGTGTGCCATCGTCGTGCTTGGCTTTCCGTCACGGCGTCACGGGCGCTTGCATGCCATGCAGAAGTGGCGTACGGAGATAGCCGTGCGGTCGATCCCAGCAGCAGCGGAATATGTCCTGGTATTCACGGGAGGTCGTTCGCACGGAGCGGCGGTGCCGGAGGCTGAGACCATGGCAGCTCATGCCGGGCGGTTGCAGATTCCCGAAGATCGGATCTTGCTCGAGACCAAGTCAGCGAATACCCGGGAGAACCTGAGCTTTGCACTGCCGATGGCCCACAATTTCGACACGATCATGATCGTGTCCGACCCGCTGCACGCTGCCCGGGCGCGGCGGTATGCCGTGACGCTACGACCGGACCTCGCCGGCCGGCTTGTCTACGCCGATGATTATCGTTTCCTGGAACGATGGTGGCTGAAAGCACCAGCTGCTGCCTACGAACTTGCCGCTCTCATGCGAGACCGAGTGCCCTGCCAGGCGACACGAGCGGCTCAGCCGCGGCTCGCGGACAATGCGGTGAGCACCGTGATAGCGAACGCGACGGTAGCGGCCAGGCCGTGAAACACGATCAGCCTGGGCGGGAAGGACCGGGCGGCGTCCGCGCGGCGCCGGGCGGCCCGCGCATTGGCGGCCAGCCAGCGAAGTCCGGCACCGAGGGTAACTACCAGGATCCCGAACGAGATCCAGGCCAGCGCCCGGTAGTGGATCAGCACGAAGGCGAACCAGAAGGCGAGGCCGATGAGCGCGAGCGCCGGATGGCAGAACTCAAGCAGCGGGTGCTCGCCGGGTGGCGAAGCGACCTTCGTGCGGGGAACGGGCGGCGGCCTGCCGTCAGCGGTGAGCGGGATCGCCGCAGACCTGGCCGGCCTGGCCGGCGTGCCCGCCGTCCGCACCGGGCCGTTCGCGAAGCGCCTGGCCGCGTTCCCCGTACGCAGCTTCCCCGTACGCAGCAGGGACACGCCTGCGCCCGCAGTCACTACCCACAGGACCAGCGCCGCGATAGCCAACACGGCTCCCTTCGCGCGGCTGTGCCCCGGCAAGGCGGATCCATCCCTGCCGAGACTATGGCCTGGATCCTGCTGCCGGATGCTAGCGGCCCGCAGATGCTGTCACGGCGCGATCACGACGGCTACCGGGTAGGCGCCCACGGTGATCCGGCGGAACGGATGCCCGGTGGCGGTGTCGAACGGGCTCACCTGGCCGGCATAGGTGTCGAGCACCTCGGCGGCCCCGGCCGGGCCGAGCGCGATGGCAAGCGGGTAGCCGTAGACGCCTACCGGGATCGCGCGGGTGGCGCGGTCAGTCGCCGTAGCGATCGGCGTCACCGTTCCTGAGATGGTGTTCACCACGTACGCCACGGCGCCCGACCGGGAGATCGTCACTGCCGCTGGCGAGTACCCGACCGTTATGCGCCTGCCGGGATCATCGGTTGCGATCGTAATCGGGGTGACCGCGTCGGAGTCGCCTTCGACCACGTAGCCGGTCTTCCCGTCCGGCGTGATGGCGATGGCGTCCGGGGCCTGCCCGACCTGGATGGGGCGGCCGGCCCGGCCGGACCTGACGGCGATCGGGGTGACCGAGTCCGAGCCGTAGTTGACGACGTAGGCGGATTTCCCGCCGGGAGTGACGGCGATGGCGAACGGAAACGAGCCGACCCGGATCGGCCGGCCGGCCTGGTTAGTCCTGGTGCTGATCGGGGTGACGGAACCGCTTGCCCAGTTCGCGACGTAGACGGTCCGGCCGTCCGGCGTCACGGCCATCGCATGCGGCGACGCGCCGACCGTGATCGGCGGCCCAGCGCGGCGGGTCGCGGTGTCGACCGGCGTGACCGTGCCCGCGCCGGCGTTAGCCAAGTACGCGGTGCGGCCATCCGGCGTCATCACGATCGCGCTGGGGTCCGTCCCCACCCGGATCGCCTTGCCAGCCCGGCGGGTGACCATGTCGACCGGCGTCACAGTGGCCGAGCCCGAGTTCACCACGAACGCGGTCGGGCGCTGGTGAAGTGAGTGGCGCCGCGAGCCCCGTTCCGGAAAAATGGCGTGCGGCTGCGCGGCGGGTGCGGCCGGCGGGTCCCGTGACCGTCGCCGCCGCCGTGCCTGGTACCGCGGCCAGGGCTGGGCCGGCCAGGGCTGGGGCGCTGGCACGGTGCGTTCCTGGTCGGCGAAGACATCGCTGGTCGCCTGCGCGTAGCGGTCGTTCGCGGTCAGGGTCCTGGGCAGAGGTGCTGCCTCGATGGTCCTGAGCAGGCTGTAGTGGGTGTAGCGGGTTGACGACACGTAGCCGCGCCGCACGCCGCGTGACCCCAGGATGATCGTCGGCACGCGCTGGGCGGGCCGAGCCGGCGGCGGCCGAGTGGCTGGCCGGCGGCCGAGAAGAACAGCACCTTAAGTTCTGCCTTGCTCGTCCTGGTACCGCCGAGCCATGCCGCGACGCTGAAGCGGGAGCCGGACGGCGCCTTACCGGCCGCGGTCCGCAGCGGTATCCGCTGGCTGAGCTCAGCGGTGCCCCCCGCGCCGCCGGCAAACAACTGACGGCCGCGGCCATGCGTAGCTGCGTCGGCGCGGCCGGGAAATCCCGGCGTGCCGTAGCTGACCACCGTCGGCAGGCCTCGCAGCACGTGCCAGCCGGGAATCGTCACGCTGTCCCAGCCCTGCCGCGAGACGGCGCCGGCCTCAGTGCCGCCGTTGAGCAGCAGATTAGTGCCCGGCGAGGCAACAGCGAGGACTGCCGGGCGGCCGACGGGTGACCCGCTCCCGGCCTGCCATTGCGCCCGGGCTGCCGCGCGGCCCGTAGCCGCGGTCGTCAAGGCCAGGCCGGCACACATCAGCACCGCCACGAGGATCCTGGCGGTACGAGACCAGATCGGTCGCGTCATCGCGGTGCCTTCCCGGACGCGGTGGCCAACCTATGACTAGATTTCGGCGGCAAAAGGCACATCCGGTGCAGGCGATCACCCGGAGCCTTCCAGCCGCATGTGGTCGACGCTTGCCTGGAAGGTGCCGGACGCGTCCGGCGGCAGCCTGGTGAACCAGATGAGCACGTAACGGCCGTGCGCTGGCCTGGCGAGCCGGAGGTGGACCCGCCCGCCCGCGCCGGTTGCGCTCGCCACCGGCCGCAGGTCTGCCAGCGTGGCTGCGGTGGCGCCGACGCGTAGCTGAAAGTCCGCACCGGGAATGCTGCCGAGCGTGATCTGGGCGCCGGTGAGCTGCACCGTCCGGCCCATGTCAACAAGCAGGCCGGTGCCCGGCTCGAGGTTCCCGAGGCTCGCCGTGGTGTACCAGTCGGTGTGCCAGCCCGTGACGGGGCTGGCGTCAATCGCCAGGTGCGCGAGCGCGCTGTTATCGCCCTGGCCGTCGCCGTAGGGATCGAACGCCACCGCACTGGCCGGGGTGAGGGTCCGCGCCGCGGCGGCGGGCTGCCCGGGCGCGGTGGCGGCACCGTGAGATGCCGTCAATTGGCGCATAAGCAGCCATCCGCCTGCGGCAACCGCCGCCAGGACGAACACGACGGCCACGCCGAGCAGCGTGGAAGAGTTCGCAGACCAGCACCAATCCGCAGACCCTGGAACAGGAATTGACCCAGCTGCAGGGGCAGTTACGCCAACTCCAGGCGCGATATACCGACGATCATCCCGACGTAATCAAGACCAAGGCGGATATCGCTGAGCTCCAGAAGAAGCTGAAGGAGGTCAATGCTGCCAGTGCCGCCGCCACGACCAGCGACAGCAATGAGAAGGCCAACGCCACCGAACCCCCTGAAATTCGCCAGCTCCGTCTGCAGATTCACCAGTATCAGAGTGTGATTGAGCAGGCCACGCTCGACCAGAAGAGATTGCAGAGCTCGATCGGCGTGTATCAGAGTCGCACCGCCATGAGTCCGAATGTCGAGGAACAATACAAGCTGCTGACCCGCGATAACGATAACGCCCAGGCCCTCTACAAGGATCTGCTGGCCAAGAAAAGCTCCGCCGCGCTGGGCACGAGCATGGAGAACCAGCAGGAGGGCGAGCAGATGAAAGTACTGGTAGGAGCTGGCCTGCCCGACGCCCCCACGTTCCCCAACCGTCCTATTTTCGCTGCCGGCGGACTCGGTGTCGGCTTGGGACTCGGTCTGCTGATTGCCATCTGGCTGGAGTTTAGTGACAAGTCGATCCGCACTGCCAAGGATGCTGCCGCCGTCATGGATCTTCCCCTGTTGATTTCCGTGCCTTGGCTGGGTGAGGAGCAGGAGGACGCCGACGGTACCGGCCATCGCCGTTTCTGGGGCCGGGGTGCGCCGCCTCCATCCAAAGACCACGAGAGCGTTGGGGTCTAACGCAAAGCTATGTATAAGGAATTTTTTGGACTTCGCGCCAACCCGTTCAACGTCAATCCGGACCCGCGTTACCTGTTTCTCACGCGGCATACGGAAGAGGCGTTAGCCTGCCTGACCTATGGCATACAAAGCCGCAAAGGCTTCGTGCTGCTGACCGGCGAGGTGGGTACGGGCAAGACCACGCTGATTAATAAACTGATGGAATGGCTCCGCCTGCAGCAGGTGGCTACCGCCTTCATCTTTAACTCGCGCATGGATGTGACCCAACTCCTCGATTTCATGATGGCCGATTTCGGCATTCCCTGCGATAGCAAGGGAAAGAGTGAACTCCTGCAGCGCTTGTATAACTGGCTGCTCGATCGTTATCGCGCCGGGGAGACGGCGGTGCTGGTGATCGATGAGGCCCAGAACTTGTCCGACGAAGTGCTGGAAGAGATCCGCATGATGACCAATCTCGAGACCTTCACCGAGAAGCTGCTGCAGATCGTATTGGTGGGACAGCCGGAACTGGAACAGCGCTTGAAGCAGCCCCAGTTACGGCAACTGCGTCAGCGCCTGACGCTGCGCGCCAAGACCCACGCTTTCAATCTTGAGGAAACCAAGTCCTATGTCACCCAGCGTCTCCGCATCGCGGGTTCGAACGGCGAGCCGATCTTCGATGGCGACGCCACCGTGGCCATTTTTCGTTACTCGCTGGGCATTCCGCGCGTCATCAATCTGCTCTGCGAGCACTGCCTGGTCAGCGCCTTCGTCGATCAGAAGAAGACGGTCGCTGGCGATGTGGTTGACTCGGTCGCGCGCGATTTCGATCTGGCCGATGGCAACGCCGCCGCCGCCATGATTGCGCCGGTTCCGAACTCGGAAAAGTTCGATCTGGTCGAAGCCTTACGGACCCTGGCAACGCTAGCCGACCGGCTGCGCCAATCCGAACAACAGGATCTCCCCAAGGAAAGGAAATTATGAGCCGCATCCATGACGCTTTGAAACGCGCCGAGCAGGAAAGAGCAGCCTCCACGGGGACGCATGTCGAGCCCGCTTACAGCCAACCTCTGGTACAAAACGACGTGCAAACCGCGAACATGCCTTCGCCGCAGGCATTCGGGACCGCCGCCATGCCAGCCATGGGCTCCGGTATTTCCGGTTCGAACTACGGGTTGAACTACGAAGCGCTGCTTTCCCGCTGCCCCCAGACCGAATGGAGCCCCGATCCGCGCACCATGCTCTTCTTCCAGGAAGATGATCGTCGGGTTGGAGCGGAAGAGTTCCGCACGCTGCGCTCCCGCCTCTATCAGATCCGCGAGAAGATGCCGCTGAAAAGCCTGCTG
>OCZU010002959.1_pt1 | contig 10769 bp, 9 predicted proteins | sample 1539001 | NCBI WGS metagenome assembly OCZU01 (sample SAMEA3539306, study PRJEB22396) | soil metagenome | biome: tundra; feature: field; material: soil | place: USA | collected 2010-05 | depth 0.15 m | reverse complement strand
AGCATCACGCCCTTGGGGTCGGCAGTGGTTCCCGAAGTGTAGAGCAGGGAAGCGAGGTCGTTCACAGTGGAGGGAGCGGCCTGGAAGTTTCCCGGGCCGCCATCGAAAACCGCGGGCAGGTTGCCCAGCCAATGCACCTGGATGGGGTGCTGCGCCATGCGGTCCGGGTCCATGAGCACGAGCCCTACGCCCAGGTTCGCAACCGCCTCGCGTGCCGCTTGCGCGTGCCTCGCGTCGCAGAACAGTGCAGAACTGCCGCTGTCTTTCAGCAGCTTGGAAAGTTGGTCGGCGTGGAGCGCGGTATCAAGTGGAACCACCGTACATCCCGACGCGATGATTCCCAGATACGCTGCTACCCATCGCGGATGGTTGTCCGCCACGATTCCGAGCCGCGATCCGCGGGCGAATCCGTTTTCGGTGATCCATCGTCCGACGGATTCGGCCATGCGGTGCAGCTCGGCGTAGGTGCAGCTCTCGATGTGGTCGTGGCGCTGAATTTCCAGAGCGACGTTGTCCGGCCAGCGCTTGGCGCATTCGACAAATCGGTCGTAGAAAGTGGGCATGAGTCGAGGCGAATATACACGAAAATGTGCGTGGGTCCAGCCCACAGCAGCAAAGCCTCAATTTCAGGAACTTGTGGATCTTGGTTCTTAAGGCTTCTTCTGTTGCGGCTTTTCCGATTCCGCGATGGCTTTACGGAACTGCTCAACCGCAGACACGGTTGGCGCTCGCAGGCAATCCTTAGCGGTGTAGCGCCAGACCGGCGCCGATTCCAAAGGGGATGGAATGTTTCCAAGATAAACTGAAAACGAGTCCTCGGAGGAACCCACTTCGTTGCTGACCCGCGGGCCGTTGTCTCGCGGTCCGGGCATATTCGGGTCGTTGAGCGGAGGCCTGCCCTGTTGTACGCCGATTCGCGTTTCACTATCGCCGGGCTGTAACACCACAGGCCGGTTGTCGATCGGTCCGCCCTTCACGGTTGGCTGTCCCATTCGTCCGTTACCCGTCCGTACTGCGATCACCAAGTCGGCTTCCTGGCCGTCCATCAATGGTCGCAGTCGGCCCCATTGCATCAGCGCTTTCTCGACACTGTCACGCGCCGTGGCGTTCGCCGTAGGGTTGTCAAGCGGTTCACCAGCATCGGGATCAATCACCACCCGGGCCGTCTGCGCTCGCAAAACCAACTCGGGCAGGGCAGCCTTCTTCTTGTCCTTGGCAATCACAGCAGGAGCAACGAGCAGGGTGAGAAGCAGGAGCCAGGACAAACGTTTAGGCACTTGGGCCTCCAAGCATACCGGCTGTGAACTGCCCAATTATAATGGACGTTGCATCCGCGGAGACAGTCAAGGCTGTTCTTGCATCTAATTATGCTAGGCTTTTAGAGATAGCTTTGGGCGCTGCCCTGTGAAGGATTTCATCGTTTGATTAACACTCTGATTGGCAAGGTTTTTGGGACTAAGAACGAGCGGGTCGTCAAGAGCATGATGCCCAGGGTCGAGGCCATCAATGCCCTCGAACCGCAGATGCAGAAACTCAGCGACGCGGAACTGCGTGCCAAAACGGATGAGTTTCGGCAGCGAATCCAGGAACGGCTGAGCCGTATCGTCAGCAGCACGCCATCAGTCCCGGAAACCGAGACTGAAGCCGATCCCGACCGCGCGAAGCAGATCGAGAAAGAGCAATACGAAGCTCTGCAGGAAGTTCTGGACGAGATCCTGGTAGAAGCCTTCGCCGTGGTTCGCGAGGCCGGTCGCCGGGTGCTCAACATGCGCCACTTTGATGTGCAGTTGATCGGCGGCATGGTGCAGCACAAAGGCATGATCTCGGAAATGAAGACCGGCGAAGGCAAAACGCTGGTCGCCACTCTTCCGGTCTATCTCAACGCCCTCAGCGGACGCGGCGTGCATGTGGTTACTGTTAACGACTATCTGGCCAAACGCGACTCCGAATGGATGGGCAAGCTCTACCGTTTTCTCGGACTCACGGTGGGCGTTATCGTCCACGACCTTGACGACGAAGAGCGCCGCGCCGCCTATGCCGCCGATGTCACTTACGGCACCAACAACGAGTTCGGTTTTGATTACCTGCGCGACAACATGAAGTTCGATCTGAAGGAATGCGTGCAGCGCGGCCACAACTTCGCCATCGTTGATGAAGTTGATTCCATCCTGATCGATGAAGCCCGCACGCCGCTCATCATTTCCGGCGCAAGTGAGGAATCGACTGACAAGTATTACAAGGTCAACCGGATCATCCCGAAGCTCGAAAAGGGCGAAGAGCTTGAAGTCGCTCCGGGCGAACCCGCGCAGCTCACCGGCGACTTTGTGGTCGACGAAAAACACCGGAACATCACTGTCACGGACGAAGGCTGGACCAAAGTTGAAGGACTGCTCGGCATCGGCAATATCGCCGATCCGGAAAACTGGCCGCTCAAGCATCACGTCGAGACTGCGATCAAGGCGCACGCTTTGTATCGCCGCGATGTGGAGTACGTAATCAAAGATGGCGAAGTGATCATCGTCGACGAGTTCACCGGACGCATGATGCCCGGACGGCGCTGGTCCGACGGCTTGCACCAGGCGATCGAAGCCAAAGAGGGTGTCAAGATTGAGCGCGAGAACCAGACGCTCGCCACCATCACCTTCCAGAATTATTTCCGCATGTTCAAGAAGTTGTCCGGTATGACGGGCACGGCCGAAACGGAAGCTGCCGAGTTCGACAAGATCTACAAGCTTGAAGTCGCAGTCATCCCAACCAACAGGCAGATGCTGCGATTGGAGAATCCTGACGTTGTTTTTCGCACCGAGAAAGAGAAATACTTCGCGGTCGCTGACGAGGTTCAGAAACTGGCTGAGAAAGGGCAGCCCGTTCTGGTGGGCACAACCTCGGTGGAAAAATCCGAACGCCTTTCCGAGCTCCTGAAGAAAAAGGGACTCAAGCAGCACGTCGTCCTGAACGCGAAGTTCCATGAACGTGAAGCCGAATTCGTGGCCCAGGCCGGGCGCAAGGGCATGGTCACCATTGCCACCAACATGGCGGGCCGAGGCACCGACATTCTTCTCGGCGGCAATCCCGAATTCATGGCCAAGCAGGAGTTGGTAAAGAAGGGAATCGCGCAGCAACTCCGCGTGGCTCAGGGCAAGATCGAAGGCCCGCAGGAAGATGGCACGATTTCAGTTTTCTACTACAACGGCAATGAATACACAGTACCGACTGACAAATGGACGGAGGCCTTCGGCCGCTACAAGGCGCAGACCGACAAAGAGCACGACGAAGTCACGGCCGTCGGCGGCCTGCATATTCTTGGCACCGAACGCCACGAGTCGCGACGCATCGACAACCAGCTTCGCGGACGCGCTGGCCGCCAGGGTGATCCCGGGTCGTCACGCTTCTACCTCGCACTCGAAGATGACCTCATGCGCATCTTCGCCAAGGAGTGGGTCTCGAAACTGCTGGAGCGGCTGGGTATGGAAGAGGGCATCCCCATCGAGTCGAAGCTGATCAGCCGCCGCATCGAGACAGCGCAGAAGGCAGTCGAGGGACAGCACTTCGAATCGCGCAAACATCTGCTGGAATACGACGACGTGATGAACAAGCAGCGCGAGGCCGTGTACGGCCTGCGCCGCCGCCTGCTCGAGGGCATGGACCAGAAGGATCTCATCCTTGAGGACTACGTTTCAGCGATTCTGGGCGACCTGATGGACGAGTACTGTCCACCCAAGGGCCACGCCGCCGACTGGAACATCAAAGGCCTGAAAGACGCGGTATTCACTCGCTTCGGTGTAGATTTCGTCGCGGAAGGCGTGAAGCCCGAAGCACTGAACCGGCAGGAGCTTGGCGACGCGATCTTCGAAAAGCTGAAAGAGCGATACGACGCGAAAGAAAAGCTCATCGGCCCCGAGGCGATGCGGCACCATGAGCGCATGATCATGCTCAGCGTCCTCGACTCGCAATGGAAAGATCACCTCCTGAGCATGGACCACCTCAAGGAGGGCATTGGCCTGCGCGGCTATGGCCAGCACGATCCCCTGGTCGAATACAAGAAAGAATCGTTTGACATGTTTGAGGCCATGCTGCAGCGCTTCCAGGAAGACACGGCCCGCTATCTTTACTTGATGCAGATTATCGAGCGGCCGCCGGACGCGGGCCCTGCCGGTCCGCAAGGAGGCGAACCCGCAGGCCATGGCCCGGATCCAGGAGTGCCGTCGCAACAGGGAACCGGTGGGAACGGGCATCGTCCGCCGCGTCTGGTTGCAACTTCCGCGGACGATCTGGAGGAAGCCTTCATGCGTCGCAAGCGGCGCGAACTCGAACAAGCGCGCATGGCTGGCGCCGGCGACGTGCAGCCAGTGCAACAAGTCGTTCGCGGACAGGAAAAAGTGGGCCGCAACGATCCCTGCCCCTGCGGCTCCGGCAAGAAATTCAAAAAGTGCCACGGGGCGTGAGGCGCCCGAATCGGGCAGAAAGAATTATGTGGGGACGGGCGCCTCGCCCGTCCAGCCGAGCGCAGCGAGGCGCATCTCTACTACGAACGCTTCCGAGTCGTCACGGCCCTAAACGTCATGTCCTCAGCCCGGCTTCTCGTTTGAGCTTTCCAATCTAGAAACAATCCCGCATAATTCTTAGTGATGTAATCCGCTTCGGTCACTCCCAGCTTCTTCGCCGTCGCATCAATCCACCGCGGCGGGCCCTCGATCTCGCAGAAATTTCCGATGGGAGTCTCGTCTACGACGACCTGCCCCTTCCCATCGGTCCACTCGGCTCGAAACTTTTCGTAGCGGAATGACGGCTCATATCCCAGAGCGCGCAGGATCGCATCCATCTTTCTGCCGTCAGCCACTCCCGTCTCTGTTTCTACCCGGCTGCTGTGCCGCCTGACCTTCCCCTTGGCTTTATGCGTCAACGTCCAATCCGAGCCGTACTTGCGAAGCCGCAACAACTCTTTGCGGCCACGCAGTACTTCTCCTGGCAGATCGTAGAGCGTATTTAACTCGTGCCTGCGAGGCGTGATCAGACGAAATCCTGCGGCGCGCAACCGGCGCTCCAACGCGCGCAAGTCGGCGACTCGAAACTTGATTTCGATTTCTCGTCTCACCAATGGAAGTGTATTACGGCGGCGTGGCACCCGTCGTCGTGGAGGTGCCGGCGCCGACGGGTGATCGGCGGATTCTCTGCCCCCAATCCACTGGTTCTATCGGCCCCACGGCAAACACCCAGCTCAGCGCTCCGATCCATGAGATCACCGCGGTGATCAGAAAAGGCCAATAGAACTGGCCTGTCCGGCCCAGGAGGAACCCAGTAATGGCGGGCGCGAAAGCCCCGGCAAAGTTCCCCACAAAATTCTGCACCCCGGTCCAGCGCCCGGAGACCCGCGGTCCCGCCAGCGTTTGCGTGACCGCCCAGCAGTGAGCCCCGTTCAAGCCCAGGAAGACACCGGCGGACGCCAGCGCCCAGACCAGGACGCTGTCGGCTGCCACCGCAGCGGCGGCTAGAGAAACGCCCAGGCCGGTCATCCCCAAGCCGAGCGATGCCTTACGCACCCACGTCAGGGAGGCTCCTGCGGCGATCCACCGGTCTGAAAGCTGTCCGTCTATGATCGCCGAGATCGCCGCCAACACGAAAATCAATCCACCAACCCTTGCCATCTGATTCATCGAAAGATGGCGGCCTCGGACCAGATAAAACGGCAACCAGGCCACAAGGAAATACAGGCCGTAGTTGATGCAGATCTGTCCCAGGCAAGTGCCCCACGCCGAGCGTTCGCGGAAAATATCGCGAATCCGCACTTTGGGATCCGACGCCAGCGCACTCGGGGTTGTCCCGCTCGGCATCCACGCCAGCCACGGGATCAGCCACAGCAGGCTTCCCAGGCCCAGCACCAGGAAGAACGGCCGCCAGCCAAAGCGGCCAACCACGGTTCCTCCCACCAGCATGCCGACTCCCGGCCCCAAGGCAAGCCCAGCCATAACGGCTGCGTTGGCAAAGCCGCGTCGGCTCTCGGGAAAGCTGCCGATGATCTTGGAGTACGAGGGGAACGCTATCGATTCGCCTAGTCCCAGAATCACTCGAACGACGATCCAGGCAACAAATCCATGCAATATCCCCGTGGTTGCCGTCGCCGCTGACCACACGAAGAAGCCGGCGGCAAACACCCATTTCACCTCGAAGCGGTCCACCAGCCAACCGGCGGGAATCTGCACGCACCCGTAGGTCCAGAAAAATACTGAGAGCAAGGTACCGAGCTGCGCGGCGGTGAGACCCAGTTCGTCTTTCAGGAGCGGCGCTGCGATCGAAAGATTGCTGCGGTCGATGTAGTTGATGAAGACCGAGAGACCGAGGAGCAAAACTATCCGATTCGTGCTGTCGGCGCGTGACGCATCGTGGGTAATGGTGGCACTCATCGGGGCAAAGCCGGACAATGCTACACCATCCCCGCCCGTTCTTCTAACGGCTCGATGCTGATGGATGAGCTGCTCACGTTGCGCGCAGCCAGCTATGGTGGTGCTATCATTTTCGACGTTCCGTTCAGAAGGAAAGGGGTCTTGAAAAGGGAAGGGCCTTGAAATGCAGAATCTGTTTCAGCCCGAAGCCGCCGCGGAAGTGATTGCGCGCATCGACAAGCTGCAACCCACCACCCAACACCAGTGGGGCAAAATGGATGTCGCGCAGATGATGGCGCACTGCTCCGCGACCCTAGACGTCGCTTCCGGGCGCCAGATTCTGCCCCGCATGCTGATTGGCAGGATCCTCGGGCCTTTCGTCCGGCCCACCTTTAGCAACGACAAGCCGTTTTCGAAGAACGGCCCCACTGACAAGAAATTTGTGATCGCTGATAAAAGAGATTTTGCTCGAGAACAGGAACAACTCAAAGTTCGAGTCCGGCAGTTTCACGAGGGCGGGGAAGCGCAATGCACGAAGCATCCGCATTCCTTCTTTGGTCCGCTCGCGCCGCATGAGTGGGCGACGGGGATGTACAAACACCTCGACCATCACCTGCGTCAGTTTGGCGTGTGATGCGGCACTTCGAGCCTAACAGCCAGCGGCGAACGGACAAGAGCTAGTTGAACGTCGGCAGCTTCACCAGATCGTTCTGCGGAACCGACTCCAACGGTTCGCCGGCCTTGCGCCAGGCGGTCAATCCGCCGACAATCACGAACGTGTTGAATCCTTTTTCCCGCAGCAGGTGCGCCACACGGGCGCTGGTGGCTTCGCGCGCTCAAGTACAGTAAAGATAGATATCTTTGTCCTTGGGAAGGCTCTTGATCTCTTCGTCGAGATTATTGGGTTCGATCCGGATGGAGTTCTTGATCCGCGCCGATCCTGAGTCGTAGTAGCCATGGCTGCGGACGTCGACGATGAGCACCCGGCTCGCGTCCTCGGACGTCAGACGCGCGGCCAGCTCCTGCACCTGGATCCGGGGCACTACGCGGTACATCTTATGCTTCCGGTATTGCACAATGCGGTAGATCGCGTACGCCACCAACGCGGTGACAACCACCGCTTCCATGGCGCGCCCGGCTGCGTGAAAGCCGCGCAAGATAGCCGCCAGAAAATCGCGCGAAAGATACCCCATCAGGAGATAAGCGACGGAATACCCCACGGCACCCGCGAAGTCCAGGCGCAGAAACTGCCAGAAGCGCATCTTCATGCTGCCGGCCAGTGGTGCCGCCATGGTGTTGACCCCAGGGATAAACTTCGCAATAACCAGAGTGATTTTGCCGCGCTTATAGAACGACTCCGCGGACCGAAGAATGCACGTCTCCGGATTGATCGACACACGGCACAGGAATCCCAGCAAGGCCCAGCCCATGTAGCGTCCCAGCCAAAACTGCACGGTATCGCCCAACAGTAAGGCCGCCAGAGCCGCGAACAGGACATAGGGGCCCCACAATGCGTGAGCCGCCACTGCCGCCCCCGCTGCCACCAGTGCGATCGCAGCCGGGAATGGAAGGCCGATCGCCTCGGCCAGCAACAGGCCGAAGGTCATGGCGTATCCGTGGTGCGTCATCAGCGAAATCAGATTCATAGACAGTGTTGGATAAAGAAAAGCGGGAAAGGTTTCAGGATAAACCTGCTGATGTCCTACTTTTCTCTCGCCACTACAAACTCCGGAGCCCACAGCAGTGCCCGCTTGATCTCGGAGTCGGGGAAGGTGCAGATGGCTTTCCGCGCAGATTCCGCGTAGCGCGCGGCGCGAGCGGTCGCTGCCTCCAGCGATCCGTAGCGCTGCAGAATCTCCATGATCTGCGCGTGGGTCACGCCATTAAAAGCGCGATCGCGCAGAATAGTCTCAATCTGGGCTCGTTCCTCGGGGGTGCACCGCTCCAGCGCATGGATCACCGCCATTGTGACCTTGCCCTCGCGCAGATCGCTCGCCACCGGCTTGCCCAGAACATCTTCGGACGCGGTCAGGTCGAGTACATCGTCCACGATCTGAAATGCCATGCCCAAGTCATGACCGTACTGGCTGAGAGACTCTTCCTGCGCGGCTGTCGCCCCGCCCAGAATTGCTCCGAGGCGCATGCACACGGAAAACAGGCAAGCCGTCTTGCGGAAGATCAGGTCGAAGTGCTCTTCGAGCGTGATCAACTGGCCCAGTTTCTCCATCTGCAGCAGTTCGCCCTCGACCATCTGCTGCGTCAGCTCAATCAGGGTGTCGAGAATGCGGAAGTTGCGCTCCTGCACTGCGACCTTGAAAGCCTGCATGTAGAGCCAATCGCCCGCCAGTACGCATTTCGAATTACCCCACTGCGTATTGGCGGCAGGCCGACCGCGGCGAGTCTTAGCCTCATCAATGATGTCGTCATGCACGAGGGTTGCGGTGTGAATGATCTCGACCACCGCGCCCAGCCGAACTGCGCCGCGTCCCTCGTAATGGAAGAGCTTGGAAGAAAGGAAAAGCAGTGCCGGACGGATGCGCTTGCCTCCACCGGCCCGCAGATACTCGCCAATCTCGGTGATGGCTTGTACGCCCGAGACGGTATCCTGCCCGAACTCGCCTTCGAGAGCCGCAAGATCATCCCGCAGCAGATCGAAGATTTCCTTCCCGTTAATGATGGCCGGTGCGCTCAATGATAGGCCCTTGCCGTCCTCTCCGCGACCTCTGCGCCTTCCGCGCGTCCTCTGCGTTGAGGGTTTGTTCTTAATTTGTCCGGTAATTCGTAAACTGCAAATCAATCCCGAAATCGTGTTGCCGCAGCATGGCGATCACTTCCTGTAGCGTATCGCGGTCTTTGCTGCTGATCCGCACCAGATCTCCCTGGATCGAAGCCTGTGCCTTTTTCTTGGAATCCTTGACCAGTTTCACGATCTCCCGCGCCTTCTCGATGGCAATGCCCTGCTGCATCGTGACTTTGCGCTTCGCCGTTCCGCCCGCGGCCGCTTCTACCGCGCCGTAGGTCAATCCCTTCAACGAAACCCCGCGCTTGACCAGTTTCTGCTGCAGGATGTCATTCACTGCTTTCAGCTTATATTCGTCGGCCGAATGCAGCACAATCGCGTCTTTTTCCAGTTCGATATTCGACTTTGAATTCTTCAAGTCGAAGCGCGTGTGAATCTCCTTCAACGCCTGCTGGATGGCGTTTGACACTTCCTCGAGGTCAATCTTGCTCACGATGTCAAAAGTGTTATCGGGCATCGGATTTCAATTCTTTCTGAAATGATGGAATCTGACTCTAGAGGGTACCAGAAGAAGCCCTCCGGGAGGAGCGTTAACCTGCCGAAACTTTGCTTTCAGCCGTTTCAGCCAATTTGAAAAAATTGTAGAAATTACGGGTCGTGTGCTGGCCGATCTCTTCCGCCGTCAGCCCGCGCAACTCGCCCAGCTTCCACGCCGTTTCCTTTACGAAGGCAGGCTCGTTGCGTTTGCCGCGATGAGGCACCGGCGCCAGGTAGGGTGAGTCTGTCTCAATCAGCATCCGATCCAGCGGAACTTCCAGCGCGGCGTCGCGAATCTGTTGCGCCTTAGGGAAGGTCACATTGCCGGCAAACGAAATCATGAACCCCATATCGAGCGCACGCTTGGCCTGCGGCAGGTTTCCCGTGAAGCAGTGCAGAATTCCCCCCAGCCCCTTTGCGGCCCAATGTGATCGCATCAGTCCAAAGCAATCTTCCCAGGCGTTGTCGCTCGCGTCCGACGGACGGCAATGAATCACAATCGGCAGCTTCGCGGCCGCCGCCAGTTCCATTTGCCGCGTGAAGACTTCTTTTTGCACGTCACGCTGAGAGTGGTCGTAATAATAATCCAGCCCGATCTCGCCCCAGGCAATCACTTTAGGATGCCGCGCCAGCCGTTCCATATTCTGATAGGCAGCGTCATCGGCGAGCCGGGCTTCGTGCGGATGAATCCCCAGCGTCGCGTAGATGAAATCGTACTTCTCGGCCACTCGAATTCCACAATCCACCTGCGCAGGCCCGTCGCCGTTGCCGATGGCGACGATGGCCTGTACTCCGGCCTCGCGAGCCCGGGCAATCACCTGCTCGCGATCGGAATCAAACCGCGCGCCATCAAGATGCGCGTGAGAATCGACAAACATGGTCATCGGTCGTTAGTCGTTGGCAAGAGCTCGGAGCCCGGCATTGTTCATGTGGGGACGGGCGCCCCCGTACGTCCATGCCGAGCGAAAGCTCGGCTGGCTTTTGACTTCCTCCCGGACAACTGCCCGGGCCTTTACTTCAATCTGGCCCCCACCGGCACATCCTCCAAAAATCCCGCCAGCACCGGCTTCCCGCCCTCCAGCGAAGCCGCCACGATCATCCCGTTCGATTCC
>OCZU010002958.1_pt1 | contig 10770 bp, 5 predicted proteins | sample 1539001 | NCBI WGS metagenome assembly OCZU01 (sample SAMEA3539306, study PRJEB22396) | soil metagenome | biome: tundra; feature: field; material: soil | place: USA | collected 2010-05 | depth 0.15 m | reverse complement strand
ACCGCTGTTCCGTTCGTGGCCGGCGCGGTCAAGACCGTCGAGGCGTATCCATTCGCCCCGGTGGTGACCGAGGTGTTCGAAAGAGACCCCAGATTGGTCGAAAAGGTAATGGTGGCTCCGCTCAAGGGTTTGCCGTTCACATCCAGCGCCAGGACCACCAGCGGTTCACTGGTTGTGTTGGGTGCGAGGGCTTGACTATTTCCGTATGGCAGCAAAGCGACCGGACTGCCATTCGTGGATTCCGGAGCCAGGTACTCCAAAGCGTTGAACGATTGACTCGTCGGAAGCGCTAGTTGGGCCGTGAGTTGGTCAACGGTGAGATCAACACGGAACAGGATATTGGACGACGCGACAAAAAGGTATTGCGCTGTAGTCCGGCCTGGAAAGGGGACCTCATTCGAGATAGCTACGCCCTGTACGAAGGTGCTGGAAACGCCCGCGGGAGCTCCGGTGCAGCAGGCGATAGAACCACTGCCAATACCCATCTGATACAGCGTCTCAGCTTGGCTGGAATATGCGAAAACCGTCGTGCTGCTAGGGACCAGCAGAGTGTCGATTATTTGGTCCTGAACGTCGGCGCTGGCGACAAAATTTGCGATTGTTTTGGCATTGAGATCGATGAGCAATATGGCCTGTCCGGTGACCGGGTTCTGATTTGCCGCCAAAGCATACTTGCCGTCGGGCGTAAAAACCAATCTACCAGGGATCGCGTTTACGCCGATCACTCCATCCGTAGTGGGCTGGAGTGTGGTGGGATCCAGCTCAACGATCTGATTCTGATTACTGACATAGACACGACCATTCGGGCCCACCGCAACCCCAGTCGCGGTGCCCAGAAGTCCATATTGCGCGGTGCCCTTCGTATTGTTGGTGAGGTTAATCGCATTCACCTGGCTGCCGCCTGACGTACTGGTGCCCAGGGCGTAGGCAGTGGTCCCATCCAGACTCACAGCCACGTCAAAAATGGTGACTCCCGTGTTGATTCCTCCCGGGACCAGTTCCTGGTCTTTGGTGGTTTCAAAAATATGAAGAGTGCCGGCTGCCACCACCAGCTTCCCGCCATTGGAAGTGATCGCCGCCGCACTGGGACTTGTTACGAAGCTGGCGATCAATTTGGGATTCTCGAAGTTGGTGTCAACTGTCGTCACCGAACTGCTGGTAGACTTCGCGATGACGTAATACTTCGATCCGTCCGGCTTGGGCAGAATCAAAAACGTGCTGTCGCCGGCCGTGAAATTGGCCAGCGAGGTCAAGGACGAGGAATTTACGCCGCCAAAAACCGCGACATTCGATCCCAGCGAATTGTATCCAGGCAATGCCGCGACATCATCGGCCTGAAGATTGGAAACGAACAACCCGGTGCAGGCGGCAAGGAACAGAGTTAGCCTTCTAGACATTTTTATACAAGAACCTTTCCGTAGGATGTAGCTGGGACGCGGGGCGAGCTAACTTTACAAGAGTACCACAAAGCACCAAAAGTCAAGTTGCTTGTGACGAAAAAAAAGGGGAGGCCGAAGCCCCCCCTTTTTGGTTAATGCGACAACGGTTACGGTTAGTGACCTTCGTTCTCGCCGATCACGCCGGTCCTGCTGTTGCCAGGAACCGCGCCAGTCCCCAGCAAGTTGAAGGGGAAGTCTAGCTGGATAGCGAGATAACCTTCCGCCAGTTTCTGCGCACCCACGTCGCTGATGAAGGCGAATGCGTGACAGTACTGGAAGTTGGCCACTGTGATGATGTAACCCTCGAAGCCCGGCACCGCCGGTACTCCAAAGTTGCCACCACCCGAGAGGTTGAAGATCAACTCCTGGCCCGCCGGCACCGTTTGAGTTACAAACGGCGGAGGCGCTACGCCTCCTCCGGCCGTGCTGCCGAAGTAGTAGAGTTTTACCGTTCCCTGTTGGGGTCCGGTGCCAAATGGGTCAAGCGATGTGTTCGCCAGTGCGATACCTGTGTCAAACCCAGACTGGTTGGTTACGAATGGGAACAGCAGGTCGCAGGTACACAGATTGATGTCGAACGCGTTCGTCGCCGAGGAAGTATCGCCGAAGCGCGGAATCGGGTCGGTGGCCGAAGCAGTTCCGTCGTTGCTGAGAGGAGCAAAGCTAACGTTCACCGTGCCAGTCCCAGGGGCCGGCAGATTCTGCGCGGTGTTCGAGATAAACGCAACATACGCCGTGATGATCGCGTTCTCGGGCACGTTCGGGTCGGAGTTCACAGTTTCGTAGGTGGCATAGCCAGTGGTTCCGCTGTAGCTAACTTCAGCAATACCACCGGCCCCGGCTACGGCAGTGAAGCCCGGTCCCGAGCTTCCGTTTACGTCAGTGGAAACCAAGTCCAACTGGGCGTCTGCATATCCGGGAAGAGTTAACCCGTTCCCGGGCTGGGGTTGCGGCGGCACCGATTGGGTACCTCCAGGAGTGAGGAGAGGCGCCGTAGTAGACACAAAGATATGCACGCCTGCTGCGATGTTGTTGAACCGGATCAGTATCCGAGTGCCGAAATCGGCCAAGCCGACGATCGGCGTTCCAGTGAAGAGTTCAGGCACATAGAAGCCGGATTCCGTGTTATACGGGAAGCCAGGCACGTTCTGATCTACAGGCGCAGGTGAAGTCAAACCATGCGCTGTGTCCTGCGACAGAGCGTAATTGCGCCTCTTAAAGGACGAAGCGAAGCCTTCCTTGATTTTGATGGAGACGTCGCCGCTGTCATCGGGAGCGGGACTGCTCCCCAATAGATCAGGGTTGTTACTGGTGCACTGCAGGAAGGTACCGTTCGTGACCGAAGCGATGAGGCCAATCTGAATGAAGGCCACCGTCTGGGTCGGGTTGTTGATGGTAACCTGTTGCGAACCGTTCACCGCGATGTACATAGTGATTTGGGTCGGAATCAGGGTGGAAGATACTCCGAGCTGGAACGCATTCGCGCGGATGTTGGTAATACGGATCACGCGCTGGCCGGCTGTTCCGGGTGCGTCAATCGGGACACCCAAAAAGACAACTGAGCTGGCGCTATTCTGCTGTCCCGAAAATACGTTCGGCTGGGTCAGATACGGACTATTGGAGGGGACCCCGACGAACTTTCCCAACTCATTACACGAGGTACCTTGAGGCGTACAGAGGATCTGCGGAGGCGAGCCAGCCGGAGGTAGCACCACCGTATTGTTGGGTACTGCCTGCCCGGATGGCGGGTGCGGCTCATCAATCATCAGCGTAGCTTCCGAGATATTCCCCGAGACAAGCCGGCTGGTGATGTTAGTGTTCAAAAAGATCGTCACGTTAGACAACGGAATACTCGCGCCGCTTAGCGTCGGAGTTCCGCCGCTGCAGTTCAGGAGCATGTCACCTACCAGCTCCGTCAAGCCTTCTGCACGGACGATCGTGGGGTTGCCCGCATTCGCTGTGCAGTTAAACGCAGGCTGCTGCAAGCCAATTTGCGCGTTCGCCGTGCTGCCCATGCCGAGCAGAAGGGCTACTACAGCAAACGCTAAGAACCATTTGCGAAAATCTGCCATTTCCTTCTCCTTGTGAAAAATTGAAATTGAATTGATGGAAGTTCTCTTTTTCAACCTGAGCCTCGATTCAACAACCGTCATGAAGATTTCGAATCTCACCCGATCAGACCTGGCGCGAAGTAGCTCTGCACTGCCTTTCCTGCCTTGCCTACCCGAATTCGTTTCATCGTCTTCATTGGGCTCAACTTGTTTCTTAAACTTCTCGTAATATCTGTGCTCGCGGGATTCATGCGTCAAAGATGAATGCCGCCAAACCGTCCGGATGCAGTCAAATCATTCATAACACTACTACGCAAGTTAAGTCAAGCGTAAAGTACTATTGAACTTTTCAATCGGCCCCCGAACCAAAAAACGGCCTAGCACATGATTTAACCATAGGGCGGCGAGGCAAGTCAACACTTTACAGCCAACGGTGACTTCGGGCGCTTGAATGGCGTCAAGGAAGGTGTTACCGGTACGTACTGATACTTTCCTCAAATGAGGGGTGACATGTCTGAATGGGCCCTAGGGCACCGCTGAGTTATTCCTTAACGTCCTTCTTCAGAGCCTTAAGGCGGCTCTTCAGCTCATCGGTGGCATCGGACATCTGGTTACTGTCGTAGATGACACGCGGAGTAATGAATATGATCAGCTCAGAACGCGATTTGGAATAGGAACGAGACCCGAACAGTGCGCCAATAATCGGGATCCGGAATAGAACCGGGATCCCGGAGCTGTTAACTGTGGTCGTCTCTGAAATGATGCCTCCGATCGCAATAGTATCGCCGTCCTGCACTGTGATTTGAGTCTGAATCGATTTGTTGTCGAAGGATGGCGATTGAATCCCGCTAGTAGTGGTGGGCGTCGGGTCGCTCACTTCCTGATCGATCACCATGGTAACGACACCGGTGGGGGTCACGCGCGCGAGTATGTTCAAAGTAACTCCGGTATTCACATTTGAGATGGAGTTGGCGAACAGGGAATTTCCCCCGGACTGGACTCCAGTCACCGCCTGCGCTGAAAGCGTTGGGACTTCCGTGCCGACATTGATGCTGGCCGCAATGCTGTCAGTGGCAATCACGGAGGGAGCTGAAAGAACCTTGGCGCGGCTCTCCGATTCCTGCAATTGGACCGCAGCCAAAAGCTGGCGGCTTTTTCCCACCAGGGCCGCTCCAGAAAGATTGGTCACGCCTTGGCCAAAGCCTGCGAGGAAACTGTGCGCCGTACTTTGCGGGCTCGCGGTACTCGAACTCGCAGGCGAACTCCCGGTTATCTGCTGAAGGGCCGCAGAGACGTCGCTCGAAAACGCGTGGGTCAAGTCCACCGAGTAAATCTTCGCTTCAATCAAGACCTGACGCGGAGGAATGTCCAAATCTTTTAATAGCGTCAGGATGTTGTCGTATTCCTGAGGAGTGGCCTGGATAAGTAGGGTGTTGTTGAATGGATTTGCGATCACGCGCGGCACGCGGCCCACGAGCGACCCGGGAACCTGCGGGTATCCGAGATTTTGGCCTGTAAGGTCGGTCCCCGTGGTCCCGTTTGCCGGAGCGGTTCCAACGCCCGCGGCTAGCAGCGCACCACCGGCGGTCTGTCCGGTGGGGTTACCGTACTGCTGCTGATAGCTTCCATTGCCGTACATTCCACCGCTGCCGTACGCTCCGCCACCATAATTCCCACCATTGCCGTACGCTCCGCCGCCGCCGTACATCCCGCCGCCACCATTCATTCCGCCGCCGTACATTCCACCCCCGCCGCCCATCCCACCACCGCCGCCGCCCATCCCGCCACCGTACATCCCGCCCATGCCGCTCTGTGCCATGCAGGCGCCCATTCCTCCGCCATACTGTTGTCCAGATGAGTTGAACTGGATGTACAAGGCATTGATGGAACAGCCAATGGATTGCGCGTCGCCATAGCGCACTCGATAGACATAGCTTTGGACAGCTCCCGCGCGCGTCTTGACCGGAACGTCCAACTTCTCCAACCATTTCCCAACTTCGATGAACGCTCCCGGATTGGGAGCCACTGCCATGATGGTATTAATGCGGTCGATCGGAAGAAATTTAATGGGGGACGACTTGTCGGACAGCGAGATCGATTTGACAATGGCTTCCAATTCCCTGGCCAGATCCGAAGGCCTCCCGTTCTTCACTTCGAATACGTGGACTCGCTGATTGGCGAGTTCATCGCTGTCGAACATCGCCACCAGATCCATCAGCCGGCGCATGTTTCTCCGGCTGTCCAGTATTAGCAAAAGATTGGCGGGGGGGTATTCGTATATCGACGCGTTCTCGCCGATGAATGGCTGCAGCACCTTCATCAGCTCGCCGGATGTTACAAACTTGAGAAACACCAGGTTCAGCATGATCTGGTCATCATCCGGGATGGTGCTGGAATCGGTGGCCTTTTCAGGCTGCAGAGCATGATGGGAAATATCGGCCAAAGGTAGAATGCGGTAGAGCTCGCCCTCCTTCACCATGCCCGCGCCGTTGATGCGCAGAATGGCTTCCAGCAGCGACTTGGGCTCAATGTTCTTGGTTTCGCCGTAGGTATTGAGAATCACGCCGCCCTTCACGCGCGGATCGAGAATGTAGTTTATCTTCAGTTGACGCGCCAACATGTCGATGACTTGCGTCAGCGAGACGTTATCAAGGTTCACCCCGCCGTAGGTAGTCGGAGGCCCCGTGGGGGCGGGCAAAGCCGTAGTTGGAGTTGTAGTTGAAGAAGGGCCCGGTTGCTGCGGGTTGGGATTCGCCGGACGCGCCTCAGGAGTCGGGTGCGATCTCGGAATCTGCGGAAATGCAACCGCCGACAAGGCTAACGCCAGTAAACCGCCGCGAAACCAGTTAGAGGCGCGCACTTTAATGTTGCTCCGGAGGTTTTGCGGCATCCGCCGGCTTGGTTCCAACAACGGATTGTCTGGCGTGTTCCTGAGTGGCGAAGGCAGACTTTTCGTCCTCGGTCAGTTCCGATTTTTTGCGGGTCCATTTTTGAGGACCGAAGGGCGTCGGGCGTTGAAACTGGACGCTGTCGCCCAGGTCCGTCATGATAGTCCCGGCTTGGGCTGAGGCTGGAGATTCCGCGCGAGGCTCCTGCTCGCCGGGTTTTTCTTCCCATTTGCTGACGCCAAAGGGTGTCTTGCGGTACATCCAGCGCTTGCCTTGCGCATCGGTGGAACTGAACAGATTGGGGCCCACTTCCTTGGCTCCCGGGGGAACCTGCGGCAGCGCGGCAGCGGCTTGCTGTGCGGGCGTCAGCTTGCTTTCGGCCGGCGCAACGGCGGGCTGATGCAGCTTACGTTTGGCGGGCTGGCTAGCTACCGCAGCCGCCGGATGCCCTGGCTTCGCCGGCGTGGCCGCGGTGCTCGAGGGTTTTGATTCGGGCTTCTTATTGTCTTGATCCGAGGCGAGCGCGAGCGCCGCGCCGATTGCCAGCAATGCAATGGTCTTCATAAATTCGGTTGTCCTCTCATTTCACTTGCTCCCAACGGCAGGCACTGCCGAAGGGTGTTACGCTAACCACTTTCTTGAATCCCTCTACTACGGTGCCGGCCGCCGTATCATCGCCCGACTTGCAGCCGCGCATATCCGGGCTGTTGACGTCCACCCAGCGGTCCGATTTGGTGGAATCCGACAAGCTTTGCGCCTTGGCTGCGGGCTGGGCGTTAGCACTTGCGGATGCCGCCGGCGTCGAGGCGGTTTCTGCTGCCTGTGCGACCGACCGGTCCATCAGCTCGTCGATCCGTTTCTTGAATTCCTTGCCGTCCCATTCGAAGACGACATATTGGCTGTCCACCGAGACTATCATCCAATCGCCAATTCGCTCGCCGACGCCGTAACCCTTCTGCGCGCCGCCCGGACGAAGGCTGAGCACCACCACTGGCGGCGTGCCTGGCCACAGCAGAACGCCGCGCGCCACTGGAAACGCCGGAACTGGTTTCACTTTCGGCGGCTCCACATCGATGATCACTTGCGGGTTGCGGTCCTTCGAAAACAGATTCAACTGCGCCACTTCGGCGAACGCAATGGCCGCCAGCGGCGAAACTTTAGGGAGTGCGGCCAGACGCGGGGCCGGCGCCTGCTTGACTTTTGCCGACAAAAACGCCTGCGCCCGCGCGTGCGCTTCCACCCACTCGCGGCGCATCTCGAACACCAGGAAGCAAACCACCGCGGCCAGCGCCAGATCCAGCAGTATCAACTTGCGTGTCACAGCGCCGGTATTCCCTTCTTTTCGGGAACCAGCCGGCGCGGCACCAAGCCGGACACTGTCAAACGTACCGGCATCAATTTCGATTTCGGATTCGCCGCCGTGCAGCGGATCTCGTCGGTGGCTATGATCTCCGGTTGTGCGCTTAACGCCGCCAGCAGATTCACCAACTCGTCAATGCGGCAGTCCAAGCTCACTGAAACCGTGACCCGTGCATAAGATTCCCCATAAGATCGCGGCTGCCCAAGCTCGGATTGACGGATGTCGAGGGGAGGAACTTGCGCTTTGGCCAGGCGGCGCATGATCTGCAGCAGTTGCGCCTGGGCTTGTTCAGCCGTATCGCCCGGAATTAAACCTTTCTCGCGCTCGGCCAGTTCGCTGGAGACTTGCTTCAGAACGGCCTCCTTGCCATCCACGGTGGCGAGGGCTGTTCTCAGCACGGAGATACGCTTTTCATCCCGGCCCACAGTCTCCGACGGCGCCACTACTTTGACGCTGCCGGCGGATGAGGAACCGCTCGTCCAATAAATCAGCGCCGCAATCGGCAGCAGCACGGCCAGAATCAGCAGCGCCCGTTTGTCGCGATCCTGCAGTGTCATGGCGACACTCCTTGCCGTGTGGCCCGGACTGTGAATAGATCGCCGTTTTGGCCGCGGGCGATCGGAATCACAAACGCGGAGCCGCGAAACTGACGCGAGCTATCCAGCACCTTCAGCAATGCGGCCGCTTGTTCCGTCTCGCCCGAAACCGTTACCGAATCGCGGCTCAGTTGCAACGAAGTGAGCCAGGTGGGGGGCGTCAGCAGCTTGGTGATTTCACTCGTCGCCTCCAGGTCCTCCTTGGTGCGTGCGCGAAAGGTGTCCAGCGTCTGAGCGCGATTGCGCGCAATGGCGATCTGATGGTCCAGATCCACCGCCTTGCGGGCTTGGGGTTCCAGCTTGTGAATCTCGGCCCGTAGCAGCGCCAGATATTGCCGGTCGGCATATTTCGGATATGCCACCACGGCTCCCAGCAACAACAACGCTATGCTCGCGAATGCGATGGCCGGAACAAAACGCAGCCGTGCAGTGGATTGCCGCTGCTCGCGCGGCAACAGATTCACAGCCAGCGGGCGTAGCCAGCATGCGCCGGCCAGCGCCGTTGCATAAGCCAGCGAAGCACGTGGAAGATCGTAATCCGCCGGAGCGGCCAGCGGTTGCGGGAGTTTGTCGTGCAGAGCCACAGGTTCTGTATCGGGCGCGAGCCGCAGTTCCGAAATCGCAAGCGTACAAGCGCTGGCGGCAGATCGCTCTACCCGGGCCGAAAATATCGGACGCGCCGGACTTTCACCATAAACCTCCAGCTCATCGCCGGCTTCCTCCAATACCAGAAACCCTTCGGGCGGCGGAGTGGAATATATCCGCACCGCCGAATAGATCGACGGCGCCGAAAAAGTGAAGGATGCCACTTTAACGCCCGCTTCGGCAAACCGCGTGGTGTATCGTTCCAGCACCGTGCGGCGGGTGATGCCCACCAGGATGGACGAGGTTTTCGCAATGCGGGCCCAGTCGAAAACAGCTTCTTCCTCTGAATACGGATTGAGCGAATCGATTTCGAATCGTATGGCGGCCGTCAGATCTTTATCCGAGACACCTGGAAGCATTACCTGCCGCACAATCACTTCATCGCGCGGCAACAACACACCGGCGGACAGATGCGCCACACCCAATTTTTTCAAGAAATTGGCGTAGTTGGCGCCCCATTCGCTAGCCGGCTGTTCGGAGAAACGCGGAATCGTCAACTCGCCCAGCACTCTGACGCCGGACGGACGGACGCGAACCACGGTGACCGTCAGGTCCTCACCGGCGATCTCGATCCCCACGCCCGTCCCGATGGCGAGCCATTTCTTGAAGTCAGCGGCCGTCATTGTAATGTCACCGCTTGGTCATACCAGCGCATGATGTGGAATGGGGGAGTCCATTCGGGTCCGAGAAATTTCACCAGCGCCTCTACGGAACGGCGTAAATCGGAGAATTGCCCGTTGGCCAGGCGCACTCTAGCCGTGGCGCGGAGAGTGGCCATAGTAGTCTGGGATCGTTGCAGCCTTGAGAATCCCTGCGAGCCATCCGAAAAGCCGGAGATCTGATCGGCCGACGAAATGGGCGTTGTTTGGCGAAGCGCCACGATGGCAGCCACCGATCCAGGACTCACTCCGATAGCCTCCATCACCGCGGGTTCGGCCGTATTCACGTCGATCAATGACACCGATCCATAAACCGACAGACAGTCCCGCAAACCCGCGCGGCGCACCAATTGCCCTTGTGGATCGTGTATGTAGCTTCCGTAGAACAAATCCCGTGTTACCCCGCGCACCAATAGTAATTCCTCAATCTCCTGAAAAGACGCATGCCGGGCTCGAAAAGACGGCGTGAGCGTCAGATAATACTGGTCGAACGCGGTGAAGGACCCGCCGGGCGAGCCGGACCGCCAGTCCACGATTCCCTGGGTGATAGCCTGTGCCTGCTCGGGTGTCGTCCCCAGCACCACTAGCAGGTTCATCAACTGCTGGGGCGGCGCCTGGTTCACGTTCAGCTTGGCTGTCTCCGGGATCAGCTTCACGACTGCCGAGCCGGACGGAAATTCGAATTGCATTATCGTCACGGGGCCCTGGCCTTGGCCGCCGAACATAGAAGTACCATCCGCATTGCGATATCCCGGCCCCCACTCGATATGAAGGATCGCGCGATTGATGGCGCCCGTCGCCAGGTAGTAGGCTCGGAGCGAGTCCACTGCCGTGGATGTGCGTTCGGTCTCCGCGCGAACCGTATTGGCCACTGAAAAAGCAATCGCCGACAAGGCCGCTGTAAGCCAGAGGACCGCGAGCAACGCGCTGCCCCTGTGGGGCAGGTTGGTAACCTGCGCGCCGATTGGCAATCGGCGCCAGCTTGGGCGGGTTAACAACCCGTCGCAGGATGACATCCCAATGTCACTTAGTTTTGCCGGGACTGAACGATCTGAAGTGGTGGTGGGGCGGACCCCTGGGCGGACCCCCTGGTCCGCAGCCGACGCCCACGTCGGCTTGCTGGGTTTGGATG
>OCZU010002957.1_pt1 | contig 10771 bp, 10 predicted proteins | sample 1539001 | NCBI WGS metagenome assembly OCZU01 (sample SAMEA3539306, study PRJEB22396) | soil metagenome | biome: tundra; feature: field; material: soil | place: USA | collected 2010-05 | depth 0.15 m | reverse complement strand
CTTCCACCCGGAGCTGGTCGATGACGAGAATTCCGAAACCGTCAAATATCTGACTGGCGGGGTCCTGATCCGGGTCAACCGTCTCACGCAGGAGCTGCAACCGGAGCTAGCCTCGTCTTGGAAGGTGGAAAAGAACGGTCGCAGTATCACGTTCCAGTTGCGGGAGGGTGTGGTTTTTTCCGACGGGACGCCATTCTCGGCCGACGACGTGGCCTACACCATGGAGGTCTTGATGGATCCCGCGGTGCACTCGCCGACCGGCGATGCGTTCCGCTCCGGAGCCGGCCCGGTTCGCGCCATCGTGGAGGGCAAGCTCCGCGTCTCCATCGTCTTCCCGGAGACTGTGGCAGGAGTGGCCAGGATATTCGATCAGGTGGCCGTCTTGTCGCGCCGCTCGGCACTCAAGGAGCAGGCGGTTCTGGGTCCCTTCCGCGTGGCGGAACATAAGCCCGGCTCCTTCATCCTGCTCACCCGGAACCCCAACTATTGGGCGATGGATCATGGCCGCCGCCTGCCGTACCTGGACACGGTGCGCCTGGAGATCCAGCGCAGCCGGGAAATCGAATTGATGCGTTTCCGGCGCGGAGAGGTGGACCTGATCTCATCGCTCAATCCGGATCAGTTCGAACAACTCGTCGGTGAGCGGCGCACAGACATTCGGGACGCCGGCCCCACGCTGGAAGGCGAAATGCTCTGGTTCAACATGAACCCCTCGGCGCCCATCCCGCCGTACAGCAAAACCTGGTTTGCCTCCCGGAACTTCCGGCGTGCCATTTCGCACGCCATTCGGCGCGACGACCTTTGCCGCATGGTGTTCCACGGCCACGCCCAGCCTGGAATCGGCCCGTTTTCAGCGGCCAATCGCTTCTGGTTCAATCAGAAGCTAAAGCCACATGCATTTGATCTGGAGACCGCCCGCCGGTTTCTGGCCGCCGATGGCTTCCGCTGGGAGGGCTCCCAGTTGCGGGATCGGGAGGGCCACCCAGTGGAATTCTCGGTCGTCACCAACGCCGGCAACCGGGCCCGGGAACGCGCCGCTGCCATGATCCAACAGGATCTGGCGGCCATCGGAATCCGGCTCAATGTGGTCACTCTGGACTTCGCTTCTCTATTGGAGCGGATCGGCAAATCCTCTCAATATGAAGCCTGCCTACTGGGGGCGACGAACGTGGACCTGGATCCCAACGAGCAGATGAACCTGTGGCTCAGTTCGTCGGCCAACCACGCCTGGAATCCGAACCAAAAGACACCGGCGACCCCGTGGGAAGCGGAGATTGACCGGCTGATGCGCGCGCAGGCATCCACCACGGACGCCGCCCGCCGCAAGCAGTTCTTCGATCAAGTCCAGGAACTGGTCTGGGACCAGGCCCCCGTTCTGTTCCTGGCGACTAAGGACGCCTTGGTGGGCGTATCCCCGGCGCTACGGAACGCGGCGCCAGCGGTGTTGACGCCGCGGTTGCTGTGGAATGTGGAGCGATTGTGGATCGACGGGCGGAAATAGACGGCACCGAACCGCTCCTGGCAGTCGATATCTCCGTCGATTACCCGGCGAAACCGGGCATCTTGCGGTCCGTTCGTTTTCTCCTGCACAGCGGCGAGATCATGGGGCTCATCGGGCTCAGCGGATCGGGAAAGAGCACCATAGCCCTGGCGGTGCTACGGCTTCTGGAGTTGCGCGGCGGTACGGTGCGAGGCAGCATCTTGTTCGGTAGCCGCGAGCTAATGGCCTGCCGCGAACGGGATCTACGTGCCTTACGCGGCAGTGAGATTGCCTTGGTGCTGCAGAGCCCCATGTCCGCGCTCAATCCGGCGCTCCGGATTGAGACCCAGATGCGGGAGGCCTGGCGTGCGCACCGGCCGGAACCCTGGCGCTCCGCTCGCGCCTACGCTCGCCAACTGCTCGCCGATATGGGGCTGCCGGGCGATGAATCCTTCTTGCGCTGCTATCCACGCCAATTGAGCGTCGGCCAAGCGCAGCGGGTGGTGATTGCCATGGCCGTCATGCACCGGCCGAAACTGCTGGTGGCCGACGAACCCACCAGCGCCTTGGATGCGCTATCCCAGGTAGAGATCCTGGAACTGTTCCGCCGTCTCAACCGCGAGCTCGGGATGGCTATTCTATATGTCTCGCACGATCTCGAGTCGGTCCTGAGCTTGTGCCAGACAGTCGGTGTCCTGCAGGAAGGCCGGCTGGTCGAGTCGGGTCCCGTCGAGCGAGTTTTCACGCAGCCTGCAGAAGCATTCACGAGGCAATTGCTGGAGTCAGTCCGCTGCGGATCATAGCCAAGGCCTGCGCGTACGTAGCGCACGCACTCGGCGTGCCGTTGTCCCCACTGATGGGGACGCCTGGGCGGGTTTCGCTCGCCGGCGCGGCGCATGGCCCCGTCCCGGTTTGCCGGGACAGGACCTCGCGTGGTAAAAGGAGGTATCATGACCGCCGAGTCGCCACAACGAGACGATTTTGCGAATCTATACCGCCGCGCTTTCGCGGCGTACGGAACGCACGCGTTATGGAACAAGCGGGCGCTTGAGAACCCGACCAAGGACGATGCGCTGGTCATTGCGCGCGCGCTGCGCATTGAGGGCGACCGCGAGGCCCGGCGTCTGGCGGAACAGATCGAGCAGGCCTGCCGTGCCGCTATCTGAAATTCAGACGAACGTTCCCAGGTTTGTAGCCACCGCGGTTTTGGACGACTCCCGAACCCTTGAGGCGGCCATCGGGTTTCGTGGCTTCGCCAACTGCCGCTCGTTTTTGGCGTACCCTGAAAGAAGGAGTTGAAGGGAGCTTCTCAATGAACATCGAAATCCATAACCCAGAGCTTGAACAACGCGTGCGGGAACAAATTCAGCGCGGCCAGTTCCACGACGTGGATGACCTTCTCGAAAAGGCCCTTGATGCTCTTGAGGAAAAGGAAACCGCCGCCGCGCCATCGTCCCATCGTGAAGGGCCCGCGGGGAGAAAGAGCCTGGTTGAACTGTTCGCGGAGTCGCCCCTAAAAGGGCTTGACCTCGATTTCAGCCGCAACAAATCCGGCGCACGCCCGGTTGATCTTTCATAACCAGGGGTTTCCTGCTCGATACCAACGTCCCTTCCGAGTTGACCCGCATTAAGCCCGATCCACGCGTGCCGCGGTGGCTGCAAGCCGCTAACGACAACCTGCTTTATCTCAGCGTGATTAGCATCGGCGAGTTTTGCAAGGGATTCACCGTTCATCCCGAACAGCATCGCCGCGCCGGCACGAAGAACTCCGCGGTGCGCGTAGGCGTGGCCGGCGTGGATGGCGGCGCTCCACGATGGATGCAGGTCCCGGGCGATCCGCGCAACCATTACATCTTTCGGGTGGACTGGGTGGAGAACGGCAGCGGCCTGGCTATCGGCCAGCTCAATCGGAAACAGAATACGGCGACCGTTTTCATCGCCGACCCCCAATCCGGCGCGGCGAAAGCCGTCTTCAGCGATCGGGACGACGCGTGGGTGGACGTGCCCGAGAGCGGAGGTCCTGGAAGAGAGAGCGGGGGTTTCGATTGGCTGAATAACGGCAAGAGGTTTCTGTGGCTGAGCGAGCGCGATGGGTGGCGTCACGCATACTCCATCTCGCGCGACGGCGGGGAACCGGTCCCGATCACGTCCGAAGCCGCGGACGTCATCGGCATAGAGGCCATCGATCCGGATAGCCGCTGGATCTACTTCTTGGCCGCTCCGGGGAACGCCACCCAGCGTTATCTGTACCGGTCCGCCGTGGACCAACCCGGGCCGGCGGTTCGTCTGAGCCCCGTGGAACAGCCTGGTACACACTTTTACCGGATCTCTCCGAATTGCCAGTGGGCCTTCCACACGTACTCCCGGTTCGATCGGCCGCCGGTCACGGATCTGCTCAGTCTGCCGGACCACAAGTCTGTTCGCACACTCGAGGACAATAGCGTTTTGCGCGCCAATGTGGCGTCATCGGTGGAACCCCCGGTCGAGTTCCTGCAACTCTCATTGGCCGACGGCGCGACCTTGGATGGATGGCTCCTTAAGCCGCGGGTTTTCGACCCGTCCAAGAAATACCCGCTGCTGGTGCACGTTTATGGAGAGCCGGCGGGCGTTACCGTCCTGGACGCGTGGCTGGGAAACGGCACTTTGTTTCACCGGGCATTGGCCGACGATGGCTATCTGATCGCCAGTTTCGACAATCGCGGCACCCCCGCGCCCAAGGGCCGGGCCTGGCGGAAGGCGGTCTACGGCGCGGTGGGCGTGCTCTCCGCGCAGGAACAGACCGAAGCGGTTCTGGCTCTCGCCCGGCAGCGGCCTTATGTCGATGTGACCCGGGTGGGCGTGTGGGGCTGGAGTGGCGGCGGTTCCAACACTCTGAATCTGATGTTCCGGTCTCCCGACCTGTTTAGTGTGGGAGTGTCCGTTGCGCCGGTTCCGGATCAGAAGTTGTATGACACGATCTATCAGGAGCGCTATATGGGATTACCGGAAGAGAATGCGCAAGGTTACCGCAGCGGATCGCCAATCAACTTCGCCGAAGGACTCCGGGGCAAGCTGCTCATTGTGCATGGCTCCGGCGACGATAACGTGCATTTCCAGGGCACCCAAAAACTGTTGAACCGCCTCATCGAGTTAGGCAAACCGTTCGAATTCATGGAGTATCCGAATCGTACGCACTCAATCTCGGAGGGGAGCGGAACGACATTGCACGTATATAGTCTAATCGCGCGCTATGTCGAAGAGCATCTGCCGGCCGGCCCGAGATAGGTAGAAGTTGCAAGGGGATCAGCTCACTTCTTCTTTCACGGGATCGAAATGGAACATCCGCCCCTCGCGGTAACTGCGCACCGCCAGCGCGATGTGGGTCATGGTGGTGTAGCCCAGCGAGGCGCTGCAATTGGGCTCCTGCCGCGACCGCACGCAGTCGAAGAAGTTGTCCACATGCTTGTCGTCGCCCTCGTTGCCAAGGCCGGGCACGACGATTTCCGGCTTGCCCCACTTCTCGATGAACTCCTTACGATAGGGCTGCTCGGCGACGATCTGCGCGTGATCGAATTGCCGGTTCTGGGGTCCTTCCCATTCGTCGCCCAGGAACATGGTGGCCTTGGTGCCGCGCAGCATGGTGACGGGCCCGACTTCGTTCACCTGCGACGATTCCACCGTGATCGTATACTTGCCCGGATAATCGGCGGAATCCATGAAGGTATCGGGAACCTCGCGGCCGTCGTTGTAGACCCACAGGCCGCCCATGCCGGCCACGCGTGTGGGGTGCTGATTGCCGAGCGCCATGTGGAAGGGCGCCACGATGTGATAGTGCAGATCGGTGGCGATGCCGCCCGAGTAGTCCCAGTATTTGCGGAAACGGAAGAAGCGATCGGCATCGAACGGGCGCGCCGGCGCCGCGCCGATCCACTGCTGCCAGTCGACATAGTTATCGCCTGTGCCCTGCGGACCGGCCTCCGGATCGATGTCCCAATTCCAGTCGCCCTCCGGATTGTTGCGGCTGTAAGTGCCCTGCGCGGCCACCACCTGGCCGAGCATGCCGCTCTCGACCATCTCGCGCACCTTGTGCCAGCGCGTCCAGGAGGTGCCCTGCACGCCGACCTGCACGATGCGCTTGGCATCGCGGGCGCGCGCACACAACTCCTTGGCCTCGGCCAGCGTGTGGGTCATGGGCTTTTCCAGGTACACGTCCTTGCCGGCGGCGATGGCCGCCAGCGCGATGGGCGCGTGCCAATGGTCCGGCGTGGCGATGAAGACGGCGTCGATATCGGCGCGCTGCAGGAGTTCCTGGTGGTGCAGATATGCTTTGGCGCCCTCGGCATCGCCGGCGGCCTTCGTGAGCCGCTTGCGATATACGTCGCACACCGCGACCACCTGGACATCTCCACGCGCCTTCTGCCGGCGCAGGCAAGCTTTCAGGTGATACCCGCCGCGCGCGCCAATCCCGATCTGGCCGATATTGATGCGATCGTTGGCGCCGGTGACGCGCGAGGCCGCCATGGCCGCGCCCGCCAGTCCAACGAAGCTGCGTCTGCTGAGTTCGTTCGTCATGATCGTCCGCGGCTCGATTGTATCAGGAGTACGGTGTGCCCGTCCGGGTCGTGGAGTACGGCCCAGGCGGGCCGGCCCGGCGGGATGCATTCGCCCAGGCGTTCGACCCATGTCCAAAGATGGACTGAAGGTCGGGCACTTCGATGAAGACCACGGCCTTATCGCGAGATGGGCAGGATTCCGCGCCCTTGCGTTCGAGGCAGAGGAACGGGCTGGCGCCGAACCGGGCGTGGTGGCCGGACTGTTCGCCGGTAAGTTCCATGCCCAGCGTGTCGCGATAAAAGCCCTTGGCCGATTCCAGATCTTCGAAATATATTTCAAATCCGGCGAGCCGCATGATGTGTGGATTGCAGCGTTGTGGCGCATGCTGGTGCGCGCCGGCGCCGCCCGTCCTTATCCTTGCCAGTTTAAGTGGTTCCAGGGCGGAGCGCCTTTTGCGGCACGGGTGCTTTGCTAAATCTTTGCAAAGCGTCCGTTAAAGGCCTAGGCATCGATTTATCAAAGGTTTAACAGATCCCGGGCGGCTTTCCCGGCATAATGATAGAGGAGAACTCAAAAGTATGAACTTCCGTCTCGTTTCCATCACCCTGGCCGCCACGGCGATGTTCGCGCAAGGACCTGGCGGTTTCCGCGGGCACTCCATGTCCGCGCAAGCGAAGACCACTGAGGTGCAAAGCTATCTGAATTTGACCGACGCGCAGATCTCAAGCTTGCAACAGTTGCGCCAAACGGAGATGGCGGCGCTGAAGCCCATCTTCCAGCAGATCGGCCCGCTGCATGAGAGCTTGCGGGCCCAGTCGCAAAGCAGCGGCGCGGACGCCACCGCGGTAGGCAAACTAGTGCTGAGTATCCAGAGCCTGGAGCAGCAGGCGGCGCCTATCCGCAGCAGCTTCCAGCAGCAAGCGCTGGCCGTGCTGACGGCGGATCAGAAGACCAAGCTGGCCGCGCTGGAGAGCGCCGCGGCCCTGATGCCCACGATCCACGAAGCGGCCGCGCTGAACCTGTTGACGCCTCCGAAGGGATCGGGAGGCCCTGGCGGGTTCGCAACGGAAACGATGCCTCGCGGACGGTTCGGCGGTCCGCGCTAAGGACCGGCGGCCGGGGCATGGCGGCGGTGTTGCGCGCCGTGTCCACCGGCGGGATGCGGGCAGCGCGCTAGAGGCGGCAGGGCCGGTGCGCCCCGGATCCCAGCAGGAAAGGACCGTGGGAACCGTCCGGCAGGATCGTTTCGCGGTCCGTGCGCGCTTGGCCGAGTTGGGTCTGCGTGAGCCCTTGGGCGGCCCGCAGATTGGCCCCGCGGAGATTGGCGCCCATAGTGGCGGCATCGTTGAAACGTGCGCCGGTAAGGTCCGCTCCTTCCAGGTCGGCGATGTTCAGGCGGGCGTTCTGAAAGCTGGATCCACAGAGCGTAGCCTTCCAAAAGGAGCTTTGGCGCAGGTCGGCCCGGTCGAAACGCGCGGAGGTTAGATCGGCTCTCCGGAATTCGCAATTCTGCACCGTCGCGGTGCTCCAGTTCGATCCGGCGGCGGATATTCCGGGCAGCTTGCAACACCGGAACACGCTGTGGTAGAGATTGGCTCCCTCAAACTCCGCCTCCGCGAAGTTACAGTCGAACACCTTGGCTTGGAGCAGTTGGGCCTCGCGGAGGACGGCGCCCGCGAAGTCGCATCTCTCCATGTTCACCTCGAGCAGGTGAGCTTGCCGCAGATTGGCGCCGCGCAAGGAGGCTCGCAGAAACCGGGCTTCACTGAAGTTCGCCCCGCCCAGCAAAGCGTGTTCCAGTTTGGCATCCACCAACTCGGCTTGCGACAAATCCGCGTCGATCAGCGTCGCGTTGCTGAGGTCGGCGAACTGGAGACTCGCGCCGCTCAGATTGGCGTCGGACATGCGGGCATCGATGAAGTTCGCCGCTTTCAGGTCGGCGCGTTCAAAATTCACTTTGTCCAGAGCCGCCTCGGGCAGCACGACGCCATGCAGGCTGGCCCGCAGGCCGCCCGGGCGCCGTTCCAGCCAGGCGCGGTGAGCTTCCAGCACACGGTGCAACGCGGCTAAGCCGAGGCGTGCGCCGATCAGCGGCGCGGCGGCTAAATGCTCTTCAGACATACTCGGAGAATCCGGCATTGGCTTTTCATCCTGCATGGATCCAGCGGCCTCAGGCGCAGTGCACGAAATCCGGCGCCATGGCGGCGAGTTCCGGATCGCTGGTTTCCAGGCTCCTCAATTTGGCGGCCAGGGTAGTGCGTTTGAGACGCAACAGATCGGCCGCCATCTTCTTGTTTCCATTCGTCTTGCGCAGCGCCTGTTCGAGGATGCCGCGCGCGATCTGCCCTACGGTCTGTTCGAAATCCAAGCCGTCGTCGGGCACCTGAACAACGTTGGCGCTGGCGCGCCCGGCAACCGGGCGTAGGCCGTAGCCCTCCAGCGGGAAGTCGGACGGATACAGCGTGGCCCGTTCTCCACTCAGGACAATGGCGCGTTCCACGGTGTTCTCCAACTCGCGCACGTTGCCGGGCCAGGAATACGCGGTCAACCGGCCGAACGCCTCGCGGGAGATCTGCGGCAGCGGGAGGTCCTCCAAGCGGCAGATTTTCCGGACGAAGTGATGGGTCAGAGCCACCACATCGCCCACGCGCGCGCGCAACGGCGGCAGGTGGATGGGGACCACACTGAGGCGGTAATACAAGTCTTCGCGGAAGCGGCCCTGGCGCACCCGCTCCAGCAGGTCGGCGTTGGTGGCGGCCACCAGGCGCACGTCCACCCGTATGGTTTCGGAACTACCCAGCCGCTGGAACTCGCGCTCCTGCAGAACGCGCAGCAGCTTGGCTTGCAACTCCAACGGCATGTCTCCTATTTCGTCCAGAAACAGGGTGCTGCCGTTAGCCTGCTCAAAGCGTCCGATACGCTGGTTAATGGCGCCGGTGAAGGCCCCTCGTACATGTCCAAACAGCTCGGCTTCCAGCAGATTCTCGGGGAGCGCGCTGCAGCAAACCGATACCATGGGCAGACGGCTACGCGGCCCCGCCATGTGCAGCGCCCGCGCCACCATCTCTTTGCCGGTGCCAGTTTCGCCCGTGATCAGCACGGTGGAGCGCCGGCGTCCCACCAGCCGTACCATGCGCACCACATCCTGAAACGGCTGGCTGGAGCCGACCAGTATCTGCCGCCAAGTCTCATCGGCGTCCGGGCAAGCCGATACCCGGCTGCGACGGTCGTCGATGGCGTCCCGGATCACGCCGGCAAGCTGCTCGGGTTCGGTTTCCGCGCCCAAGGCCTCGAAGGCGCCCGACTTGATCAAACGTACGGCATCCTGCAATCGCATGCACGGATCCCACAGGATCAACGGAACGCCGCCATCGGCGCCCTGCAATTCCTCCAGCGCCTCGACGGGGGTGTACTCCGGCAGGGGAAAGCAGACCACCGCCGCGTCTATCTGGGAGCGCTTGAGGTACTCCAGAGCTTCGGGGACCCCGGCGGCGTGCTCCAACGCAAATCCGCCGGCTTCAGCGAGGCGGCCGGCTACCGTCAAGTCATCTCCTACTGCAATCCACAACAGCCGGGCTGGTTCGACTCTATCCATGGCTACAGCTAGAATCGGCGGGTGCGGGCAAAGGCTTTAGGCCGGGGCGCTTACAGCGCCAACATCGTCAGGACAGCGGTGCCGGATTGAACGTGGCTGTGACTAAACGCCCCGGCACTGAGGTATGCTGCGAGAGAACAGGGCAGCAGCTAAAGCCCTTTTTCCATTGGTGCGTATGCCCCAAAGACAGCATGGCTCCGGGAAGGCAATTGAACATTGGCGAGGCTCCTGTAGCTCTCCCCTAGCTAGCTAGACCAGAATCCGAGTGTCGGCCGACCTGGGCTGTCGTGTTCGGAAGGCGGATAACAGGATGTCAAAAAATCGTGGAAAAACCAACCAAACGGACAGCCATGTGGAAGGCGAAGGGCTCCCAGTGGTTCGACCCAACGTAGCGGGGATCGATCTGGGAAGCAAGAAGCATTAGGTGTGTGCGCCTAAGCTGGGTGGGCCGGGACGGGAGGTGGAAGCGTTCGGAGCGACCACGCCAGAGTTGGAAAGGATGGCGGCCTGGCTGCTGGCGAGAAACGTAGTATCGGTGGCGATGGAAAGCACGGGAGTGTACTGGATCGCGCCGCATGAGGTATTGGAGAGGACCGGATTGGAGGTAGTGCTGGTGGATACCCGGCAGTTGGCCAGGGTGCCGGGGCGGAAGAAGAAGACCGACCCGGTGGACTGTCAGTGGATTCAGCGATTGCACAGTTGCGGGCTGCTGCTAGGCTCGTTCCGGCGCAAATATGAGGGTCTAAGCTGTGTCTTTTCATCGGCCAGCCAGTCGGCTGCGTGTGAGGTCGAACAGATTCGGCTCTCCCGGCCGACTCCAAACATTATTCAAAGCCAATGTTTTAACGGCTCTGGCCCTTACCGACTCGCGTGTGCGCGCTGGTCGGAAGGCTGAAGCCCTGTGCGAGCCGGCTCGAGACCAAGCAGATGTTGTATGAAAATGCGGGCGTTAGCCCCTTATTGTTGCACCGGAAAGTAGCTAGGGGAGAGCTACAGGAGCCTCGCCAATGTTCAATTGCCTTCCCGGAGCCATGCTGACTTTGGGGCATTCGCACCAATGAGAAAAGGGCTTTAGCTGCTGTCCTGTTGGGTGTGCGACACAAAAGTGGAGAGGCGTGAAAAACTCAAAGAAAGCCGCAAGATCCTTGCGTACCCGTACTTCA
>OCZU010002952.1_pt1 | contig 10775 bp, 14 predicted proteins | sample 1539001 | NCBI WGS metagenome assembly OCZU01 (sample SAMEA3539306, study PRJEB22396) | soil metagenome | biome: tundra; feature: field; material: soil | place: USA | collected 2010-05 | depth 0.15 m | reverse complement strand
GTCAGCTATTCTGACGGGCCGGCCAAAACGATGCCTTCAATCGCAAACGCGGATTGCAAAAATTAGAAAAGGCATTGGCCAGCGGAAAGCTTTCTAAAAAGCATATCAATAACAAGGGCTATAATAAATATCTTAAGTTAGAAGGAGAAATAAAGATCAGCATTGATTATAATAAGTTTACCGAAGATGCAAAATGGGATGGGTTAAAGGGATATATCACTAATACCCAACTCACCAAAGAAGAAGTGATAGAAAGCTATAAACAATTATGGTTTATCGAAAAAACATTTAGAATATCAAAATCCGATTTACGCATCAGGCCCATCTTTCATTATCTAAAGCGCAGGATACAGGCTCACATCTGTTTTGCTTTTGCTGCTTGCAAAGTATATAAGGAACTCGAACGCCAACTCAACGAAAAAAAAGCAAACCTAAGCCCTGAAAAAGCAATAGACATCCTGGAAACAATTTACTCACTGACTATAACCACTCCTTACTCTCATACCAAACATACACGGTTACTAATCAAAAATCAGGAACAAAGTGATTTACTAAAATTGTTTAATTTGCCTTGGGTGTCCCAGTGAGGAAGTCAGGAAAAGTTTTAACACGGCAGAAGTAGAAGCTGTAATATGTTGACGCATTTCACGGGAAACTAACGGTGGGTTTATGAACCCGTTGGTCAGAGACCAGTTGGGGGCGTTACAGGCCGTAGGACTTTTATTAAATTTTTCAATCACACTATTCAATACCTTTGAGAAAGCGCTGCGCTGCTTTAACCCAGGTATAGGTTTGATCATCCCGGTGTAGAAAATAGAACCTTCAAGAGCAAACATGAAATTAATTGTAATTATCTTTTTTTTTCTGCTGGCGTCTTTTACCAGCATTACTTCTTTGGGCCAGGTTCCCGCTGATAGTTCTGCAACAGATTCTGCGTTACTGAAAAAGGTGGAGGCGGAAATGCAGGCGGGTGCTACAACACAGCCAGTGGCAGCTCAACCACGCTCCAGTCTCACTTTCAATCCTGATATAGGTGTGATAGGTGATTTCCAGTCATCATTCATTAGCCGGGGTAAGAAGAATTTTGATATGTATTTAAATGAAACAGAAGTTTCGTTGCAGGCAGTTGTGGATCCTTATATCCGGGCAGATTTTTTTCTTACATTTAGCAGGGATCCCCTAACTGGTAAATATGGTGCAGGAGTGGAAGAAGGATACCTTACGACACTTACTTTGCCGGCAAAGCTGCAACTAAAGGTAGGAAAATTCCGGGAAGCGGTTGGCAGAATAAATCCAACGCATCCTCATGCCCTTCCTTTTATTGACCTGCCCAATGCTTATGTGAATTTGTTTGGCGAAGAGGGATTAAATGACGAAGGCGCATCGCTTAGCTGGCTGCTACCCAATAAATCGTTTTACCAGGAGTTTATATTCCAAACCACATCAGGCTTTTCGGAATCGCCGGCCTTTGCCCGCAGCGAGGGAAATCAGCTGGTATACCTTGCTCACCTTAAAAACTTTTTTACCCTGAGCGATAATGCGACATTCGAATTAGGCCTGACGGGAATTTCAGGACCGAATGATTCTTCAAGAACTACCAATATTGCTGCCGGAGATTTAACTTACAAATGGAAACCGGTTCAAATGAATACTTACCATTCAATTACTTGGCAAACCGAATTGTATTATAGTAACAATCACAATGCACCAGGCACTACCATTAATTCATTGGGGTTATATTCGTTCCTTGAATATCAATTGGCAAAAACCTGGTTTCTCACAGGAAGGTATGATTATGCGCAAAAGCCTTATAATAAGTCAATTAGGGAGCAGGCATATTCATTAACAGCGGGTTGGTATGCTACAGAGTTCTCTAAACTTGAGCTTGAAGCAAAAACAACTAAGGATAATATCCAGTCAGGATATTACCAGGCATGGATACGCTGGATATTTGTAATAGGGGCACATGGTGCTCATCAATATTGAAAACTAAAACTATTGTAACAATAAAATTAACAAGATGAAAAAAAGATTAGTGATAAGTATTTTCCTTTTATTATCAGCTTTCGCTTTTGCTAATGCAGGCACGGTTAAAGTAGTAACTACTACAACCGACCTGAAAAGCATTACTGAACTAATCGGCGGCAGTAAAGTATCGGTTTCTTCTATTGCAACGGGATACCAGAATCCGCACTTTGTAGATCCCAAACCAAGCTATATTATCAACCTGAGCAATGCTGATATGTTCGTAACGGTAGGCCTTGATCTTGAAACCGGGTGGTCGCCGCAGCTATTAACAAGTTCCAGGAATACAAAAATTCAAAAAGGCGGTGCAGGATATGTAGATGCTTCAGAGGGAATAGGCTTGTTACAGGTTCCCACATCGGCAAACAGGGGGGAAGGAGACATACATATCTATGGAAATCCACATTATTGGCTCGATCCACTGAATGGAAAAGTAATCGCAAGAAATATTGCCAACGGACTGGAAAGGGTTGATCCTTCAAATAAAGCGATTTATGAAAGTAACCTCCAGGCCTTCTTTAATAATATAGATATAAAGATTCGGCAATGGCAGTCTGCGATGGCTCCCTTCAGGGGATCAAAACTTATTGCTTATCATAATGAATGGGCGTATTTTGAAAACCGTTTCGGATTGAAGATTGTTGACTATATGGAACCTAAACCGGGCATACCGCCAACACCTTCACAATTGGTTAAGGTAATTGGAGAAGTGAAAGCCAACAATATTAAAGTAATTATTTCATCACCTTATTTTTCTACCTCGTCGGCTGATGTTGTAGCAAAGCAAACAGGAATAAAAGTTTTAACGCTTGCTACTTCCACGGGTGCTTTTCCATCAATAAAAAATTATTTTGACTTATTTGATTATGATGTTATCCAGTTAACGGCAGTGCTCAAATAATATTTATAGATAAAACCTGGCAGATTATGTTTGATATGTTTCAATTACCTTTTATGGTTCAGGCTTTTACTGCGGCCATAATTACAGGCATTTTATTATCTTACCTGGGCGTGCATGTTGTTGGGCGTGGAATCGTATTCGTTGACCTTGCTCTTGGCCAGATCTCATCTTTGGGCGTGGCTTTCGGGGCTTTTATTGGTACCGGCCTTACTTCCATACCGCTGATATTTACCTTAGTGGGTGCGCTCCTTATGTCGTTCATTAATATACAGGATAAGCGGCTGAAGCAGGAGGCAATCATTGGAATACTATATGCATTTTCGTCCGCTCTTACGGTATTACTTATTTCAAAAACACCGCATGGCGATTCAGACATTCAGGAAGTATTATTCGGAAGCATATTATCAATAAGCTGGCAACAGATTTCACTGATCGGTATCGTATTCGGGTCTATTGCATTGGTGCATTTAATTTTCTTCCGTAAATTTTTTGCATTAACCGAATCCTTTGAAAACGGGGAAAATCATTTGATTGGCATTTTCAACGTTTGGAATTTTCTCTTCTATATTTCGATTGGCTTATCAATTGTATTTGCAGTAAAAGTGAATGGGGTAATACCTGTTTTTTCTTTCCTTATTATTCCGGCTGTTTCAGCCATATTAATTTCAAAAAATAAAATAATAGTAATAATAATTGCTTTTATTATCAGCATACTGGCAAGCTTTTTTGGATTGAATTTTTCTTTCCATTATGACTTCCCTGGAGGCTCGTCTATTGTGACTGTATTGGGAATTATTTTTGTTTTGGCTTCGTTATTCAATATTCTCAAATCGAAGGTAAACAGAATAAAAAGTAAAGAGGTTGTATGAAGCATTCCTTTGATTTCTTTGACTTTTTCAAATTAAATATGAACAAGATTTTTCGGAGCGCTGCTATTGATACAAACTCAGAATAACAATCGGCAACTCTCCCAGGCCGTGTCTTTACTCCAGCAGGCGTGGGTGTTACCTTTCTTTGGCAAGCCCACATTAGCCACTCGTGAAAGCCGACGTCAATCCTAGGCCGTGTCTCTACTCCAGGCCTTTGTGTGGCGGCAGGACACGGCTGGTCAAGACTTCTTCTTGAATCGTCGCCGTGTCCCGCCCCATAATGGCGCATGGTAGCCTGGCTTTATGTGTTGGCTAACTTGTGCCATATTAAAGAGATGCTAATATTAGCGCATGAGCCGTAAATATAAATTCCACGATAACGATAAGTTTTATTTTATTTCCTTTGCAACTGTGCATTGGATTGAGGTTTTCATAAGAGAAGAATATAACCAGGTAATTATAGATTCATGGAACATTGCCAGGAAAAAAGGGGGTTAGAAATATATGGATGGTGTATCATGCCAAGCCACGTCCATATGATAATTGGAAGTAAAAAAGATAAGTTGGAAAATATTGTTCGCGATATGAAGAAACATACTTCATCCGAACTTAAAACTGCTATCAGAAATAATACTGTCGAGAGCAGGAAGATGGAAAGGGCAGGCAAGGAAAACGGCAATAATAAAGATTGGCAGTTTTGGCAACATCATAATAAACCGCTTGAAATTAAAAGCCCGGAAATGTTTGATGAAAAATTGGCGTATATACATCAGAACCCTGTGCAGGCTGGTTTTGTAGCAAGAGAAGAGGATTTGAAATATAGTAGCGCACGGGACTTTTGTGGTTTGAAAGGATTGGTTACATTATGTTATAGTTAGTGTGAAGTGGCCCAGGTAGACCACGCTAAGGCTTAGCCTCATATGCCATGGAACATTCTTTATACCTGGACGAACATGGAGCTTTACAGGCTGCAGAATTTTATTAAATTTGGTGCGTAAATACCTACAAAGGCTAAAGTGATTTTTATAGCATGGCAAATGAGGGGCTCAAATAATTCTCAGCAGGTGTGAGATATCCCAATCCTTCAGTGTACAGCTTAATTCAAAAGGCATATTAAAAAGCAGAGGAAACGCCATCAGAAATCCCACGTCTACCCGTCACTCCTCCAAAGGGAGATTCATTCTCTGTTATTAAAATTGTTCATTCGTTCTGACCTTGCCATACAAAACCCATAGGAAAGACAGGAATTGACACTACCTTTAATTTCAGCATCAGGATAATTTTGACTCATGTGTTTTTTCAAAAGTGCCGCATCGGGATTCTGGCTAAAACTTGCTATTTCAAAATCTCCCATCCGGCAATTGATTTTCCAATTTGTTTTATGGGCATCTAGCCCACAATAAATAGTTTGCCCCGAAAAGCTTAGTTGTTTAACTTTGTTCATGGTTCTTGTTTTAAGTGTTTGAAATTTATTTTTACACTACAAATTTCACTTATTTCAAGAACCTATTTTATTTACCGCTACCCTCTACATTTCACTTTTCGTACATAAGACCTTTAATAATAATATTGTAAAAGCACATGGCGGGGAGATTAAGGTAGGGACGAAGGAAGGGGATGGTTCAGAATTCATTATTCAACTACCATTATAAAATCACCACATAAATATGTCTCCAGAAAAATTAAGTAAGCTGAATGATATCTATCAAAAGTATATAGAAGTTGGGATGTTCGATTTCCCGGTAGACGTCTCGAAGGAATTTATTGCTGAAAAATTTATGGGCTATGGCACTAACCTTAATGAGAAAGTATTTTCCCTTTCAGAATTCAAAGAATTGGTTTTGAGACAACGGCAGCAGTCTGCCGGAATAGAAATGCATGTTGACAGAAACCAGGTTTTTCAAAAAATTACAAACGATGAAAATGCAGGGATCATTGTTGAAGAACTTATTGTTACAATGATCATTTCCGGTATGGAACATAAAACCCAGGTTCGGCTGACAACATTTTTAGAGTATGTGAATGTGAATTGGGTGGTTATTCATATGCATGCTTCTGTGCCGGTTGTAGCTGAAGCAAACGATATCTGGAACCTGGATGAATTGAACCGGAAAAATAAAGAGCTGCAAATACTGGTGGATGAAAGAACAACAGAATTAAGAACATCGCTGGAAGAATTAAAAGCAGCACAGGCACAACTGGTTCAATCAGAAAAAATGGCTTCGCTTGGAGAACTTACGGCAGGTATAGCCCACGAAATTCAAAACCCATTGAACTTCGTCAACAACTTTTCAGAAGTGAATACAGAATTGGTAGATGAATTACAAAGCGAATTAAAATCAGGAAATACAGAAGAAGCCATTTCAATTTCAAATGACATTAAAGAAAATTCAGAAAAAATAAATCATCACGGCAATCGGGCAGGAGATATTGTAAAAGGCATGCTGCAGCATTCACGGACCAGTACAGGCAAAAAAGAACCCACCAATATCAATTCCTTAGCTGATGAATATTTACGGTTGTCCTATCATGGCCTAAGAGCGAAGGATAAAAGTTTTATTGCAGAAATGAAAACAGATTTTGATCAAACCATTGGTAACATCAATATCATTCCGCAGGATATTGGCAGAGTGCTGCTGAATCTATACAACAATGCTTTTTATGCGGTAACAGAGAAAAAGGAACAACAACCTAAAGGTTATGAACCCACTGTTTCTGTAAGAACAAAAAAGATGGGTGATAAAATAGAAATAAGAGTAAAAGATAACGGCATCGGCATACCTCAAAAAGTAGTAGATAAGATATTTCAGCCTTTCTTCACCACCAAACCTACAGGAGTGGGAACGGGACTTGGATTGAGTTTGAGTTATGATATAGTAAAAGCGCTTGGAGGGGAGATTAAGGTGGAGACGATAGAGGGGGAAGGCAGTGAGTTTATTATTTTAATCTCTGCAAAATAAAAATCAAATGGATTAATTGTTATAAGTAAATGAAATCAATAAAAACCAAACCAAATTATAAAAAGCTTTTGGCAGATATTGGCGTTGCTATTGAAACTGCCAGACAAAATGCAGTTAAGGCTGTTAATACAGAACTGGTGAAGGCGAATTGGGAAATTGGCAGGCACATTGTGGAATTTGAGCAACAGTGTAATGAAAGAGCAGAATACGGAACTGAACTGCTGGCCAGGCTTTCCAAAGATTTGAGATTGGAATTTGGTAAAGGATTTGGCAGGCGCAACATTCTTGATATGCGGCGCTTTTATCTCTGCTATCAAAAGTGGCAGGCAGTGCCTGCCAAATTGAGCTGGACACATATTATTACTCTGCATGCCATCACAGACGAAACAACAAGAAAGTTTTATGAAAACCAGACTGTGCTTGAAAACTGAAGTTACAGGGAACTGGAAAGGCAAATAGATTCTTCCCTGTTTGAACGCGTTGCTTTGAGTAAAGATAAAAAAGGAGTGTTGCAACTTTCAGAAAAAGAAAATATTATTTCGCAGCCGCACGAAGCAATAAAAGACCCATATATACTGGACTTTCTGAAAATACCACAAATGCCCAGGATGACTGAAAAAGCACTTGAGCAAAAGATAATTGATAACCTTCAATTGTTTTTACTTGAGTTAGGAAAAGGTTTTGCATTTGTGGCAACGCAGTTCAGAATTTCTCTTCGCAATAAGCATTATTCCATTGACCTGGTGTTTTATCACAGCATATTAAAATGCTTTGTGCTGATTGATTTAAAAACAAAAAAAGTGAATCATGAAGATATTGGGCAAATGAATTTGTACCTCAATTATTATAAAGCTGAAGAAAATGTAGCAGGCGATAATGAACCAATCGGAATTATTCTTTCCGTCGAAAAAGATGAAGTAATGGTGGAATATGCCATGGGCGATATTTCAAACAAAATATTTGTATCAAAATACCAGTTGTACCTGCCGGATAAAAAACTGTTGCAGAAGAAAATTAAAGCAATTATGCATGAGAGATAAAATCTTTCAACCTTTCTTTACAACCAAACCCACAAGAGTAGGAGTAGGAACAGGAATGGGTTTATCACTTACCTATGATATTGTGAAGGCGCATGCAGGAGAGATAAAGGTGGAGACGAAAGAAAGGGAAGGGAGTGAGTTTATAATTATGCTTCCTTTTGTCTGAATCGCGAATGAAAATAATTAATGGATTACACGGAGAAAGCCTCTGAAAAATCTTTGAATTCCATAAATCCGTTAAATCCGTGATATGGATAACTATGAGGTTGTGAAGATGCATGGCGGTAAGATAGGAGTTGAAACCAAGGAAGGAGAGTTGTTCCTTTTGTGATGTATTTTCAAATTGCTGAATAATAGCGCAGCTAAGTCATTAAAAGACGGTAAGTTGCCATTGATAAAATAAAGGATTCTCAAGCACATCAATATTAAAACAAGAGATTTCTGCGATAATTGCTGAAATTGTAATCTGCTATTGAAGAATTTTTCGTAAAATTGATATACAAACGAAGATGACATGTTCCACTTTAATTCTTCCACACTCAATGTATTCCAAAATTGACCTTAAGCGCTAAATAAAAAATAAATGTGTGAAAATGGGTAATAGTGATTCAAACGAATCCGTCGACCAAATGAACGACGGCAAATCAGAAAATCGCCGTCGGTTCTTAAAAACGGCCGCGACATCTTTTGCAGGCTTTCTGATTGCACCTTCGATGTTTGCATCCAAGGTGGAAGAATATCATAAGCCGGAAAAGAATTATCCCGATCCATCCATAGTAATACTGGATAAACGTTTTGCAAAATATGTTCAGATCAATGCCGCGGTTGAACGCTTATGGACTGGCGCACGGTGGTTGGAAGGGCCGGTTTGGTTTGGTGATGGAAAGTATTTGCTGTTTAGTGACATCCCAAACAATGCTATGATGAGATGGACTGAGGAGACGGAAGAAGTAAGCAAATTCAGAAGTCCGTCAAACTATGCCAACGGAAATACAAGAGATCGCCAGGGTCGGTTGATTACCTGTGAACATGATTCCCGAAGAGTTACCCGAACGGAGCTTGACGGAACTATTACGATATTAATGGATAATTACAAGGGCAAAAAATTGAACGCACCCAATGATGTTGTTGTGCACTCCAATGGAAGTATCTGGTTTACTGATCCGGGGTATGGAATCCTATCTTATTATGAAGGACATGTTGACACATTTGAATTACCAACAAATGTTTACCGGCTTGACCCTTCAAATGGCGAGGTTTCCGTAGTGGCAGGTAATTTTGCCAGGCCCAACGGAATATGTTTCTCTCCGGATGAAAAATTATTGTACATCGTTGACACAGGCCAGCCGCCGGATAAGCCACATCCGATCAAGGTTTTTAACGTGGTCAATGGAAAGACACTGGAAAAAGAACGTTTATTCTGTGACATGGGTAAAGGCGTTTCAGATGGGATCCGATGCGACATTGATGGAAATGTGTGGTCCGCTGCCGGTTGGGTAGGCAAGGATTATGATGGTGTACATATCTTTGCTCCTGATGGAACGTTGATTGGTAGAATATCTCTGCCAGAGCCTTGTGCAAATATTTGTTTTGGTGGTGAAAAACGCAACAGATTGTTTATGACTGCCAGTCAAAGTCTCTACTCACTTTTTGTAAATATTAAAGGAGCTCAGTTACCATAAAAGACCATGTGGTCTTTAGCCAGTAATGCCGGAAAATAATGTGAATGACAAAAGGCATGGGATCCCTCAGAAAATTCTTGATAAAATCTTTTTACCCTTCTTTACCACCAAACCTACAGGATTGGGCACCGGACTGGGATTATCATTAAGCTATGATATTGTAAAGGCGCATGGCGGGGAGCTGAAGGTGGAAAGTGAAGAAGGCGCCGGAGCTACCTTTAGTATTGAAATTCCAATTACTTAAATTAAATAACAGCGTTATGAAACACGTTAAAGCAATCGTTTTCTTTTTAGCAGTACTTTTTTGTATAAATGTAAATGTTGCATTTTCACAATCATCATCACGATTTAGTTTTGAAAAGTATACTGATAATGGAGACACATTATTATATCGACAGCTTTATCCTGATGCAAATCAGCTGCGCAAGTACCCCCTTGTGATTTTTTTGCACGGCTCAGGTGAACGAGGAAACGATAATGAAGCGCAATTAAAATGGGGAGCGATGAATTTTGCAACAGATGAGAATATGATCCGGTACCCTGCTTTGGTTATTGCTCCACAGTGCCCCGAAAAAAAAAGCTGGTCAAATTTCACTCGTGACGACATGAAGTTGCAAACAACACCAACCAAACCGATGGAACTTTTGATCGGGCTTATTAATAAGTTGATCAAAACAATGCCTGTTGACACCAACCGTATTTATATTACAGGTCTCTCCATGGGTGGTTACGGAACATATGATGCAATTGAACGATACCCTCATTTGTTTGCAGCAGCCGTTCCTGTTTGCGGAGGTGGCGATACATCTAAAGCAGCTTCCATAGCGCATTTACCTATCTGGATCTTTCTAGGAGCGGAAGATCCTGCAGTCAATCCCGTTTATTCTCTTGAGATGTTAGAGGCATTAACAAAAGCAGGCACACATCCAGGTTTTACACAATACCCTGAAGTGGGGCATTTTTCATGGCTCGGTGCATATAGTGACCCATTAATGATGGAGTGGTTGTTCAGGCAACATAAATAAAGGGGCAGCGTCATTAAAAAGGTAGTAGATAAAATCTTTCAACCTTTCTTTACTCTCAAGCCCACTGGAGTGGGAACAGGACTGGGATTGAGTTTGAGTTAAGATATTATTAAAGCACATGGAGGGGAGATAAAGGTGGAAAGTAAGGAGGGAGAAGGTGCTGAATTTATGATTCAACTTCTAGTCTGATTTCGCATGGTTTAATTATTATCCCCTTGTCGGCCAAGCGTCCGTGTGACCTATAATAAACTACAAGCTGAATTAACTAAGATG
>OCZU010002949.1_pt1 | contig 10780 bp, 11 predicted proteins | sample 1539001 | NCBI WGS metagenome assembly OCZU01 (sample SAMEA3539306, study PRJEB22396) | soil metagenome | biome: tundra; feature: field; material: soil | place: USA | collected 2010-05 | depth 0.15 m | reverse complement strand
AGCTACCCGATTCAAGCCATGAGTTTCAAGTGAGTGATGAGAAAAACGGCGCCTTGCGGCTCGTTCGGCAGGCATTCAATTTCCCAGCCGTGCGCCAGCACGATCTGCTGCACGACGGCGAGGCCGAGGCCGGTTCCCTTTTCGTGCGTCGTGAAGTAGGGCTTGAAAATTTCCTGGCGGCGTTCGGGCGGGACGCCGGGACCGTTGTCACGGATTTCCAGAAAGCCCTCGGTGGCGCTGTGCCGGCCCGAGACCACCTGGATTTCCGCCCCGGCCGCCGCAGCCTGGACGGCGTTGAGGAGCAGATTGAACAGCACCTGCCGCAGCAATTGTTCGTCCGCCTCGATGGTGATTGCTTCGCCTTTGCTTTCCACCTGGATTTTCTTTTCCTCGAGGTCGAAATTCAAGGCGCGCACCACCTCGTTCACGACGGCACTCATCGCGAGCCGGGCGCGGCGGACTTCGCGCGGGCGCGAGTAGTTGATGAATTCGTTTAACTGCGCCGCGACCTTGTCGGTTTCATCCACGATGGCGCGGGCCTTTTCGCTGGTTTCCGGGGTTGTCCCGGGCTGTTTGGAGAGCATCTGCGCCATGCCGCGGATGATGTTGAGCGGATTGCGCGTCTCGTGCGCGAGGCCGGCGGCGGCGAGGTTCATCTCCTTGAGATGCGAATTGAGTTCGCTGGCGCGCACGAGGCGGATTTGCAAGTCCGCCGTCTGTGAAAGATTGCGCCAGGCCAGCCCGGCACCGGCGGCGGAAACGCCCGCGAAAAAGATGATGGTGAATCGCAGCCACAGGTCGTGGCCAATGACCGCCTGCAATGATTCGGTGGAAAGGGTGAGCGCGAGGCCATGCAGTTCGTGGCTGGCGATCAAATCCTGATAGTGTTTTTCGTCCAGATCGCGCGCCCAGAATGGCCGGCGCGGTCGTGGCTCGGCTTGACTGGCCGCGTTGGTGTCCAGGGCATTGTTGGCGGCCGCTGCCTCTGCATTAGTGCTTGCTGTCTGGTCGGGCCGGGGTTCACGGCGCGGAAAATCCCGAAAGCTGCCGCGCATGGAGTTGGTGCGCGGTTCCAAAATCAGCGGGGCCGGCAAGTTGGTATCGCCTACCGGGTTCAGAAATGCGCCTTCCACAGAATAAACCCGGGTCAGGCTTCGTGAACCCCAATGCTCCCCGGCCTGAAAAATATCCTTCTGAGCCAGATCAATCGGCCGGCCGGCGGCGGCGACCGGCATGCCGGCGGCGTTCAGCAGCGCGATGGAAATCACCTCGCCCGAAATTGCGCCGTTCGTGTCGCCGGCAACGAGTTCGGCCAGCACGGGTTCCAGCCGGTCCCGGAAAACCGCGCCGCGAAACTGCAGCCCGCGCACGACCGCACCGAGCGTGTTGGCGATGGCCTCAGATCGTTTCCGCAAATCGCTCCGGGCCGAATCACTGACGCGGACATGTTCCTCGGCTTGCCACGAGGCGACCAGCACCCAGACCGCAAACAGCAGGCCATACATCAAGGTGCGGTTTCGTTTGGGTTGCATCAGTTTTCAGCCCGGCATCGCGGCGTGCAAAATTCGACTTCTGCGGTTAATTTTTCTTCACCGGCAAGCGGTCAAGGAGAAGATTCAACTGCTGCTCGGAAATAGAATTGGTAATCAACTGTGCCTGGCCGGTTTCATGGGCGGACATCGCCGCGAGTTCTGACGGCATCTGAATGATGTGGGGCGTGAGGAATATCAGCAATTCATTTTTTGTGTTCGCCTTGGAAGTGAATTTGAAGAGCTGGCCGAGCAGCGGAATGTCGCCCAAAAGCGGAATTTTGCTCTCGCTGGAGGCCTTGTCATTGGAGATGAGGCCGCCGATGACGACGGGCTGGCCGTCGGGCGTCACGACCACGGTGTTGGCGGAACGTTTGAGAATGTTGGGTGCATACACGGCTGGCGAAGTCCCAAGCGTGCTGCTGCCGTAGGCAATAATCTGGCCGGGGGTTGAGGTGTCAAGGGACGTGATTTGCGGTTCGAGAATCATTTGCACCAGATTGTTTGCCCCGATGAACGGCGTGACGTCCAGTTGGATGCCGACATTTTGATAGCTTCCGTTGATGCTTGGAACGCTGGCACCGCTGCCGCCGACAGAGGTGTAGGTGACACCACTGGGCAGGTAGATGCTTTGGCCGACGACGATTTCCGCCAATTGGCCATCGCGCGCGAGAATGGACGGACGCGAGAGCACCTGCGCCTTGCCGGCAGTGGCGAGGGCTTGGATGGTCGCAGTGAAATCACTGCCCAGGATTTGATAAACGCCGCCATTGCCGGTAGCCCCCGCCAAAGCCTGTGGCAATCCAAAATTGTTGCCGGCATTCACGCTCTGTGTAATCGGAGTGATGCTCGAAGGGACAACGGCGTTGTTTACAACCGAGAAATTGGTCATATAACCGGTGATCTGCGAAAAATTGTTATTAGCGGCGGTGTAGTTTCCCTGAACACCGATGGCGGACGCCTTGTTGTCCTGCACCTCGACAAAGACGACCTTGATGAGCACCTGCGGCTCGGGCGCATCGAGGCTGGCGAGAACCTGTTTTATCTGTTCGCTCGTCTGCTTGTCCGCGATGACGATGATATTGTGGGTCACCGGATCCACGGAAATGGTCGCGCTGCCCACCGAACCGTTGTTGTTGTATTGGCCGCCGCTCGTCGTGGCACCGCGGTTGGCGTTGTTGAACCCGCCGCCGCCGAACCCACCAAAGCCGCCGAATCCGCCGCCACCGCCGCCGGGGCGATTCTGCGCCTGGAGTTGGAGCGCCGCACAGACGAGAAAAATCAGCACGCCACCAAGTTGATTTTTGAGACAGTTTGTTTTCATAGTTTGCCCTTTCATCGAAAATGATTTCAGATTTCAGTATTGCCGTCCGCCGGTGCCGCCGCTGCCGGAAGTGGTGCCGCCAATTCCGCCGGTTGTGGTGGTTGTGCTCATGGTGGTCGTGCTGTTTTGCGCGCGTTGCTGGAGGGCGCTGTTCTGCGACGACGAACTTGAGCCGCTGCGCGACGTGCTACTGGATTGGAACATGTTTTGCAGAACTTGCACCGCCTGCTGCGGATCACCGTTCTTCATCTGGAACACATAGACGCCCTGGTCGCGGTCCGAAGGCACGTCCAAGTCCGTCATCATGCTCGCAATTTGTCCCATCAAATCCTTGGGCGCGGTGACGATGACCGCCTGAATGCGCGAGTCAGCCACGGCTGTGACCTGTGTCGCCTTCTTGACGCGATCGTTCTCGGTGCTGTTCGCATTTCCGCCGCCACCCGCGCCGGCCATCATCCGCCCAAAAAACCCGCCCGGGCCGCCACCGCCACCTCGAAACTGGATGGGCGATTGCGTATTGTTGCCCGAAGTACTGCTGGGAAAAACGCTGGCCAACTCAGTCGCCACATCCGCCGGGCTGGCGTACTTAAGACGAAACACGCGGATTTCCGTTTCCGCCTCCGCGCTGTTGTCCACCGCCTGGATGATTTCCGCCAGATGCCGGATGTTGGACTGTGTGTCGGTTACCACGACCGAGTTGCCGGCCTCGTTGGCCACAATCGTCGCCTGCGGTGAAACAAATGTGGACAAATCCGAGACCAGTTGCCGCGCCTCGACAAACCGGATGGGGATGATCCACGTCGCAATTTCAGCGTTGTTGGGAATGTCGCCGGGATTATTGCCGGTTTTGACCGGAATGTTGCGCGTCTTCGCATCATTCTTGTCCACGATCGTCAGCGTCCGGCCGTCCCGGATGGCGGCATAATTGTTCCGGTTCAACTCGGTGTTGAGCAAATTCACCGCCTCGTCCTGCGTGAGGTGCTGGCCGACGACCGTCACGGTGCCGTTGACGCGCGTATCCTGCACAATGATGAAGCCGGCCGCATCACTCAAATAGCTCAAAACCATGTCCAGTGATGCGTGGTTGAAATTCAGATTCAAATCATTTGAATAACCGCCTGTTGGCAGCGCCGGCGGCATGAAGGCCGACGGCACCGGTTCCGGCGCATTGCCCTTCGGCAAAATGACGGTGGACACGACCGGCCGATTTCCCGTTGGAGCAGGTCCGGCTGATGGCGCGGGCGGGGTTTCCGGCCCGGTCAGCGCGCCCTCGTCGGGTGCGGTTTGGCCCGGTATAGCATCGGTCGGCGGCCCGCTTGCCTCCGGCGCATTGGTATTGTTCATGCCGGGCTGGTCAGCCGGCGGCGCGCCGCGGCGCGCCGTTCCGCCGGCAGCGGTTTGACCGGCTGCCGGCAGCAGTAGTCCGGAAACGCACATCGCCACGAGGATGGTGAGGATTGAAGTTTTCATTTTAATTCCTTTTCTCTTTGTTCCATGAGTTTTTTCAAAATGTCATTCGGTGCGCCGGCGGAAGCTGGAGCGGAGCCGGTGTCGGAACTGGAACCCCCGGTCGCCGGCGTGGTGCCGTCCGCCGTGCTCGCGGCCACGTCACCCTGACCGGCCAGTTGCCATTCGTTTCCAACCTGCCGCATTATTTCGCCAATCTTCATTGGCACCGTCTTTTTTTTATCGGCGGATTGCAGCTTGACCCCGGTCACCGAGATTTCGGCGACGGTGTAGCCGGCGATGCTGTTGCTGTCTGACTGGTAAAGCACTTTTCGCAGGTCGGAACTGTTCCCGTCAAAAAAGGCGAACATCCCCTTGCGATAGTTCATTGTGCCGACCAACGTGAATGTCGGAGCCGAGCGCGACACCGGCGGGTGGTAGCTTGCCCCGTTCGGCGCGGAACGGGCGTAGCGGTTCGGATCAAAAATGTTGCGCTCCGTGACGAACCGGCTGAATGACGCATAATCCGTCGGGCCGGGCACGCCATTCGATTGCGCGTCGGCGAACAATCCATTCGCCAGCGCGAGCGCCAGGATCAACCATTTGTTATGGTAATTCAGCTTCATGGTTTCGTTGATTGCAAAAGCGCCAGCCCGCTGATTTGCAGGCCCAGGGTGAGCTGCTGACCGGTCGGGTCGTGCGCGCTTAATTCGACCGAATCAAGCTTCAGCGCGGCCGGACCTTTCTCGATGTCGTAAATAAACCGGCTCAGGGTGCCGAGGCTGCCGGAGGCCGCGACGCGGCAGTTAAGCGTCACATAATTTGTCGAGTCGTTTTTCCACTGCGGCATGATGCTGCTGATTTCGGCCCCGGTGTCGCGCGACCAGTTGTCAAACGCCTTGAGCACCTGCTGTTCGGCCAGCGAAGTGTTGTTGGGCAGGGCGTTCGTGCTCATTTCGCCCCAGCGACCGCGGATGACCGACTCGCGCCGAATCAACTGTTTCCCCTCGCTGACCTTCGCGCGCAGTTCCCTGACTTGCGCCGAACGCGCCGACCATGAATGGGACAACGGCACGCAGATGAAATTGACGCCAATGTACAACGCCACTGCCGCGATGGTCAGTGCCAGCAAAAACTGCTGGCGATTTTCAATTTTCATTCGGACCTCCGCTTGCGTAATGGAAATCAAACGTGAATTGCACCGGCGCTTTGCCGTGGATCAGGTCCAGTTTCAAACCGCTCACGCCGTCCGCCGTGCGCAGCTTCGCCTGCATCGCCAGCAACGCCGCGCTGTCGCGGGCCGTGCCGGAGCAACTGACCGTGTTGTCGTCATGGATCTCGATGGCCTTGGCCGTCACCGCGCCATCTTCGGGAAATGTCAGCGACAGCTTCCGCAAGATCGCGAGGTCACGGAACGACTCGTCAAACCACGGCCGGTACTGCCGGATTTGATTTTGCACGGCTTGCAAATCCGAGACTTTTACCGACATCGCCGACCACTGCGACCGCAGCCGCCACAACTGGATTTGCTGGATGAAAAACAGGCCGCCGACCAGCACGGCGATGCCCGCGGCAATCGCACCGGCTGTCCGCAAACGACCGGAAGAATATTTTGTGGTGAATTGTTCGATGAACGTCGGCTTGGGCGGCAAAAAATCAAATGCCGGCGTCTGCTCCACCAGTCGCCGCGCCGCGAGGCTGAACGCCGCTGAAACCGTCGTTTCCGGCGGAAGCTTCACCCCAAATTCATCCGGCGGGTAGGCGGTGACGATTTCCACCTTCAACCCCATCGGCTTGAAACGCAGCTCCAACTCGTCGGCCAGCTGCTGGGCGAGTTCGCGCGGACCGAAAATGCGGATGTGCTTGACCGCGTCGCGCAGGACGGCGGGCAACTGGCCGAGCGTAATGCGCGCCTCGCGGGCGACGAGATTGGGCAGCAGCGCCGGCATGCCGGTCGGACTGGCAATTGCGCCTTCCAGCGCACGCAACGCCGCCACGCCGCCGCCGCAGGTGATCTGCAATGACACCGTGCTTTCGCCAACGGCCAGGGCGAGCACGCCGCTGGAAGCTTCCACCCCCGGCGGCTGCAAGGCCGTGAGGCCGAGCGCGAAGCTGACCGGTTTCAATTTTGCCGCTGCCAGAACCTGTTCCAGTGTTGCGATGTGCGCGCTGGGTATGCCGACAAACAAAATCTGTTTTTTGTCCGTCGCCAGCGGACAGCGGGAGTTGGCGAGACGCAATGCCGACACGTCGGTGGGAAACCCCCGCTCGGCTTCCATCTGCAGCAGGCTCGCGGCGTCGGCCTCCGGCAGCGTCGGCAGTTCGGTTTGCGCCGTCAGCACCCACTTCAACGGCACGCCGAAGACACAATGACGCTCGCGCACGCCGGCGGCATCGAGCTGGTTACGGATTTCCCGGCCCACCAGTTCCGGCGCGGCGGTCAGCGGGTCGAGCGTGAGCGTGGCGGAAAAGCTCTGCTGCAAATGCAGCGAGCCATTGACGCGCCGCAGCACCACGCCATTGAGCCGGCTGCCGTCCAGGGCCAGCCCGAGCACGCTCGTCAGCCGTTTGCGTTTGCGGAAGTTGATTTTCAAAAGGTTGTTCATGGCATTGCCTTCGCGACCCACCTCTGCCGCGCATTTTCTCCCAGCGCCCAGCCGAGCCGGCCCAAGTCCTGACGGTAAACAATGATCGGCGTGCCTTCGCTGGTGTCGAAAATGAATTTCACCCGCCGGTAGCCTCGCCCGAACGGGCCGACCGCCGCAATGTCGGCGGTGAATTGAAAGCTACGCGTGGTGACGTAATCGCCGCGCCGCAATGCCGTGAGGACCGGGCTGTTGTTGCCCAGCGCATCAATCAGCCACCCGACCGAATTGAGATTGCCGTTGTCGGCATTTTGTTCCCTGTAAGTCATGAGCGTCTTGGCCGCGGCCAGCGCCGTTTGCTCGTCCACATTGAGTCCCATGAACAACGCCGTCAGCACGTCGGCACTGGCCGTATTGACGTTCAGGCGGCCGCGCAAATAAGTGTTCGTGCTCGTGGTCACGTCATCGTAAATCTTTGTAAAATCCGCCTCGCTCATGCCGAGGTTGCGGCAGCGGACGGCCAGATCCAAAATGCCGTTGTAAAATCTCGGCGGCGGTGGTGATCCCCGCACCGAAGCATAAACGTCGTTGCGAATGGCCGAAGCCATGGTGGTGGCGCTGCTGACACCGTCGGCTTGAAGCAATGATTGAATCGTTTGCCGGGACGCCGTGTTCACGTTCGTCAGCGAGGAGCCGTCGGAATGAAAATTCGGTTCGCGCGTCCAGACCGTCGCGTATTCAAACAGGCCGAAATTAATTTCGCCCGTGCCGCCGGAATTCTTTTCGTTCGCGTCGAGCACGCCGTTGCGGTTCAGGTCGTCACCGGCCAGCAGATTCATCGTCGCACCGTAAACCAGCCGCAGCTCATCCACGGTCTCGAACGGCCCGTTTTTCGGCAGATAGCCCAGCGAGGCGTAATCCAAGGAGACAATGCCGTTCGTGCCGCGCCAGTCCATGATGTCATTGGCAAAATCCACGGTCATGTTCGGCAGATAAGACAGCACGTTAGTGTTGACCGTGTTCAAATTCAGCCTGGAGCCCTCGTCGATCAACCCGAACGTCGGCTCGGTGGTGTTTTGGCCGGTCAGGTCGCGGCCGATGAGCCAGAATTTCGCGTCGCCAATGGGCACGGCCGCGGAGGTGAACAGGTTGGTCGCCGGCACCGCTCCGTTCGTCGCATAATTTTGCAGGACGTAGCCGACGTAGCGTGCCGCGCCTTCGATGGCCTGATCCGCCGCGAGGCCGCTGACGCGGTTGTCCGACGCACGCAGTTCATAGGTCATCGAATTTGCGAAATACAACGCGATGCTCACCAGCCCGATGGCCACCCAAAGCACGATGATGAGCACGGAGCCGGATTGGGAACATCCAACATTCAACAACGAACGTCGAACCTTCAATGCCCCCGCAACCCAAACACCATTCGGTGTCGGGCGTTGAATGTTGAATGTTGGATGTTGAGTTTTCATTTCAGCTTCCCGTGCTGCTGGTCAGCACCATGTTCGTCCGCGACACGGAATCAATCGGCACGAGAATTTCAATCGGCTGCGCGTTGTTGTTGCCCGACATCTGGATGTCCACGCGGACGGCCAGCGGCAAATTGGTGTTCACCGAGGTGAGGCCGGTGGTGTCCCAGGTGTCCTGCCATTGGGAGCCGTCGTAGCAGGAAAACTTGATGTTCGCGACGCCGCTCAACATGAGCTGGTCTTCCACTTCAGGCGTCGTGGGGCTCAATAGATTCCGCGCCACGCTGCGGACCAGATCCTGGCCGGCGGCGGTTCGGCCGGCCGGCGGCTTCAGTTCGTAGGTTACGCGCTGGATTTCGGCCCAGGGCGCATTGGCCCCCAACGCGCCGGTCGCGGTGAACATTTCAATGGCCACCGGTTCGGACACGCCGACACTGGTCACGCTGCCAACGCGGAATTCGCCAGACAGAACCTTCGTCGTGCCGTTGGTCGGTGTCATGGCGCACTGCAAATCTCGCCGCAGGAACGTCGCCGTCTGGTCCAGCGGTGCGGCTGCATCCACCGCGTCGCTCGTCGCGTCGCGCAGGCGGAGAGCGGCGAACAGCACGGTGTTGATGGCAATCAACACAATCGCCGCGACGCCGATGGCGAGGATCATCTCGATCAGCGTGAACGCGTGCCGGTTGTTCATCTCAATTTTCACTATCGCAAACTCATGGTTGACGTTGGCTGCGCCGGTTGTCCTGGCTGGGCCGGCGCATTGGCCAAAGTGCTTAATTTCACCGAATAATCTTTGCCCTGGGCCTGATACGTGACTTCGACTGTCAGCAGTTGCATCGCGTCTTGCGGCCAGGCCTGGCTGGTCAGCGTCCAGCGAAAATCCAGCACGCCCTCTTGGGCGGTTCCGCTCTGCACGCCGTTGTTCCAGTTCGTCATTACGAGGCTTTCATTCAAAATCCGGTCGCCGATGCGTGCCGCCGCGCCTTTTCTTACGGCCACTTCGCCCGCGAGGCTCGATACATGCAACGCCTCGACCGCCGCCGGGATGACAATGGCCAGCAACAGCAGCGCCGCCAGCACCTCGGCCAGCGTGAACGCGGCGCACTTTCTAGTTTTGGCTGTCGCTAATTTCATAACCCGAGTGGTTAGGTTTCTCGATCAACCAGCGTTTGGTGCTGGCGGAGTCCGTCAGCTGCAACGTCTGCGGACTGTTTTCATCCACCATGCCGTCCGGCAAAAATCGGATGGCTGGCAGATTGTTGAACATCGGCGGCGCGCTCAATCCGGTGGTCAACACCGCGATTTGCAACGTTGAATCCACCGTCAAATTCTCCGCCTTTGCGTCGCCGGTCTGGCCGGTGGTCTCCGCTTGCAGGCCGTAGGTGCCTTGCTTTTCGTCCACCCACAGCACCATCGGCAAACCCTCGGAAACCGCGCGGCTCTGGCCGGCGTGCATCAGCGCGACCACTCGCCGCGCCTCGGAATCCAGCGCGCGGCCGCGGATGAAATTCGCCATCGCCGGTGCCGCCAGCGACGTGATGATCACGAGCAAGGCCAGGACGAGAATCAATTCGATCAGCGTGAACGCGGATGCTTGACCGGCGACATGTAACGGGTGGCAGGATTGCGGCTCGCGGTTCGAGCTGTCTCTCGTGTCGCTTGCCACTTGCCACTTGCCAATTATCTTTCGCAAGTTCATTCACTTTGGCCAGTTGCCAATGTCATCGTCGGTTCCTTCCTTGCCGTCGGGACCAACCGACAGCAGGTCGTAGGAAGTCGGATTATGTTTGCCGGGATAATAATAAACGTAGGGATTGCCCCACGGATCCACCGGTAGTTGCGGCGGATCAAAATAAGGTCCGTGCCAGTTCCGGGCGTTGCTGGGCTGCTGGATCAAATCATTCAGGCTCTTGGGATAAAATCCATTATCCACCTCGTATTGGCCGAGCGCGGATTTGATGCCCCCGTTGATGTCTGCCTGCGCGGCGGTGACACGGGCCCGCTCGCCGGTTCCCGCGATCCGCGGAATGACCAGCGCCGCAAGGATGCCGATGATGGTGACGACGAGCAGGATTTCAACGAGCGTGAACGCGCTGCGCGATTTTTGGTTTTGCGTGGCGGGCGGGCTGATTTTCATTTTCATAAGTTTGGTGGCTATTTGATGTAATCCGACATGGTTAATATGGGCAGCAACATTCCGATGAAAATGGTGCCGATAACCCCGGCGATCAAAAACAGCATCAACGGTTCGGCGAACGCCACGGCGGTCTTCAGGTTGCGATCCAGATCGCCCTCGGTAACGGTCGCAATGCGCACCAGTTCGCCGTCGAGCTTGCCGCTTTCTTCCGCGACGGAAATCATTTCCAGCGTCGAGCCGGAGAAAAGCGTCTTGCAATCCGCCAGGCTCTGGCCGAGCCGGCCGCCTTGCTG
>OCZU010002948.1_pt1 | contig 10780 bp, 10 predicted proteins | sample 1539001 | NCBI WGS metagenome assembly OCZU01 (sample SAMEA3539306, study PRJEB22396) | soil metagenome | biome: tundra; feature: field; material: soil | place: USA | collected 2010-05 | depth 0.15 m | reverse complement strand
GAATCGTTATTGCCATCTTCGGCTGGGACCGGTACCGCGGGAGCCGGAAGAGCGCCGGCACCGGCAGCGGCTCCGAGCCCACGAGCGAGGTGTTCATTGACCCAGCTACTGGTCAGCGGACGCGTGTGTGGTACGACCCGGCGACCGGCGATCGGGAGTACCGCGCCGAGTGACCCGCGGCCGGTCTCCATCCGTAGACGACGACGCCGACAGCGATGCCCACTCAGCGACGCCGACCTGGAGGACAAAGCAGCCCTCTATAAGGGACTGAACCTGCGGCTGACGTACCAGCACGCGACGAGGAGCGTAAGGGCCGAAGCCCAACACGGACCAGACGGAACCCGGCCGACTTGCAAATAACGCGCAGACCACGCCATGAGATCTGCATAGAGATCGGAAACGTCAGCGCCCATCCAGTCCGGCTCACTGTTTTCGGCATTTCGAACGTTGGACAGCTGCCGCTGCCGAACGCGTCACCGCTGCCCACAAACCGGACCCTCATGACAGCATCCTGACCCATCCGCTCCAGAGCCGTAGATTGCCAGCGCCAAAAGCGGCAATTGAGGACATTGGCCGTTCAGCGCCGCCGAGGGCGCCGTCCGTCGGGCGCTGGCGCCTCTTTGCCCTTGGTCCGCCGTCGGCGGAGGCTTAAACGGCGCCGCGGCAGCCACCTAGCATCAGTCCGGGCTGGGAGATGATCTGACTATGGCTGAACTGACTGCCGCAGAGGTCTTGGCCCTCTCAGCCTCATGCGGGGCCGCCCGATGACGAGTGTCGAACTGGCCCATTCTGTGTCGGACATGGGCATGCACCTTGACCTAGACCATGTCGCCGCTACGATCCGGAGCCTAATTGAGGAGGGTATGGCCGAGCGGACCCCTGCGGCCAGCCTGGGCAAATACCGGATCACGGTACAAGGCCGGGCCTGGGTCGCCTCCCGCACCGCGTCCGAAGGGAGCGAAAGGCGAGGCAAGACGAGGTGATTGGGCTTCCTCCGTTTTGACGGAGGAAGCCCAGACTCCTCGCCTAGGGTGATCGCACCGGTCATGCGGAGGAGCGCGATGGACATCCGAGAGCTGGACCGGCGTGCGATGGGCGTCACGGCGGAGCTCATCCCTGGCATCACGCCGGCCCAGTTGGACAGCCCGACGCCGTGCGGACAGTGGCTGCTGCGTGATCTGCTCGCGCACATCGCCGGGCAGTACTACGGGTTCGCGCTGGCAGCCTCGGGCCAGCCGGCCGACCTCGATGCGTTTCGCCCGCGCCCGGTGGGCGAGGGCTTGGCCGGCGCCTATGCCGCGGCGGCTGCCCTGGTCACCAAAGCGTTCGCCGAGGACGGTGTGCTGGACCGTGCGTTCTACCTGCCTGAGATCCGCGGCGGGGGCCCGTACCCGGCGCCGGTGGCGATCGGGTTCCACTTCGTGGATGAGGTGGTGCACGCCTGGGACCTGGCCAAGTCGGTCGGCGCGCCAGTCGAGTTCGATGATGAGGTGCTGGAAACGGCGCTGTCGATCTCGGCCCGGGTGCCCAACGACCCGGCCACCAGAGGCGACGGGTTCGCGTTCGCGCTGGGCGCCGCCTCAGACCCGGACGCGCCGACGTTGGACCGGATCGTCACATTGCTCGGCAGACGCCCGGACTGGACACCGGCCCACTAGCCGCCATCCACGCCCGGTAGAAGACCTCGAGAGGACCCGCGATCGCACGGCACGTGGCCGTCCGCCACCAGGTCCTGGAGACCGGACCTATTTCGTTGCGCATGGTGTGGGCCTGTGGAGGTCAGCGCTGGGGCCAGCTGTACAGGGCTGCGCGAGCGAAGGTCAGGCCGTCTCTGGTCAGGTGCCGAGGTCCGTTGCCGGTGAGGGCACCGAGCCGCCGCAGCACGGTCATGGTGCTCCATGACGCGTGGCCCGCGGCCCGCTCAGTGAGTTCGGTGCCGTCGCAGCTGGCCCAGCCGATCGCTCTGAGCAGGCGTGCGACGATCACGTCTGGATCAGCGGCTGCCTGGGCGGCCAGCACGGCCAGCAGGATGAGCCCGGCCTGGTTTTCGCACCGGTCCGGTGACTTGGGTGGCATCCTTTCGGCCAGGTGCCACCACAGGGCAACCGGATGGGTGCGCAGTGCGCGTGCCCGCGAGGTGAGCAGGAGCATCCCGTGGCGTTTGCGCAGCAGGCCCATGCTGGTTGCCGATTCGCGCAGGTCCAGGACCGGCAGCGTCTGGTTCTCCCGGTTCCCCTTGCCTATCCACTCATTGCCGAGGCCGAGATCGGTAACGGCCGCTTCCACGTGAACCGGGGGAAGGTAGCCCGCGCCAGTCAGTTTGATCCCGTCGTCGCCAACCCGGTCCAGCAGCCAGGTGTATGGGCGCACCATCCGCGTGGCGGTCCCGGCGTCGACCAGCACCGGCTGGTCGACGCGGGCGTCGCTGATCAACTGCCGCAATTCTTTCTTGCCGGCCGAGGTCCGGACATCATCGATGAGATCGTCTAGGGGCCCGGGGAAGTCGCGTTTCTGTCCTGCACCGCCGTCGGCTGGGTCATCCTGGTCCAGCCAGGTGAGGCCCGCGAGCGTCTCGTTGATCTCGCCGATGTCAAAAGGGGTTGGCCGCCTGGCTTCCATGTCGGCTGACTTCCCGTAGACGTCGCTGAACTCGGCCACTGCGTCGGCATGAGCGGGGTGGCCCCGGTCAATGGCCGCAGAGATCAGTTCGTAGGCATAGACGCCACCGCAGTCCTCGGCGGGGCTGTCACGGCGGCCCGCCACGCACACCGCTCTCGGCCCGCGGTGCCGCAGGGGCAGGACCGCTTCGAGCTTGATGATGTGCTGCCAGTCGTCACCGAAGTCATAGTCGTAGAAGAGCTTGTCGCCGGCATCCACCAGGACCTCGTCGAGCCGTACCTCTTCCTCGGGGATCCCGTTGTCGTGTTCTTCCACCTGGAAGGGGCACAGGTAGTGCTCGGTCTCCGGACTGTGATGCGCTGGCCCGGAACTGAACTCGTGCAGGTGACTGTCGGTCCAGCCGAAAGCTACCTGGATGATCTCGTGGACCTGGTCCAGGAACAGGTCCGAGGCTAGTTCCAGCCGTCGCCACAGCGGCGGCCTGGTCGCCCGCAGGTCGATCCGCAGACGGTAGGTGACGACGTCGGCGCGACGCGGCCGCCGCCGTGATGGTGGCGGCGCCTGCTCCCACGGATCAGCAAGAGGCGCCTGGGTGGCGAGCAGACGCTGGAGCACGTTCTGCATCTCGTCCATCGCCGCCGCGAGCTGCTCCGGCCCGGCCGCCGGGCCTTCCGGCGCCTCATGAGAACCCTTCTCGTCGACCATGGGGACACGCTACCGACAGCACGGGCCCGCATGCCGGGTCGGCAGCGCCTCGTTGTCAGGCTACGGGTGCCAATCGGACTGTGTTCCGCGTCGTCCGTCGGCAGTTGAGGCGCGAATGCGGATAGATCATGCCGGGCCAGCTACGAGCAGCTGGCCGTCGGCGATGACAAGCAGGTCCCACCTCTTTTCCGGCCGGTAGTACCCCGGGAGCGAAAGCGCAGTGCGCGCACGGATGTCTGAGCGGGCCAGGCCGGCGTCGACGAGAACGTCGGTGAGCAAGGTCTCCAGGGCGCCCATCTGGGTTCCGCCGGTGACCGCGCCGCGAGTCCCAGCATCGATCTTCCCAGCCTCGACCTGCTTCTGTTGCTGGCGGTCCCGCGCGTCCCGGAACGCTTGCACTGCCTCCTGGAACCGCGCGCCGAGGTCTGTTAACACGACGACACCTCGGCGAGATCGGTGATGCCGTACGCCTCACCGGCTGCATCGGTGGCGGCGTCAGCGTCCCGGGTGCGGAATGCTTGCCGGAGCCGCTCGCACAGCGCCTCGGGCAGGGTGTCCGGTTGGGGGAGCCGGATGCGCCGCAGGTACTGAGCCTGGAAACGCAGGGTCCCGCCTCGCATCTTGACGCAGTACGCCTCTACGAATAGCTGCGCCACCCGGGAGAGCAGCAGGCCGCCCAGGACCTCCAGGTCCCAGACGTCTGAGGTCAGATAATAGAGGTTATGAACGAAGCTGACGCGGCTGCAGCGACGGCCACGGCGTGGTCCCGCGGAACCATCGGTCCACCGTGGTCGCCGCGAATCCCGGGATCGCATCCAGGCGGCCACGGGCCAGCCCTGTTACCCTTTCTGCCAGGCTCCCGCCATCGGCCAGCGGGCCAGCCTCAGGGCCCGCGCTCGCTACGGTTACCTTCTCCTGCGGTCCCCTGCGGACCACGATCACCGCGGGGTACGCGGCCACCACGTTCTCGAACGCGGGCGCGTCATGCATCTCGATGACCGCTTCAACCCCGAACGCGCTGGTGATCATGCGCCGCAGTTCAGCGCCGTAGGCCGACCGCATCCAGCGATCCGCGCAGATGAGTCCCAGTACCCCGCCGTCTTTCAGCTGGCGCAGGCCGGCCTCGATGAACCCGACGTAAATGTCGCAACGGCCGACCATCGCTGGGTACAGGCGCCGGTATGCCGACAATGCCTTGGCAGGAAGGTCGTCGTACCGGATATACGGCGGATTCCCGACGACGAGATCCGCCCGCCGGTCGTGCGGGGACTTCAGCAGGTAGTCGCCGACGCTCACCCAGCCCTCGGCCAGCTGCCGGGCCTCCAAGGCGCCCGCACCCTGCTCGCGGAGTTCCCGCACCACGAGTTCCATAGCGTGCGCCGCTGGATCAGCATCGAGTTCATAAGCTCGGATCGACTCCCGGGCATCTGAGAGCTTCCGGCCATGGACCGCCAGGGACGCCAGCAGCCGCCGGACCATCGGCACGAGGAACGCGCCCTCGCCCGCTGACGGCTCCATCGCGTATTGCGCCGTCAGGTCCTCATCAGCCCGGTACCCAGCAAGATCCAGGATGAGGCCCGCGACCCATGGCCTGGTGTAAACAACACCCCTGGGCTCCTTTGCGCCCGCGAGATGCGGCAGTGCGTCGGCAAGCCCGGCCATCCCGCCGGGTGCATCATCAGTAATGCCCAGGTCGAGATGCGTCTGAAAAGTCGTCCTGCCACCTCGCGACCGTTGACACAGGCAGAAACCAAAGTGTAAGTAGTGACCATCGTGATCAGCACGGACCGATGATACGAGAAGCGTCCGACACCTAGAGGGACTTGTGTCTTTCCACCGCTGCCCAGTCGCCCCCGCTTCCCGCACATGGAGATTCGCCCCCCTGTAGCCGCTTCTAGGCCTTGGGGCGGCGGCGGTGCGCTCACGCGCGTGCCGCAGCGACTCGACCTGGCGAAGAGTCCGGCGAGGGCCCAAAGCGTTGCTGTCGAGCGCTTCTGGCACCCCCAAGGGTGCCCCGTACACAAGCTCAGGGCTCGTGGTTCTGGACGATCACCAGGGCTATCAGAGCCCAAGGCCAGCGTCGAGTACTCCTTCGCGAGGAGCGCCTGAGCCTCCGGAGGAAGCACCAGCGGGGAAGGGCGCGCCGACTTGCGTGTCGTATGGATCGACGGGAGCACCTCCAAGCTGTTGCTTGCCAAGGGCTCGAAGGAGAAGAAGACCCTGGTCAGCAGTTCGGCTGGCGCGTCGTCACGCCCAGCAGGGCGGCTCTAGCGCAGTTGCGGATGCTGTGCTTCGAACTGGCGTGTCAGGGGATCAAGACCAGCTGATAAGTAGTGTTGCCGCCGTCCGGTGTCGTCAGCGAGATCTCACCCAGGTGGCTCGCGCCCTCAGGTGATACCACGGCGACCGTACAGACCGTGTTGCCGGGAACCCCCGACGCGCGAACGCCACGTTCGCCCGCGAAGAGGTCGGGTGTGAGCTAGAGCGGCTGGCGCGGGTTCATGATGTCGGTCGCCATCCGGTAAGGGCTCATGGGAGGAACGGGCGCACCGGACCGGCGGGAGCCGCACCGGTGTGCTGTGGGATGGCGGATGGTCAGGGACGCGGCCACTGACTGGGGCGGGGCCAGGGGCTCCCACTATCCGGCAGTGGTGTGACGAGGTCGTGGTCGAAAGCGAAGATCACGGCGGCGGCGCGGTCGCGCAACTGCAACTTGGTAAATAGGTGGTTGATGTGCGTTTTGACCGTTCCCTCACCGACGAACAGCTCGGCGGCGATCTCGGCGTTCGTCTTGCCTTGCCCGATGAGCGCCAGCACCTCACGTTCGCGGCCGGTCAGGGCATCGAGATCGGCGTCCCGCCCGGCCCGCGGCGGCGTGGCTGACCGGTAGGTGGCCAGTACCCGGCCGGTGACGGCCGGGTCGAGCCAGGCACCGCCGTCGGCGACCACGCGCACCGCACGGTGCAGATCCTCGGCGGCCACGCCCTTGAGGAGGAAGCCGGATGCGCCGGCCCGCAGCACGCCGACCAGCGCCTCGTCGTCGTCGAACGTGGTGAGGGCCAGCACGGGCGGGCTGCCGTCGCGGCGGCGCAACTCGCGGGTCGCACGCACGCCGTCGACCAGTGGCATCCGCACGTCCATCAGCACCACGTCGGGCGTGAGAAAATCGACCGCCGCGATCACCTCGCTGCCGTCGGCGCATTCGCCGACGACGTCGAAGCCGAACTGGGTACGCAGGATGCCGCGCAGGCCGGTCCGCACCAGCGCCTGATCGTCGACCAGCAGCACCCGGATCATGTCGCGCCCTCCCGCCCCCGGCTGGCGGCGAGGGGGAGCGTGGCCCGCACTAGCCAGCCCCGGCCGCCCGGCCCTGCTTCGCAGCTCCCGCCCAGCAGTTCAGCGCGCTCACGCATGATGAGCACGCCCAGCCCGGTGCCGGTTCCCGGCTCGGCCGCGCTGTCGACGGCCAACTCCACCGTATCCGCGGCGACGCTCAGGCGCGCCGCCGTCGGCGAACCGGGTGCGTGCTTGATCGCGTTCGTCAGGGCCTCCTGCAGGATGCGGTAGACGGCCAGACCGGTGGTGGCGGGCAGCCGGCCGGGGTCGCCGTCGACGGTGAGGGTGACGTCGGCGCCCGCGGACCGGAACCGCTCCACCAGCGCAGGCAGGCCGTCCACTCCCGGCAGCGGTACGGTGCGGCCCGTGTCGTCGTGCTGGTGCAGCATGCCCACTACCAGGCGCACCTCGGCCAGGCTCTCCCGGCCCAGCCGCTCGGCCTCGGCCAGCGCACGCGCGGCGTCGGCCGGGTCGTGCTCGACGGCCAGCCGCGCGCTGGTGATGTGCAGCAGGGAAACCGTCAGGGTGTGCGCCATGACGTCGTGCAATTCGCGGGCGATGCGGCTGCGTTCCTCCGCCGTCGCCCGCTCCGCCAGTCCAGCCCGGGCCGCCCGCAGCTGCGAGACCAGGTCGATCTCGTGGCGGATCAGCAGGGCAGCGAGGACGGAGAGTGTCACGCCCGCCATCCACGCGCCCCAGCCCGGATCAGGCTCAAACCACAGCCATTCGACCCCGAACAGGGCCAGCGCGGCGGCCCAGTACACCAGGCCGTCGCGGCGGCCCCCGATCAACCCGCACCACGCGCCGAGCAGGCACGCCGCGAACCAGCCGACGTTGCTGGACATGCCGTGCCCGAGGACGGCGATCCCGCCGGTGGCTACCGCCGCATACACCAGCAGCGGCCGCCGCTGCCAGGCGAGCAACGCTCCCGCGGCCACGGCCACCACCGCCGCGGCCGCCGCGGCGGCCGCGCTGGGGTTCATCCGTCCGAGTCCGATGGCGACGAACACGGTGAACACGGCGAGGGCCACCCAGCTCGCCCATCCCGGCGGGAACTCGGCGGGACGGGTCGAGCCCGCATTGCCGGTCATGTCTCGGATGCTACGACCGGCCCATCGCCGTTGGCCGTCCCCGGGGTCACTCGGCCGCGTCACAAGGCTGTTCGGCGGACGGCGACAATCGTGACCGCCACCGCCAGCGTTGCTACTGCCACGAGCGACCGGTGGCCGAACCCAGGCCCAGCCATGGCCCACGCACGGCACTGGTCAGCAACGTCAGCGGCAGCGGTCCGGCGAAGTGAACCTCAGCTCGGCTCGGACGAGCCGTCGCGACGCAGTCCAGCCATCACAGCGCCGCCTGGTGACCGGCCGTTCTCCACCCTGGGTGAGAGGGCCGGTTCTACCGACGGGCTGATGCGCGGGTGATCTCGCGTCGTGACGATAGAGGACATGAGTGAACTTGATCACCCCGGCCCGGTTGAGGTCGGCCATGCGGGCACGTTCGCGTTGGATGTTCGTGGCCTGGTGAAGTCTTACTCGGGCATGCAGGCTGTCCGGGGCGTCGACCTGGCGGTCCGCGTAGGCGAGGTGTTCGCGCTGCTCGGCCCGAACGGGGCGGGCAAGACCACCACGGTCGAGATTCTCGAGGGCTACCGGACCCGGGACCGCGGTGAGGTCAGCGTTCTTGGTGTGGATCCCGGCAGTCAGCGGGCCAGGCTGAAGAGCCGCATCGGGATCGTGCTGCAGTCCACCGGCATCGACCGGTATCTCACCGTGCGTGAGACGATCGCCATGTACGCCACCTTCTACCCTCGTCCGCGGCCGGTGGATGAGGTGATCCACCTGGTCGGCCTCGAAGAGAAGCGCAATGTCCGGGTGCTTAAGCTCTCCGGGGGGCAGCAGCGGCGGCTGGACGTGGCGATTGCCCTGGTCGGCAACCCGGAACTGCTGTTCCTCGACGAGCCGACCACCGGCTTCGACCCCTCGGCCCGGCACGAGGCGTGGGAAGTGATCAAGAACCTTGCATCGCTAGGCATGACAGTGCTGCTCACCACGCACTACATGGACGAGGCACAGTTCCTCGCCGACCGGGTCGCGGTCATCGCGGCTGGCCGGATCGTGGCCGAGGGCACGCCTGCCACGCTCGGCAACCGTGAGCTGGCCACGGCGCGGATCCGGTACCGTCCCCCGGCTGGCGCGACTCCCCCGGAAAGCCTGTCCGCCCCGCCGGGGCCGGACGGCTACACCGAGATCACACCCGATGACGTCGTCCAGGCCCTGCACCAGCTCACTGGATGGGCCATCGATCACCGGGCCCGCCTCGACGGGCTGCAGGTGCTCAGGCCGTCGCTGGAGGACATCTACCTTTCGCTCACCGGCCCGCCGTCCGGCCAGGGCAGCCAGCCTGCCCCGGCCGGGAAGCAGGAAGGACGCACGGCATGAACGCGGCAGCGCTCACTCTCTCGCAGGCGCGTTATGTGAACAAGGCCTACTGGCGCAGTCCGGCCTCGGCGTTCTTCGCGCTTGCCTACCCGCTCATGTTCCTGGTGATCTTCACATCGATATTCCGTAACTCCACGGTCCAGTTCGGCGCGAGGTCGGTGAACGAGGCCACGTATTACGTGCCTGCCATGGTGGCACTGGCGGTGATCACTGTCTGCTTCAACAACATCGCGGTCGCGATCACGTTCCAGCGGGAGTCCGGGGTGCTCAAGCGCGTCAACGGGACTCCGCTGCCCCGCGCATCGTTCTTCGGCGCCCGGATACTGCACGCGGTACTCGTATCGGTACTGCTGGTGATAATCACGGCCGGGTTCGGGCGCGCGTTCTACAGCGCTGACATCCCCACCGGGGTCACCCTGCTGCGGATGCTCGTCATGCTCGCCGTCGGCGCGGCCGCGTTCTGCGCGCTCGGGTTCGCGATCTCGGCGGTCATCCCTAACGCCGACGCCTCGCTGCCGATCGTCAACGTCGTCATCCTGCCGCTGCTCTTCCTGTCCGGGGTCTTCATCCCGCTCGGGAACAACCCGCCCGCCTGGATGCTCTGGGTCGGCCGGTTCTTCCCGATCCGGCATTTCCTCAGCGGAATGCAGGCCGGGTTCCTCGGCGCCCCGTTCAACTGGACCGACGTCCTGGTGGTAGCCGCCTGGGGCCTTGCCGGGCTCCTCTTCGCGATCCGCTTCTTCCGCTGGGAACCCCGAACAGGCTGACACCTGAGGACACACGTTTCCCGCCCGTCACAAACCTGCGTCACGCGGGCCCGGCTTGCAGCGGCCCGGGCAACGGCCGAGGATGCACTTTGCCTTCTCGGCACGACAAGTTCGCGGGAGCTGTTGCCAGGCGACACCGGGACTAGCGCCCGGTCAGGCGTGTGTCAAGGGTGGTGGGAGAGCGTGCTGGGGCTCACTGCGACGGCCGGTCACCAGGGCCAGTGCCGCGATCAGCGGGGTCACGACACTCCACCACGTCGCGATGGCGAAGGGCAGCGCACCATGGCGAGAAAGTCGAGCGCGAGACGATGGTTTCGCCGGGCGATGGTTAGCACCGCGCAGATGGCGGGCCCTCCGAGGATCCCGAGGACGCAGGCCGCGCTGAAAGCGTCGACGCCGAGAAAGATGTTCCAGGCACCAAGCGTCATGGTGAGACCGGCGAGCCAGCGCCGTTCGTCGATGGCACGGTGCATTTGGCGGGGCAGCAACGCCCGGCCCCCCCGGGACGTTCATAGCATCACCTCTGCCGGAGAGGGCGCGGACAGCTCCCTGCGGTCGTGACCACGCATATTGGTATATCCGAGCGCCACCGACAGTCCCAGCGCCCTGCAAGTCACCAGCGCATAGTCGTTATGCGCTGAATGCGCGATGTTGATGCCTGACTGGTGCTCACCCTGCGTGGCGGCGGTGGTAAGGAGAAGGTCTACGGTTCGATTCCGTAGGGGGGCTCCAGCTCACATAGTTTTTTCGAACGTGTAACCGGGTACTTTACCCTCTGAAAAGTGCCACTCGAGTGGCACTCACGACGCTGCTGAGGCTGGCCTAGCACTCTGAATCCACCGTCGCCCAGCAAAACGCACGGGTTGTTATTCGTCGCGCTCGATGATGTCGGGTACCGCGCACACCATGCCC
>OCZU010002946.1_pt1 | contig 10787 bp, 9 predicted proteins | sample 1539001 | NCBI WGS metagenome assembly OCZU01 (sample SAMEA3539306, study PRJEB22396) | soil metagenome | biome: tundra; feature: field; material: soil | place: USA | collected 2010-05 | depth 0.15 m | reverse complement strand
AAGGCGCTAATGAGAGCGCATGGGCGCAGTTCAAGGCTCACATGGATAAAGCCGGCGGAGAGGTAAAGGACGCCGTCGAAAGTATGACGACGAAATTCAAACAATAGACCGACCATCCGATGGCCACGTTTGGGGCGCGATGACACCAAAGCGCGCCCCTCAAAACGCCTGCTTGCGCCTGATTCTGGCTTCCGCAAAGCAGGCGCTCGTCACTGGTCGGTTTGGGTCGAATACCACGCGTTGACGCGGCTTGAGACCACTGCGAAAAAACCAGTCATTTTGAGCAACAATTGGCGGACATCCTCGGCACATGGCTGCACTGGAACAGGTACTACGAACCCCGGCCTCGTCTTTGTGATAATCAGATAGGGGTATATTTCACCCCACTTACAAGTCTCCGATGCTTTGCGCAAATGTCACCATCCATAGCACCTACGTTGCCGTCGCAATCTGTTTGTCCAGTGCTGTATTGGGAGTGATTGCAATTCATCGGGGCTGGGGGGTGTTTCGAGCGTTGCATTAAACGTTGCTTGCCCGTGGCTTTTAGGAGGTAGTTGGTTGGCTGGAGACTTTACGAGGGAAGGATGGAACCGCCTCAATCGGTCTATGGCCGCGATTTGCCAGGACGCTAAGCAGCGCAAACTACCGAAAGCCCCGGCGATTGCTCGTGTGATGAATTGCTGTGGCCTGATCATGATTCTTGCTGGGATTGTGGGTTGGTTCGTCTGAACACGCGAGGTGACATCTATCGCGGTATATTGGCGCTGTCGGCCACGACCGGGCGCTGGCGGTGCCGAACTGCTTGCCGCTAAGCCGCCGCTCGCGAATTGGCGAGCTTTTGCCATTCGCGCATAGTCTCGTGTGCAAAATCCTCATAAGCGCGGGGTTCATGGCCTAAGAGCTCTGTCAACGTCGCAGCATCCCCGTCCTCGGCAACAAAACCCCGCTCGAGATACCCTTGAAACATCATGCGAATATCGAATGCCGCCCAAGAGGGGGCGTGCTTACGCATCTGTTCCTCGAAGGTATCCAGGTTGTCTCCTGCATATTTAATTTCCTTGCCGAGCACCTCGCCCCAGATCGACGCTGCTTTCGGCCCGCTTAGAATGGCGGGGCCATTCACGTTATAAGTCTTCCCGAAATGCTTGTCGGACATCAGAGTGATTGCGGTGGCTTCGGCAATGTCGCGAATATCGACCGCCGATATACCAACGAGTCCAAGCGGATTGGGATACACGGACATCTTGGTGAGGATGTCTTTAAAGGACGCGTCGTTCTGGAAAAAATAGTTTGGACGAATGATCGTAAACGGCACATCAAATTCTCGGATCGCGCTCTCGATAGCGAGCTTCGAGGCGAAGTGCGGAACATCCTTGAAATGCTCAACGCGAAATACCGAGTGGTAGACAACCTGCGACAGCTTGCGCTTTTTGGCGAGATTGTAGGCAATCAGCCCTTGGGTCAACTCATCAGGAGTGACAGCGTTGAGAAGATATAATTTGTCGACTCCCTGCAGCGCCTTATCGATCGAGACAGGATCGAGCAAGTCACCTACGACCACCTCAACCCCGGGTAGCGAATGCACGTCGGGTTTGCGCACCAAGACTCGAACGTCGGCATCCCGCTTATTCAACTCTTTGACGACTTCTGAGCCGACATGGCCGGTGCCGCCGATGACTAGTATCTTCACTTAGAATTCTCCATATTGATTGATGCGCATCGACCTTTAATCGTCTGAGCAAATCGGTCAGTACCGCGAATCTCTGCCGAATACATACTTAATCGCGTGAGGGTAAAGACATCTGCTCGGGAGTTCGGTGCTAAAACATACATAGGGCCACATTTCGCTGCGCGGATCGTTCGTAGGGTAATTCGTTGACTGCAGAAATCCGATCTGCACCGGCTCCGGAAGTGGTCGGTCCCGAGGGTAGGTCAGGATGATCCGATGCTGGCCGTTCGTCGGCGAACGAGTACAACCGGCCAACTCCCGTCAGTTTCGACGTCAATCAGGCTGCCGGAGAGCGGCCGTTTTTTCCTAAGTGCCGACGGACGACCTCTTTAATCCCGCTGCGGGACGGGTCGCCAGCCTCCGTCGTAGTAGAATCTGACACGCTATTCTTCGTTGGGGAGCGGTCATGCTGAAGCTCAGTTCATTGCTCATCGCGGCATCTGCTGCAACGATAAGCGCCATCACGGTCGCCCAAGAAGCTCCTCAATTGTTGCAACGTATGGCCGGCACTTGGGACGTTCAGCAACGGATGAGGTCCGGTCCCGCGCTGCTGCAATTGATCTTCCCTCCGCGATCGCGCGTCGAGAGTTGATTGGCGGAAAATACCTCGAGGAGACTATGGAACCGACGAGCGGTGGGATCGACATTGGTCTGTCAGGCGGAATTGCGCTCGACCTATCCATAGGTCGGCTTCTGAGGCCAACCCGCGGGCGAGTCCTCAAAACTCTGCTGCCGTCCATATGGTGTCATGTCGAGTAGGCTGTAAGCATCCGTGAGGCCCTCAGTGCCCCGCGCGTAGGCCGAATAGGTGTGGAACACGTCGTCGTCGATACGAAAGAAGATACTCAGGCCGTGCTCCTCGCCCTTCATGGCATTCGGGCCCTTCCTTGCCGCCATTTCGTCCTTATTTCGATAGTTGTATTCGATGGGTGCGACTTTCGCGTCGAGCGTCACATGGAAGTCGTAGTTAAAGTCGCTGCCAAACGAAGAAAACCAGGAAACGGTCCAACCCTTTTCCGCCCTATAGGCCTCAAGTTTGACCAGCGGCGCGCGCGATATAAGCGCGAAAGTCGTGTCATGGTCGGTTAGCTTTGTCAGGCTGCCTAGCGCATCCACGTAACCTGTGCAGCCAGGACAGCCCTTGTCCCAGCTCGGATCAAACATGAAGTGGTAGACAATCAACTGCCGACGACCAGCAAAAAGGGTTCGTAGACTCTCCCCGCCATTCGGGCCATGAAAGAGATAGTCTTTTTCGATCTTCACCATCGGAAGCCGACGTCGCTCGGCATTGATGCGGTCGCGCTGCTTCGTCAGCTCCTTTTCATGGAGCTGAAGTGCTTTCCTGTCGAGGAGCCACTGGCTTTGAAGCACAATCGGTGGGTGTGGAATCTCGTTGATGTCCATAAATGAATGACCTTCGACGTTCTCGGTCGTCGTCATGGCGGATCCGAATACCTGAGCCTGTGCTTAAATTCGATCACGCGTCTGTGCGATGTCAAACGCACCGCAGTTGATACCACATCAAGGACTCACCCCCGAATCTGACAGTCTATGGTCGCTGAGCTGGAGCCAAAGCCTCCACGCAACCACGAATACTCGCCTGAACGGAAACGATCTGACGCCACTGGCTGATGCCCGGTACGCGGTACAAGCGCTTTGATAATCGGCTTTGAACGCACGTGACTCAGACGCATCAGGGCGTAGAATTCAGCCGCCAAGAGCTGCCAGTGGCGACGGACCGCTCAGGGTCGAGAGGGTGAATTCACTGGCGCTTCCAATCGCATCGGTCGCCAGCCGGCCAACTCGGGTCGGTTGACGGACTACAGCGACCGCCGGTAAGCCGGCGTTATCAGGGTCTATCGCATCGGGTAAACTCCCCAATCGAGCTCATGTTTTGACGCGGGAGATTGCAGCCATGACGCAGACATATTCCGGCGGTTGTCAATGCGGCAAAGTGCGCTACGAAGTGCAAATGGACATCGGCGAGGTCATCGCGTGTAACTGCTCGCGATGCGGGCGGCTGGGATCATTGCTAGCGTTCGCGCCGGCGACTCAATTCAAGCTTCTGTCCGGCGACGCCGACCTGACAAAGTTCGAATTCAACAAACACATGATCCAGCACCAGTTCTGCTCAACCTGCGGCATTCAGTCATTCGCAATAGGGACGCACCCGAAGACGGGCGCAAAAATGGCGGCCATCAATGTGCGATGCCTGGATGGCGTCGATGTGGACGCCCTCAAGGTGAAAAAGGTCGATGGCAGGAGCCTTTAGAGCGGCTCGCTGGGCTCCGAAAAGCTGACCTTCCTTGCTGGCGGCTCAGGGTCGATCAGAGTCATATCAGCTCGGTCGCGGGCGTTCGGAGGAGAACCGCAGATGGACGAACATGACCAGCGGCGGCCTTGGTGGACATGAACGCTGTGGCCGTCACCGTCAACAATGAAACAAACGTAGGCAACGCAGAGGCGGCGTAAAGTTGGAATCGCAGCGCTTCGGCTTATGCTGAGTACGCGCTGCTCGCTTCGATCGGCGCCTTCCTACAGCTCAACGCGGGGGCAAGTGGATAACTCTGCATTGACGCTTTCAACGATAATGATGTCAGCAAGTTCCGCGAAGCATTTGTCGATGACGCCTGGATCTTCTACATCGACGCCGATGGCAGTATTCACAAGCATCCGATATCCGAGGACTTTGAAAGATGGGCTACGCCGCCCAGTTGGGATGTAGTTGATCGACTTTCACCACCTGGTCAGGATTAATGGTGCCCGGAAGATTACGAACAAGACCGCTACGCACTGTAGCAGGTAAGGCCGTCGCGAGGAGTTGACCAAGGGAAATCCCTTTCCGGGAGCGGACGCTCACGACCGGCGGGTTCGGGTTCGGAAAGTGCGCATCGGCGACCTCCAGCTACAACCAGTCATTCGTGGGTCTAATCTGGCCGCCATGTTGCGGACATTCCGCGGCGCCTAAGCCAATGCGGGTTGCAGACTCATCAAGCGTCATTCACCAGGGCCTGCGGCGCGCTGCTGGAAACGGTTGAAACGGAAAGTTCCGTCAACGAATCTGCGCCGGGGCCACATATACCTCCCGCCCGTCGAGGTAGGTCGCCGTCACCTGAGTATCGTGTAAATCGAACGGGTCTATCGAGAAAATATCGCGATTGATCACGATGAAATCGCCTCGTTTACCGACCTCGATACTGCCCGTGGTGCGGTCTTGCTTCAACGCAAAGGCAGCGTTGATCGTGTAGGCGTCGACCATATCCTGCAGAGTTAGGCTCTGTTCCGGCAGCAGCGGTGGCTTGCCGCGAGCTTCGGAGCGGGTGATAGCATGCTCCATAGCGGCGAACGCATCGAAACTGCTGACACTCCAATCGCTGCCGCCGGCGATCTTGGCGCCGGCATCACGCAATGAGCGCGCTGGATAGAGGTACCGGGAACGCTCTGGGCCGAGGTACTTTACCGTTGCATTGTCGACATAATCGTCATGTTGCGCCCACAGCAATTGAAAATTAGCGATTACGCCCAATTCCTTGAAACGCGGAAAATCCGCCGGATTGACGAGTTCTAGATGCGCGATTTGATCCCGGTTATCCAAAGCACCATTGCGCCGTCTAGCTTCCGCAATCGCGTCCAACGCCGAGCGAACTGCTCGGTCACCGATTGCGTGAATGTGCACCGTCAACCCGGCGGCATCCGCCGCGGTCACGATTTGATTCAGATTGTCCTGCGTATAATAAGAAGGCCCGCGATTCTTGGTTGGGCGACCCTTGGCGTCGAGATAGGGTTCCAGCAGGGACGCCGTTTGCGACGGATACTCGATGACGCCGTCGGCAAATATTTTCACGGCATCGGCGCGCAGAAACTCGGGATCGATCGCCCATTTCGCGCGAAACTTGGTCGCCTTGTCGATCAATACCGTTGCGGGTTCGTGAAGGTTTTTGAGGTGAAACGAGCCGCGCACCCGCATGTTCAATCGGTGCTGGTCATACAGACGCTTGTAAATCTGCATCATGTGATCATCGACGGCGGCGTCCTGTACCGACGTAATGCCAATCGCACGCATGGAGTCCAAGGCCTTGTTGAGCTGCGAGGCTTCATAGTCCAGGCTGGCTACCGGCTTGGCAGCAAGCGGAATCTCGGCGGCATTGTCACGCAGCGTGCCTGTCGGCTGGCCTGCGGCATCACGTTCGATATGACCGCCGACCGGATCCTTGGTTGCGGCCGTAATGTGCGAGAGACTCAATGCGGGCGAGTTGGCCCAGACGGTATGTCCGTCCGACCCGCTGAGCAGCATAGGCCTGTCGGGCAGCATCGAGTCGAGGTCCGCCAAGGTAAGCGTCAGTGCGGACGGATTGACCATGACCACTTCGAACCACTGGGTGCGCTCTCCGGGTTGCTCCTTGAGGCACGCCGCGACCCGGCTCTTGATGTCCGATGGCGTGAGCGCCTTGTCGTCGAGGCTGCACTTGCCGAGGTCCTGCGAGCTTTGAGCGGGATGCGTATGAGCATCGATAATGCCCGGCAACACGACCCGGCCGTCAAGATCGATCTTGCGGGTGCTCGGGCCCATAAGCGCACTCATCGCTTGATCCGTGCCGATGGCCACGATGGTGTTGCCGCGGAGCGCCATGGCCTGTACAACACTATGGCTGGCATCCTCGGTGTGAATCTTGCCGTGAAGCAGAACCATGTCCGCTCGAGGATCCGCAGCTAAGGCCACAGAAGTAGTGCCGAGTGACAACGCGGTTACGACAGCGACAAGGTGTCCCTTCATGCTCCCCCCTTATATGGGTAGCAGCTTACCCCCACCTGCACGAATTACTAACACAGCAGACGCTGTGATTGCGTATCGGCATTATCGTCGTGTTTACGCGCCATATTACCAAAGAAGATTTCGGCAACGAGGCGCGTAAACTCGCCGCCCTAAAGCCGCCGGTCGGGAGAGGCAGATAGGGGTCGCGACGCGACTCTCGATCGAGACCCCGATCCTCGGCATAGGCAATACGCATTTAGCTTAGCCGCCACTCGCGAGGGTCCAGAAACCCAAGCGGCGGCGATGCTCGGCTCCGTTACTGCCTAGGAGGTTGCGGCTTCGCTGGTGTGGCGCGAGTGAGTTTCGGCGCGGCCGGATGCTCAGAGTCGCCTTCATCCCGTGTGTGCCCAGCAGTGTCCCGCGTGACCGGGCGCTCAACGGCGCCCTGCGGGTGCAGCGTGGTATCCGGCTGAAGATGGGTCCGGCTATGCGCACCGCTGGCAGTCGCTGCAGTAGTGCTGTCGGCTTTTACGACTCCCGGCGGATTAACCACGGCAGGACTTTTCGTAGCCGCAATGACGGGATGAGCGCTATTGGTCCGCGCCAGGAGCTCGGGATTACTGGCGGATTGCAGCACAATTTGGCGCTGCCGCGGCGTCGCCGACATATGTGGCTCCGCAGCTGCTGCTCTCTCTTCAGCTGTGGGAGTTGCCGTGACACCGCCCGGTCCGCCGTTGTAGCTCACATTTTTGACGGCGGCATTATTGACCACTGTCTCGCCATAGGTATTGTGAATTACGCGCGCATTGACGTTGCTGACAGCCTTATTGTAGGCGAATGAGTTGTCTACCCAACGCCCACCCGCAAATCCGGAGCCAAAATAGCCGTAACCATAATTGATGCCGCCGTAGTAACCGATGTGCGGACCCCAATACCCTGCATGGAACACATAAATCCCGCCCATGAATGCCCAATAGCCGGGTGTCCACAATACGCCCACTCGCGGCGGCTGCACCCAAGCTCCCGGCACCCAGTAATATCCTGCACCACGCCAGCTCCAATAGCCCGGAGTCCAAAGATATCCTTGTTCCGGGCAAGGGGCCTGCTCGTAATTCAGCAGCGCTGGTGGCGCGTCGGCGGCGCTCAAATCCACATCGACTGCCGGCTCGACGTCGTCTGGCGGCGATTCTGAATGTACCGCGAGCGCTTGCGCCTGGGCCTGCGCTGATTGTCGCCGATCTCGCTCCGCATTGCTCCCCGGCAGCGTCTCGAGCGCGAAGCCCCATGCCAAATTGATATCGGGCACGGGATTGCCATTCACGGTAACGCTTATCAACCGGTCGTTTGATACCTGGCCTTGGTAAACCACGTCAGCACTAAAGCCGTTCCATGCTGCAGGGACACCGCGGCGGTGCAAGACGAGCGTTTCTGGCGTGAAGCGCTCGACAGTCCAAGTCTCATCCGAGCCATCCGTTCGACTATAGACTCCATTTTCAAATGTGAGCGTAAAGCAATTTGTCCAGCAGAAATGCATCTCGTGGGGCGGAGTATGCGCGTCCTCAATTTGCTCCGCGGAATTCCGTCCCGTCGAGGTATCAGTCTGGTCAGAGTTGCCCGCAACATCGGCGGATTGGTATGTCTCGCCGGCCCTCAGCACCCAGGCCGGACATAGAAGCAAAACGATCGCGACGAGAAGCGCGTCGCCCAGTCGAGCGGCTGATATCGTCCGTGGGTGTCGTAGGGAGTCTCCGTACACCAACATATCCTAACGTGGAGCGGTGGTTATCCTGGGTGAAGCTCGTCACAAAAAAGCTGTGAATCGGGATGCGTCCAAAATCACGGTGCCGAAAATAGGATTCTGACTCCGGATATAAGCCGCGGCGAGGAGATGGAAATTCGCCCATCGCTCTAGTTGATTCGTCGCAGATATCCGACGCGATCCAGTCGCCCGAAAGCGGCCCGTCGTGATTGGCCGCAGCGGGTCGACAGCGTTCTAAACCATGCTGCAAACGGATTTAGCGCAATCGCTGAACGTCGTCCAATTTGGCGAAATTGCGGTCAAACGTGCCAACCGGCAAATGCCCGGCCTTGCTCGCAATCTCAAGTACCAAGCAGTCTGAAAAGCATACCGCCGGCCGCCAACGATATTGCAGCGCCGAGGCGACAACTTCGGCGTCCTGCAACGTCAATTCATGATGGTTGAGCAGCATTGCGACAGCGGTTGCGATCTGCGCACGCGAAAGATCGTAGACGGAATCGAGGACCCAAAGAGTCTCGGCCAGAACCACGTCGGATATCCAGGCCCCTTTGCCAACGAACTGTTCTGTTGCTTTGACTTGATCGGCATCGCCTCGTGCGACGAGTCGAACAAGGACGTTCGTGTCAATCGCGAGCATGCCGTTGTCGAATGTGCTTTCGGATGGCGCCCTTCACGTCGGAGACGCGCTTGTTCGGGCTCCCGATTGCGGTCGTCTCTACCGCAACTTCAGCCGCGCCTCGGGCCGAGAGCCGGCTTGCCATGCGCGGAGCCATGCCCGCCTTCTTCAAAGCGCGCCGCGTTCCGCCAGCGACACGCTGGCGCCGTCACCGACGATGATGTGATCCAACAGCCGAATGTCGACGAGCGCGAGCGCGTGTTTGACGCGCTGGGTGATCAGCTCATCGGCCTGGCTCGGCTCGGCGACGCCGGACGGATGTTAGGTTGCATTTCTCTTTGTAACCATCATTTACAGCGCTCGTTTTCCATACCTACAGTGCGCACACTTCAGTAGCCCCAGCCTCTATGAGAGGCGAGTAACCGGGGGGGGGCCGGGGAGGGTTACATCATTCGTGAGGTGGCCGAACGGTGCACAGATCATTCAGCCCGACGATTTTGGCACGCTTGCGTGAGCTGCCGAGTGACCAGGTTCTCGCGAGTCTGGCGATCAACCTCAAGCCGGACGTGACGTTCAAGCCGGCAAAAAATGCCGCGAGTCGTCGCTGGCATGCGCACACGATATGCGGCGACTTTGAGATTTTGACAACTGGCCCCAAGTGGTACGACACCCGTGCGGGCAAGGGCGGTGGCGGCGCGATCGACCTGGCTATGCACGTGCTCGGGCTCTCGTTCGTGGATGCGGTCAAGAGTCTTAACAAGCTGGCAGGCGATCGTGGTCCAGATCATCCGTAAGGGGGCGCTGCCTCTGCCCGATGAAGTGCCCGAGGCGGTTCGCGAAGCGGCCACGGTCGCAGCCACGATCCGCCTGCGTGAACCGAGGCCAGAGCATTTTCCGGTCTTGTTTTCGGACGAACTCCATCTGCTGGAGGCGCCGCACCTCTTTCTGCACGAACATGCGGTAGAGCGCGCACATACGACCGATACGCTGCGAACCTACGCGGAGATTCTTTATGACTGGTTCGACACACTCGAGCAGAACCGGATCCTCTGGAGTGACGCCGGCGCAGCCGATCTGGTCGCCTACCGTAACCGGATGTTGCTGGAGCCAAGCGAACATACGCGGCGGCCTTACAGCATTCGAACGATCAACCACCGTGTGCGCGGCGTGTTGCGTTTCTATGCGTGGGCGGTGCGTACAGGTTGGCTAGAGGCCTCGGCGTTGATTGGCCGAGCGCACGATTTCGATGTTGCCCGGCGGCCCGTCGCGGCGCGCGCCGCCTGGCCGGATGCCGAGCGGGATTTATTTGTCCTTCGGCAATTTACAAGCCTGCCGCGGCCGCTGACGACGGCGCAGTCGCGCGAACTGTTGGCCAAGCTCGTGCCACCGTACGATTTGATGGCGCGCTGGCAGATCTACACCGGCTTGCGAGTTAGCGAGCTGCTGCGTGTCAAGGTCGCGGATGTCTTTAAGTCCTCTGCATTGCCGCGCTCCGGCGATGAGGCGGCGTACCGATTCGTCGAGGTGGTGAGAAAGGGTCGCAAGCCGGGATATGTGATCGCGCCGGCCAGCTTGCTGGAGGAGACATCGGGTTACCTGTCTACTCAGCGTCTCGGGTGGCTGTCACGAGCCAAACGCAGGAAGCGAGCGTCGGATGCGGGCCTCTTGTTCATCGGTAGCCGGGGTTCGCCGGTGTCGAAGAACCGGTATCAGAAAGTTATCAGTCAGAGCGGCTTCGCTTGCGGATTCAAAGCAACGACGCATCTGCTGCGCGCCACATTCGCGTGCATGATGCTCGCTCGACTCGAGCGACTCGCCAAGAAAGGCGCGTCGCTCAACCCGCTTCTCGTCGTCAAGGTGCTGATGGGGCACGAATTATGTTTATTTCGGGCTGTCACCAACGCGGTGATGGCAAGCAAATGGTTATCAG
>OCZU010002945.1_pt1 | contig 10788 bp, 4 predicted proteins | sample 1539001 | NCBI WGS metagenome assembly OCZU01 (sample SAMEA3539306, study PRJEB22396) | soil metagenome | biome: tundra; feature: field; material: soil | place: USA | collected 2010-05 | depth 0.15 m | reverse complement strand
ATCCGGTCTCTTGCAATAAATCAAGGTTTCATAAAAGTCACCCATTAAAGAAACTTCAATTCCGTCAATGGCTATAACTTCAATCATGCCACCGCCTGTTGAAATAGCCGTTACGGTCATGGTTTCTCCAGGGTTACTCAACGTAATGTGATACGTATTTAAATGTTTCGCGTTAATATCTCTTATACCAAATTGCACTTTGATACCGGCTTCAGAAATATGATAATCCGATGCCGGCAACCGTTCATCATCTGCTTCCCATCCCAGGAAGCCTCCAAATAGTCCCATATCCGATCCCTGGCCCTTATGCGTGTTCGCTAAAGAGCCGCTGGGATCGAATTCAACTAAAATATTCGTTATATTATTTTCCATCAGGTCCCTGCACAGCCTGCCAATCCGCAAGGAGGCAGCACAATGAGAGCTTGAGGGGCCACGCATGACCGGACCTATCACATCATTAAATATACTTGGGAGGTTTTCCATAACTTTTTATTAATTGGTTAATAACATCAAAGATGCTCCTTCCAATATTTTGCCATTGTTTCACGTAAGTGAAACGAAGTATTTTCCCTTTCATAGATGCTGTGAGAACGCATAGGATAGGACATCATATAAAAAAGTTTATTGTCTTTTATCAATTCATTAGTCAGCATTTCAAAACTCTGGTAATGCACGTTATCATCACCGGTACCCGCGATAATCATCAGCGTACCCTGGAGGTTTTTTGCAAAATTTATTGGAGAGCCATCGTGATAGCCTTTGGCATTATCACTAAGCAAACCCATGTATCTTTCCTGATAGGTAGCATCATAAAGACGTTGGTCAGATACAAAAGAAACTGCAAGCCCGGTTTTATAAATATCAGGATGACGGAACATACAATTTAACGTCATTTGGCCGCCGCCGCTCCATCCCCAGATTCCAACTCTTGATGAGTCAATAAATGGGAACATTTTAAAAAGTTTAAGGGCAGCTTTACTTTGATCTTGCGAAGCTAAAATACCTATCTGCTCATAAATTGATTTCCGCCAAGACCTTCCTCGGGGAACTTTAGTACCCCTGTTGTCAACACTCACAACAATATATCCCTTCTGCGCCATATATTCATGCCAAAGATCTCCGCCTTCCCAATTGTCTTGTACTGTTGAACCTGCTGGTTCACCATAAACATAGAATAAAATGGGATATTTATTTACCAGATCAAAATCTATCGGTTTTATCATCCATGCATCCAAAACTACATTTCCGATATCCACTTTAAAGAACTCTTTAGGGTTTAGACCAAGTTTGTCGTAGTCAGCTTTTAAATTATGGTTGTCTTCGAGTATTTTGATTGTATTATGCCCGGGAAGCTCAACCAGAGATATTACCGGAGGTGTCGTAACATTTTGAAATGTTTGAATTGCCCATTTTGCATTTGATGATATCTGGTAACTGCTTTGCCCAGTCATGTTTTCCGGTGTTACCCGTTCTGCATCGCTTGTTCCATCCATACGGCTTCGGTATAGATAACGTTGTGTGTAATTTTTAGGAGAAGCAATATAGTAAACATAACCTCCGGCTGTATCTATACAACAAATCTGAACGACATCAAACCCTCCTTTGGTAATTAAATCAATTTTTTTCCCATCTCTTGAGACTTTATATAAATGCAGCCACCCATCTCTCTCACTAGACCAGGTGAAATATTTTTCATGATCGAGCCAAAGGATGTCATCATGAATGTCCAGGAATGCTTCATCTGTTTCAGTTAGGTTATTTTTCAATTTCATTGAATTGATATCACCGATCCATACAAAATTACTATCCTGAATCCGGTTAAGTTGCTGTATCAGTACTTCATGTGATTCTGGTATAAAATCCATCCGGGCAAGATAATGATTACGAGGATCGCCTGGAATATCAAACCACTTTGTTATACCTCCGGTAGCTGCAACTACTCCAATTTTTACAGCCGATAAAGTCGTACCAACTTTGGGATATGGTAAGGGAATAGGGAACGAATAGATAGAATCAATATTATCAATCAAGTAAAATGTTCCTATTCCTTTGGTATCGGACTGCCAATAAGCAATGTATTTTCCGTCCGGGCTCCATCTAAAGCCATCTCTGCAATCCAATTCTTCTTCATAAACCCAGTCAAATGTCCCATTGATTATATTACCCCCACCATCATGTGTAATTTGAATAACTTTACCAGTTGCAATATCCTCAACATAAATATTTTGTTTGCTTTCATATGCTACTCTGGATCCATCCGGAGAGAACTTGGCAAACATCATTGAAGTCCTTTCCACCGATTTCCCAAGTTCCTGTAGTTTACCAGTTTTAAGGTTGAGTACCCAATAATCTCCCCGGGTATTATAGCGCCACACCCTTCTTGAATTCGTAAAGATTAATAATTTTGTATCGTCATAGGACCAATTATAATTGGCAATAGTTAACGGACCTGTTTCTCCTTGCGGAATAAGTTTTTTTGCTGAAACTAAAACAATTCTTTCACCTGAATTTACATCATATCGCACAATATCATTCCCCCCATATTCCTTATTTGCCTCCAACGTAGAATATCCCTTATTATCTTTCATCCATCTTACTGGACCAAAATTATTTTGCCTGTAGGTTCCGTTAGAGTATATATCCTCAAGAGTTAATGAAGTTTTTTTCTGCTGGGCAAAAGAAACAACACCCATAAAAAAAATTACAATCAATAATGGCTTCTTTAATAATTTTGAATCAATAGTCATTTTTTCTGATTTGTTTAATTTATCCGGTAATATTTTTTGTTGTCAATAATAAAAATTTTATTGTAATCTCATTTATCGCTGGCTGACTGATGAGTCACAATAGGTACATATCCTATTTCCAATCCTTTTGGAGGATTGACGAGAATGGCATTATCCAGGCCTACCAGTTTGCCTTGAGTAGGAGGAGCCATATATTGCTTATTTGCAGTCCAGTTTGTTTGGATAAATTCCGCAATCTTCTGAAGATTTTGTTTTTCCCTATCGGTTAATTTGATCGATTGTAAAGCAGGTTGGTCAATGAATCGATACCAATAATAGGTAATAACTGAACCATCCTTTAATTTACAAGTATATGGACCTGACGCAGGGCCTGGTGTAGTCCAGGGAGTTCCCTTTACCATTGATGAAGTATAAGCTTCTCCGACTTTAGCAGGGGCAAATGATTGTTCCTTTAGGTGAGTTTCAGCAGGGACCTCCGAAGAAGTTATTACTACCATACTATCTCCGGCTTGTTTGAAATATTCCGGAAAATATCCAAGCTTTTTGGCTTTTTTCCATTCCAGGCCAAAAGATGATGTCCCCAACATTTTAGTTTCAACAATATTTTCAATACCAACAATTTTCGAATTCTTAGGCCCCTGTTTAAGTGAGATTGGCTCGGTTGAACAATTTGCTGAATAAGAACCTATATCTCTGAATTTGCCTGATACAACGTCACCACTATCAATCCATAATTTCAGTGGAAGATATAAAGCCTCCTTTGAATACATGGTCACATCCTGCATCAAAACCGTAATTCCTTTCTCATTTACCGGATACTGCAATCTTGGGATTTTTGTAAAATTGTTTCCTTTTAAATCAACATTTTCGAAATATGGCACTGTGTTGACTTCCATAGCCCCACCTCCTGCTATCCCTTGTTTAGTGTCCAAAGTGTGTCCTTCTGCTGTTGGGTAACCATTTGTTATCCTGCTCCAGACTTCTGGAATGTAAAAAGCCAATGGACCTTTGAAATTAGAAGAGTTAATAAATAATGTCCAACATTGATTCCCGGTAGAAACATTTGAGTCAGAATTTTTTTCTTTGGGCACTGTTAACGGAAGCGCCATCCACGCATTACCTAATAATTCACCGGGAATAACGTAATTAAAGGTTAGACCATCAGGAGGCACAAGCAAATGATTGCTAAGTTGAGCCAGGCCCATTTCTTCAGGTTCAAGCGCCTTGGTTTGTCCAAATCCCCAACCTGGTGAAGAGATTTCTTTATTATAACAATTAGGTGTGCCATTCATGCGAAACTTCGGCGTAGTTGAACCAAATTGTGTGCTTTCCCAAAAACCGAGGCCTCCTTCGATTGTTTGAAAAACATCACGATATGACGGGCCTCTTTCTGGCCAGTTGTCCCGGGCAATTGTTCCAATAGGACATAATGGCTCATTAAAATCCCGGTTATCTGGAACGATCCATGTTGATGGTAATCCGATCTGGAAATATGAAAGGGGCTTTTCCAATAATGGCCATACACCGGAATAAAAACTGATCCCGTAACCAAATCCATCAGGCGGAAGATGTATCTTCATGGATATATATCCCATTAAACCACCTGAAGTCTGTTCTAGTTTAAGAATCCTGTCCTGAGTTTTTGCCAAAAATGAAGTGAATAAGAAGAGTATAACTATATAAAGCCTGCTGCTGATTATCTTCCAAATTATTTTCATTATTGAACTATTATAATTCTTCTCAATTTTTTATTCATTTGGTATCTATAAAATATTGCTGTCCTTTTATTGTTGGAAATTCAATAATGCCATTTCCATCTTCTTTAAATTTTACTTCTTCGCCTTTGCATTTTACGAATACATGGACTTTCGGATCTATTCTGCATAAACTTCCTTGTTTTGATAACAGAACAACTCTTGTAATTTTACTATTTTTCCATTCAAAATTTAATTCAAAAGCTCCCCGGGCACAAACCCCGTTAAATTTCCCATCACTCCATTCATCAGGTAAAGCCGGTAACAGATCAATTACTCCTTCATGGGATTGTATCAACATTTCTGTTATACCTGCAGTCACGCCCAGTGTCCCATCAACCTGCATAGGAGTAAAACACTTTGCGAATAATTGGGAAAAACATTGTTTTTGAAGATATCCTTTAAAGATCTTATACGCCCTGTTTCCATCATATAATCGAGCCCATAAACTCATTTTCCAAGCTCTCGAAAATCCAGCGCCTTCATCGCCACGTTCCTCAAGGATTTTTTTTACAGGATCAATTAAGTCAGGCGTTCTTTTTACTGAAATAACATTTCCTGGATATAACCCATAGAGAAGAGATACATGCCGGTGTTTATCTTCCATTTGCTGGTAATCCTCGGCCCATTCCTGCAACATTCCATTAGATCCAATTTGAGGGGGAACTAATCTTGCTCTGGCCTTTGCAACCTTCTCCGAAAAATCCTGATCAACTCCTAGAATTTTTGAAGCTTCAATATAATAACCAAAAAGATCTGTCAGGATCTGCATATCAATTGATGACCCGGCACAGATCGTAGTAAAATAATACATGGATGTTACTTCATCGAAGAAGTACTTGTATCCCGGTCCTTTGGGTGGATTTTCCGGTGAAGTGGAAGGACAGGTAATCAACCAGTTTTTATTATTATTGGGATACCTAACCAGGAAATCCATAAAAAATTCAACTGATCCTTTGATGATTGGGTAAATATTTTTTAGATAATTCTTATCCAATGTAAAGAGGTAGTGTTCCCATAATTGGGTTGTCAACCATGCGCCCCCAACAGTAAATGTTCCCCAGGTTGGGCCATCCATCGGTGCGGCTACTCTCCATATGTCTGTGTTCTGATGCAATACCCAGCCCCGGGCGCCATAATGTTCTTTTGCCACCTGGCTTCCCTGATCAGTAATTTCCTTTACCATTTTAACCAGAGGTTCAGTTAACTCAGAGAGGTTGCTGGATTCTGCCGGCCAGTAATTCATTTCTGTATTGATATTCGTCGTGTATTTTGAATCCCATGGAGGATTCATATTATTATTCCAGATTCCCTGGAGGTTGGCAGGTTGTGTTCCTGGTCGGGATGAAGAAATAAGAATATACCGGCCAAATTGATAACAAAGAGAAGCCAATTGAGGATCCGATTCTGTAGGAAATTTTATCACTCTTTCATCAGTTGGAAGAAATGAATTGTTCGTTGAAGGAAGAATTAGTATTGCCCTGTCAAAGAGAGATTTATAATCCTTTACTGAAGGTTCTTTTATATTATCATATGATTTCCCTTCAATTTTCTTAAGATAATTCTGAACTTTTGTATGATAATCTCCGCTTACATCTTTATAATTTACAAAGTTGGTGGCTGCCACAAAATAAAGTGTTACGGTATCAGCGTTTTCAATAATAAGGTCAATATCATCCACTTTCATAGTGCCACCTTTGACCACAGCTTTTAATCTTGCTTCATATCGAAGTTTACCTTCAATTCCCATGTAATTGGCAGATTTCCCTGTCAATCTTAATCCATCATTCCCAACGCCATCCATCCTGAAATAATCAGTGGCATAATTAGACATTTCTCCATTTCTTTCACCGCGCAATTCTGCTGTGAAGGAAATACTTCCCGGTTTATCAGCAGTCAGCCTGATGGCAATTACCTGATCCGGAACTGATGAATAGACTTCTCTAGAATAAGTAATTCCGTTGGCTTTATATTGAACTGAAGTTATTCCTGTTTCCAGGTCAAGCCATCGTTTATAGCCAGTGACTTCTTTTTCATTTTTAAAAGTCAGAATAATATTTCCCAGCGCTTGATATTTCTGCTGTTCAACGGGATATCCCATAAGATATCTTCCGAAAAGCTTATGTGCTTCAATCGGTTTTCCTTCAAAAATATCTTTTTGAATCACTGGCAATTCTTTATAACCCCCTTTTACTACAGTTGAATATGGACCTCCGGACCAGTAAGTGTCTTCATTAAGCTGAATTCTTTCTTCCCCATATTTCCCAAACACCATGGCGCCAAGTCGACCGTTTCCTACTGGAAGTGCCTCTTCCCATACACTGGCAGGTGTTTTATACCATAATAAAGTGGAAGGGTCAAAATTTTTATTATCAATAATATCTGAGATGTTTGATTGCTGTGAGTAAATTGAGCTCACTGAAAAAATCATCAGCGGTAATATGATAATTACAATCTTTTTCATATTTAAAAAATTAATGAGAAGTAAGCAATGGATTGAATATCTATAATTGTTTCTTAAGAATAATTAATTTACATAAGATTAGATTTTATAAGAAAGGCCCAATTTAAGTGGGCCCCCTCTTTTCAGATTGCTTTCTTCTTGAAACAGATTTAGAATGTCTTAATTGTATAGCTAATCATAAATAAAGAATACAATATTCAATTTTATTATTTATTTATTAATGAACTCCTGTTCTGGTATCCCACCACATCTGGGTGCCCCAGAAAATATCTGTCTCCACAACGTTTGTCGGAAAGTTTATGTTCAATGCCTTTTCTTCATCGGCGTATGCCATCCTAAAAGGAGGCCTGTTATGATTTGCTTGATAATTTACTGAAATATTTGTCATTAGGGGTATGTCTGTTCTTCTTGCTTCGGACCACGCCTCCTGTTCTTGTTTGAAAAGACTGATCCACTTCTGCAAATATATCTTTTGAAGGTTTGTGGTTGTTCCTCCATTCCAGGCCACTTCCGGTTGGAATAATAAAGTTGTAATGGAACCTGTATCAATCCCATTTTCAATACAAGATAATGTAATTCCATTTTGATAGGCCGCTTGTGCATTACCCGATACCATGCCTCTTTGATAAGCCTCCGCTTCGATGAAACTTACTTCAGAACAATTCATAAATGGCGAAAATCCCGCAGGGTTATTGGCAAATCTTGCTCCTATTCCAGAAGTATTGTTCCCATTGTTGTTTGTATCGCTTATTTGGTTAATCCCAAATTTGTATCCTCCATAACCTCCATTGTTATCCAGACGAGCATACATAGGCAGGCGGGGATCATTATTGGCTTTAAGAGCGCTTATAAGAACATCATTCATTCTATATTGGTCAGTATACAGACCAGTTGTTGTTCCCAAACGTTGGTACCAGAATTCTATATCAGGCGAAACACCCGGAAACCAAAGATAGGCATTATCGTCATTGCTCGTCATGACAGGATAAGAAGCAGGATCACCCAATACTTCAGAAATGACTGATGTTGCGGTGGGCTGATCAATATTTGACATGCGTATCGCAACTCTCAAACGCAGCGAATTGCAAAATTTTTGCCAATTGGTTACATTCCCTTTAAATATCAAGTCTCCAACCCCGATGGAACCCGTTCCTGATTTAAAGATATCCGCCGCCGTTTTTAATTCAGCCAGAATAGCGCTGTAAATAGAAGCCTGGGTATCATAATGGGGATATAGAATTCCCGAATCCAGATGAAAGGCCTCGGAGTACGGCACACTGCCCCATAGGTCGGTGGTCTTTTGAGCATCGTAAGCCTTTAAAGTGAGCGCAGCGGCATAAAGATTGGTGTTACCTGCGGCCTTAGCTAAATTTGCTGCATTCACAAGATTTGTCATGGCCTGGTACATGCCAGACCACATTCCATTATTAATGTCCACTCGATATTCGTAGTCACCGAGCCCAATTGCAGCAGTTTGCCCAGCATAGGATCCTGTATAATATATATCTAATCTTTCACTGAATAATATACTAGCTGTTGATAAAATTCCGCTGGCTAAAACATTCGTAGCAGGAACAACTATGGGCGCATTGGGATTCACGTTTAATGAGGTAAATTTCTTAGTACACCCAATAGGAGCCATTACTATTATGCAAGTCGTAAAAACCAATTTTATAAATGATAGCTTTTTCATGTCCAAAGTCTTTAAATTGTTAGATTTTTTTTCTCTGCAATTCTCTTTCATTTCAAAAAATTTAGAATCCTACAGAAAGTTTAAAACCAAAGTTTCTGGTGGTAGGAATCTGAAAGTTCTCAAAGCCAACCCCTGACTCTCCCCCGCCCAAGCCTACTTCAGGATCTAATCCAAATTGTCGAGTACTGGGATCCCTATACAGAATGGCAAGGTTTCTTCCAAATACCGAAACGTTGAGTTTTTGCAACCAATGAATATTTTTAACACTCAAGTCATACCCAAGGATGACTTCACGAAGCTTGACGTATGAACCGTCAAGAATCGAGTATTCGTGATTATTCCATACCCAGCCATTTGCCGCTCCAAAATAATCTTGCGCAGAAACACGAACCGTATTGGGGGCGCCACTCTCATTCACCGCATCCACGATCAGCCCGTTCTCTCTAACATGATTAGCAGTTGTATTAGTAAAGGTCCCGGTTGGATATGAGTGCCATGCGGTGCAACTAAAGAATTTACCTCCCATTCTCATATCAACAAGAAAACTAAAATTAAAATTTTTATAAGTGAACCCATTCGTTATACCTCCCACCCAATCAGGCATAACGGTTCCAAAACTTTTAGCAACGTTAGTGGAAGTTGGAAGGCCATCAGCACCTACAACAATTTTACCTGATTTAGCATCTCTTACAAATGGAAGCCCCCAGAGTTGACCCCATTGTTCACCAGGAATGCCAAGTGTTACACATCCACCAAAACCATTTGAGATTTGATATGATTGTAAACCTCCATAGAGTTTATTAACCATATCCCTATTTTTGGCCCAATTAAGGGATATATTCCAGTTAAGCCCAGAATTATTTTGAAGAATTTTCCCCGTAAACATTACCTCGACTCCTTTATTTTCGATCTCCCCAGCGTTAAGAGTCATGCTTGTATAACCAGTAGTGGGGGAAGTAGCAACATTCAAAATCTGGTTTACAGTTTTCTGGTCATAGTAGGTTACATCAAGCGATAATCTGTTTTTGAGAAATCTCAAATTGGTCCCTATTTCATATGATTTTGTCTCCTGCGGTTTTAAATTAGCAGGTGGGAAAGTAGTGGTTGGAGCAAACAATGAAATGGAATTAAACGTACTGGCAGTGTAAGTGCCATTCAGTTGATATGGATTAGTATCTCCACCTACCTGAGCCCAGCTAACTCTTATTTTTGCATAGGATAGTTTGTCAGATCTGATCTTTAATGCATTAGTTAAATCAAACCCTGCATTTGCAGACGGATAAAAATAAGATCTGTTATTTGCAGGAAGTGTTGAGCTCCAATCATTACGTCCTGTAATCCCAAGAAATAAAAAATCTTTGTATGATGCATTTGCAGCAGCAAAAATGCTGTTGGTTTGTTTTTCACTATTGTACATTGAAGCAGTTGGAGCCCCCTTGACATTCGATATTGTATACAGATCAGGAACCGTAAGGTTATTTGCAGCCAAATAAGCGCTATTGTAAATATTATCCCTGTAGTTAGCTCCTACGAGTCCGTTAATCCGAATATCCCCAAATTTTTTATCGAAATTCAACAAAAGATCAAGATTTTGTTCCTTTGTGAAAGTATTCGTTAGATTAAATTGTCCTCCTAGTCCTTGTCTGATATTTGACTGGGTGCCGGATGGAGTTATTGATTTTTGTGTTTGTGTATAAAAGTCAACCCCTCCGCGAGCCATTACTGATAGCCAATTAGTAATTTTATAAGTTGCACTGATATTTCCAAAGCCCCTTTCCCTGTCTAATGAATTCGTGGCATCATATAGGTAATAATAATTATCTACGCCAGGCCAAGGAGTGATATTACCACCCTTTTTGTATTGGGCGTATAAGTATTTTGTATCAAAATCTCTTTCAGTCCATACATAATTAACTCCGGCGCCCTGATATCCATTAACTGGTATATTATTACTTTTTTTCACCAGGTAAGTAAGATTTCCTACTAATGAAAGCTTATCTGTGGGGGTTAAAGTGAAACTAGCATTAATTGTATTTTGCTTTTGATCCGTAAAAGGCAAAATACCTTGTGGCGTAATCAGATTTGTATAAGAGAATCTGCCTGAAGCTTTATCGCTACTAGAAGAGAGAG
>OCZU010002944.1_pt1 | contig 10789 bp, 7 predicted proteins | sample 1539001 | NCBI WGS metagenome assembly OCZU01 (sample SAMEA3539306, study PRJEB22396) | soil metagenome | biome: tundra; feature: field; material: soil | place: USA | collected 2010-05 | depth 0.15 m | reverse complement strand
GCACCGGGGTCAGCGCAAGGTACCGCAGCGCTCTGATCATGGCGTTTCTCCCTTCCGTTGGTGCAATGGACCTTGCGACCCCGCCCTATCGAAGCGCTTCGACATTTTCACCGTTACAGGGTCATGTCAAGAGTGTTTCGGGGGCTGGCAAGTGCCTGGTCGGCAACATAGCTAGGCCCAGCAGGGGGCACATTGGCATCGGTGATCGTCGAAGCGCTTCGCAACGGTTTGTACAGGGTGGCCAGCGCCGCAGGGTACGCTGCAGACGGACTGGCGAGGGGAGCCGCATCGTGACTGCATCACCCCGGCCGCTGGCCGGGCGCCGCGCCCTGGTGACTGGCGCGGCGAGCGGCATCGGTGCCGCGTGTGCCCGGGGCCTGGCCGACGCTGGCGCGCACGTCGTCGCCGCGGATGTGAACCAGGCGGGCGCCGCGCAGATCGCCGCGGAGCTTGGTGGCGAGCCATGGACCGTCGACCTGAGCGACACCGCGGCGCTGGAGACGCTCCTGCTGGATGTCGACGTGCTGGTGAACAACGCCGGCATCCAGCACGTCTCGCCGGTCGAGCAGTTCCCGCCCGCCACGTTCCGCCGCATGCTCGCGCTGATGCTCGAGGCGCCGTTCCTGCTTGTCCGGGCCGCGCTGCCGCACATGTACGCCAGTGGCTTCGGGCGCATCATCAACATCACGTCCGTGCACGGCCTGCGCGCATCGCCAAACAAATCGGCGTACGTGGCCGTCAAGCACGGCCTGGAGGGGCTGTCGAAAGTCATCGCGCTGGAAGGCGCGGCCCGTGGCGTGACCAGCAACTGCATCAGCCCCGGCTATGTGCGCACCCCGCTCGTCGAAAAGCAGATCGCCGACCAGGCCCGGCTGCACGGCATCGCCGAAGAGGACGTCGTCGCCACGGTCCTGCTCGCCGAGAGCGCTGTGAAACGGCTGGTTGAGCCAGCCGAGGTAGCCGAACTCGCGGTCTGGCTCGCCGGGCCGGCCGCCGGGATGGCAACCGGCTCGTCGTTCACCATTGACGGCGGCTGGAGCGCGAAGTGACCTGCTGGCAGGTCACTTCGAACATCAGGCGGGTTACGGTCCGCCGTCGTTTTTCTGGCTCGCACGGGGCGGCCGGAGACGGTAGGCGACGTGCGGGCGCAGGGCGTGGCCGACGGCGAGCTTCGGGTGGTCAAAGTGCGCGTACAGTCCCATCCCCAGTCGCCGCATCACCGCCTGCGATGGCTGGTTCGCGGCGGCCGCCATTGACCAGATCTGGTCAAGGCCTGCCCCGTTGAAGCCCACCTCGACAGCAGCGGCCGCAGCCTCGGTGGCGTACCCGCGGTGCCAGGCCCGGTGGGCCAGTCGCCAGCCCACTTCCATGTCACCCGCGCCGGGGACACCCTCGGGCATCCGGTTCAGGCCGGTAAACCCGATGAACTCGGCGGTGTCGGCCACCTCGAGGGCCCACAGCCCGAATCCCTGCGTGTCGAAGAGGTCCTCGATGCGATCGAGGCTGGCGTCACTAGCGGCCCGGTCGAGGGTGGCCGGGAAGTAGCGCATCACCAGTGGGTCGGCGTTCATCGCGGCGTACGCGTCCCGGTCCGCGTCGCGCCATCGGCGCATCACCAGGCGAGCGGTCCGGATGCGGTCGAATCGGCGCGCCACCCGGCCAGCGTAACCGTCCCCGATCCGTCTCCGATCCGGCGTGGGCCCGGGCGCCGCGGCGGGGCCTGCACGGGGTCAGCGGAGGCTGGCAGCGAGGGTGCCGAGCACCTGGTCGATGGCTGGCGCGGCACGCATCTCAGCCGCGATGCGCTGCGCCGCCTCCCGGTACGACGCATCCGCCAGGATCGTCTCGATCGCGGCGCGGATCCGCGACCCGGTGGACTCCCCGGCCTTCCCGGCCGGGGCCGGGCGGAAATCTGGCTCAACGACTATCCCTGCTCCTGCCCCGGCCACGAGCCGGGCGTTCGCAGGCTGGTCGGCCATCATCGGGACGAACACGAGAGGCAAGCCGGCCGCGAGAGCGCCGAAGGTTGTCCCCGAACCGCCGTGGATCACGGCCAGCGATGCGTGCGGCAGCACGTCCTGCTGCGGGACCCACGCCTCGACGTGCACGTTGCGGGGCAGCGGGCCGAGTTCGGCCGCCTCGCGGGTGCGGCCCGTGGTCAGCAGAACCCGTACCGGGAGCCCGGTCACCGCCGTGATGACCGCCTGATACGCCGGAACTCCGGCCGGCAGGCGCCCCGCGATCGTGCCGAAGGAGACGAATACCAGCGGAGACTCATCCCCGTCCCACCAGTCCGGCAAGGGGGATCGCCGTGTGCCAGCGCTCTCCCGGAAGCGGCGCGTCGCGGTGAACGGCGAGGGGTCCAGCGACGCGGGAAGCCGCGTCAGGTAGGGCGACGCGAGGAGCCGCTCCACGATCTGGCCGCCGTAGTCCTCCAGCACCGGCGCGGCCAGCGCCAGCGAGGACGATTCGACCTCCGCGAGGCCGATCGCGACCTGGGCGTGCGGCAGGCCGCGGCGCTCGGCGGCGACAGCCGAGGCGTACTCGGCGGCCTCCCGCAGGATCAGGTCAGGCCGCCACTCATCGCACGCCGCGCCGACCGCCGGCAGCATGGCCGCGGTGGCCAGCCGGCCGAAAAACTCGCGGTTGACCAGCACGGATGCCTCGCCGCGCGGAGATTGCCTGACGCGATCCCAGATCGCCGCCATTTCCTCCGCCGGGGGGCCAGCACCCACCCGGAACGGGTGGCCAGTCGCCTCGACCCGCGCGGTAAGCCCAGGGGGAACGACGAACAGCACGTCATCCCCACGCCGCGCCGCCGCCTCCACCACCGGTACCAGCGGGCCAAAATGGCCCGCTCCCTCGGTGGAGCTTACGAGCACGCGCACGGCGACGACTCTACGTCAGCGCTAGTATGGAAGCAGTCATCTCTTGGGGGAGCCAGCCGCAATGACCCGGGTCCTGCACGTCCCGGCACCCGCCAGGTAGGGGTTCCCATGTCCGGCTGGTTCGAGGGGCAGATCGTGGATACCGGGCGGCTGCCGCTGTTCTGCTTCTTCGTGGCGTTCGTGGCCGGCTTCGGCTTCATCCGGGTGTCCTCGCGCCTCATCCGCGCGCAGGTCCGCTGGTGGCCGGGCAATCTCATCGCGGGCACGGTGCATGTTCACCACATGGTGTTCGGCGTGGTGTTCATGGGAATCGGCGGTGTCGCCCAGCTGGCCGCGCCACTGACCTCGCTGGAATGGCGATCCGCGGCGGCCGCCTTGTTCGGGCTGGGCACCGCACTGGTTCTCGATGAGTTCGCGCTCCTGCTGCACCTGCGCGACGTGTACTGGAGCAACGAGGGACGGCTGTCAGTCGACGCCGTGTTCGTCGCCGCTGGCGTGACGTCGCTGCTCCTGATCGGGGTCGGCCCGATCGGCGTGAAGTCCGTGGCTGACTACCACCGGCTGCCTGGAAGCCGGGGCGCGGTCGTCCTGCTCATCCTGACGGTGGCAATCCTGTTCGTGCTCGCCGTGATCACCCTGCTGAAGGGCAAGGTCTGGACCGGGCTGTTCGGTGTGCTACTGCCGCCGCTCTTCATCGCCGGCGCCATCCGGCTCGCCCGGCCTGGATCGCCGTGGGCCCGCTGGCGCTACCGGGAACGGCCGGGGAGGCTCGCCCGGGCCAACAGCCGGGAACAACGCCTCCGCCTGCCGGTGATCCGCGCGAAGATCCGGGTCCAGGACCTGCTCACCGGCCGGCATGACCAGCCCTGCAGGGTGCTCGAGCAGCAGGCACCGCCGCCCCGGCCCGGTTCGAGGATCAGGCGCGGCCGGGCCGGCGCGTCCGACGAGGTGCTTGATGACGTGCTCGATGACGTGCCCTGAGGCGAACGACTAGGGCGTGTCCCGTGGGTCTTGGCCGTCGCGAGCGGCCGTCCGGCAGGATGGATCGCAAGACGGAGGAGGAGCCGATAGCGGAGCTACCGGCGACGACGACAACGCCGCGAGACGCCTGCCGGCGGGCGCGCAGCAGGCTGAAGATCCACGGGACACGCCCTAACAGCAGCCAGCGCAACCCGCCGGGTAACCCGGAATGATGTGGCTCATGGGTGAAGATGAATCATTGCTCGCGCTGGCCGGCGAGCTGACCGTCGAGCAGAAAGCCGCCCTGTGCCTCGGGTCGGACTTCTGGCACACCGCCCCGGTCGAGGCCGCCGGCGTCGAGCCAATCATGGTGTCCGACGGGCCGCACGGGCTGCGCAAGCAGCCGCAGCGCGCGAATGACGCTGGCCTGCGCGACAGCGTGCCGGCGACCTGCTTCCCGACGGCGTCGGCCCTGGGCTCCTCGTGGGACCCGGACCTGGCCCGCGCGGTGGGCGCGGCGCTGGGTGTCGAGGCCCGGGCGCAGGGCATCGCGGTCGTCCTCGGCCCAGGAATCAACATCAAGCGGTCGCCGCTGTGCGGCCGCAACTTCGAGTACCTCTCCGAGGACCCCCACCTGGCCGGCCGGCTCGCCGCGGCGATGGTCGAGGGCCTGCAGTCGCAGCAGGTCGGCGCCTCGGTCAAGCATTTCGCGGCCAACAACCAGGAAACCGACCGGATGCGGGTCAGCGCCGATATCGACGAGCGGACGCTGCGCGAGATCTACCTCCCGGCGTTCGAGCACGTGGTCACGACAGCGCAGCCGTGGACCGTTATGTGCTCCTACAACAAGGTCAACGGCGAATACGCGTCCCAGAACCGCTGGCTGCTGACCGATGTGCTGCGCGGCGAGTGGGGTTTCGACGGGCTTGTCGTGTCCGACTGGGGAGCGGTGCACGACCGCGTCGCCGCGCTCGCGGCCGGGCTGGACCTGGAAATGCCGCCCAACCTCGGCGTCAGCGATCGGGCGATCGTCGAGGCGATCGCCGGCGGCCGCCTGGACATGGCGGTGCTCGATCAGGCCGTCGCGAGGGTTCTGCGGCTGGTGCAGCGGGCCCGGCGCCGTGAGCCCGCCGCCATGCCCGGCGACGCGCACCACGCGCTGGCCCGCCGCGTCGCGGCTGAGAGCATGGTGCTGCTCAAGAACGATGGCGGTGTGCTGCCGCTGGCCGACTCGCCGGACCTGACGGTCGCCGCGATCGGCGAGTTTGCCCGCACGCCCCGCTTCCAGGGCATGGGCAGCTCTCAGGTGAACCCGACCCGGGTCGACGTGCCGCTCGACGAGCTGACCGCGGCCCTGCCGGAGGCGACCATCCGCTTCGCGGCCGGCTTCGGTCTCGGCGACGACAGCGCGGACGCCGATCTGGCCGCCGAAGCGCTGCGCACCGCGGCCGGCGCCGACGTCATCGTGGCCTTCCTGGGCCTGCCGCCGGCCGACGAGTCCGAGGGCCTCGACCGCAGGCATATCGACCTGCCCGCCGCCCAGACTCACCTGGTGGCCAGGCTGGCCGACGCCGTCCCGGGCACGCCGATCGTGGTGGCGCTGTTCAACGGGTCCGCGATCCGCACCAGCACCTGGGACCATGCGGCCTCGGCAGTGCTCGAATGCTGGCTGAGCGGGCAGGCCACCGGGGGGGCCCTGGCCGATGTGCTGACCGGTGCCGTCAATCCCTCTGGCCGGCTGGCCGAGACGATCCCGCTCCGTCTGCAGGACTGCCCGTCATTCCTGAACTTCCCGGGGGAGCAGGGCCATGTCCGGTACGGCGAACGGGTGTTCGTGGGCTACCGGGGATTCGACGCCGCCGATCTGCCGGTGGCCTACCCCTTCGGCCACGGCTTGTCCTACACCACGTTCGAGTACCGTGACCTGCAGGTAAGGCAGGCAGGCTCGGCCGACACCGATGATCTCGTGGTGACCGTGACGTGCACCGTCGCGAACGTTGGCGCGCGGAGGGGCCGCGAGGTGGCCCAGCTGTACGTGGCCGATCCCGTCGCCTCAGTGGCGCGGCCGCCGCGGGAGCTGAAGGCATTCACCAAGCTGGACCTCGCGCCAGGGGCAGCCCAGCAGCTGACGTTCAGCCTCACGGCCCGGGACCTGTCCTACTGGTCTGCGGTCCACCGGCGCTGGGTCCTCGAGCCCGGCGACTTCCAGCTCGCGGTCGGCGCGTCATCCCGCGACATCCGCTGCATCCAGAGCATCGGCATCGAGGCTGAGCTGCCGCCTCAGCCGCTGACCGACATGTCGACACTGCAGGAGTGGCTGGCCGACCCGGTGGGGGGGCCGGCCCTGCGCGACGCCATCGGCCTGGATCCCGATGGCCGGCCAGCAGGCATCCTCGGCCGCAGCGAACTCATGAGGATCATCGCCAACGTCCCGCTGTCCGCGCTGGCCGCATTCCAGGGCCTGGGAATCACCCCAGAGCTCATCGAGAGGCTCACCCGCACGGGAAGCTGACGGCCGCTGGCCCGGGCCGGCGGGGCCGTTTGCGTTGGAGTGCACTCCAACGCCTAGTGTCAGTGGAGTGACAAGCTGGACGACGAGGCAGCCGGCCGGGAAGTGCGGGCTGACTCGCCGCACCCTGCGCTGGCATGAGCGGACAGGCGACTCAGGAATAGGACACTGACGTGCACAAGGTTTCACTGGGTGAACTCACCGTGTCGGCGCAGGGTCTTGGCTGCATGGGCATGAGCGAGTGGTACGGCAGCGCTGACTGGGATGAGTCAATCGCGACGATCCACCGGGCCCTCGATCTCGGCGTGACCTTCATCGACACCGCCGATATTTACGGAGCGGGCCACAACGAGGTCCTGGTCGGGCGTGGGATCAGCGGCCGCCGGGACGAGGTGCAGCTCGCGACGAAGTTCGGCATCGACCGCTCGGCTGGGGACGCGACGCGGACGGTCCGCGGCGAACGTGCGTACGTCAAGAGGTCGTGCGAGTCGTCGCTGCTGCGGCTGGGCGTGGATGTGATCGACCTCTATTACCTGCACCGGCCGCCGCAGACCGCGGAGATCGAGGAGACCGTCGGCGCGATGGCCGAACTGGTCACCGAGGGCAAGGTGCGCTACCTCGGCCTCTCCGAGGTGGACAACGACCTGCTGCGCCGGGCCTACGCGGTGCATCCGATCACGGCGGTGCAGAGCGAGTACTCACTGTGGGCCAGGGACCCAGAAACCACGGTGCTGGACGCGCTCCGCGAGCTGGGCGTCGGGCTGGTCCCGTATTCGCCGCTAGGCCGCGGCTTCCTCACCGGCACGGTAGACGTGAAGACGCTGGATGCCAAGGATTTCCGGAGCCACAACCCGCGCTTCGCCGGTGATGCCGGGGCCGCCAACCAGGCGATCGCCGACGCGGTCCGCGGGGTCGCTGAGGCCAAGGGCGTCGCGCCCGCGCAGGTGGCGCTCGCCTGGGTGCACGGGCAGGCTGGGCGGCTTGGCGTTCCGGTCGCCCCGATCCCGGGCACCAAGCGGGTGAAGTGGCTGGAGCAGAACGTGGCTGCGCTCGACATCACGCTCACGCCAGGCGAGCTGGCCGTGCTCGACCCGCTGGGCGATCAGGTCGCCGGCGCCCGCTACTGACGCCTGCCGGCCGTCAGCGGACCCGGACGGCGACCAGGCATGCGTCGTCGCCGGTATCGGATGGCGCGTGGCTGAGCAGGTGGTCGGCGTAGTGGGTGACGCTGCCGACCGGCCGGCTGGCGAGGCGGAGCAGCGAGTCCATGCTGTCGTCGATGGATTCGGCCCGGCGTTCGATCAGCCCGTCCGTGAACAGCAGCAGGGCGTCGCCCGGCTCCAGCGACGTCGTCACCTGCTCGTAGGAGGCGTCCGGGTCCGCCCCGAGCAGGACGCCCTGCGGGAGACCGAGGTCCCGGGCAACACCATTGCGCACCAGGACGGGCGGCATGTGACCGGCCCGGGCCCAGTGCAGGGACCGGCTCGCGGGGTCGTAGAGTCCGCAGACGGCCGTGCCGACGATGCCGTCCGTGAGATGGCATGCGACACCGTTCAGCCAGCCGAGCAGCGCCGCGGGACCCGCCCCCGTGATCGCCAGCCCGCGCAGGCAGTTCCGCAGCGCGACCATCCCGGTGACCGCGTCTATCCCGTGCCCGGCGACATCCCCGACGACCAGGAGCACCTCGCCGCCCGGCAGCGGGACAGTGTCGTACCAGTCGCCGCCCACCAGGTTCCCGGGTCCGGCGGGCCGGTACCGCGCGGCGATCTCCAGGCCGGCCACCTCAACGGGCTGCGCTGGCCGTGGCGTGATCGCCTGCTGCAGGCGCAGTGCGAGGACCCGTTCCTCCTCGGCCCGCTCCTCGCTGTCGGCGAGCTGGTCACGTGTCGCGGCGAACGCCACCTGCGTGTGGTAGTCGGCGGATACGTCCTGATAGGCGCCGCGCAGGGCGACCAGGGTGCCCGCCGGATCCGTGACGGGCTCGGCGAAGGCCCGGATCTGCCGCACGCTCTGGTCCTCGGAGCGGATGATCCGGAAGACGGCGGCGGTGGCCCTCTGCTCGGTCATCAGTGTGCCGCGGAATCGCTCGACCACGGCGACGTCCTCGGCGGGTACGTGGCTGTGCAGGTCCGCGACCGGGACCGGGGCGCCGGGGGGCTGCCCGAAGATGGCGAACGTCCGGTCGGTCCAATGCACGTCGCCGGTGAGCAGGTTCTCCTCCCAGCCGCCGATGTGGCCGAGCCGCTGGGCGTGCTGGAGCAATGCCGCGAGCCGCTCGACCTCGTCCGCGCGCCGCCAGGCGATGACGACGCCGTCGAAGAGACGGACGATGCGGACCTCCATCACGGGCGCCATGGCGCCGTGCCGCACTGACATGCTGATGACCTCGCCGGACACGTGCTGCGGCTCGCCGGTCGCCAGCACCTGGACCGCCCGGTCGTACAGGCCGCCCGGGAGTGCCGCTGCCGGGTACGCCTCCAGCAATGACTGCCCCGTCAGGTCCGCGGCGCTGCGGCCGGCCGGATCGCGGAAGCCGTCACTGAGGTGGCAGATCAGGAAATCCACCAGGTGCCCGTCATCGCCGATGCGGCGCGCGAACATGGCCGACTCAAGCAGTCCATCCAGCAGTCCGAGTATCCATGGCGCCCGGTCATGGGCGAGATCACCATCCGTCAGCCGGGTGCCGAGGGCCTGCGCGGACACCTCGGCGAGGGCGGTGAGCTGACGGCGCAGCGGGGTGGCGAAGGCCGCACGCGGATCCGGCCAGCAGATTTCCATGGCGCCGAGCGTCACCCGGTCGCTGCGCATCGGGAGCACCACCCGGGCCCCGGCGGGCCAGCGGCCCATCAGGGGAGTGCTGTCCCCCTCGGGGCGCCCGGCAGGCCACCAGAATTCGACGTCGTCGCGTGCCGCCCGCTGAGCGAGTGAGCACATGTCTGGGTGTATCCGGCGCCACCGGCTGGCCTCGCGCGCACCGAAACCAGCCTCACTGGCCAGCATCAGGCCGCCATCGGGTTCGGTCAGCCAGAGTGCCACCGCAACCGCACCCGCTGGAGCCAGGGCCTCCTCAAGCAGCGCGGCCGCGACATCGGCGCCGTCGGGGGACGTCTCCATGGCCGCCGCGGCCAGCCTGATCCCGTGCTCGTCCTGACCGGCCAGCGGTGCCTGACCGGCGAGCAGTGCCTGACCGGCGATCTGGGCGGCGAGTTCCGGCACGCTCGTCCCGGATTCCGCCGAGAGGTGGGCGAGCTGCTCCTGAGCCTCGGCGGCGGAGCAGCCGAGCCGCTCCATCAGCATCCCCCGGGCAAGATCCGCGACCGAGCGGGCGGCGGCCGCTGACTGCATTCGGTCCAGCTCGCGCCGCTGCCGTGCTATCAGTGCGCTTAGCCTGGCGAACTCGCCGTTGCTTGCTATCGTCGCGGTCACGCCTTCCCGGGGCCAGCCCATCGACACTACGCTACCTGCCATGATCGGCTTGTACCGGCAATTGTTGCCCCAACGGCCGTGGCAGTATCGGCCTGTGGGAGAAGCGCGTAACGAGGCGCTTTCTCGACGCCGGGATATGAGGGAGCGTCGATGACAGAGGCCACGCAGCAGGCAGGCCCGCCAGCGGACCCGCGGTTGCAGCTATTGCTGGCGGGCCTGACCGCCGTACGGGGCGGGGACTTCAGCACCCGCCTGCCGCACAGGGGTGATCCGCTGATGGATGAGATCGCCACCGTGTTCAACAGCATGACCGACCAGCTAGCCCTGTTCACCTCGGAGGTAACCCGGGTGGCCCGGGAGGTGGGCACCGATGGGAAGCTCGGCGGCCAGGCTCAGGTACCGGGTGTCGCGGGCACGTGGAAGGACCTGACCGACTCGGTGAACGCCATGGCCGGCAACCTCACCGGTCAGGTCCGGGACATTGCGCAGGTCGCGACGGCGGTGGCCAGGGGTGACCTCAGTCAGAAGATCACCGTGGATGTCAAGGGCGAGATGCTCGAGCTGAAGGACACCCTCAACACGATGGTCGACCAGCTGTCGGCGTTCGCTGACGAGGTGACCCGGGTGGCCCGCGAGGTGGGCACCGAAGGCCGCCTGGGCGGCCAGGCGCAGGTGCCAGGGGTGGGCGGCACCTGGCGCGATCTGACCGACTCGGTGAACTTCATGGCGGGCAACCTGACCAGCCAGGTCCGCAACATCGCCCAGGTGACCACCGCGGTGGCTCAGGGTGACCTGTCGAAGAAGATCGACGTGGATGCGCGCGGCGAGATCCTGGAGCTGAAGACCACCATCAACACGATGGTCGACCAGCTCTCGTCGTTCGCGGCCGAGGTCACCCGCGTCGCGCGGGAGGTGGGCAGCAAGGGGCTGCTCGGTGGCCAGGCCGAAGTGGAGGGCGTGTCCGGCACCTGGAAGCGGCTGACCGAGAACGTCAACGAGCTCGCCG
>OCZU010002943.1_pt1 | contig 10790 bp, 10 predicted proteins | sample 1539001 | NCBI WGS metagenome assembly OCZU01 (sample SAMEA3539306, study PRJEB22396) | soil metagenome | biome: tundra; feature: field; material: soil | place: USA | collected 2010-05 | depth 0.15 m | reverse complement strand
AACGGCGAAGGCGGTGGATGGGGAACGGCATCACTCAGAATTGTACCTCCTGGACCGAGGGCCGCTGGAACATCGCATAATGGTGAAGGCAGCGACAGGCCAAGGGGCCTACCCACCTGGGGGGGGAACTCATGACGGGCACGGACTTTCGACGCATCGCCTTGACCATGGCAGAGGCCGTGGAGGGCGCTCACTTCGGGAACGCCGATTTCCGGGTGGGGGGAAAGATCTTCGCCACATTGGCGCTGGAAAAGGAAGGCTTCGGCGTTCTGCTGCTGTCGCCGGAGGAGCAGGCCGGAATGGTAGAGGATGCGCCGGAGGTGTTTTCCCCCGTTCCGGGCGGATGGGGCCGCAAGGGTTCCACGCGGGTGTGCCTGGCCAAGGTATCGCCCGGGATACTGGAAGCGGCCGTGCGGACCGCTTGGCGAAAACGGGCACCGAAGCGTTTGCGATGAAACCCACGCGCACGCGATTCCAGGTAAGCGGCTTCCTGTTTCTGCTGGCGGCGGTGACCTACCTCGATCGGGTTTGCATCTCCACGCTGGCACCGGAAATCTCCCGCGATCTGCATCTCTCGAAGCTCGAAATGAGCTTCGTGTTCAGCGCCTTCGCGGTGGCGTATGCGGGGTTTGAAATCTTGAGCGCGTGGTGGGGTGAGAAAATCGGCGCGCGGCGCGTGCTGACGCGGATTGTCATCTGGTGGTCGGTCTTCACCATGGCCACGGCCGGGGCTTGGAACTACTCCAGCCTGGTGGCGATCCGGTTCCTGTTCGGCGCGGGAGAAGCCGGCGCGTGGCCCAACGCCGCTCTGGCGTTTTCGCGTTGGATACCGTGGCGCGAACGCGGCCGGGTGCAGGGCTTCTTCTTCGCCGCGGCACATGTTTCGGGAGGCATCACACCACTGCTTGTGGGGTGGCTGGTGGGGTTCCTTCCGTGGCGCGGCGTGTTCGTGGCGTGCGGATGCATCGGCGCAATCTGGGCGGCGGCCTGGTACCGTTGGTTTCGCGACGAACCGCGCGATCACCGGCGCGTCAACCAGGCCGAGGCGCTGCTGATTGAATCCGAACGCCGCATAGAGAGGGACGCGCACCATGGGAAGGCGCTGGGGCGCGCGCTGGTCTCCTCGCCGAACGTGTGGTGCCTGTGTCTGGCTTATCTTTCCAACAGCTACGGCGCTTACTTCGTGATGACGTGGCTGCCCACTTATCTGGCGGAGAACCGCGGCTTCGAGAAACAGTGGCTCAGCCTGTTTGCGGGATTGCCGCTGCTGCTCAGCGTGGTGGGCGATATCGGCGGAGGCGCGGTCACCGATTGGGCCTCACAGGTGTTCGGACTTCGCCTCGGACGCGCGGCGGTTTCGGTGGCCGGATACTCGGTGGCCGCGGGGGCCATGTTCGCCGCGGTGTACGCCGCCACACCCGTGATGGCGGCCTCGTTGATCGCCGTGGCAGTGGCGGCTTCCATGTTCACGCTCAGTCCGAGTTGGGCGGCTTGCATGGACATCGGCGGCGAAAACACGGCGGTCCTGAGCGCCGCCATGAATACCACCGGGCAGGTGGGGTCCATCCTCAGCCCGGTGGTGACCGGCTGGATCGTCTACCGTTTCGCCGACTGGCAAATGCCGCTGCTCATCATGGGCGGGTTGTATACGCTATCGGCCATTCTGTGGACTCAGGTAGACCCGCTGCAGCGGCTGCGGAGCGCGTGATCTGGCTGGGGAGAAAGCGGCCTGCGGGACCCGATCGGACCAGGCATTGGTGTTCAGCTAAGGTTGGCGGACCGATTTGTGGTGGGGCTGCGCAACAGCTTTCGGCATTCTAAACGATGCGGCGGGGAGGAGTTGTTCCTTTGGCGCCAGGTATCAGCGTCGGGCGTGATCCGGCCGGGTGTTGAAAGTCGTAAGATGAATTGTGCCGGTCAGGATTCGCGATCTAATCAAGGCACTGGAAAACGCGGGCTGGCGTCACGTGCGGACCTCCGGCGACCATCGGGTCTTCCAAAACCCCGAGGGCCGCATTACTGTTGTGTCCGGGAAGCTCGGAGACGACGTCAGGCCCGGCACATATCGAGCCGTATTGCGGCAAACTGGTATCAAGGAGCCCGACAGATGATACGAAAATACTCGCTGATTATTGAAGGGGATGATGCGGGTTATAGCGGATACGTGCCAGAACTCGCGACCATCGTCGTCACGGGTAAATCCGTGGAAGATCTGATCGCCTCAGCAAAGGAAGCGGTTCGCCTTTATTGGGAAGCCCTGCAAACCGATCAGTCCCCCGGCTCAACCGTTTGCGAAATCGAGGTCGAATTGCCGGTGTAATTCGGCGCTTGCGTGCGGAAGCTGGGACTTCCGCGGGTAGGGTGTTTCTCGGCAAGTTGACGCCGAACGGGCCAGGTTCCGGTTAGCACGTTTGCAGGAAAAACCGCATCGAGAGCGCCACATGTAGTCGCCATGTTCGCCCGGGGCCAATATTTCCCGGCGATCGATCCTCCCTTGCCAAGGGTTCACCTATAGCTGGCGAGAACAGTGCCTCGCACCTTCAATTCAACAGTGAGGTCCCGGCGGGCGCGTGTTTTTATCGACTGCGCGCGGGCCGGGGGGTCCGCCCCATGACGCAACGATGATACAGTAGCGGCTGAAAGGATCTGAAATGAACCGAAGGGTCTATGCTGCACTCCTCCCCGTTCTGGGGATCACTGTTTGGGCTATGGCGCAAACTCCGGGCGACCCTCTGATCGAGGGACTCCGCAACGTCGAAGTGGCATCGGTGGCCGACGCCATCGAACAACTGTATGGCCAGAAGGCATACATGTCGCATGACATGCGGCCCGTGGCGAAGACGAAGTTCGCCGGGCCGGCGGTCACGGTGCTATTGAAAAAGGAAGAGCACAAGGAAGGCTCGAAGGCGTCGCAGGGAATGCTGGATGCGATTGACGCGGCGGCTCCCGGGTCGGTTTACGTGATGGTGCTGGAGGACGGTTTGGACTACGCGGGGATGGGCGCGCTGATGGCGACGGCGATGAAGGTGCGCGGTTTGACGGGCGCGGTGATCGACGGGGGGGTGCGCGATACGCCGCAAATCGGCCGCATTCAGTTTCCGGTATTCAGCCGGGGCGTGGCGCCGTCCACCACGATCAATCATTTCCGGTTCGCCGGCGTCAACATTGCGGTGACCTGCGCGGGCGCCAGAGTGAACCCGGGCGATATCATTGTGGCCGACGAGGATGGTGTGGCGGTGGTGCCGAAAGCGCACGCCGCGGATGTGCTCAAGAAGGCCGAAGAACTGGACAACACGGAGCACACTATGCTGCCGTTCATCGAGAAGTTCAAATCCATCAAGGAAGCGGTGGCGAAGTTCGGGCGGATCTGAGGCGGGGTCGCGAAAAGCAGTTTCTCGCAGAGGCGCGAAGGGCGCAAAGAAGAACCGAGAATTGGCGGGGTAAGCGAACCTGGAGGGTCCGCCTGCCCCACCAGGGAGGAGCAAGGGCGTGGTTACAAGGGGGCGCATCAAACAGTCGCTGGCGTACTGGTGCCTGAATGCCACCCAGTGGCAGTGGGATATCGATCGCATCTGCGAAACGGCGGTGCGGTTGGGCTGCCCGAGCGTGGAACTGGCGCCGCCGGAGTTATGGCCGGTGGTGGCCCGGCACGGCTTGCGGAACGCGCTGGTGCTCAACGGCATGCCAGGCCCGGAATTTGCGAGGGGCCTGAACAATCCGCAAAATCACGAGGAGATCTTCGCGCGCACCAAGGGGATCGTCGACCAGTGCGCCGATTTCGGCATCCCCAACGTGATCGCTTTCACGGGATATAAATGGGTGGATGCATTCGATCCGGCGAGCGGTGAAATCCCCAAGGAACGCGGGGCGGAGAACACGATTGCGGGGCTGCGCGAACTGGCCAACTACGCGGCGCCGCGGAACGTTACGGTGGTGCTGGAACAACTCAACACGCGCGACGATTCGCACCCCATGAAGGGTCATCCGGGGTATCAGGGGGACGACATCGATTACTGCGCGGAGATTATCCGGAGGGTGGATTCGCCCCACGCGAAACTGCTATTCGATGTGTATCACGTGGCCATCATGAACGGCGATGTGATCCGGCGGCTGCGGCAGTACGCGCGATGGATCGGCCACGTGCACGTGGCGGGGGTGCCGGGGCGCGGCGAACTGGATGGGGGGCAGGAGATCCAGTATCCGGCGGTGATGCGGGCGCTGGTGGAGAGCGGGTACGAAGGCTACGTGGGACAGGAGTTCATCCCGACGCGCGATCCGGATGAGGGGCTGGCGGAAGCGGTGGCGCTATGCGACGTTTAGGTTAAGGAGGCGCGGCGGAAGGGGAGTCCGAGCTTCGCTCGGATTGGCAGGCTGAAGCCTGCTGCCCCACCAATGGGGCGTGCTAGCGGGCGACCACCAGGACGCCCCAGGGCTTCTCGCCGACCTTGACCTTCTTGAGCACGGTGCGCGTGGCCACGTCGACGATGGATACGTCGTTGGAGGGGCCGTTGGCGGTGAAGAGGAGTTTTTCGTCGGGGGAAAGCGCGATGCCCCAGGGGCGGTCGCCCACCTCGAAGGAGGCCGCGACGTTGCCGGTGGCCGTTTCCAGCACCACCACCTTCTTGCCGCGCCCGGTGGTGACGTAAAGCTTGCCCCCGTCGCGCGACATGGCCATGCCCATCGGCTTCAGTCCAGCGCCCACGGAAATGGTCTGCACGACAGCGAGCCTGGCGGTATCGATGACGCTTAAGGTGGCGTCGTTTTCATTGGTGACGAAGGCGCGCGATCCATCGGGGAGGAAAACGATGCCGCGGGGGCGGCGTCCCACGGGGATGGTCTTGACGGCCTGGCGGGTGGCGGTATCGACCACGGTGACGGTGCCCTGGTCCTCGGATGTGACGTAGACGAATTTGGCGTCGGGGGTGAGGGTGACGCCTTCGGGTTCGGCGCCGGTGGGCACGGTGGCGAGCACGGTACCCTGGACGGGGTCGACGAAGCTGAGGCCGGCGGCGTCCTCATTGGAAACGTAGAGGAGACCATCCTTGCCGATGGCGAATTGTTCGGGATCGCTGCCGCCGGGGACTTTGCGCAGCAGTTTGTTCTGGGCGACGTCGAAGATGCCGATGCCGTCGGCGCTCTTATCGGGCGGGGGAAGAGTGCTCTCATCGACACCGGGAGGGGCGAAGGGGGAACCGCTGAGCGCGACGAAGACCTGCTTGCCATCGGCGCCGGCGTGGATGCCGCGCGCGCGTTTGCCGATGGGCACGGTGGCGATGGCGGCCATATTCCGGGGATCGATCACGGTCAGGTCACCGGAGCCTTCATTGCTGATGTAGACGCGGTAGGAAGGGCCGCCGGGCGCGCAGGAGGTGAGCAGGGCAAGGAGCAGCGGGACAGCGGACAGGGCGAGTTTTTTCATGATGCTATCTCTCCAATCGAGCAGGGCCCGCGCGCCGCCAGGCGCAATGCCGCCCTGCCAAGGGCTCAACGATAGGTGAAGTTTACTGCCGCGGAGGCAGCAGAGGCAACGTGGACCTGCTGCTCCTGTTTGCCGAGTTTCTCGTGCCAGACGGCGACGGTGTAATCGCCGGGCGGGACGTTTTTCCATTGGAATTTGCCGTCGGGGCCGGTGACCGCGAAGTAGGGATGATCCACGACTCCGATGTAGGAGTGCATCCAGGCGTGGATGTTGCATTTGACAGGGATCATGATTTCGGGGCGAGCGAAGCGGTGTTCGACCGTGGGAGCCTGCGGCGCCTGCTCCTGGTTCCATTCGCGATTGTTGACCGGGAGGGGGTGGACATTGTGCGCGACCGCATCGCCGTTCATAAGGTCGAGGGTTTGCCCGGGGCGGAGGCCGATGACGCGCGGCACGAACGTGCAGCCGCGTTGATCCAAGACCACGGCCTGCGTGTTGGGTTCGAATTTCTTGCCTTCGAGGCCAGCCTGTATGTAGACGAATGCGTTGGCGAGGGCGCCGTGGTTGCCAATCAGGACGGCTTCGTCGTAGGCGGGTTTGCCGGCGTGGGCTTTCTGGCAGCCTTCGTCGGCCTCCATGGAAATGGTTTCGCGGGCGGGCTTGGCGCCAGCGAAGGTGATGGCGCCGGCGACCGTGCCGGCGGTGGCAGCGTCCACGTGGAAATACTCTACTGACTTAGGCGCGGCGTTCTCGGCGGCCTTCTTCTCCTCGGGCTTTGCCTCGGCAGGGGGCTTGCCGCAGGCGGCCGTGAGTAGAGCGGCCGCGAAGAGGAGGGTTCGTTTCATTGGACGCGCGCCGGCGGAGCCTGCGGATTGCCCGGGCCGAAATGCTTGAGCAGCACCAGGTTCTCGGTGGCGCTCCGATTGGTCAGCAGCACGCCGTTGGCGGCAGCGTCCGCGGTGACGAACAACTCGTCGCTGGTCATCTGGCCGTAGCGGATGAAGGTGGGCGTCTCGACCTCATGCTTGCCGATGGAGCCGTAGCCTTGGGTGAGAATGAGCCCATAGGCGGCGGCGTCGGTGATGGTGACGGAACGGCCGGGGAAGACGGTCAGTTCCTTGGCGGAGTAATTCGGCGTGGAGTAGACGATCCACTTTTCACAGTACCCGGCATCGGCCATGGTAGCGAGCGGCGCCACCGGGGTGGGTTCGAAGTGGCGGTGTTGGTAGAATTCGGGATCGGTGTTGGCGTCCCAATCCAGCATGTCGAGCAGGTAGTCGAGGTCGTGATGATGCTCGGGCGGGACGTCTTTGACGAGGAGGTCCCACGGCACGGTGCGGCCTTCGACGAGGGATTGATACATGGCGAAGACGTCGGAGTTGACCTGCGGTTCGTAGGTGACGAGCGATCCGGGGGCGTGGAGGATGCCGGCGTCGATCTGCCATCCGGTGCCGGGCTTGAGGCGGTATGCGCGGGAGAGGTCCAGCATGCCGTTGTCGCCTTGGTTCCAGCGCTCCAGGCAACCGCGCACATCGTCGCGGGTGGTGCCGGGTTCGAGGCCCATGAAGGTGTAGGGGAAGTTGTTACCGGTGAAGTTGTACTGGGGGGGGAAGTAGTAGGCTTCGGGCTTGCCCTTCTGTCCCACGCGGGCGGCGAACTCGTCGGTCTGATGGAGGTGGTGGGGAATGGGGCCGAGGTTGTCGAAGAACTTGCAGAGCAGGTTCCAGCCGCCGTGCCGGCGCATGACACTGGCGCCGAGGAAGAGATCGCCATGGCGCTCGATGGCGTCCTTGAGCAGGAGTTTCCCGCCGTGGAACTCGATGTAGGCGAGGCCTTCATCGGGGGCGGTGAAGGGACCGTTGGCGGCTTTGGTGGTGGAGGCGAACCAGCGTTCGTCGATGCCGCCGCGATGGCCGCCCAAAATGTAAAGATCGCGCGGGTCGAGTTTGAGGCGCCCGCCGGGCATGAGGAAAGAGCGCGGCACCCAGCACGGCGCCAGGCGCACGATACCTTCTCCGGCGGATAAGGCCTCGCGGAGGAAGCCGGCGGCGGACGCGAGTTCAATCACGGAACCCGCGTGAAGACTGGTGTTTTCGACTTGAGGGGTCATGTTGGTATGCCCAGCTCCTGTTTAGGCGATATGCTCGATCGCGGATTGGCGGCCGGTTTCGCGGCACAAGCCGAATGAGTGCTTGTAGCGTACTAGCTTCTGGAATTGTCTGTCAAGAAGAGAACAAAAAACGGCGGTAAACGGCTTGACACGGAGGGGCGGCGGTTATATGCTTATCGCACTACCCGAGCTTTGATACGTTTCAAGAGGGCGTGGAGGAATACGTCTCCGACCTGCAACTTCCCGACGGGTGCGCAGTGCAGGCGCGGCGGTCCGTGATTTTTGCGAGGTTCCGGTTTTGGACGGGAAACCGCTCCCTCACGGTCGCGGCTCCGGTTGGGGTACGCCGCAGCTCCGATTGGGGTGCGCCGCGGCTCCGATTTGGGTATGAGGATGGGAATGCGAACATTACCGGTTGTGGTTGCCCTGGCCGCGGGATGCGTACTGAGTTGGGGGGCGGACTGGCTTACCGACGGCGGAAACGTGCAGCGCACCGCGTGGCAGGAGGACGAAAAAATCCTCGGCACGGACACTGTCAAAGGTATGAAGCTGCTGTGGAAGCTGAAGCTGGATAACGAAGTGCGTCAGATGCACTCGCTGTTTCCGCCGCTGATCGTGGGCAGCGTCAACACCGCGGCGGGGCCCAAACAGATGGCGATTGAGACCGGCGTTTCCGACAATCTCTATGGGATCGACGTGGAAACCGGCCAACTGATCTGGAAGAAGCATTTCGTAAGCACGTGGACGCCACCGGCCAACGGAGGGCGGGGCGGGGGGATTCTCTGTCCGGGGGGGATGACGGCGACGCCCGTCATCGGGCCCGCGGACACGCCGGGCAAGTACACCATCTACGCCGCGAGCTGGGACGGGATGCTGCATCAGGTGAATGTGGCCGACGGCGAGGAAATCGCGCAGCCCTCCAAATTCATGCCGCCCAACGGCAAGCCCTATGCGCTGAATTTGTTTCATAACATGATCTACACGCACACCGCGCAGGGCTGCGGGGGCAATCCGAACGTGGCGTACGTGTACGACCTGGCCAGCAAAAAGGTGGGCACGTGGGGTCCGGCGGGCGGCGGCATGTGGGGACGCACGGGTCCGGCGATCGGCGCCGACGGCACCATGTATACGGGCACGGGCGACGGCCGGTGGGATCCGGAGAATGGCATCTACGGCAACGGCATCGTGGGTCTGAAGCCCGATCCGAAGACCAAGATGTTGCTGCTGGAAGACTACTACGGCCCTTCCAATGCGGAGTGGCTGGTGAAGCGCGATCTGGACATGCAGGTGACGCCGGCCATCTTCCACTACAAAGGCAAGGAACTAATGGTGGACGCGGGCAAGGAGTGCCGCGTGTACCTGATGGACACGGCGTCGCTTGGCGGCGACGATCATCGCACGCCGCTGTACCGCTCTCCGCTATTGTGCAACGAAGAGGTCAACTACTCGTCGGCGGGCATCTGGGGATCGATGGCCAGTTGGGAAGACTCCAAGGGCACGCGATGGGTGCTGACGCCGATCTGGGGGCCGAAGCATTCCGCGTTCAAAGCCCCGATCGAGTACGGCAAGGTAACTTACGGCGCCATTGTGGCGTTCAAAGTGGAAGAGAAGAACGGCAAGATGCAGTTGACGCCGGCGTGGATCTCGCGCGATATGAACCACGCGGAGCCACCGGTGATCGCCAACGGCGTCATCTACGCCTACGGCAACGGCGAAGACACGGACCAATCGGTTCCCGATGTGGGCCTGGAAAACACCGCCGAGCGGCGTATCCCCGGTTCGACGCACGCGGTGCTTTACGCGCTGGACGCGCAGACCGGAAAAGAGCTGTGGTCGAGCGGGGACGAGATCAAGAGCTGGAATCACTGGAGCGGACTGTCTCTCGCCAACGGCCGGGTCTACATCGCCACGTTTGACGGCAACCTGTACTGCTACGGAATCAAAAAGTAGCTGCCCATGAAAGCACCAGGGATTGGAATGGCGGCGGGCATGATTCTGGCCGCGTGCGGTGCGGCGCAGACGCCGGACGGTGCAAGCGTGCGGGCCCTGGAACAGAAGCTGGCTGCGCAGAAAAAGTCGCTTCACGATTGGGGTGGCCTGATCCGGTACGGCAGTGAGAACGCCGAAATCGGGCCACCGAAGCGGGGCGAGGACCGGGTAGTATTCCTGGGCGATCAGGTGACGGAACTGTGGGGCCAGAGCGGTGGGAAGTTTTTCCCGGGCAAGCCGTTCCTGAATCGCGGCATCGGCGGACAGACCAGCGCGCAGATGCTGGTACGATTTCACCAGGACGCGGTGTCGCTGAAACCGAAGGTGGTGGTGATCCAGGCGGGCATGAACGATCTGTTGGTGTCAACGGAGGGCGTGACGGCGGAGAACTACATGTCGATGATGGACATCGCCAAGGCGAACGGCATCCGCGTGGTGCTTGCCTCGGTGACCCCGGTCTGCGATTGCTACACCCGGCAGACGGGGCTGAGGCCGCAGGGAAAGATCATCAGCTTGAACGGCTGGATGAAGGATTTCGCGGCCGCTAGCGGAGCGGTCTATCTGAATTACTACACCGCGCTGGCGGAAGGCCGGAATTTCCAGCGGGAGCTGACCAATGATGGTGTGCTGCCGAACGAGGCGGGTTACGGCGTGATGGCTCCGCTGGCGGAGAAAGCGATCGCGGAGGCGCTCAAGCGATGACATCCGGCGAGCGATGTCCGGTTGCGAAGTGGAAAGGATTTGGTGCGATGCGTGCCAGACTGACGGCATCTTTTGCCTGCGCTTTTGTCAGCGCTTTTGTCTGCCTGGGCGTGGCCCACGCCCAATTCGGGCGAGGCGCAGCGGAGTGGAGCACCTCTGGCGGCGATGCCCACCGCTCGTCGGCGGTCGCGACGGACCCGAAGATTTCGAAGGAAAGTTTATCGAAGCCGGGCTTCGCGCTGTTTTGGAAGATGAAGCTGAACAACGAGCCGAGACAGCTCAACGCGCTGTTCCCGCCGACCCTGATGGACCGCCACATCGGCATCCACGGATTCCGGTCGTTCGGGTTTGTGACGGGTAGCGGGGATAACGTCTATGCGGTGGATACGGACCTGGGGCGGATCGACTGGCAGAAGAACCTCGGCTCCAAGCCGGCGGCGGAAGGGTCGCTGATTTGTCCGGGAGGCATGACGAGCGGCACGGCGCGTTCGATTGGCGCGGCATTTCCCGCCGCGATGCCGGGCGGTCGCGGCGGCGGTGGTGGCGGACGCGGCGGGCCGGCCAAGAGCG
>OCZU010002940.1_pt1 | contig 10795 bp, 11 predicted proteins | sample 1539001 | NCBI WGS metagenome assembly OCZU01 (sample SAMEA3539306, study PRJEB22396) | soil metagenome | biome: tundra; feature: field; material: soil | place: USA | collected 2010-05 | depth 0.15 m | reverse complement strand
CGGCCCCGGCGATCACCGCTCGCCTCGGCCAGCCGGGCTAGGCCGGCCGCCCGCTAGCCTGACCGTCCCGGTTTCCTAGACGCGGACTTACTTTGCCGCGCAGGCGTATCCGCAGCTGATCCTGCGGCTCGGGGCACAAGCCAGGAAGCTGTCAGCCACGCCGCCCGCTGCCCGAAGTCCTGCTCTGACCAGCAGCCCTGCCTGGCCTCGGCCTGCCCATCTCAGACCGGGACACGAGCAGGCGCGAAGGAGGCACGCACGATGAGCGATGACCGTCTGGCCGCGCAGCCGGAATCCGTCGCGGTGATCGGCGCGAGCAGTCGGCGTGGCTCGCCATCCTCGTCGGCGGGTTCGCCGGTCCGGTCTACCCGGTGAACCCGCATGCCCGGTCCATGGAGGGCATACGGTGCCGCAGGACCCGTTCCTGCGCAGGCTCCGGTAACCCAGCTGCACAGCAGACAGGCAAGCTAATCGGAGGAAGCACGCCACGGACCATGGGGCGAGGGGCGAGGGGCGAGCTGGGATGGCATGCCAGGGGATGCAGGCCGTGGCGACTGTGCGGGGAGCACATGAACCAGCTTGGTGACCAGGCAGCTCCAGCATGGCGCATGTGCTCTGGTTCGGTCGCATCGCCGGACGCCAAGCCGCCGATAAATGGGCGACGGCCCCCGTCAGCGGACCACAAGCACCGGTTGGTGAGCCAGATGGATGACCTTGTGTGCCGTGCTGCCAAGGAGCATCCCGGCCAGATCGCCCCTGCCCCTGGAACCCATCACGATAAGCCCAACGTCGTGCTCACTGGCCTTTCCGACGATCACCTGGGCGGCCTGCCCGTACATCGAGCGTCCCAGCTCGCCGTGCGCCTTAACCCCGGCCCCGGTGAGCTCGGTGACGGCCGCATCTACCGTCGCGCTCGCCTCGTCTCTCGACTCCCGCAGCATGACCCCGACACGCGGGAGGACCTCGTACTCCTGCACATGCAGGACCCATACTTCGCCGCCAGAAAGCGTCGCTAGGTCCTTAGCCCCGGTAAGGACGCGTTCGGCAAACTCCGAGTGGTCCACGGCAACCAGCAGTCTCTCGTACATCATCTTCTCCTTCCCGGCAGGCGAGCGCCTGTGCTCGCCTCAGCACCACCATTTCGCCTCGGTGCCGCGGCACGGAATGGTCAAAGGTCCCCCGTCCCACCCAGACGTTCGGGCCTACGGCGCCGCCTGTGAGATGCCGTTTGCGGCCGATACTGAGGATGGACGGCATCAGGAGGCTTCCCGGACAACGACTACAGGGCACGGAGCATGGTGCACGCAATGCATGCTGACCGAGCCGAGCAGTGCACCGGCGAAGCCGCCATGCCCGCGGCTGCCGACCACGAGCAGGTCAGCATCCGCCGCTGCGTCGATCAGGACCTGCGCCGGATAGCCCTGCAGGACCCGGGCGGTGATGCGGACATCACTGCCTGCAGTGTCCACGTTGCTGATCGCTTCGGCCACGACCTTCTGCGCGACTCCCGCATAGTCAACGGACTCAACAACCGGACTGGGCATCCATGCATAGCCGGTCACGGCGGCTGGATATTGCCATGCGATCACGGCTTCGACCGTGCCGCCAGTGAGCCCGGCCTGCCGGACTGCCCAGCGGAGGGCTGCCAGCGAGGACGGCGAACCATCCACTCCGGCCACGATGCGGAGAATCCTGCCATCACGTTCTGACATTCGTACTGTCTTCCTCTCTGGGGTTACTGCCCTTCTTCTGGGTTCTGGACGCCGACGCGCTCATGGCCCGACGGGGATTCAGCGTCGATATGCGGCCGGAGCGTGCGCCAGATGCTGTACGACTCGGCTGGAGTCGCCGACATCGATCATGATGATGCTGTGCCGCGCACTCATGTCTCTGGCTGCCGCTGTCATGCGCCTCTCTTCTTTGGGTTCTTGCCGTCACCACCAGGCTGCCTGGTGCTATCTGCGCCCGTCAGGAGCACTGCGGCCCGAACCGACGGGACCTTGGACCCGTGATCGATCAGCCCGGACGCTCGTGACCATCGGCGAGGCGTCGGCGACCTCGATGAGATCTTCCCTGGCCAGGGTGCCAGCCAGCGTGACGACCGCGTGCCTGACGTTCGCGGCCACCCCACCAGGCTTCGCGAGGATGACGCCGGTCCGCCTGGCGCCAGGTGTTCCTCAGCCAGGCGCACCGTGACGTCGCCCAGCACGGCATGCCCGCGTATCCGAATCACCCGATCGCGACGGTGGCCAAGGTGCTGAACGACTCGTTCGGCCTGGAACGCGGCCTCATGACCACCATCCACGCCTACACCGGCGACCAGATGCTGCTGGACGGGCCGCACAAGGACCTGCGGCGGGCCCGCAGCGCCGCGATCAGCATGGTGCCGACGACCACCGGCGCGGCCAAGGCCACCGGCCTGGTCATCCCCGGGCTGGCCGGCCGCCTGGACGGGGTCGCGGTGCGGGTGCCGGTACCGGACGGGTCACTGACCGACCTCACCGTCGTGCTGGCACGCGGCGTGACCGCCGCCGGGATCAACAGCGCGTTCGAGCAGGCGGCAGCAGGCCCGATGGCCGGCATCCTGCGCTACAGCACCGACCCGCTGGTCTCCCGCGACATCATCGGCGATCCCGCCTCGTGCGTCTTTGACTCCGGCCTGACCCAGGCCGCGGGCAGCCTCGCCAAGATATTCGGCTGGTACGACAACGAATGGGGCTACACCTGCAGGCTCGCCGACCTGACGGTCATCGTCGGCGAACGGCTTTAACCACCCGGGCTCGTTAAAAATCATGCCGGGCCGGGCCGGGCCGGACGGGCACTGAACACCTGAGGGGTGCGGGATGCACAGATCACTTGCGGACGAAGGCATCATCCGGCGGCTGATCAGTGCCGCCGGAGCCGCACCGTCCATTCACAACACCCAGCCGTGGCGGTTCCGGGCCATGGGCGACCTCATCGAGGTGCACGGCGACCCGGACCGGATGCTCTGGGTGGCCGACCCGCTGGGCCGTGCCCTGCACCTGAGCTGCGGGGCAGCACTATTTAACCTCCGGCTCGCGATCCGGATGACGGGCGCGAAGCCGCTGGTCTGGCCGCTTCCCGACCCGGACCGCGAGCCGACGCTGCTGGCATCCGTGCAGCTGGCGGATGGCCGGCCACCGACGCCGCAGGAGCGCGAGCTGGCCGACATGATCGGATTGCGGCATACCAGCCGGGCGCCGTTCTCCGGTCAGCCGATTCCCGAGGCCGTGCAGATCGGGCTTGAGCAGCAGGCTGGCTTCGAGTTCGCGCTGCTGCGCATGCTGAGCGCAAATGACGCTGCCGTGGTGCTTGACCTGGCAGCATCGGCCGACCGGAAGCTGGCGGCCAACTTCGATCACCGAGTCGAGCTCGGGCACTGGATCGGCATCGCAGGAGACGACGGAATCCCCGCTCGCGCCCTCGGCAGCCAGCCGGACCGGGAGCCTGCGCCGGTCCGCGACTTCGGCTATGCCTCGCCGGCCACCCCGCGGCCGGCCGGAAGCTTCGAGCAGCTGCCGCAACTCGCCGTGCTCTCGACCGCGCGAGACGAGCCTGCGGACTGGCTGCGTGCCGGGCAGGCACTGCAGCGCGTCCTGCTGACGGCTACCCGGCACGGTGTCGCCACGTCGTTCCTCTACCAGCCGATCGAGTTGCGCGATATCGAGCAGCCCGAACCCGACTGGTGGCCCTGGCCGGAGTGCCCGCAGATCATCATCCGCTTCGGCTACGGGCCGTCGGGGGGCGGCTCGCCCCGGCGCGAGGCCACCGCGCTCCTTGACCGGCAGGCCGAGTCCGCCGACGTGCGATAGCTCCGGCGCTGTCCGGGGTCAACGCCGGGCTCCCACCAGTCTGGTCCGGGGCACGGCGACGGAATATGCGTGCACTTTCCAGCGGGCCCGTGCACTTTCTAGTGCGCTGCGCCCACGTTATTCTTCGCCATTAATCCTGACGCCGGACACTACGTCGGCGCGGATCGCGATGAAGTCATCCTTTTCTCCTGGCGCCCATGGCCGCAGCAGCTGCCGGTAGTGCTCGATCTGTGCGGCGTCCGTCAGAAGACGTGCCCCGCCGACGACTACGACACTCCAGCCGGCCCGGCGGTCAGAATCGATAGCGTCCGCCTCAAAGGCGACAATGGTGCCGATGCCGTCCACCGCTGTAGTGATCGCCGCGCTGCTGCCGGTCCTGAAGATGATGTCGCGGCCATCGACAATATGGTTGACGGGCCGGATCGCCGGAAGCGCCCGGTGCGTGAAGACGACCCGGCCAAGAGGCACCGTGGCGAGCAGCCGCAGTGCTTCCTCGCGAGCAAGTCCCTGCTGCTCGTCGGCTGCCATCGCTTACCTCCCAGGTGATATCGAGTCGTGCAGGCCCGCTGGCTGACGGACTGTCTGCCAGCCTGGCCGCCCGGCCGGTATTCCGGCAGTGCCCTCTGCCCTGACTGACCGGGCCCAAGGGCCCGATCTGGACTCCTGCCGCCGCCGCCTGCGGGCGGAGTACGGCCCGGGTACGGGCACAAGTCGCTGGCAGGACGGACGACAAGCCTTCTCCGGCCGGCCGGGCGGCGGCGGCCGGGGCCGCGTTATCGTTGACTGCCTATCTCCCGGGCTGAACCGCAGGAGCTGCACATGGAACCGCTGCCGCGCACCCTGCTGCCGCACCTGAAGCTGGATGACCTGCTGGCTGAGCTTCACTCCCGGCTCCAGACCATACTGACAACACGGGACCGGGCGCTCGGGCTGCTGGAGGCCGTGGTCGCGGTGGGCAGCCAGCTGGATCTGGAGGCGGTGCTCCGCCGGATCGTGGAAGCTGCGGCGAACCTGGTCGACGCCAGATACGGCGCCCTGGGCGTCATCGGTGACCATGGCAGCCTGGCGGAGTTCATCCCCGTCGGCCTGGACGACACCGAGATCAGGGCCATCCATCACTGGCCGGAGGGCCGCGGCCTGCTGGGGGAGCTCATCACCCACCCCCGGGCCCTGCGCCTGGCGGATATCGCCAGCCACCCGGGATCATTCGGCTTCCCCGGCGGGCACCCGCCGATGCGGACATTCCTGGGCGTCCCGGTACAGATCCGGGAGGAGATATACGGGAACCTCTACCTCACCGAGAAACGCGGCGGCGGCGAGTTCGATGACGAGGACGAAGCCGTGGTGGTGGCACTTGCCGCAGCCGCCGGCGTCGCCATCGAGAACGCGCGGCTCTACGAAGAGGCGCGGCGGCGCCAGCGGTGGCTGCAGGCCAGCGCCGAGGTGAGCCGCAGGCTGCTGTCCGGCGCGGAAACGGGTGAGGTCCTTGACCTGGTGACGCAGCAGGTGCTGAAGATGGCCGGGGCGGACCTGGCGGTGCTGGCCCTGCCGGAGGACAGCGGCCCCGGCCTGGTGATCCGGTACGCGGCTGGCCTGGACGCGGAACAGACACGAGGGCTGGTCCTGCCTGCCGAGTCGCTATCAGCGCACGTGGCTGAAACGGGCGAGCCGGTCACCGTCGATGAGTTCAGCAGGGATGACCGGGTCGCGGCAGTCGCCAGGAAGCGCCTCATGCTCGGCCCGGCCGCTATCTTCCCGCTAGGCGGCGCCGGCAACGTGCGCGGGGTGCTCACAGTCGGCCGCGCACCGGGATCCATGCCGCTGACAGCGGCCGCGACGGAAATGGCCGAGTCATTTGCCGCCCAGGCGGGAATCGCCCTGGAACTCGCCGACGCCCGCCGCGACGCCGAGCAGGTCGCCGTGCTGCAGGACCGCGAGCGCATCGCCCGGGACCTGCATGATCTCGTCGTCCAGCGGCTGTACGCGACGGGGATGTCGCTGCAGGGCGCAATGCCGCTCATCGCGCGGCCCGAGGCGAACGATCGCGTGAGCCGGGCCATCGACGCCCTGGATGAGACGATCAGGGAGATCCGGTCGGCTATCTTCGGGCTGCAGCTTCCGCTGGACAGGGCACAGCCAGGTCTGCGTGACCGGATCCTGGGCGTTGTGGAGGAGATGACCGAGCTGCTCGGGTTCACGCCTTCGATCAGCCTTGCCGGGGACCTGGAGCACGGCGTTCCCGCGGAGATCGCCACGCAGATGCTGCTAGCGCTGCGTGAGGCGCTATCGAACGCGGCCAGGCATGCCCGCGCCACCCGGGTCGAGGTGAGTGTCGAGGCGGGCCAAGATCTGGCCCTGGTGGTTCGCGACAACGGGACGGGCATGACCGGGTCGGCCCGCCGCAGCGGGCTGGCGAACCTCACCCAGCGCGCCGTCCAGCTGGGCGGCGCGCTGCACCTCGGTGCGGTCGGCGGCGGCGGTACGGAGCTGCACTGGCAGGTGCCGCTGCCGGGAGCCTAGATTTCATCCGGGGCTTCGCGGGCGCCGGGCATGCCTTGAGACGATGCCCGCGGAGGTCAGGTGAAGCGGCCGGCCCGGGGCCTAGCGCTGGCTGGGGACGACGACGACAGGGCACGCGGCATGGGCTACGACCTGCGTGCTGACCGAGCCCATCAGCAGCCGCGCGAACCCTCCTGCGCCGCGCGAGCCCACGACCACCAGGTCAGCGTCCCGCGAGGCGCTGATCAGCTCCTGGGCAGGCAGGCCGCTGGTGGCTTGTACCGTCACCAGCTCGGGCTGCGCATCAGTCAGCGCGCTGATGGCCCTGAGTGCCGCGTCCTTGGCAGCCTGGCGGATCTTCTCCAGTTCGGGCTGGTCGGCCGGTGATGAGATCGGGCTTCCTGTCCAGAAGCTGGCGGCAACCGGGTGAGCTGTGAGGACGGTGAGCGGGGCAGGCCGGCACGCGGCTTCCCTTGCTGCCTATCCGAGCGCTTCATGAGATCCTGCCGAGCCGTCGATCCCGACGACGATTCCGGGCATTGCGCGCTCCTTTCCGTGCCGGCTCATCAGCGGCCTGCCGGGCACGTCCGCGCTCCCGTGAGCGCTCATGCTGAGGCGCCGGCGGCCGCTGGCTCGCCGGCCGAGGTGCCGCCAGGCACGATGCGGGCATAGGGACCGGGGAAAACCAGGGCAATATGGCCGTCGCGCTGCCAGAGGAAGACACTGAGCAAGTCCCTGCGGCTGACAATGCCGATCAGCTTGCCCGACGAATCCCCGACCGGCAGGCCGATCACCTCACCAGACTCGAGGCCATTGCGAACTCAGGTGGCCGTTAGAACGGCCCCAGGTCTCGCCAGCCCGCTCTTCGCGGACCGCCAGGAGGCCCTACCGCTCCGATACCACGCCTGTCATCGGGGGTGAACGACGCTGACGGGGCAGGGCGCGTGGTGGAGCACCGCCTGGCTGACGGAGCCGAGCAGCATTCCCGGGACGCCGCCGCGGCCGCGGGAGCCCACGACGAGCATCTGAGCGCTGCGGGCAGCCGCCAGTAGCGCGTCGCGAGCAGAGCCGTCGACGATCTGCCGGTGGACGGCCACCCCTGGATGCCCCTTCTCGCAGCGGGTGATCGCCTGATCGAAATCTTCCCTGAGCCGGCCCGCGCCGCCGAGGCTTCCGGCGCTATCCGCCAGGGCGCATACGGCCAGCAGCGCAGCTCCCCGCAGCGCGGCTTCGTCAGCGGCGAATTCTGCCGCCGTCGCAGACGCCGCCGATCCGTCCACGCCCACCACGACCGGGCCCGGGACATAGCCGGCGGCCGGCCGCCAGTGCCCGCGCAACACCACCACCGGTCCGCGCGCATGCGCGGCGACCTGCCAGCTGACCGACCCCAGCAGCAGCCCGGCGAGCCCGCCATGACCCCGAGAGCCCACCACCACCATTTCCGCGTCGCCACTGCACTCGCACAGCATGGCGGCCGCGGGCCCGGCGGCCAGCAGCGGCCGTACCTCCAGGGACCCCATGACCGCCTGCGCGTGCCGGACGCCCTGGGCAAGGGTCAGCTCGCCGCTTCGCCGAGCGAGCTCGAAAGCAGCAACCTCGGTGGGCGGCGCCGGGTATCCCAGCGCCCACGCCTGGCAGACAGTGAGCACGGCCCCACGTGCACGTGCTTCCCGAGCGGCCCAGGTCAGTGCCTCCTCGCTACCAGGCGACCCGTCGTACCCCGTCAGGACCCCGTGCACCGTGCCAGCCATGACGACCTCCCTCATGGGCTACTTCCAACAATCGCCGGCGGTGACTGGCCCGCCCAGGGCCAACCGTCCCCGCCATGCGGGACGTTCGGCCGCGATTGGTGACTGCCCATGGCACCGGATTTGTCCCGTGCGCCCGCAACTGCTGGCGCTGGCGTCGCCAATGCTTGGTTCGAGCCTGCTGCCGGGATTCCCGGCCAGCAGCAGCGCCACCCTGCGATCGGAAGGAATGGCCGCGCGGCAGCCGGTTTGGCCCGGCCAAGTGACACCGGTCCTTCGCTAAGGGCTCTAAGGGCTCTAAGGCCCTAGCGGGTGCCACTCGTCCGGCGACAGCGTGGAGATGACCGCGTCCGCGCTGCTCCGGCACGGCTCGCAGCACGCGGCCGTGCTGCTCGACGGCCTGTCGGAATGGATGCTGCGCAAGGGATACACCTGCATCGGCGACGTGCGGGGGATGCTCGCCATGCCCGCCGACGCGGACCAGACAACATACGAGCGGGCCGGCTATGTCGACGCCCTGCAGGCCGCCAACAACGCCCGCGGACCATGGTGACCGGACTCGGCACGGCGTGACCGAAAGCACCACCGCCGGCGCGGGCGCGCCGACGTGCCCGTCGGCCTGACTGATCGGGACCTTCGCCCCTGCCGGCCGTCCCTGCCTGGCGGGACAGTGGGACGTGAACAGTATCCGCGAACCAAGGATGCCGAAATGAACGGGCAACAGCACATACTGGCTGGCTTCAGCGGATCCCAGGCGTCCATGACCGCGCTGCGATGGGCGATTGACGAGGCCAGGCTGCGGCGGACGGGCCTGCAGGTCGTGCGGGTGTGGGATCCGGCCCGGCATGCGGCCCCTTACGCCTCCGCCGGAGAACGGCCGGCCTGCGATGAGCAAGAGACGGCGGTTCGCGCCGGGCTGGCTGCGGCCATGCAGGCCGCGTTCGGCCCTGCCGTACCCGATGGTGTCTCCGCGGAAGTGGCTGAGGGCAGGCCCGAGCGCGTACTTGTCGCCCGCTCCGCCGCTGCTGACATGCTGGTACTCGGCGAAGCCATGCCATCCTGGCGCGCCGGCCAGTCCGCAGGACCGGTCGTGCGCGCCTGCCTGGCACACGCCAGCTGCCCAGTGGTCATCGTCGGCTCAGCGGTCAGCCGGCCGACGTCAGCCCGCCGGGAGCTAGCGACTGCCCTCGCCTAGCCGCGGATCTCTACGCGCCGGGGCGTGGCGGCCGGGCTGGCGGGCCGGCGGATTTCTGGGTGCTGACTCGACCCGGTTGATTCAGTCTGTGCCACTGCCCGGATTGGCGCTGCGCTTGGGTCAGGCGTTCGTCAGGTCGCGACAGCGGTGAAACAGCCCCCGGCGGGACGATGTTCAGCAGACGTGGGTCAGGCCCGTGCTTCAGCGGACTAAGCGGTCCAGGGTGGCGACTTCAGAATCGGTCAGCCGCTGAGTAACGGCGATGGTCATCGGCTCGTCTCGTCGCCGGCCTCGGTGCCCCGGACCACGGTCACCGGGCAGAAGGCGCTGGTGACGCAGTGGTTGCTGACCGAGCCGACCAGCATCCCGGTGAACGCGCCGTGCCCGCTGTTGCCCACCACGAGCAGGTCGGCTTCCTTGGACTCGTCGATCAGCACCTGGGCCGGGTGCCCGTAGCTGAGCCGGGCCTCCAGCTCGGCGGGTGAGCGGTCTGGGAAGGCCTGAGCGACCGCATCGTTCAGGACGCCCTGCATGGTGGCCTCGATCTCGGTCCTGACGCTGGCGGGCGCCAGTCCCACTGGTGGCTGAGCGGCCGCGCTCGGGTAATGCCAGGCGAGTACCGCCCGCACCGCCGCGCCAGTCGCTGCGGCGTAGCGGGCCGCCCAGTGCAGCGCCGCCACCGATTGCGCGGACCCGTCCACGCCGACCACTACGAGCCCTCGCTCGATCTTCTTGCTGGCCATATGCGCTTCGCCTCACTACCCGCGCGGCCTTCCCATGCGCCCCGTTTGCGAGGAGCTGAGGTGGGGCCGCGAATCGTCTGGCTCTAGGAAACGCGACGGCAGGCCTTCCGGTACAGAGTCATTGGTCCCGCGCGCCGGGGCCGGTGGCGTGCCTTTCGGGCACCTGATCTGGGACTTATGTCCCTGCCCGCGCGCACTGCCGTCGGTGCACTCTGCTGGGGAAGCGAGTGAGATCACGTCACTGGGGCGCCCGGCGTCCCGGGAGGAGGTTTCGATGTCCACCAACGTCAGCGCCCGATCTAGCAGCGGCGCGAGTCAGGAACCTGCGCCCCCGAGAGCGCAGCGGATGGCCCGTACGCTGGGCCTGACCTCGGCGACCGGCCTGGTGGCCGGCAGTATCGTCGGGACCGGGGTATTCGCCATGCCGGCCGTGCTGGCGGGCGCGGGTACCAGCTCGCTGCTCGTGCTGGGCGTGATCGCGCTGGGCGCGATGCTGCTTGCCGCCATGTTCGGCCAGCTCACCAAGCGGATCCCCAACTCCGACGGCGGGCTGTACGCCTACGCCCGCTATGAGTTCGGCGACTTCGCCGGCTACCTGACCGGCTGGTGCTACTGGATCCAGGCCTGGGCCGGCAACGCAGCCATCGTGTCCGCCTGGGTCTTCTACGTGGACGCGCTGTTCGGTATCCATCCCTCGGGGATGGGCAACTGGGGCATCGCCTTGACCGGGCTGTGGATCCCGGCGGCGGTCAACCTGGCCGGGGTCAAGCAGATGGC
>OCZU010002938.1_pt1 | contig 10796 bp, 4 predicted proteins | sample 1539001 | NCBI WGS metagenome assembly OCZU01 (sample SAMEA3539306, study PRJEB22396) | soil metagenome | biome: tundra; feature: field; material: soil | place: USA | collected 2010-05 | depth 0.15 m | reverse complement strand
TTTGCCGGTTTGGTCTGCTCGGCCTTTTTGGCTTCATATTTCCAGGTGTGGTTCCCGCCAACGCGGCCACTGATTCCGCGAATGCCATCCAAATAGACCTACGCTGGTATCGCAAGGATTCGGGCACTGCTGTTACTCAAGAGCGGGAGCAATTGCTGGTCAAGTGGCCAATCTCCACGAGCGAAACCGGGTCTCTGAGGATAAACCTGGATCGCACAAAACCGCTGATCGAAAGCATCGACGTAGCCTCCCGGGGCAAGTCACTGAAAATCATAGCCCGCCAGCTTGATCCCGTCACTTTGCTTACCATTGGCGAACGCGACATGAAGAATCCTGCGGGATGGGTTGCTTTCTTTGATGATCCCATGTCGCGGCCTCACCAGACTTACACGGCAATTCTCGACCTGCGCAGCGTTCGGGTTTCCAGCGACGGTACGCGGACGACTGTTCACATCGGCGATGTTCGGGTTGGCTCATTTCAAGGTGAACTGCGGCTAAACTTCTATCGTAACAGTCCACTTATTCATTTGGAAACTGTGGTGAAGACGATGGAAGATGGACGCGCCATCCTCTATGACACTGGCCTCACCACGCGCTCATCCACCTGGCAATCCATGGTATGGATGGATACAGAAAACAAACTTCAACGGTCCAAGGTTGACCCGGAGACGCCGGCAACTCCTCTGGCTGTGGCCGGTCGGACGTTGGTCGCGGAAAGCACGATGGGTTCCCTGGCAGTCTTTCCCGCGCCACATCAATATTTCTATCCGGTGGATGAAGTCCTGAACGCGAAATTTGTTTGGTATGGAAAGTCGTATCAATCCATGGCTGGTGACTTCGGTTTCGGCATCCGGCAATCGCCCACGAACATAAACCATTTCGTTCCGTGGTTTAACGCTCCTCCCAATACCGAGCAAAATCTGGGGGTTTTTTATCTCGTCAGCTCCGGCGATGGCAGGCGCGCGCTGGAAGAAGTTTTGAAATTCACGCATGGGGACCGTTACAAGAAGGTTCCCGGCTACCTGACCTTTACCAGTCATTACCATATTGAACATACTCAGGAACTGATCCGGCGGCAGCGTGAGGCACATACCGATCAAATACCAAAAGAATTGGAGGTGCCGGGATTCGTAAAAACTTTTAAAGCCCGGGGAGTGAACATTGTTCATATCGCGGAGTTCCATCTGGGTATCAACGCTCCGGTGTTGCCGGATGAAAAACGGTTGCCACTGCTGAAGACCCTCTTCAGCGAATGTGAACGCTTGTCGGACAGCGAACTTTTGGTTCTTCCCGGCGAGGAAGCGAACGTGCAACTCGGTGGTCACTGGATGAGTTTATTTCCCAAGCCCGTGTATTGGGTATTGAACCGGCCGTCGGACAAACCATTCGTCGAACAAACATCTGCTTACGGCACCGTCTATCACGTGGGCAGTCCGGAGGACGTTCTTCATGTTATGGAATGCGAAAACGGTCTGATGTGGACAGCGCACGCGCGCATCAAGGGTTCGCGCGGATTTCCCGATCAGTATAAAGACAGCAATTTTTTCCATTCCGACCATTTCCTCGGCGCCGCCTGGAAGGCCATGCCGGCGGACCTGTCCCAGCCTCGCCTTGGATTGCGGGTGCTTGATCTGATGGATGAGATGGAGAATTGGGGCCTGGAGAAGAAGGTGATCGGCGAAGTGGATGCATTTCGCATGGAGCCTGATTTCGAGACCTACGGTCCCATGAACATCAACTACCTGAAAATGGACAAGCTGCCAAATTTTTCCGGCGGTTGGCAATCAGTTCTGGATACCTTGCGAGGTGGCCGCTTCTTTGTCAGTACCGGCGAGATACTGATTCCAACTTTCAAGGTTGGCGGCAAAGAGAGCGGTCAGACCCTCGAACTGCCCGGCAAAGCAACGACCACCGTCGAGGCAAAACTGGAATGGACCTTTCCCATGGCTTTTGCGGAAATCATTTCAGGCGATGGCAACCGGGTCTATCGCCAACGAATCGATCTCACCGACACGGAAAGTTTCGGATCAAAAACTCTGCGTATTCCGATGGATTTGAAAGGCCGAAGCTGGGTTCGTTTTGAAGCCTGGGATGTTGCTGCCAACGGCGCATTCACCCAGCCGGTATGGCTGAAGTGATTATTCATTGGCAGCCAAAGCAGAGCCCGTAATTTTACGCTGTCTGGCTGTCAGACTCATGGTCAGAAAGCCTTGGCCGCGCTCTTCGGGAGGCGCGCTTCTTCCCGGGAACACACCCAAAACCGTCGAATTCTCGGGTGGCGGCCGGAACTCATGTTCGAACAAAAGTTTGAGCGGCGCAAAACCTGCGAGGATCGACGTGTTCCTTTCTTGATTCATGCAGTTGAGACGCTAGACTCACATTCCATGAATCAAAACTCTCCGAAATCAGTGTGGTTCGTCGCCACTGTCATATTCTTTGGACTTGTTCTCCTCCTCAGTAATCCTGCCTGCATGGCGATTGCGGAGTCACCATTTCGCCCGCCCGCCGTGCCGTTGGTAACCAGCGATCCTTTCCTGAGTATCTGGTCCGAGACAGACCGTTTAACCGACGGTCTGACGCGGCATTGGACCCGCCGTGAACACTCGTTGGTCAGTTTGATTCGCGTGGACGGGCTGTCCTATCGGCTGATGGGTAATTCTCCCACCAATGTTCCGGCTTTTCCACAAGTCAGTGTGCAGGTGACGCCGACTCGCAGCATTTACGATTTCGATGACGGGCATGTGCATGTCATGCTCACCTTCATGACTCCCGCTCTCCCGAACGATCTGGAGGCTTTCGCCATGCCGTTGAGTTATATCACCTGGGCGGTTCATTCGGTGGACGGCAAAGACCACGCGGTCTTCCTCTACGACAGCGCCAGTTCGCAACTGGTTGTTAACCGGCCGGACGAACAAGTGGAGTGGTCTCGTGAAACCATGGGCAGCCTGACCGCCTTGCGCGTTGGCACCGTCGCTCAGCCGATTCTCGGGTCCAGTGGCGACAACCATCGGATCAACTGGGGCCATGCCTATTGTGCTGCGCCCGCGAAACAGTCTAGTGCGGCCATCGGCTCGAACGAAGCTCTCATTGGTGCGTTCGTGGCTCACAGGGAACTACTGGCCAAGGATGATTCGAACATGCCTCGGGCAGCGGATCAGGATCAACCCGTTATGGCCTTCGTTTTCAACCTGGGCAATGTTTCGTCCAGGCCGGTGACCCGCCAAGTCATCCTCGCTTACGATGAAATTTATTCGATCAAATATTTTGGCCGAAAGCTGCCGCCGTACTGGCGGCGCAATGGCGCAACACCTTCGGATCTGTTAAAGACGGCTGCTTCCAAGTACCCGCAGCTTGCCAGGCGCTGTGCGGATTTCGATGCACAACTCGTCGCCGATGCAAAGCAAATCGGCGGTGAAAGGTATGCTCAAATTTGTGCTCTGGCTTACCGCGAATGCGCCGCCGCTTGCGGTCTGGCCGCGGACGCCAACAAACAGCCTCTGTTCTTCACCAAGGAGAATACCAGCAACGGCGATATTGCCACGGTTGATGTCTTTTTCCCAATGGATCCGCAATGGATTCTGCTGAGTCCCACGCTGGCGAAAGCCACAATGGTTCCCATCTTGAGTTATGCATCCTCCTGGCATTGGAAGTTTCCGAACGCGCCGCACGACTTGGGGACCTATCCCATCGCTCGCGGCACGGACGACGGTGGCGAGGGCATGCCGGTGGAAGAGAGCGGCAACATGCTGATACTATGTGACGCTGTTTCCCAGATCGAAGGCGATTCGAAATGGCTCTCGCCCTGGTGGCCGAAGCTGACTGAATGGGCGCACTACCTGGAGAAATACGGTCTGGACCCGGAAAATCAGCTTTGCACCGACGATTTTATGGGCCATTTGGCGCACAACGCCAACCTTTCCGTAAAGGCCATTCTTGGATTGGCAGCTTATGGCGACCTATGCCGGATGCGCGGCGATCGCGTCAATACTGAGAAGTATCAACAACTGGCCAAGATTGATGCGGAACATTGGATGAAAGTCGCTGCTGAAGGTGATCACTATCGCCTGGCATTCGACAAGACCAACACTTGGAGCCAGAAATACAATCTGGTCTGGGACCGTATCCTTGGACTGAATGTGTTCCCACCCGAAGTGGCCCAAAGGGAGGTCGCCTTCTACAAAACTGTAATGCAACGCTACGGTGTGCCTCTTGATTCCCGTACTCATCTGACGAAAACCGATTGGTCGGTCTGGAGTGCATCCCTGGCCGAAAACCAGGCCGACTTCGAGGCGCTCATTTCTCCCATTTACGACTACCTAAACGAAACCACTACCCGCGATCCATTGGCGGATTCCTACCAGACCGACAAAGTGGCGAGTGGGGGCATGCACGCCCGTCCCGTAGTGGGCGGCATTTTCATCAAAATGCTCACCGACCGCGCCATGTGGAAGAAGTGGGCGAGCGCCGACCACACCAAGGTGGGCAACTGGTTGCCTTTGCCCGAACCGTCACAAATCACGGAGATTGTTGCAACATCCCAAAAGGAGGCCGTGGTCTGGCATTACACCACCGAAAAACCCGTCGACAACTGGAACAAGCCCGGGTTTGATCCGTCTGGTTGGAAGGAAGGCCCGGCCCCGTTCGGAAGGACTGGACGAGCGCCGGGATCGCCATTGAGAACGGATTGGAATACGGAAGAGATTTGGTTACGGAAGGAGGTCGCGCTGCCGGCAACTCCAGCTTCCAATCTTCAGTTTTACGTTCGTCACAGTCAGGATGTGGATATCTACGTCAATGGTGTCCTGGCTTCGTCCGAAGGTGAATCCGCTCCCGGCTATTCGCCATTGGAGATTCGCCCTGCCGCCTTGGCCTGGCTGAAGCCGGGTGCGACAGTCACGTTGGCCGTTCACTGCCATCATGCTGGTCGTCGCCATGCCATCGACGTTGGCTTGGTTAACGTGGTCGAGCCAAATAAATGACCTATGATTGCCAACATGAGCAGATACACCTCAAACCATATTGCCGCCATCCTCGCGCTTGCACTTGGCGCCGGCTCATGGGTCTGCCTGGCTCAGGCCGAAGGATGGAAAATTCCTGCTTCGGCCCCTCTCTTGACCCAGTGGTCCAAAGACGTAGGCCCTGACAAGGCGTTGCCCGACTATCCCCGGCCGCAAATGGCGCGTGCCAACTGGCAAAATCTTAATGGCCTTTGGGACTATGCTATCACCGACAAGACGGAGGAAAAGATTCCTGCGGCCTACGATGGCAAGATACTTGTTCCCTATCCCATCGAGTCGGCGCTCTCGGGTGTGATGAAACCTTTCCTGCCAAAAAACCGGCTCTGGTATCGCCGCACCCTTGCTCTTCCGGAGGTTTGGCACGGTCAGCGCATCCTGTTGCATTTCGGCGCCGTGGACTGGGAGACGACAGTCTATCTGAATGGCCGGGAACTCGGCGGTCACCGCGGCGGCTACGATGCGTTTACCTTCGATATTACCAAAGCCCTCAAATCCGGCGCGGCGCAGGAATTGGTGGTTTCAGTGCTTGATCCAACCGATACTTCCTGGCATCTGCATGGCAAGCAGGTTCTTCACCCGGCGGGATGCAGCTACACGGCCACTTCAGGTATCTGGCAGACAGTCTGGCTGGAACCTGTCCCTTTGACCACCAGCATAGAATCGCTGTATGCGGTCCCGGACCTCGACAAGGGTGGGTTGAAGCTGACTATCACTGGTCGAATCGGCAACGAGCCTCTCGAATTGGAAGCCAAGGCCTTCGACGGCAAGAAAGAAGTCTCTTCATCCAATGTTTCTGCTGGTTTTGAGTTGTGGCCCACCTTGAGGGAAAACAAGGTGAACTTTTACAAGAACACTGGCTCGTGGTTCACCACCAACCTTTTTCTACCAATCGAAGACGCCAAACTATGGTCACCCAACCATCCGTTCCTTTATGACATGTCCGTCGTGCTCAAGGATAAAAATGGAAATGCCCAGGATACTGTCAGGAGTTACTTCGGCATGCGTTCCCTAGGCAAGAAGCTTGATCCAAAAGGCTTCACGCGCTTTCTCCTCAATGGCCAGCCGACCCTCATGGCCGGAGCTTTGGACCAAGGCTTTTGGCCGGACGGCATCTACACCGCAGCGACCGATGAGGCGCTTAAATACGATGTCCAAATCGCCAGGCAAGCGGGCCTCAATATCATTCGCAAGCACGTCAAGGTTGAGCCTGATCGTTTTTATTACTGGTGTGACAAACTGGGACTCATGGTGCTGCAGGACATGCCAACCGGGAAGGAAGGCGATCCGAAAACCGACCTGCCGACTTCATCTGAAGCGTCGACTCAATGTGAACTTGAAAAGCGCGCTTTGATCCAGCAGCGATGGAATCATCCATCCATCATCGCCTGGTGCCCATTCAATGAAGGCTGGGGACAACACGACACATTACGTTATGCCACATGGATCAAGGAACTTGACCCCTCGCGCCTGGTGGACGAGGCCAGCGGCTTCCCCTGGCACGGAGGCGGTGATATTCAGGACAATCATGGCGGCATCTCCGCGCCCAATCCGAATCAAATTGGTTTAGTCAGTGAGAACGGCGGGTTTGGTCTTGCGACGCCTGGGCACGACTGGCCGTGCGAAATCTGGACCTATCATTCCTACGACGCGGCCACAGACAAGTCGTTCGATGCACTGGGCAAAGGATTCAAGGGCAATAAGATGCCGAAACTCGATGAAAAGTCCAAAGCGTGGTTCACCCGCGAAGTGGCGCGACTGTATTCGGATTTATGGGCGCAGAAAGACACGCGTGGCATGACCGGCCAGTTCTGTTGCCAGCTTTACGACACCGAGTCCGAGTGCGATGGCCTGGTTAGTTATGATCGCGCAGTGTGGAAGGTGGACGCCGCCGTCATTGCCAAAGCCGCGCGCGGCGAATTGAAGCCCGGCGAGTTAGGAACATCTCGATAAGCAAATCACCGTGAACGGGAATCAAGTCCGTTTATTTTGAACAAAAAAATGTCTTCCATCAATTTGTCATCAATCCCCAAAAAATGAATCCAATAGTTACAACTGTCTCACGAACCACCCGGCCCTTTTTGGCAGTGCTGGCTTTTAGCGTGATTATATCGCGAGCTGCATATTCACAAGAGGGCGAAAAGCCTCTCTACCTTGATCCCACCCAATCAGTCGAGAAGCGCACCGGAGATTTGATTTCAAGGTTGACTCTGGAGGAGAAGGCGACACTGCTGAACCACAACGGACCCGACGTCGAGCGACTGGGAATCAGGTCCGACAAATGGAACCAATGTCTCCATGGTGTCTGTTGGGATCGTCCGACCACCATGTTTCCGGTTTCAATCGCGATGGCCGCCACTTGGGATCCAATGCGGATCAACGAGGTGGCCACCGCCATTTCCGACGAAGCGCGAGGCGTTTATAATCTCTGGCACCAGCAACCGGACATCAAGGCGCAGCACAAAGGTCTGATCTATCGCGCGCCCGTCATCAACATCAGCCGCAACCCATATTGGGGTCGCATCAACGAGTGCTTTGGCGAAGATCCGTTTCTGACCGGTCGCATAGGGGTAGCTTACGTCCAAGGACTCCAAGGAAACGATCCAAAATATCTCAAGCTGGTTTCGACTCTTAAGCATTATGCCGTGAACAACGTCGAAAAGGACCGGCAGAAACTTTCGGCCAGGGTAAGCGAGCGGATGCTTTACGAATATTGGCTGCCACATTTCCGGGATTGCATCGTGGAAGGCCACGCCCAATCGGTCATGGCATCCTACAACGCCATCAACGGCGTTCCCAGCAACATTAATCCATTATTGCTGACGGATATCCTCAAGCGCCAGTGGGGCTTTGAAGGCTTTGTCGTTTCCGACCTCGGAGGCGTCAACTCGATGGTCAACGGCCACATGCAGGGGAAAATGAGTTACGAGGAAGCGGTCGCCCAATCCCTCAAAGCCGGTTGTGACTTTTCCGACAATGAATACATGAAATATATTCCCGCGGCGGTGCGGCAGGGGCTGCTTCCCGAAGCCCGGCTCAACGACGCGCTGTATCGTGTGCTGCATGACCGCATCCGTCTCGGTGAATTCGATCCGCCGGATTTGGTTCCCTTCAGCCGGATTTCTCCCAGTGTAATTGGGAGCGCCGAGCACCGTAAACTGGCACTTGAGACAGCTCGTGAATCAATGGTGCTGCTGAAGAACGAGCGTAACTTTCTGCCATTGGATAAGAATAAACTCAAGCGGATCGCTGTGATCGGCCCCCACGCTGCGATGTTCACGCCGGGCGGTTACAGTGGAAAGGCCGACCAGCCGGTCAATCCGCTCCAAGGCCTCAAGAATCGCGCGGCATCAGGAACTGAAATTCTTTACGCCAAGGGCTGCGATATTTTGCCTGATCCGAGAAATCAAACCAACGTTACGGCCGCCGCAAAAGCAAGAATTGAAGAAACTGATTCAATCAAGGCAGCGGCCGAAACCGCCCGGAAAGCGGATGTGGCGATCCTATTCGTGGGTACGACTGAGAGAATCGAGAGCGAAGGGAGAGATCGTACCAGTCTGAGTTTGCCGGGCCGGCAGGAGGAACTGATCGAAGCGGTTTATGCGGCCAATCCCAAGACAGCCATGGTCCTGCTTAACGCGGGACCACTCACACTCCCGTGGGCCAAAAGTCACCTGCGGGCCATCGTTGAGGCATGGTGGAATGGTGAGGAAGGCGGAAATGCCATTGCGGATGTAATTTTTGGCAACTACAATCCGGGTGGCCGCCTGCCATTGACCGTTTACGCTTCCGAAAGCCAGGTGCCATCCCAGGACGAATACGACATCACCAAAGGTTTCACTTACATGTATCTGAGGGGCGAGCCGCTCTTCGCTTTCGGGCATGGGCTAAGTTATACGACTTTCAGGTACGGCGGTTTGGGTCTTTCGAGCCGGAGCATTGCACCAGACGGCCAGATCACGGCTGATATCAAGGTCGCCAACACCGGCAAGCGCGAAGGCGACGAAGTTGTTCAGCTTTACATTCATGAGGTCAACCCCGTTGTCAAACGTCCCGTCAAGGAACTGCGCGGCTTCCGGCGAATCCATCTCAAGCCCGGCGAAACACAGAAAGTTACGATCACCGTTCCGGCGGAGAAGCTGGCGTTCTACGATGAGAACCGGCATGGATTCCGGGTCAACCCGGGAACGTTCCAGATCATGATTGGAGCTTCGTCGGAGGACATCCGTGCCAGGGCCAGGTTTGAAGTGGTCTCGCAATGACATCCACGACCAGAGATTTGCAGATTCACCATCGCGGCTTAAAAGTTTTGGGCGTCGGATCAAACGAAGCACTGGACGAATTGCGCCGTAATCCTGAGGGCCGGCGGCGGACGGGTTCAGGACCGGTGAAATTTCAATTTCAGCAAGATTCGAGGCTCGAGATCAAGGACATTTTGGCGCATTTCATGCCGCTCCAACAAATTAAAAATTTGTGAGCGCGACGTCTGCATCCCCTGTTGTAGCCACTTAAGGCTACATGACATTACATGCAGAAAAGCTAATATTTGTACATATATCCTATGAATAAACGTCCAGTTGCTCTTGGGTGGTTCTTGCGTTGAGGCGTTCACCTTAACTGAAGCAGAATAAACCAATACAAAAACCGTGACATCCAAAAATCAAACATGGGTTGCGAATTTACCGCAACCGGGGAGCGTGTTGTCAAAATGAACAGATTTAAAAAGGGAATTCCAACCGTCCCGACAAGCCTGGCAATTCTCGCTCTCACGCTGGTGCTTGGTGCGGGTTGTGGCAATGACTCCGTCAAGCTGAATTCGAGCGAGAGCAAAGTCTTTGACAGCGCCCCGGCGGAAGTCAAGCAGGCCTGGGAGAAAGCCCTGGCGGCGGACAAAGCCAATGATTACACGAATGCGCAAAGCCTTTTGGACAGTCTGCAGCAGATGCAATTGAACGACGACCAAAAGCAGGCGCTGGAAAAGGAACGCACCGCATTCGGCCAACGAGTCTGGGCCGCCGCTGAAAAAAATGATCCCGCCGCAGTCAAGGTGATTCAAACGCAAAACTCCCGGCGCAGAAACGCCGCCGCGCCCGCAAAATGAAAATGATTGAAACACCACCACTTCAAACCTAAGCCTATGAAAACCACCACCGCTCCGCGCGCCCGCCGGTCAGCCTTTACGTTGATCGAGCTGCTCGTGGTCATCGCCATCATTGCCATCCTGGCGGCCATGTTGCTGCCGGCGCTGGCCAAAGCCAAAGCCAAGGCGCAACAGATTTCGTGCATTAACAACCTCAAGCAGATGGGGATTGGCCTTACGATGTACGCCAACGATTTCAAGGTTTATCCGGGATCCTTGTCTCAGGCGTACGGCACCTATTATGTGTGGGCGCCGCGCATGCTGGTGTATATGAGTAATAATCGAAAGGCATTTTCCTGCCCATCGGCATTGCCCGAGGCGGCGTGGGACACCAACGTGAACTTCACTCTGGGGGCAAACAACTCCGCCACAGGAGTGTTTGAAAAATTCGGGATCGGCAACCAAACCCGTTTTTCCTATGGATGGAACGATTGGGCGTATGGCCCCGTGGGGTCCACGAGCTTGGGCATGGGGGGGGATGTGGATCCTCTCGGCGGGGGTTTCAATACGTATGTTAAGGATACTCAAATCAAAAAACCTTCGGACATGATCGCCATCTCCGATGTGACGGATCCCAAAAATGCGGCTCTCATCAGCTATGGTGCCAATCTCGATCCCACGGACAACTCGGCAGGCCACTC
>OCZU010002937.1_pt1 | contig 10797 bp, 7 predicted proteins | sample 1539001 | NCBI WGS metagenome assembly OCZU01 (sample SAMEA3539306, study PRJEB22396) | soil metagenome | biome: tundra; feature: field; material: soil | place: USA | collected 2010-05 | depth 0.15 m | reverse complement strand
ATGCCGGGAGCGACCGGCAATGCCGGGGCGCGCTGCTCGGAGTACTGAGAAACGCCGACGGTCCGGTGCCAGCGGCTGCGCTGGACGCATGCTGGCCCGAGCCGCGGCAGCGCACCCGGGTCCTGGCCGCCCTAGTCGCGGACGGCCTGGCAGCCCGGTTCGATAACAGCCTGATCGGCCTGCCAGGCGAGGGCACGTTCCGCTAGGACGCCGCGCTTGGCCGGTGGTCGACCACCTCGGCGCCACCGCCCGCCGTCTTGGCTAGCTCGACCGGCAGCGCGTCCGGCACTGCCTCCGGCTTGGGCACACCCTTGAAGCTGAAGGTGCCTTCCTTGCCAGTGCCCTCGGCATCGACCATCACGATCTGCCCGGCCTTGACTTCACCGAACAGGATCTTCTCGGAGAGGTGATCCTCGATCTCACGCTGTATCGTCCGGCGCAGCGGCCGGGCTCCGAGCACCGGATCGTAACCACGCTCGGACAGCAGCTTCTTGGCAGCGGAAGTGAGCTCGATGCCCATGTCCCTGTCCTTCAGCCGATCTTCCACCTTGGCGATCATCAAGTCGACGATCTGGAAGATCTCGTCCTGGGTGAGCTGGTGGAACACGATCATGTCGTCAACACGGTTCAGGAACTCGGGCCGGAAGTGCTGCTTCAGCTCGTCCTGCACCCGGTTCGTCATCCGCTCATACGAACCGCGGGACTCACTCGCGGCGCCGAAGCCGACCGAGACGCCCTTGGACATGTCCTTGGTGCCCAGGTTGGTGGTCATGATGATCACGGTGTTCTTGAAGTCGATCACGCGGCCCTGGGCGTCGGTCAGACGGCCGTCTTCCAGGATCTGCAGCAGCGAGTTGAAGATGTCCTGGTGAGCCTTCTCGATCTCGTCGAACAAGACCACGGAGAACGGCCGGCGGCGGACCTTCTCGGTCAGCTGCCCGCCCTCCTCGTAACCGACGTAGCCAGGCGGCGAGCCGAATAGGCGCGAGACGGTGTGCTTCTCCATGTACTCGCTCATGTCCAGCTGGATCAGTGAGTCCTCGTCGCCGAACAGGAAGGCGGCGAGTGTTCTGGACAGCTCGGTCTTGCCGACGCCAGACGGTCCGGCGAAGATGAACGACCCGCCAGGACGCTTCGGATCCTTTAGCCCGGCACGGGTCCGGCGGATGGCCTGGGAGAGCGCCTTGATCGCGTCGTTCTGCCCGATGACGCGCCTGTGCAGCTCGTCTTCCATCCGCAGCAGCCGGGCCGACTCCGCCTCGGTGAGCTTGAAGACGGGGATTCCGGTGGCCGTCGCCAGAACCTCGGCGATCAGATCCTCGTTGACCTCGGCCGGCGTGTCCATGTCGCCGGCCTTCCACTCCTTCTCCCTGGCATCCTTCTTGTCGATCAGCTGCTTCTCGGTATCGCGGAGCCTGGCAGCCTTCTCGAAGTCCTGGGAGTCGATGGCCGACTCCTTGTCCCTGCGGACGTTGGCGATCTTCTCGTCGAACTCACGCAGGTCAGGCGGCGCGGTCATCCGGCGGATCCGCATCCGGGAACCTGCCTCGTCGATCAGGTCAATCGCCTTGTCGGGCAAGAACCTGTCGCTGATGTACCGGTCGGCCATCTGGGCGGCGGCCACCAGCGCGTCGTCGGTGATGGTTACCCGGTGGTGTGCCTCGTAGCGGTCGCGCAGGCCCTTGAGGATCTCGATCGTGTGCGAGATCGTCGGCTCGGCAACCTGGATCGGCTGGAACCGGCGCTCAAGCGCGGCGTCCTTCTCCAGGTGCTTGCGGTACTCGTCCAGCGTGGTGGCGCCGATGGTCTGCAGCTCGCCGCGGGCCAGCATCGGCTTCAGTATGGAAGCCGCGTCGATGGCTCCTTCAGCGGCCCCAGCGCCGACCAGCGTGTGGATCTCATCGATGAACAAGATGATGTCACCGCGGGTGCGGATCTCCTTGAGTACCTTCTTCAGCCGCTCCTCGAAGTCGCCGCGGTAGCGGGAGCCGGCCACCAGAGCGCCGAGGTCGAGCGTGTAGAGCTGCTTGTCCTTCAGCGTCTCGGGGACCTCGCCCTTGACGATCCGCTGCGCCAGTCCCTCCACTACGGCGGTCTTGCCCACACCAGGCTCGCCGACCAGGACCGGATTATTCTTGGTGCGCCGCGACAGCACCTGCATGACGCGCTCGACTTCCTTCTCCCGGCCGATCACCGGGTCGAGCTTGCCCTCCCGCGCGGCGGCGGTGAGATTCCGGCCGAACTGGTCGAGTACCAGCGACGTGGACGGAGCGCTCTCCGAGGCGGCTCCAGGAGCGGCCGGCTCCTTGCCCTGATAGCCGTGCAGCAGCTGAATCACCTGCTGACGCACCCGATTCAGGTCCGCGCCGAGCCGGACAAGCACCTGAGCGGCGACGCCCTCGCCCTCGCGGATGAGCCCGAGCAGGATGTGCTCGGTGCCGATGTAATTGTGACCGAGCTGCAGCGCCTCACGCAGCGACAGCTCGAGAACCTTCTTGGCGCGCGGCGTGAAGGGAATATGGCCAGACGGGGCCTGCTGCCCCTGGCCGATGATCTCCTCGACCTGCTGTCGCACTGCCTCCAGGCTGATGCCGAGTGACTCCAGTGCCTTCGCGGCAACGCCCTCGCCCTCATGGATGAGGCCAAGCAGGATGTGCTCAGTGCCGATGTAGTTGTGATTCAGCATCCTGGCCTCTTCCTGAGCCAGAACCACAACCCGCCGCGCCCGGTCGGTAAACCTCTCGAACATCTTGTCGCTCCCTCACCAAGCGGCGGGGGACAGCGCCACGATGCCGCCCGCCCCTCCCGCATGCTAGCCCGCGTGCCGGGCAAGGCTGTCGTGTGCGATTTGCGCCGCACTCACAACAGAACCTTCCCCGTCGGCTGGGCATTCACCCTCATCCAACCTGCGGCGAACGGACAGTGTTCCCAGCTACGCCGCGAGCGAACGCGCGACGGCTGATGGCACACGAGATTTTACCCTCTTAGTGTGCCATCAGCCGCTTTGCGACATAGCTGACAAAAACCGCTGAGCGTTGATACCCCCCGGAGACGCGCTGCCTCCGCTAATTGCGTCAGTGCGCAGCCTCGTACTCGGCGATGATCGTGGCCGGAATGCGGCCCCGCTCGCTAACCTTGTGCCCGCGCTGACGCGCCCACTCCCTGATCTCCGAGCTCCGCTCGCGGCCCGGGCCAGTGCGCGCCTTGCGCCGACGCCCGCCGGCGATTGCCCGCCGAGCGTGGTCTGCGAATGCGCCGATCTTCTCGCGCAGTTCCTTGCTGTGCGGCTCGCACAGATCGATGTCGTACGCGTTGCCGTCAAAGGCGAACGAAACAGACTCTGTTCCTTCGATCTCTCCGTCATGCGGAAGATCGCAGACCACCGTCACTACCGTCTTCTGAGCCATGAGGGCTAACCTTTCCCGTTACCGCATCCCTATTTAAGTAGCTTAACCTATACCAGCAACCTGGCGCTGACAATTCCCGTGGGTTCGAATCACCGGGAGCAGTTCCGCAGATCGGACCGCGCAGTTCTGCAAGGGCCGGCCGCACGGGGTACTGAATGCGTCGTAACGTTCTGTAACCGCGAAGTTTCAGCCGTCGGATGCCACGTCCGTACCATCCTTGCTGTCAGCCCGGGCGGTTGCCTGGGACGGCGCCCGATCGCGCGCATCCGCAATCTGCCCGGCTTCGGAACCAACAGCGAGGGGACCATCAGGGGAGGAAACATCAGCGGCGGAAACTTCGGCGGCGGCATCCTCCTCGGGACTGTCATCGGGCCGCATCTCGCGCCGGAGGAATGCTCCCACCGCGAACAGGAAAGCGGCGCAGACCAATAGCGGAGGAGTCAATACGGCAAGGTCGCTTAGCATCTGGTCGCCTCCCGAGGTCGCGCCAACAACGCCAGCATCGGCGCTCCTAGCTGCGCCTTCGAGCGATCTTGCCGCGACGCAGCTCGTAGTCGTCTGCCGGCTATTATCCCGTACCCAGCCGCGCACTGGGGCCGGGAGGTCAGCGCAGGCGGCCCGAGCCAGCCGGGTAACGACCCGCCTGCGCCGTAGTTAGTGGATAGCGGCTCGACCACAGTCGGGGCGCGCTTTCGACACCGGGAGCGCCACGACATCGCAGTGATTGCCCGTCCGGCGGCCCTCCCCCGATATCGGCCGGTAGAGTCCGCAGCGATATCACCGGCGCCGGCATCCTGCCCCGATATCGCCCGCACGAGGCCTGGCCGGATTCCTGGGACTGGCACTGCACAAACGACGGGCTGCGACGTCGGGCCGGCCACTTCGCCGACTTGACGAGCTCTCCGCAAGCTCTGGTCCGGATCAGCTACTAGTCTGGAGAATCGCACCCCGACAGCGATCGGTTTCACTGCACGCGCGAGTATGACCGGAATTCAATCGTACGGCGACGCCGAACGGCCACAAGTATCCCGATTCCAGATTTTGCGCCTGGCCGAACACCCCGATGGGGCACTCATTGGCGCGACTGAGCGTCGGACGAGTCGGTCGGCGAGCGGCCGGACAAGATCACGCCCGGCCCGCGACTAATCAGCTTAATACGGTCGGCAGCTCGGCAGCGGGACCAACCACATGGTTGCCGGCGCCCCGGCTGCGCCACTCGGTGCCGATCATTGATATCTGCTCACGGCGAGTAATTGGTCCTGTGGCTGCTGTTACCGACCTCGCCAGCCGCCTCGGCGGCACCGGAAGAGACTATTAGCCACCGAGGGTCACGGGGTATCTCGGCCCATCACATGCAGATCACAAGCCCGAGTGGCGATCGTAGACACGCCATCTGACCTGGGAGTACATCGTGAGTGCTAGCTATCTGCGGGCATCGGAGCAGCATGGAGCCCGCGGTCACGCACCGGGATGCAGCGAAAGTCAGGCAGCCCGGGCGCGATGCCTGTCGGGAATTTTTCGCATCAGCGTGCGGCCAGTAGTTCCTTCGATTAATGTCCATCGCTGACCCCTGTTCCCGTTTGGCGCGGACCTGGCGCGCCACGGTCTTGTGACCGTGGACGTGCCAGCCAACGAAAGGACCACGCACTGTGGAGCGCTCGTCCGCCGGTATGCATACCAGGCGCCGCGCCAGGGCGGCCCGCGGGAAGGCCCGGTCTAGCCGGGCCATCCGCCGTCTGGCGACCGTGATCACCGTTGCGGCCGCAGTCGGCATGGCCCTTCCTAGCTCGACTGCCGGTGCGACACCGGGCAGCCCTGCGCCTACCCTGACGACGCTGCTCGCGCGGGCTGCCAAGCTTTCCAACGAGATCGACAATCTCGGGCAGCAGTACGATGCGCTGCGGATCCAATTCACCGAGGCCAAGCTTCAGGTCAAGATCGCCAAGCTGACGGTACGCACTGACGAGCGACTGCTGACCGCTGACCAAGCCGTCATCGGGCAGATGGCCGCCGCTGGCTATATGACCGGGGGCATGAACCCGGCTCTGCAGCTGCTTCAGAGCAGCAGTCCGCAGGCAATGCTGAACCGCGCGGCGATCCTGACCCAGTTGCAGCAGGAGAACGGCGACAAGCTCAATCTGGTCGCAACCGCCAGGGCCGCCGCCGAGCGGGCCAGGCTCACCGCTACCGAGGAGACTCAGCAGGCCGCGACACTGGCCGCTGCCATGCAACGCAAAGTGGCCAAGATCCAGGCCAGGGAGGACGTGCTTAACAGCGCGGCCTTCGCCCAGGCAATGGTGGTGTACAGCCATACCGGCAAGTACCCCAACATTCATGTCGCCGGCGACTCAGTTGGAGTCCAGGCCCTGCGTGATGCGCTGACCAGGGTCGGGGATCCGTACATCTGGGCCGCGGCCGGCCCGAACGCGTTCGACTGCTCAGGCCTCGTCGTATGGTCGTATGCCCAGATTGGGATCAGCCTGCCGCATTTCACTGGCGACCTCTGGAACTCAGGCATGCATGTCTCCCGAGCCGAGCTTGAGCCCGGCGACCTGGTGTTTTTCTTCCCCGATATCGGACACGTCGGGATCTACTTGGGCAACGGATTGATGGTCGACGCCCCGACCGCCGGCCAGAACGTGCAAGTCCAAGCGGTCTTCTGGAGTGCTTACGTCGGGGCGGTCCGGATCGCCTGATTGCAGCGGGCGGGGGCCCAGCATCGGACCCCGCTGCCTTTGTGAATCAGCGAGCGATCCCGATTGCCTCAGACCGGGCGCACGAGTGGGAACAGCATGGTCTCCCGGATCGACGTACCGGTCAGCATGATCAGCAGGCGGTCGAGTCCCATCCCCATCCCGCCGCTCGGCGGCATGCCGTACTCCAGCGCCCGCAGGAAGTCCTCGTCGATCTGCATGGCCTCGGGGTCGCCACCCGCCGCGAGCAGTGATTGTGCGGTAAGCCTGGCGCGCTCTTCGACAGGATCGACCAGTTCGGAGTAGCCCGTGCCGATCTCGAAGCCGAACGCCACTAGATCCCACCGCTCGGCCAGCCTGGGATCATCTCGGTGCGCCCTAGTCAGCGGCGCCACCTCGACGGGGAAATCCCGGTAGAAGGTGGGCAGCACGGTCTGCCCCTCAACCATGCGCTCGTAGAGCTCAAGCAGCACCTGCCCGGCGTTCCAGGACGGCTCAATTGGCACGCCTGCGTGGCTGGCCAGCTTGCGGAGCTTGTCCTGCGACGTGTCGGGAGTCACCTCTTCACCTAGTGCCTGCGAGACGGCCTCATGCACCGTCTTGGACTGCCACTCGCCGCCAATGTCGTGCTCCGACCCGTCGGGCCTGTGCACGATGGTGCCGCCAAGGCCATCCCGTGCGGCACGCAGGATCAGGTCCCGGGTCAAGGTCGCGATGGTGTTGTAGTCGCCGTAGGACTCGTACGCCTCCAGCATCGTGAACTCGGGATTGTGGGTGGCATCCACGCCCTCGTTGCGGAAGTTCCTGCCGATCTCGTAGACCTTCTCCAGACCGCCTACCACCAGCCGCTTGAGGTAGAGCTCCAGCGCAATGCGCAGATACATCCGCATGTCATAGGCGTTACTGTGGGTCACGAAAGGCCGGGCGTTCGCACCTCCATGCAAGGTCTGCAGGACGGGCGTCTCGGCCTCAAGGAAGCCCTGATCGTGCAGTTCCTCACGGAGCGCACGGGTGGCTGCAGCCCGCAACTGCGCCAGCTGTCTGGCCGCCGGATTGACGATCAGATCGACATAACGCAATCGCACTCGCGACTCTGGATCATTCAGGCCAGCGTGCTTGTCAGGCAACGGCCGCAGCGACTTGGCCGTAATCGCGAACGAGTCGGCGAGCACGGAAAGCTCTCCGCTCCGCGACGTGATCACCTCGCCGGTCACACCGATGTGATCACCGAGATCCACGTCGGCCTTCCAGGCGGCGAGCGCTTGCGTACCCGCGCGGTCCAGCGAGATCATCACCTGGATATCGCCGGTGCCGTCTCTGATGGTGGCGAAGCAGAGCTTGCCGCCGACGCGGTACAAGATGACCCGGCCAGTGACGCCGACTCGCTCGCCGGTCGCCGTGTCCGCGGCCAGATCGCGGTGCCGCTCCCTGACTATGGCAATGGCATCCGTACGCGGGTAGCCGACCGGATACGGCTCAATACCGGCCGCTCTGAGCCGGTCTACCTTGGCCAGGCGGACCTGCATCTGCTCTGATACCTCGATGGCCTTCCTGCCCGCAGACACCCGGCCACCGTCGCCCCGGCCAGCATCACCCCGGCCAGCATCACCCCGGCCAGCATCACCCCGGCCAGCATTACCCCGGCCCGCATTACCCCGGCCAGCATCACCCCGGCCAGCATCACCCCGGTCCGCATGGTGCGCTAGGGCCGTGTGGTGTGCCTGGTCCGCCACGGCGGTCGCTTCCTCATCGCTCATCTGCCGAGGTTACCGGCGCCGCGGATCACTGAGCGAGGAGATAGTCGACCCGCCGAGCCTTACCGGGACTTTGGCCTCGGGTGCGAGGCGATCGTACGTGAGCACGCGACTCTTTCAGTCGTATGGACTGAAAGAGTCGCGTGCTCATGGGGGAACGACGATCGTTGCGGCCGGGCCTCGCCGCGTTATGGGGATCCGGGCGCGGGGCAGTCCTCAGTCGACGGGTTGGCGGCTCAAGATGGTCGGGCCAGGTGGTCGGGCTAGGTGGTCGTGTTGCGCTCGTAGACCAGCCGCAGTCCGATCAGCGTTAGCCACGGCTCGTATGCGTCGATTAGCTTGACTTCGTCGATGACCAGCGGCGCGAGGCCACCGGTCGCGATGACGGTGACCGCGCCGGGATCCTCGGGTGACAACTCGGCCGCCATCCGCCTGGCAATTCCCTCCACCTGGCCGGCAAAGCCATAGACGATCCCGGACTGCAGTGCTTCCACGGTGTTCTTGCCGATCACCCGTGCTGGTCTGGCCAGCTCAACCTTGAGCAGCTGAGCCGCCCGGCGCGACAGCGCGTCGACCGAAATCTCGATACCCGGCGCGAGCGCCCCGCCGACGAACTCGCCCCGCGCGCTGATCGCGTCGAAGTTGGTCGAGGTACCGAAGTCGACCACGACGGCCGGGCCGCCATACAGGTGGACCGCAGCTACCGTATTCATGATCCGGTCGGTACCGACCTCCTTTGGATTGTCCATCCGCACTGAGACGCCGGTCTTGACCCCAGGCTCGACGATAATCGCCGGGACGTCCTTGTGGTAACGCCTGAACATCTCACGCATCTCGTGCAGGACCGAGGGGACAGTCGAGCACAGCGCAATGCCGTCCAGGCCCGGCCCGGTAACCAGCGGGCTCTGGGAGAGCAGTCCCTGCATGATGACGGCGAGTTCGTCGGCGGTGCGTGCCGGGTCGGTAGCGATCCGCCAGTGCTCGACGACCGTCTCGCCATCGAACACGCACAGCACCGTGTTGGTGTTCCCGACGTCGATCGTCAGCAGCATCGTCTCTCCCGCGGCGGCTATCCGGCCTGGACCAAATCCAGGCCGATGTCGAGAGCGGGCGCTGAGTGAGTGAGTGCACCCACGGCGAGGAAGTCGACGCCCGTCTTCGCGACCTGGCCTGCCCACGCAAGCTGCAGTCCGCCGCTCGCTTCCAGCCGCGCCCGGCCGCCGGTCGCAGTCACCGCGCGGGCCATCTGGTCCACGGTGAAATTGTCGAGCAAGATCAGCTCGGCCCCCGCCGCGGCCGCCTCAGCCACCTGCTCAAGCGTGTCACACTCCACCTCGACTGCCACGTCGCCAGACCGCTCGCTGACCGCGGCGAACGCTGCCGCTACCGATCCAGCCGCGGCCACGTGGTTGTCCTTGATCAGAGCCGCGTCGGACAAGGACATCCGGTGGTTCACTCCACCCCCGCAGCGGACAGCGTACTTCTGCAGTGCCCGCAGCCCGGGCAGCGTCTTGCGGGTATCCCTGATCCGGGCATCCGTCCCAGCGACGGCATCGACCCAGCTCCTAGTCAGCGTTGCCACCCCGGAAAGATGGCAGAGCAAGTTGAGCGCAGTTCGCTCGGCGGTCAGGATCGCTGCCAGCGGCCCCTGAACAGTCATCAGGACCTGCCCAGCCGACACCCGCTCGCCATCGCTTACCCGCTGATTGCAGGCCACAGCTGCAGGCACAGGCTGGTCGGCGCGGACGACGAACGCCACCGGGCGCTGAACGCGCTCGGCGGCCCTATCGCCCGCACCTACCAGAATGAATACCAGCTCAGCCACAGACAGCCCAGCCACCACGCCAGCGCCCCTGGAAACCAGCTCAGCCGTACCGACCGTCCCAGCCGGGATCGTGGCCGCCGTGGTCACATCAGCGCCCCCGGCCAGATCCTCAGCCAGCGCTAGCCGGACCACCCTGACCACCTCAGCCGGATCAAGCCCAGCGGCCCCCAGCCGCTCACTCAGCTCAGCTGGCAGCTCATCCATCGACACCCTCCGCACTCTGAGCATCGCCGTCGGGTTCGAAGGCGACAGTCAGCCCGTCCACATCGGCGACTGGATGGGACCCACACGCGGTGTCCATGCTGACGATCAGGTGGCCGAGCCAGGAGTCGGATGACTCAGCGAAGTCGTCCCGCCAATGGCTGCCTCGGGTCTCGGTCCTTGCGGTCGCGGCCGCCACGACGGCGGACGCGATCAGGTGCAGGTTCGTCGCTTCCCAGGCTGCGACGCCGGGCCGGGCTGACCGCTGATCGCCGATCTTCCGCAGGCCGTCGGCAGCGCGGGCCAGGCCAGGGCCGGACCGCAGCACCCCGGCGCACTCGGTCATCAGCTGCTGGACCTGTTCCAGGGTGGCCGGGTCAAGCAGTCCAGCCTGACGCTCGTCACGCGTGGGCTCGGCCTGCGGCGGCAGTCCCGTCGCCAGGTCGGCGCCGATCCGCTCGGCGAAGACCAGCCCTTCGAGCAGTGAATTGGAGGCGAGCCGGTTCGCCCCGTGGACGCCGGTGCAGGCGGCCTCACCACACGCGTACAACCCGGGCACGCTGGTCCGGCCGGACAGATCTGTCCTGATTCCACCGCTGGCATAGTGCGCCGCCGGCACCACCGGGATCAGCTCGCTGACCGGATCGATCCCGTGTTCCAGGCAGCTAGCCCTGATGGTGGGGAACCGGTGGTCCCAGGCAGCCGAGCCCAGATCGCGGCCATCGAGGTACACATGATCGGCCCCGGTCTCCATCATCACGTGCATGATCGCCTTGGCGACCACGTCACGCGGCGCCAGGTCGGCCAGCGGGTGCCGGCCGGTCATGAACCTCCGGCCGGTCGCGTCCACCAGGAACGCGCCCTCACCGCGTACAGCTTCGGAGATCAACGGCTGGCGACCGCGAGCCCCGGCACCT
>OCZU010002936.1_pt1 | contig 10798 bp, 10 predicted proteins | sample 1539001 | NCBI WGS metagenome assembly OCZU01 (sample SAMEA3539306, study PRJEB22396) | soil metagenome | biome: tundra; feature: field; material: soil | place: USA | collected 2010-05 | depth 0.15 m | reverse complement strand
TCCTGGCATGGGCCAGTCCGGTGGCCAGCCGTCTGGCCGCGGCAGCGCGGCTGGGAGCCCAGGCGATCAGCTTCGCCAGCATCGCGTCATAGTGCGGGCTGATCATCGCGCCGGGCTCCACCCCGGAGTCGAGCCGAAGGATAGGCATGGACCCGCCGGCCTCGGCCCGCAGACTGAACTGAGCGTCCAGGTCCGGAACGGCGAAGGCATGCAGTCGGCCACCGCAGGGACGGAACCCATCGGCCGGGTCCTCGGCGTACAGCCTCGCCTCGATCGCGTGCCCGACAGCGGCCGGAGGACGCTCCGGCAGCGGCAGGCCCTGGGCAATATCGAGCTGGAGCGCGACCAGATCGAGGCGGTGCACGCACTCGGTGACCGGGTGCTCGACCTGGAGCCTGGTGTTGAACTCCAGGAAGTAGAACTCACCGGTCCGCGCCAGCAGGAACTCCACCGTGCCCGCGCCCTGGTAGCCGACCGCGCGGGCGAGCGTCGCCGCGGCGGTCAGCAGCCGGTCGCGGAGCGCCGGGCCGACGGCGGCAGACGGGGACTCCTCGATCACCTTGGCGTATCGGCGCTGGACGGAGCAGTCGCGTTCGGTCAGGGCCCAGACTGAGCCGGCCTGATCGGCGAGGACCTGCACTTCCACATGCCTGGCCCCGGTCAGCAGCGGCTCGCAGAACACGGTCCCGTCGCCGAACGCCGCCAGCGCCTCACGCCGAGCCGACGCCAGCGCGGCGGGCAGCTCATCGGGTCCGAAGACCGCTCGCATCCCCCGGCCGCCGCCGCCGGCCGATGCCTTGATCAGCACCGGGAACGTCGCGACCGCCGTCGGATCGAGCTCCGGCAAGATCGGGACACCGGCGCCGTCGGCCCGTTTGCGCGCCTGGGTCTTGAAAGCCATCGCATCCATCGCGTCCGGCGGCGGGCCAACCCAGGTCAGGCCGGCGGCAAGCACCTGCCGGGCGAAGCCGGGGTCCTCGGCGAGGAACCCGTAGCCGGGGTGCACCGCGTCGGCGCCGGCGGCCAGGGCGGCGGCAACGATCGCCCGGCCGTTCAGGTAGGTCAGCGCGGGGCTGGCCCCAGGCAGCCGGACCGCCCGGTCGGCCTGCGCCACGTGCGGCGCGTCGGCGTCCGGATCGGCGAACACGGCCACGGTGCCGATGCCCGTCCGCCGGCAGGTCGCGAAGACCCGCCGGGCGATCTCGCCCCGGTTGGCCACCAGCAGCCTGCTGATCATGGCCCGCCCCTCACATCCGGAATACGCCGTAACGGCTCGCACCAGCCAATGCCGTCCCAGGCCCCGGTCCGGCTCCCCGCCCGGCCGACCAGCCGCCGGGAGCGCTGTCGATCGCCGACAGGCAGATGCCGAGCACCGACCGGGTGTCGCGCGGGTCGATCACGGCGTCGTCGTAGAGCCGTCCGGACAGGAAGAACGCCCGTGACTCGGCCTCGATCTGCTCCTCCACCAGTGTCCGCATGGCGGCGTCGGCTTCCTCGTCGTAGGTCTCGCCTCTGGCGGCGGCGGCCTGGCGGCCGACGATCGACAGAACGCCGGCCAGCTGGGCTGGTCCCATCACCGCCGACTTGGCGCTCGGCCAGCTGAACAGGAACCTCGGATCATAGGCGCGGCCGCACATGCCGTAATTCCCGGCGCCGTAGGAGGCGCCGAGCACGACGGTCAGGTGCGGCACCCGGCTGTTGGCCACGGCGTTGATCATCATCGCGCCGTGCTTGATGATGCCGGCCTGCTCGTAGCTGGCGCCGACCATGTACCCGGTCGTGTTCTGCAGGAAGAGCAGCGGCACGCCGATCTGGTTCGCCAGCTGGATGAACTGCGCCGCCTTCTGCGACTCCTCGCTGAACAGCACGCCGCGGGCGTTCGCGAGGATGCCGATGGCGAAGCCGTGCAGGGTTGCCCAGCCGGTGACCAGGCTGGCGCCGTACAGCGGCTTGAACTCGTCGAACTCCGATCCGTCCACGATCCTGGCGATCACCTCGCGCGGATCGAACGGAACCTTGAGGTCCTCGGGCACGACGCCCAGCAGCTCCTCGGCGTCGTGCGCCGGCTCGGCCGGGGCGAGCCTGGGGCCGTGGTTGCGCCAGTTCAGCCGGGCGACGATCGACCGGCCGATCCGCAGCGCGTCGTGCTCGTCGGCCGCGAGGAAGTCGGCCAGCCCGGAGTGGCGTGCATGCATGCTGGCCCCGCCGAGCGATTCGTCGTCGGACTCCTCGCCGGTCGCCATCTTCACCAGCGGCGGCCCGGCCAGGAACACCTTGGACCGGCCGTCGATCATCACGACGTAGTCGCTCATCCCCGGCACATAGGCCCCGCCCGCGGTCGAGTTGCCGAAGACGATTGCGATGGTCGGGATCCCGGCCGCCGACATCCTGGTCAGATCTCGGAAGATCTGGCCGCCGGGGATGAAGATCTCCTTCTGCGTGGGCAGATCGGCGCCGCCGGACTCGACCAGGTTGATCAGCGGCAGCCGGTTCTCGATCGCGATCTGCATCGACCGCATCGACTTGCGCAGCGACCACGGGTTGGTCGAGCCGCCGCGGACGGTGGGGTCGCTGGCGCTGATCATGCACAGCGTGCCAGCGACGACGCCGATGCCGTTCACGCCGCTGCCGCCGACCGGGAATCCGGTGCCGTGACCGGCCAGTGGCGACAGCTCAAGGAACGGGGAGTCGGGATCGATCAGCAGCTCGATCCGCTCCCTGACGGCCAGCTTGCCGCGGGCCCGGTGCCGGTCCGTGTACTTAGGCCCGCCGCCGGCCAGCGCCTTGTCGTGCTCGGCGGCCAGCTCAGCCAGCTTGGCCAGCATCGCCTCGCGCCGCGCCGCGTACTGGGCGCCGCCGACGTCCAGCGCGCTGGCGAGAACAGTCACATCCGGAACGATATTCTCCCCGCAGATCCCGCCCTCAGCCGCCGTCGCCTGCACGGCCCTCGTCCATGATCACGCGGATCTGAGAATGTCGCGTGATCATGGACTGGGCCGGCTGGTCAGCGGATTACTGCCTCGAAAGCGTCGAGCGCGGTGTCCAGATCCTCCTGGCTGATCATCAGCGGCGGGGCGAGCCGGACGGTGGTGCCGTGCGTGTCCTTGGCCAGCACGCCCGCGTCCATCAGTCGCTCGGACACCTCGCGGCCGTTCAGCTCGGTGAACTCGACGCCGGCCCACAAGCCCCGGCCGCGGACCTCGCGCACCACGTGCGCGGGCAGCGCGGACAGCCGGTCGTGCATGTGCGTGCCCAGCTTGGCGGACCGTTCCTGGTACTCGCCGGTGTTCAGCATCGCGATCACCTCGCGCGCGATCGCGCAGCCAAGCGGGTTGCCGCCGAACGTCGAGCCGTGCTGGCCTGGCTTGAATACCCCGAGCACGTCAGCGGTGGACACCACGGCCGAGACCGGCACGATGCCGCCGCCGAGCGCCTTGCCGAGCACGTACATGTCGGGCACGACGTCCTCGTGCTCGCAGGCGAACGTCGTCCCGGTCCGCCCGAGGCCGGACTGGATCTCGTCCGCGATCATCAGCGCGCCCCACCGGGTGCACAGCTCGCGCACCCGGCCGAGGAACCCGGCCGGCGGCACCAGGACGCCTGCCTCGCCCTGAATCGGCTCGACCAGGACGCCGACCACCCGGTCGTCCATGGCGGCGGCCAGCGCCTCAGCGTCCCCGTAGGGAACCACCAGGAAGCCCGGGGTGTACGGGCCGTAAGAGCCCCTGGCGTCCTCATCGGTCGAGAAGCTGATGATCGTCGTCGTGCGGCCATGGAAGTTGCCCTCGAAGGCGATGATGACCGCCTCGTCGGCTGGCACGCCCTTGACCTCGTATCCCCACTTGCGGGCAGTCTTGATCGCCGTCTCGACCGCCTCGGCGCCGGTGTTCATCGGCAGCACCATCTCCAGGCCGGCCAGGGCGGCGAGCTCGGCGCAGAACGGCCCGAACTGGTCATGCTCGAATGCCCGGCTGACCAGGGTGACCCGCTCAAGCTGACGCTGCGCGACCGCGATCAGGCGCGGATGACGGTGCCCGAAGTTGAGAGCCGAGTAAGCGGCGAGCAGGTCCAGGTATCGTCGCCCGGCTACATCGGTGACCCAGGCGCCCTCGGCGTGTGCGATCACGACCGGCAGCGGGTGATAGTTGTGCGCGCTGTGGACTGCGGCCTGGGCGCTGAGCTGCGCCGCGGTCAGTGGCTGTGCTGACACCGATGCCCCCTTACCTGAGTTCCAGCGTGCAGCACTTGGGTCCGCCGCCGGCCTTCCTGAACTCTGACAGGTCAACCGGCACTACGTCGAAGCCCGCCGCGCTGATCTGCGCGGCCAGATTCACGGCCTGCGCGGGAAGCACGACACTGCGGCCATCGCTCAGCCCGTTCAGGCCGAGCACGTCCGCGTCCTCATCCTTGGCCTCGATCAACTCGGGGAAATGCGCCGCCAGCGCTGCCCGGCCCGCATCATCGAACGCGCCTGGATAGTAGGCAGCGGTGTCCGGGTCAAGCACGATCAGCGCGGTGTCGAGGTGGTAGAAATGCGGGTCCACCAGCCGGACGCTGATCACGGGCAGGCCGAAGAGCTCGGCGACCTCGTCGCGGACTGCTTCGTCGCTGCGGAAGCCGTGCCCGGCGATGATCGCGCGCTGGGCGAACACGATGTCGCCCTCGCCCTCGTTCATGTGCTGCGGCTCCACCACAGTGGCGTAGCCGTGCTGCCGGAACCAGTTCAGATACGCCAGGCCTTCCGCCGCCCGCTGCTCGTACTTGAACTTGGAGCCAAGCACCTTGCCGTTGATGACAGTGGCGCCGTTGGCGGCGAATACCATGTCCGGCAGGCCGGGCTCGGGATCGATCGTGTGCACCGTGTGGCCCAGGCTCAGGTACGCGGCCCGCAGCTGCTCCCATTGCTGCCTGGCCAGGCGGAGATCGACCGGGTCATCGGTGTTCATCCACGGATTGATCGCGTACGTCACCGTGAAGTGCTCCGGCGGGCACATCAGGTAGGTCCTGGCGCCCTTCGATTCGCGGTGAGCGGGACCTTCCGTGGATGTCGTCACATGTCCTCCAGAGCTATCAGTTGATAATTAAGCCTAGAAGCGCGCGAGCGTTAACGACCCGCACGCCTCATGCGCGTCAACGGCGATTTGTTGCGCATGCTGACCGCCAACCGGCGATTCATTGCGTCGCTCCGCAACGGAATCAGCCTCGGCCCTGCCGGTCAGCCTCGGCCCTGCCGGTCAGCCTCGCCGCTGCCGTCAACCTTGGCCCTGCCCGTCAGCCGGGCAGCGCCGGGCGGTCAGCTCAGGTCTGCCAGTCGGGCGGCGGCCGCGTCGATCCGCTCGTCAGTGGCGGTCAGCGCCAGCCGGATGTGCCGACCGCCGGCCGCGCCGTAGAACGAGCCGGGCGCGACCAGGATCCCGATCTCGGCCAGCTTGCGGACCGACTCCCAGCAATCGTGGTCCGGATTGCAGGCCCACAGATAGAGCCCGGCCTGCGAATGACTGACCTGCCAGCCGGCCTGCTCAAGAGCTGGCCGAAGCCGACCGCGTCGGCCAGCATACCTAGCGTGCTGCTGCTCAGCGTGGCAGTCGTCGCCGAGAGCGGCGGCCATCGCGGCCTGAATCGGCGCCGGGACGATCAGGCCAGCGTGCTTGCTGATCTCCAGCAGGCCGGCGATCAGGGCCGGATCACCGGCTACGAACCCGGCCCGATACCCGGCCAGATTGGACCGCTTGGACAGCGAGTAGACAGCGAGCAGCCCGTCGTGCGCCGGACCGCAGATATCCGGGCTCAGCACCGAGCAGGGCGTCGCGTCGAAACCGAGGTCGATGTAGCACTCATCCGAGGCGAGCACAGCGTCTGCCTGCCTGGCCCAGCTCACCAGGGCGCGGATCCGGGCCGGCGGCAGCACCCGGCCGGTGGGATTGGATGGCGAGTTGATCCAGGCCAGCCGGATCGGCGTCGCGCCGGGCCGGCCGGCCTCCGGCTGTTCGGGCTGATCGGGCTGGTCAGTAGCGAGGGACTGCGCTCCGGCCAGCCGCGCGCCGACGTCATAGGTCGGATAAGCCAGCTCCGGGAAGCTGACCGTGTCGCCGGGCCCGCAGCCGAGCATGGTCGGCAGCCAGGCGATCAGCTCCTTGGTGCCGATCACTGGCAGCACGGAGTCCGGATCGACGAGCACCCCGTGCCTGCGGGCCAGCCAGTCGGCCGCCGCGCCGCGCAGCTGGTCGGTGCCTTTGGTCTGCGGGTAACCGGGCGCGTCCGAGGCCGCTGCCAGCGCGTCACGGATCAGGCCGGGGACTGAGTCGACCGGCGCGCCGATGGACAGGTCGACGATTCCGCCCGGATGTGCACGTGCCGTAGCCGCGGCCGGGGCCAGCGCGTCCCACGGAAACTGCGGCAGGCGGGCTGTGAGCATCCGTGGCAGCCGACCGGCTGCTGGGACGGCAGCTGCGTTGCGCATGCCGTTAACGCCAGAAAGCTCTAGTGCTCTGTCGCCTGCGGCGGGAGCGCGGCTACCTCGGGGTGGTCCTTGCCGATCTTGCCGGTCTTGGAGGCGCCACCCGGTGAGCCGAGGTCCTCGAAGAAGTCGACATTGATCTTGTAGTAGTCCTTCCACTGCGTGGGGACGTCATCCTCGTAGTAGATCGCCTCGACCGGGCAGACCGGCTCGCAGGCCCCGCAGTCCACGCACTCGTCGGGGTGGATATAGAGCATCCGCTCGCCCTCGTAGATGCAGTCGACGGGGCATTCCTCGATGCATGCCCGGTCGAGCAAGTCGACGCAAGGCAGGGCGATGATGTACGTCACTCCGAACTCCTCTGTCAACCGCGCCTGGGGCGCCTGCGTGCGGCGCCGGATTCAGTATCGCGGATCAGTTCAGTATCGCGAAGCCGAGGGCAGCTCTGGAGCTGCGCCGGCGACCGCACCAGGTTCGCAGATTATCAGCCGAACGTGACGGCGCCGCGCGCCGTCGGTCCCTGACCGCGACTGGAGTACCTGGTCCAGCCCTTGGCGCCGTGCGCGGCGGTCCACTGGTAGCCCTGGTAGCGGACCTCCCGGATCCGATAGTTGGCAGCGTGCGTCACCAGCCAGGCGGCCACTGCCCAGCCGGCCAGCCGGTGGCTGACCCGGACCGCCAGCATCGGATCGGTGATCTGGCCGACCGGCAGCTGGCCGAACGTTGCGGCCAGCTGCCTGCTGGCCGCAGCCAGCCGGACCGGCCGGCCGAACTTGGCGCCGCCGTACCAGCACCACACGGCGCGGGCCAGATGGCCGCTGAAGCCTGCGGCCATCGCGGCCCCCTGCGGGGCGTACTGGCTGTAGGCGTATCCGTCGGCGCTGCGCTGCACCGCCTGCGCCGCCTGGTAGACGAGCAGGTGGCGGTAACCGGGGACGCTGGCCAGCGCGGCGAAGAATCGCGAGGTGGCATAGATCGGGTCAAGCAGCTGCTGCCTGGTGCCCCAGCCCTGAGACGGCCGCTGCTGGAAGACGCCGACGGAATCCCGGTCGCCATAGCTGAGGTTCTCCAGGTCCGACTCCTGCAGCGCCGTGGCGTAGGCGATGGTCACCGCCCGCACCGGCATGGAGCGGCGCCTGGCTACGCCAGCGATGGTCGCGGCGAGGCCGGCCTGCCCGGTGGTCAGCGGAACGTCGTAGCTGCTGCTGCGGACCAGGCAGCCGCTGCCCTGCAGCACCGGCGGCGGGAAATGGCGGCCTCTTGAGGCGATTGCCAGCCCGGCGATCAGCAGGACGATGGCCAGAATGGCCGCAGCCCCGACCTGGTTCGATCGCTTTGATCGCGATGATGCCACGCATCAGAAGTTACCTGTTGCCGGCAGCCGCTAGGATCGCCCGGCCTGAGCCAGCGCCCGGCTGCTCCGGCCTGGCCTGACCGGGCGGTCAGGCCAGGCCGCGGACGGTCCGGGCGGGCGGCCGGATGCCCGCGATGATCGCGGTCATGTCGATCGCCCGGCGGGCCTGCAGCGGATGGCTGGTGCGGATCAGCGCGGCGCCAAGCCAGCTGCTGAGCGCGGCGACAGCGACGCAGCCGGTCTGACCGGCCTGATCGGCGTCGACTAGGGCGGCGTACCCGGCCCGGGTGACGGCGTCAATCCCGCCCGGCGGCGCCTGCACTACCAGCTGGTCCGGCGGCAGCCCGCTGGCCTGTGCGGCCGCCAGGTCACGGCAGATCAGCCGCGGGCCGCCGATCCTGGCCTCGGCAGCCTGGCGGGTCAGCACGGCGCGATCATCACCAGCAGCGCAGAACGGGACGCCGGGGTTAGCCGTCAGGAAGGCAGCGATGTCGAGCCCGGGCGGATCGCCGAGATCGACGATGTCCGCGCCGGCCAGCACCGCGGCGGTGGCCGCGCCAAGGCTGGCCGCCACGGCTATCAGAGCCGGCCCGGGCTGCGGGGAGTTGCCGGGCGCGGGTGTCAGCACGGGCCTGGGCATGGCACGATTCTGCCTGTGCCCTTCGTGCTGCTCCTCGCTGCTGCCGCGATCCTCGGCGGCGTAGTAGCTGTCGCCATGGGGTACGGCGGTGAGATCGGGCTGTTCGCGCGGGACCTGCCGGCCCGTCCGATGCGGCTCAGGACGCCCTTCGACGTCGTCATGCTGCGGCTCCCCACCGGCCTGTTCGGCTATCAGGAGCAAGCTACCGGCGACGCGCTGCGCGCGATAGCCCGGCTGCTCGCCGAGCGGGACGCCGAGATTGCCAGCCTCAGAGACGAGGTCCGGCAGCTCACCGCGCCGGCCAGCACTGATGGCGGCGGCCAGGTCGGGCCGGAAGCAATGACCGGGCCGCAAGCATGATCGGGCCGCAAGCATGACCGGGGTGGTGGCCGGGCCGGACGGGCGATTGCGTTGTCCGTGGTGCCTGGGCAGCAACGATTACCTCAGCTATCACGACCAGGAGTGGGGCCAGCCGGTCCGCGACGACGTCGGCATGTTCGAGCGGCTCTGCCTGGAAGGCTTTCAGTCCGGGCTGTCCTGGCTGACCATCTTGCGCAAGCGGGAGAACTTCCGTGCCGCGTTCAGCGGTTTCGATCCGGCGGCGGTCGCGGCTTTCGGCCCCGATGACGTGGCCAGGCTGCTGGCCGATGCCGGTATCGTCCGGAATCGCGCGAAGATCGAGGCGACGATCAGCAACGCCCGGGCCGCGCTCGACCTGCCGTCCGGGCTGGCCGCCGTGGTATGGAGCTACGCCGCCGAGCCGACCAGCGCGCCGCAGTCGCTGGCTGATCTGCCGTCGTGGACACCTGCCTCCAAAGCGCTCTCCGTTCACCTCCGGCGGCACGGCTTCCGGTTCACCGGCCCGGTCACCGCTTACGCGACGATGCAGGCATGCGGTCTGGTGGACGACCATTTGGCCGGCTGCTTCCGCCGGAACGGCGCAGGCGGCTGAACGGCTTCGCGGACGCAGCAGGCGCCGCTCTGGGGCAAAAGTCGGGAATGGTCAGCTGTCCAGACGGATAGCCTTCTCCTATGCGTCGAGTCTGTGGGCCGGATGTAGGCAGCCAGCCGAGCGCGGTCCGGCCCAAGCCGAGCGCGGTCCGGCCTAAGCCGAGCGCTGTGCGGCCTAAGCCGAGCGCGGTGCGGTCCAAGCCGACCGTCGCGCAGCTCGGCATCGACCTGGCCGCCCAGGACTGGCAGCGATCCGGCGCTAGCGACGGATCGTTTGAGGTCGCGTTCGTCCGGACCGACGCGGACTGGGTGCTGCTGCGGGTGGCCGGCGATCCGGTCGGCCGGGTGCTCGTCTATGACCGGACCGAGTGGGAGTGTTTCCTGGACGGCGTCGGCCGGGGCGAGTTTGACGTTGGACTGCAGTAGGCAGGTGGCGCGGCCCGCGGTGCGCGCCTGGCCCGGCTGTTGGTCGAAATGGCTTGCGAAACGGCGTATCAGCCTGGCGACCCGCGGGTTCGGCCCGTGGCGCAGGACTGCAGATCGCTATTCTGGTTGCATAACGATTAAGGACGGGAATTGTGAATCGCAAGTTAAGTGGCGCTAAGCTTGCCCGGATCGCGGCCCGCGGGGCCAGAGGAGCCAGAGGAGGTTGTAGGTGAGCGATGACGCCTATGGTGCGACCGTCGCGAAGCTGCGGCTTGCCCGTCGGCTGACTGAGCTGCGCCTCGAAGCTGGCTACACGGCTAACCACGTCTGCGACATGCTGAACTGGGGCCGTGGCAAAGTCGGCCGGTTCGAGGCTAATCAGTGGAAACGCCCTGAAATGAGCGACATTAGGGATTTGCTAAGGTTTTACCGGGCCGGTGACGCACATAGCCGCGACATCGAGGAGCTGGCCATCCTGGCCAGAGTCCGACCCTGGTGGCGCGACTATCAGGACATTTTCGACAACGAGTTCCCCGGCTTTGAATCGGATGCCACTCGGATCCGGGTGTTCACCCCGCTGGTCGTTCCCGGCTTGCTGCAGACGGCGGACTATATCGATGCCCTGATGAGGTCGGGTGGCAAGCCTCCGGCCTGGCGGCGCCGGGCGGCTGAGGCCCGGCAGCGGCGCCAGCAGATCCTGGACCGTGACAAGGACACGATGCCGCACCTGCAGGCCGTCATCGCCGAAGCCTCGCTGATGTACCGCTGGGGCAGCAGGGATGAGCGGCGGGAGCAGCTCATCCATCTCGCCGAGATGGGCCAGCGTCCCCAGGTGCATCTGCATCTGCAGCGGTTCGCCGATGGCCCGCCCCCTGGCATGTTCTCGGCCGTGCAGATCTTCGACTACGGCGGCAGCGAGCCGAGCCTGGTGTTCACCGAGACCGACCACGGAATCCAGGAGGTCAGCGAT